>ERZ795049.231-NODE-231-length-88467-cov-14.351276_pt1 | contig 88467 bp, 77 predicted proteins | sample MGYA00375133_ERZ795049 | MGnify/ENA primary metagenome ERZ795049 (study PRJEB30178, sample SAMN05720147) | activated sludge metagenome | isolation source: anaerobic digester from wastewater treatment plant | place: Japan | collected 2015-04-20 ...
AACTGGATTCTCAATACCTATGGGACGGTGAAACCGTCACAAGACCCCCCGATTCCAGAGGGCATCGCCTGCTATGGATCCGCCTTCTACGCCAAGCTCTTCGACCTCCTTCTGCGCCTGAAGGCCAACTACCTCTGGCCGGCGATGTGGAACAACGCCTTTGGTGAGGATGATGCGCTCAATGCGGCCATGGCCGATGAGTGGGGCATCATCATGGGGACCAGTCATCAGGAGCCGATGACGCGCGCCCAACAGGAGTGGGACCGTCGCTACCGCTCTACCTTGGGCCACTGGAGCTACTCGCGCCACAAAGATGAACTCCTGCAGTTTTGGAGAGAGGGCATCGTGCGCAACAAGGATCATGAGACGGTGGTCACCATCGGCCTCAGGGGGGCCGACGACACGGCGATGGGGGAGGAGAGCTGGAAGATCCTCGAGGAGATCGTGGCAGAGCAGCGTACCATCCTCTCTGAGGAGATGGGTCGTCCGGCAGAGGAGATCCCCCAGCTCTGGTGCCTCTACAAAGAGGTGCAGCAATACTACGAGGAGGGGATGCGTGTCCCCGACGATGTGATCCTGCTCTGGTCTGATGACAACTGGGGAAACCTGAGGCGCCTGCCCACCGAGCAAGAGCGCAAACGCAGCGGTGGGGCCGGAATCTACTACCACTTTGACTACCACGGCGATCCGCGCAACTACCAGTGGATCAACACCACCCAGATCGCCAAGATCTGGGATCAGATGAGCCTGGCCCTCACCTATGGGGCCGACCGCCTCTGGGTGGTCAACGTCGGCCACTTCAAGGGGCAGGAGTACCCCATCTCCTTCTTCCTCGACCTCGCATGGCAAGGGGAGGCCTTCGAAGGCGACGAACTGAAGGCTTGGTCCGTCGCGTGGTGCACCGCCATTTTTGCCTCCCCTCTGGGAGCCAAGGTCTCGGATCTGGTCGAGCGGATCGTTGAGCTGAACAGTCGACGCAAGCCCGAGCTCCTCTATCCACTCGCGTATTCGATGGTCAACTACCGGGAAGCGGAGGTTTTCGTCGCCTCTTGGCAGCAGGTGCGAAGCGAAGCCGAGCAGCTCTCCGCTTCGATTCCCCCCGCGCTCACCGATGCCTTTGACCACCTGGTCCTCTTTCCCGCCCGCGCTTCGCATCTCCTCGCCTCGCTCTATCTGGCGGTGGGGCGCAACCATCTCTGGGCCCGCCAAGGGCGGTTTGCCGCCAACGAACAGGCGTTGTTGGTAGCGGCGCACTTCTCGGCCTTCAAGGCCGAAATAGAGCGCTATCAGAGTGAGTGCGCCGGCGGGATGTGGCGTGGTTTTGCCGATCAGCCGGTCCTCGGGTACATCGATTGGAACGACCCGCCCGCCAATACGCTTGAACACCTCTACACCTGCACCGTCCCCGATGCAGATCATCATCGCCTCGGCGTCGCCGTCGAGGGGTCGGAGGGGCATTGGCCATCGCTTGATGGCTGTGCTCTGCCGCCGTTCGACTCCATCACTGACCAGCGGCAGAGAATCGAAGTCTTCAACCGGAGCAGCAAAGCATTCCCCTACCGCATCACCGCCGCCGATCCGTGGGTTCTCCTCGACGGACCGGTTGAGGGGCGGTTGGGCCTCGCGGATGAGGTGACGGTCAAGATCGATTGGAAGCGCGCCCCCATGGGGAGGTCTTTCTCATCACTTCGGGTGGCCAGTGACCAGCGGTACAAGGAGGTGACGATCGCCATCGAGGCGCTGCGATTCGATGACGGGGAGCTCTCCGGCTTCATCGAAGCCGACCGGACGCTGGTCATCAACGCCATCGACTTCCAAGGTTCGTATGGAGATGAGGGGAAACGCTGGCAACGTCTGCCGCTCTCCGGCCCCTTTGGGGCGGTACGTGCCGGCGCCAAGGATGCCCGCCTCGTCTATGATTGCTGGTTCCTCCATACAGGGAGGGCTCGGGTGACGGTGGTGGCAAGCCCCGCCTTGAATGTGCTGGGGAAAGAGGTTTCTGTCCTCCTGAGCCTCGATGATGGGCCGATGCATACCGTCACGTTGGTCGAGGCCGACTACCAGGTCGAGCTTGATGATGAATTCTGGAGAGCGGGGGTCATCGCCAACGCACGGACCGCCTCCGTTGAGATGGAGATCACGGGCGGAGCCCACCGTCTGACGTTGTGGAGTACGGGGGCGGCGCTTTTGGTGAGCCGGATCATCGTCGATCTTGGCGGGGTGCGCGAAAGTCTGCTCGGCCCACCGCCGAGCATCTTCATCCCTCGATGAGGCGGACCAGCGTAGGGCCGATGCGTTCATAGCCACGGCCGTTGAGGTGGAGACCATCATCACTGAGCTCACCGTCGAGGCGCTCCCCATCGGGGGAGAGCAACGCTGAAAGGTCGGCGAAGATGATGGAGTGCTCCTCTGCCCAGGCGGAGAGCTCCTCGTTGACCGCGCGGATCTGTGGGGCGAATGAGCGTAGCGAGGCGTCAGGGCTGCGGGGAAAGAGGCCCAAGAGGATGATGCGGGCGGAGGGGAGCTTCTCTTTGATGATCGAGACCAACTCCTTGATGCCTGCGGCGATGGTGGCCGGATCTTGATCGACGAGGTTGTTCGTCCCCCCCAAAAAGAGTACCGTCTCCGCGTTGACGCCCTCCAGCTCGCCGTTGAGCAGGCGCCACTTCATATGTTCCAGGCGGTCGGCGCCGACGCCGAAGTTGGCCGGCTCGAAGCGGGAAAAGAAGCGCTGCCAGAGCAGCGGATGCTCCTCCCAGCGCCTCATCAGGGAGTCGCCGAAGAAGACGGTCCTGATCGTGTCTCTCTTGATCATCTCCAAAATCCGTTGGTGCTTCTCACAGTGATGGTCATCACTTCTCATGATCGCTTGCATCGATCGTCCCTCCTCTGGGCATGCACTGGATCCATGCCAGGTCGATGGCCGCTGTGGGCAGAAATTGTAGCAGGAGCGAACACGGTCCCGCTATTGCGGTGGTCAAAGCGTACTGCTCCTCACGCCACTGCGGTGCCGCCTCCAGAGTGATGTCGCACGAGTGGCGCGTGTCAGTCGTGATGAAGTGGAGCTGCAGCAGCGTCCCCGATGCCGCACTGCGGTACCGGAGGCTCAATGCCGAGACGCCATCCGTACAGTCCATCTCGTCAAAGCGGATGGCGGCGTTGTTGGTGATCTGGTGGATCTCGGAGCCCTCTTTGCGGTAGTCGTCCGCGATGATGGAGTCGCACGCGGCGAGGGGGATGCGGGCATACGCCTTTGTTTGGCGCTGGAATTGGAAGCCCTTGAGGTGGACCTTGCGATCGAAGACGAAGGTGAGGCTCTCTACCGATCGAAGGCGACGGGGCAGGGTATAGTGCGCCTCTTGATAGGTGTTCCAGATCGTGCCCTTCTGCCAGCGGGCCCGCAGTAGCAGCGCATCACCCGCCTTGATGTCAAAGTCGAACGGATCGGGTGTGAGGGGAAAGAGGTGGATGGTCAATGCATCCGAGCCCCAAGCGCCGAAATCCAGGTCATTGAAGCGCACGACGCTCTCCCCGTCACGCCGTGTGGCGACCCCCCGCTCGTTGCCTTCACTCAACGTTTGTACGCTGCGGTCATACCACGCGCCGGGGACGAAGGAGTAGGGGTCCCGAAATGGGGTGCCATACCCTTCAATGGGGATCTCAAGGCGTGAATAGAAGTCGATGTGCTCCCGTCCATTTTGGGTCGCGCAGCGCACGACGATGATCCCGTCGCCTCTCGGCGATACGGTGGCAGATTCGCCGTCCTCGCTGATGATGAGGTCGGCGAGGGGGCTGTCCACCCCCATCCGGTCGGTCAGGCGCCAGTGGAGGGTTCGGTCACTCGCCTCGTGCGGCAGTATGGTGGCCCGTACCGTCCACCCATCGCGGGTGAGGCGGATGGCCCGGACGGGGATGTCGTCCTCATCGATTCTCGCCTCGATGCTCACCCCGGCTCCTTCGGCGATGGCCAGGAGCATGCCGGAGAAGAGGCGACGGCTTGGATTGTGGTACGACTCGAGATCGGTGGCATCGCCGTTGTCGAGGGAGAGGAGGCGTCCATTACGGGCGGTGACATTGACCCGACAGCGGGCATTCTCCACCGCTTGCGCCTGTTCATCCACCGCCGTGATGGTGGCGAAGAGGAGGTTTCCGATGCGCTCCTCGTTGATGGCAAGCCCGGTGGCCTCGCCAAAAGAGGTGCGCTGCACCGAGGCGATCTGGGCGTTGGCGCGGTCGTACGAGCGCGCTTCGATCGTCCCTCTTCGGTAGGGTATCGACCACGTGGCCGAATAGGAGAGGCCGAGGGTGACCCGTCCCTGTCCCTCCCCGTTGACGAAGAGCTCGACGCTGTGGGCGTTGGAGTAGACGCGCACATCAACGACCTCACCGTCGTTGAAGTCCCAGGAGGGGAAGAGGTGCAACACCGGCTCGCTTCTCCACGCGGCTCGAAAGAGGTGGTAGGAGTCCTTGGGAAAGAGGGCCGTGTCTGCGTGGCCGAGGTAGGAGCCCTTGGTGTGGTAGGGAGTCGGCTCGCCCAGGTAGTCGATGCCCGCCCAGATGAACTGACCGAGGCTGTACGGAGTTTCCTCCTCCACCCTCAGGCACTCCTCGATGCTGGCAGTCCCCCAACTGGTGATGCCGTTGCCGAGGGCTGAACATTGCTTGTCATCGTCGCTGAGGGTCGGCAGCGAGAAGGGGAAGTGGTAGATGCCCCGGCTCTGGACGGTGGCGCAGGTCTCCGAACCATAGATGACCCAGTCGGGGTAGCGGCGGTGGTGCTCTGCATAGAGGGAGGCGCCGTAGTTGTAGCCGACCAGCGCGATGGGCTTGACGCACTGTTGGGTGTTCTCCCAATTCAGATAGTTCGAGCAGAGGGTGGGCGGCGCCCTGTGATGGGGATCGTAGCGCGCGATGAGGGAGAGGAAGCGTGCGATGGTCTCTGTGGCGGCGGGGGGATCGAGGTGGGTGTCGGCGATCTCGTTGCCGATGGACCACATGATGAGAGAGGGGTGGTTGCGCCCCCGCCGGATCCAGCTCTCGACATCACTCTCCATGCATGCGGCGAAGTGGCTCGAGTAGTCCCAACGGTTCTTCGCGAGGTTCCACACATCGGTGAACTCGCTGACCACCAAGAGGCCGAGGCGATCGCAGAGCGCATAGAGGTGCGCCGAGGGTGGGTTGTGGGCGGTGCGGATCGCATTGGCCCCCATCTCCTTCATGAGGCGGAGCTGGCGTTCAAGCGCTTCGCTTCGACACGCTGAGCCGAGGGAGCCGAGGTCGTGGTGCAGGCAGACCCCCTTGAGTTTGAGCGGCCGGCCGTTGAGGAAGAAGCCATGGTCGCTGTCAAAGTCGATGGTGCGGAAACCGAAGGTGGTGTACTCGGTATCGACCACCTCGCCTGCGCAGATGAGCTCACTCTTCAGTCGATAGAGGACCGGATTGTCCACATCCCACGCCTCGATGGGGAGCCCGTCGTCGAGGAGGGTGTGGCGCGTCTGGTACGGGCAGTCGGCGACGACCTGTGCCGTGGCGTCCCAGTGCCACGTCCCGTCGTAGTGCCGGGTGGAGATGGCGATGCCGTCGATGGCGAAGTGACGCGGTCCCTTGGCTATGAGGCGTACATCACGATAGATGCCCGCCCCGGTGTACCAGCGCCCGCTTGGAAAGTGGTACTGCACATGGACAGTGACCTCGTTGTCGGCTGTGGGGGTTACCAAGTCGGTGATGTCATGGTGGAAGGCGGTGTAGCCGTAGTGGTGGGTGAGCGCCTCCACCCCGTTCACCGAGAGGGTGCACTCCTGGTAGACCCCATCAAAGTCAATAAAGAGCCGCTCATCGCCTTTCAGGCAGGAACAGTCCAGACTTCGGCGGTACCAGCGTTCACTGGGGCGGGTGAAGGAGGCGACATCGCCGATGAGCCAGTCGTGGGGAAGGGTGACCCGCTCAAAGGGTCCACCAGGGAACGGACTTATGTACCAACCATCATTGAGGCTCGTATCCATTGTACTCCTTGTGGTCGCTGACCGTCGATCGCTGGACGAGGTGCGGGGCAAAGAGGACGCTCTTGCCCTCCTTGCCGTCGATCATCGACATCAGCAGGCGCGCGGCGGCCTCACCGAGCTTCGACGCCGGGTGGGCGATGCTGGTCAGGTGGGTATACCGGGCCGCCTGTGAATCATCGATGCCGATGATCGAGATCTGGTCGGGGACGTGAATCCCGTTCTTGGTGAGCGTCTCCATCACCTGGAGGGCGATGGTGTCGTTGTAGCAGAGTAAGGCCGAGTAGGGGGAGAGCACGTCGAGCAGTTGCCCTGCACTGAGCAGCTGGTCCATGTTCTCCTTCGAATACCAGAGGATGTCCTCCTCCTTGATGGCCAGGGCGTGCTCCCTGAGTGCCTTGACGTGTCCGAGGTACCGCAGGTGTCCCTGGCGGTTGGTGTGGGGCAGGATGCAGGCGATGCGGCGGTGCCCCTTCTCGATGAGGTGGGTGGTGGCCATCCACCCGGCCTGGATATCGTCGAGGGCGACGTGCGGGATGGAGAGCTCGGGGTAGTAGGAGTCGATGAAGATGACCGGGGTGCCGCGCTCGGCGAGCATGTGGTAGAGCTCGATGTTGGCGCACGGCAGGGCGCTGCGTGTCGGCTCGACGATCAGGCCGTCGAGCTTCTTCTCCATCATCATCCGCAGCGCGGCGCTCTCCCCCGTCACGGTGTTGTCCGTCCACAAGAGCTGCATCGAGTAGCCCTCTTTGACCAGGGCATCGCCCGCCCCCCGTACGATCGAGGGGAAGATGTAGGTGTCCATATAGGTGAAGATCATCCCCACCGTCATAGACCGCTGGCGTTGGGAGGCGAGGGGGGAGTCGTCTTCGGCGATGAAGGTCCCGCTGCCCTGCACGCGGGTGACCTGGCCCTGTTGCTCAAGGACCTCGAGGGCCCTGCGCACCGTCTGTCTGGAGCAGGAGAAGCGGTCGGTCAGCTGGGCTTCGGTCAAGAAGCGGGCGCCGGGCAAAAAGAGGCCGGCTTTGATCTGCTCGATGGTCCAGCTGACGATTTCCATGTACTTGTGTTGTGTATCCATGTTTTGTTCCCCGTGTGGTGCTCTTTCCTCCTTTATATCGGTTCTTCAGAGAGAATACAAGTAGAATTTTATTTGTATGTACAACTTTTGCAAAAAAGTGGTAATAATTCGGTATATTTACAAGATGTTAGCAACAATTTGGAGATAGTTGGGAGAAAACCTTGGTCGAGTCCCGGAATAATTTCTGTGTTGACAGCAGACATATTCCATGGCATTCTAATAATGGGATTAGGTATAGAGTACCAGTGATGACGTAAGCAATATATTTTAGACAGAAAACAGTACAATATATCCTAACATGTAACGGACAATGCTCTGGAGGATTGAATAGTGCGCAGACCAACGACAGCGTTGCAGGCACGAGATACAGGGAGCGACAGGCGCAAGCGCTTCAAACTCTATATGCACAAGTACTGGACGCTCTATGCCCTGCTGGCCCTGCCCATCACCTACTTCATCATCTTCAAGTACATCCCCATGACCTACATCCAGATCGCCTTCAAGCGCTACAGCATCATACAGAGCCCGTGGAAGATGCCGCTGGCCAACAACCACGGCTGGCAGTACTTCATCCAGGCCTTCCGGACACCGGACTTCCTGCGGGCGCTGCGCAACACCTTCATGCTGAATTTCCTCGATCTGGTGATGGGCTTCCCCGCCCCGATCATCCTGGCGCTCCTGCTCAATGAACTGCCGTTCAAAGGGTTCAAGCGCGTCACGCAGACGGTGGCCTACATGCCGCACTTCCTCTCATGGATCATCATCAGTGGGCTGGCGCGCCAGCTCTTCGCGCCGACCAGCGGTCTGGTGAACATCGTCATCCAACGCCTCGGCGGCAATCCCATCCCCTTCCTCAACAAGCCGGTCCATTGGGTGGCCACCTACGTGCTCTTGGGGGTGTGGCAGTCGATGGGGTGGAATACCATCATCTACCTGGCCGCCATCACGGCCATCAACCCGGAGCTGTATGAAGCCGCTGACATCGATGGGGCGGGGCGACTGCAGAAGATCTGGTACGTCACCCTGCCGAGCATCAAAGGGACCATCATCGTGCTCCTGATCCTTGCCTTGGGCAACATCCTCGGCGGTGGCTTCGACCGGCCGTATACCCTGGGCAACCCGCTGGTGCGCAATGTCAGCGAGGTCATCCCGACCTTCGTCTACTCGTGGGGCATCAAGGGCCTGCAGTTCTCGCTCACCACCGCGGTGGGGCTCTTCCAATCGGTCGTCGGTGTCTTCTTCCTGCTGGGAGCGGACTTCTTGGCAAAGCGCGCCGGTGAGCGGGGCATCGTATGAGGAGGGGGGTATGAGGATCAGGTCACGCACACAGCGCATCGGTGATTGGGTCATCGTCCTCCTCTGCGTCTTCGTCATCTTCATCTGCCTGCTGCCGATGGTGAACATCCTGGCCCGCTCGCTCTCCTCCCCGGAGGCGCTGATGCGCAACGAGGTGCTCCTCTGGCCCAAGGGGCTGAACTTCGACGCCTACCAGTACGTCCTGAAGGACAAGACCTATACCTGGTCGATGACCTGGACCGCGATATTGACCGCCATCGGAATGACGCTCTCTCTGGTGATGACCACCATCTGCGCCTACCCGTTGATCTACCCGCAGCTGAAGGGGAGGCGGATCATCAACACGTTCATCATCTTCACGATGTACTTCAACGCGGGGACGATCCCGATGTACCTGTTGCTCAAGGACCTGACGATGCTCAACAAGCCGATCGTCCTCATCGTCCCCTACTGTCTCTCGGTCTTCAATATGATCATCATGAAGAGCTTCTTCTACTCGATCCCGGACTCGCTGCGCGAATCGGCGCAGATCGACGGGGCGGGCCCGGTGTTGGTGTTGGTGCGGATCTACCTGCCGCTCTCCACCCCCGTCATCGCCACCCTAGCCCTCTTCTATGCGGTGGGGCGCTGGAACGGCTTCCAGGATGCGCTGATGTTCATGAACGTGCGCAAGTATTACCCGATCCAGCTGCTGCTCTACAATTTGATCAACGCCATCTCATCCATCGAGGTGGCGATCCAGGAGGGGTTCTCGACCCCCGGGTTGAACGAGACCATCAAGACGGCTTCGGTGATGTTCGCCACCGTCCCGATCCTGCTCGTCTACCCGTTCTTACAACGGTACTTCATCACCGGGGCGACCCTCGGTGCGATTAAGGAGTGAATTGTATGGTCAGGCTCTGCCTGATACAACAAAGGAGGACACTACCATGAAGAGATTGCTCGTGCTTTTGACGGTATTGGCGCTGCTCTTGCCGCTCTCGCTGTTTGCGCAGGGTGCCAAGGAAGCGACCACCGTCGCTGAGCTGGGACCCGACGGCCGCTTCACCACGACGCGGAAGATCACCGTCGAAGTCTTCGACCGTGGCGTCGACGATGGCCGCACACCGGCTGAGAATAACGTGTGGACTGCGTGGATCAAGGCGGAGGTGTTGAAGAAGTACAACATCGACGTGACCTTTGTCCCCGTCCCGCGTTGGACCGAGACCGATGCCATCAACAACCTCCTCGCCGCAGGCGATGCCCCGGATGTGTGCTACACCTACAGCTACCCGACGGTGCAGCAGTACGCCGCGATGGGTGGGGTGACCGACTTGGCTCCATACGTTGAGCAGTACAAGCACCTGTTGCCGAACCTGTTCAACTTGTTGGAGGAGATCAACGTCTACAACAACCTCGATCCGAAGACCGGTACCCTCTGGGCTTTGGAGGCGCGGCAGTTCTACCCGCACCGCAACAGCGTCTTTGTCCGTGAGGACTGGCTGAAGAAGCTCGGCTTGGCCGCGCCGACCACCCACGCTGAATTCGAGGCGATGCTCAAGGCGTTCAAGGACAATGCCCAGCTGTTGCTCGGCGCCGATGCCTCGAAGATGATCCCGATGTCCATCAGTGTCGACATCGGCTGGATGGGCGACCCGCTGACGACGAGCTTCGTGCCCGAAGGGCTGAGCGATGAGCTCTTGTGGGCCCTCGGCTACGACGACCGGCGCATCATGTGGCCCGGCTACAAGGATGGAATCCGCTTGCTCAACAAGTGGTACAACCTCGGCTACATCTGGAAGGACTTCCCGCTCTATCCGTTCGGCGACCAGACCTACCACGACAACTTGGTGCGCGCCGGCTTCGTAGGTGCCTTCATGCACAACTGGGACTATCCCTACCGTGCAGGTGGCATCGACATCCAGACGACGCTCGCCCAGACCGGCGGCAGCTTCATCGCGGTCGATCCGTTCCCCAACGATGCCGGCTTGTACCGCAAGTACCTGCCGTCGACGACCGGGGACCGGAAGATCTTCTTCCCCAACACCAACAAGGAACCGCTGGCTTCGCTGCTCTACTTGGAGTGGCTCTCCACGCTGGAGAACCGCAAGTATCTGCAGATCGGTCCGGTCGGGGTAACCCACAAGGTGCTCGACAGCGGTGCGATCCAGATCATTCCGGCGGCGGTGCCTGAGTGGATCCAGAACTCGGCCGACAACATCGACTACACGATGGTCATCAACGGCAAGGACATGGGCAGCGCACAGCTGAACGGTCTGTCGCTCGGCCTCGGCTACAGCGGTGTCGATCCCAGGTACTTGGAGGAGTCCTACCGCATCGAGCAGAACGACGGACGGATCGTCAAGAACTTCACCGTCGGTACCCTCGAGGCGCAGGTGGGCTTGGACAACGTGCTGCGTGACAAGCGCAACGACTTCCTCGTCAGGGCGGTCGTGGCCCCCACGGCCCAGTTCGACGCAGTCTACGATGCCGGGTGGAACGACTATCTGGCAACCGGTGGACGGGCGATCATCCGTGAGCGCCTGGCGCGCTACGAAGAGATCTTCGGTGTAAAGATCCAGCTTCCCGCCGGATACGTACTGTAGTCACCACGACGTTCTTTGACCATGAGAGCCGCCTGCAAGGGCGGCTTTTATGATTGACAGCTGGTTTATTTTGGGATAAATTGGAATTGTATTCCAAATATTAGGAGTGGAAAAATGTACTATCCTAGGCATGCAGAGGATGTCGTTCAGCGCCTCGCCAAGCGAAAACCAGTGTTGGTCCTCACCGGAGCACGTCAAGTTGGGAAGTCGACTATGCTCCGAACGCTGTTACCGGCTGTTACCTATGTGACGATGAATCGTCCATTGATACGCCAGAGTGCCATAGAAAATCCCTCGCTCTTTTTTGACCTGTACAAACCGCCAGTGGTGGTCGATGAAATCCAGAAGGTCCCTGAACTCTTTGAGTATATTAAGGATGTTGTGGATGAGAGGGGGGACAAGGGGCAGTTCTATTGTACTGGCTCACAAAACTTTACGTTGATGAGTAACGTCAGTGACAGTTTGGCAGGAAGGGCCGGCATTATCCGGTTATTGGGTCTATCACTGCGTGAAATCGCACAAAGCACATATCGGATCCCGTTTCTGCCCACCATCGGTCATCATGAAGCGGTATCGACATCGATGGTACCGTTCGAGTACGACGATATTGTCAGACTTATCCATACCGGTTTCTTCCCGGAGCTCCACCAGAGTGAGGGTGATCTTGATGATTGGCAAGATTTCTATAGCTCATACTTCCAGACCTACATTGAGAAGGATGTCAAGGATGTATTGCGGATCCAAGATGAATCGGCATTCATCAAGTTTGTCCGAGCGACTGCCGCCTGTACCGGCAAGATCTTGAACTTAAGTTCGATCGCCGAGGTCTGCGCTAAGGATGTGAAGACCGTCCAAGCGTGGCTCAGTGTGCTTGAAAGCAGCGGTTTGGTCTATCTTTTACAACCATACCACAACAACTTCAATAAGCGGCTGGCGAAGAAACCAAAGCTCCACTTCCTCGATACCGGCCTGGCATGCTGGCTCTTGGGGTGGAACACCCCCGACCAATTGGTGCACGGAGCGATGTGGGGACATATCTTCGAGAGCTTTGTCTTCGGTGAAGTGCTGAAGAGCTACTACAATGATGGAATCGTTGTACCGCCGTTGTACTACTATCGTGATCGAGAACGGACGGAGATCGACCTGGTGATCGAGCAGGGCGATACGCTGTATCCGGTCGAGATCAAGACGACAAGCGATCCCACATTGTCGATGGTAGGCTCATTCCGCTGCCTTGACGACATTGGTGGAAAGAAGCGTGGGGAGGGTGCATTAATATGCCTCGCCAAGGAGCGTCTGCCGCTTAGCAGCGACGTCTGGATCCTGCCAGCCCAGATGGTGTAGATAGCGCTCTTTTTACCTGGTACATTGGGCTCGCCCCTGTCCGGCAAACGGAGTTATGCCTCATTCCAACGTATTACAATGAAGTAAAATAGAAGTGTTTTGTAATTTTCCAATTCACGGTATTGAAGCAGAACAAGCCGAATATCGCCTTCAGTGGGAACAGGACACAATCGCTGCCCCACTTCTTCGTAGGGCGTGATGGTCCAACCAAAGAGGAGGATGAGAATACCTGATGCCGGACCATTGACTGTGGTTATGCATCATGAATAATCAAAAATGCTTGTGACTCGAACTACGCCACAGTATTCGCCATCTGATTTTTAAAGGCCTGTGAAGAGACGCTGAGCGGGGGGATTGGGAAGGTAACACTCATGGGATGGGTTGTTCAGTCGGCTGGTCGTGATTTCTCAATGTGGACAATGAAGAAATGGGTCATCAAGTCGCTCCATCGGGCAGACGAAGGGAGCGAGACAACCTTTAGGTTGGCGTTTCGAAAAGCTGGATACTTCACGGAGGAAGGATAGCACCACGGATGATGCGTATATTGTGGGAGTGACGAGCTCTTCATCAAGAGCGATTCCCTTGAACTGCATGAGCCGTTTCTGGGTGCTCAGCAGGTGATGATCGAGACCCTGACATGCCGGAAGTGTGGATTTGAGGAGTACCTTCCCTCCAATGACCGGACGATTGAACGGGCATTGTCCGATCTCAAGAAAGCGTCGATGGTGCATCTCCTCAATGATCTGAACAGCAGTGGATTGACCAACGCGTACATGGAACGTGCGCTTGGTCTTCCTGCCCGGACCCTGGCTCGATGGAAGAACGAGGCATCCATCATGCCATCGGCTGCAGGCCATGCCCTGATGAGACTGATACGGACATTCCCCTGGCTCCTGCAGGTGGCCGAAGAGGGGTTTGATGAGAAGAAAGCCCACATCCTTCTGCTCAAGGCAGCCGGCAAGCAAGAAGAGGGGAGATGTGAATCTCTGGTCCTTTGATGTACGTTGACGCCCTGACCCTGCCGGCTTGGATGGTATGAAGGATGAGGGAAATTGAAGTGGAGGCTTCCGAACGGTAGCCTCCATCGCTCATGCGTCGAAGCCGAAGACCTCGATCTGGGTGAGGGCGGGGAAGGGGGAGGGGTCATCCGCCTTCTTCAGCGCGTGCAGCGTCAGGGCCGTGATGGTGCGCGCTTCAAAGCGGAGTGATTGCCCCAATGCGCTCTTGGTGAGGGGGAGGATGACGGATGAGTCGTCGCTGAACGTGACGGTCGCCTCCTCCCACCAGCTGTCGTGGGGAAAATCGGCGCGCAGCGTGAGGCGCACTTCATCAACCACCACCGGTCTGCCGAAGTCGATCGTGAGCGCCGCCTTCGGGTCCCGATTGATGCCCCAGCTCTGGTAGGGGTACTCACCGTGGGAGGCATTCTCGAAAATCCCATCGATGGCGTTGCGGGCGGCGAAGGTCAGTTCGTTGCGTGTCTCGACGTTGGCGGTGGCGTGAGGGAAGAAGCCGGCTATGGTGTGGTGGTCGTACGGGTTGAGGGCGAGGTTGCGCCTCTGAGATGCCTCACGCTCATCGGCCTTGGTCATGTGCATCAGGTGAATCGAGCCGCTGAACGCCTTGGGGCTGAAGCAGGCACGGTTGTCGGCCTTTGGGATTGGATAGTTGAACGGCGAACCGTCGAGGTAGAGCAGGGCTGTGCCGATGGCCTCGTCGAGGCATACCCAATAGAGGCCTCCCGTTCCGTTGGTATCGACGGCGATGCGGTCGCCGTCACGGTAGGCTTGGGTGTGGACCGCCGCGATGCCGCCTCCCGATGATCTGCTGATGGTCAGCGTCTGTTCCTTCTCGTTGATGACTTTCATTCTCAATGATTCCATGTTCTATCTCCTTCTTCAGTCATTCGTTCTCCGGACCGTCCACACCACTTCGCCCTCGAAGGCGACGGTGGTGCGGTAGAGGGTGTCGGGCCACGCCTGGCGGAGGCGCTCATCGTCGATGGCGATCGCCTCGATGGTCGCTTCGACCGGTCGGTCGAAGAGAATCTTCCAACCCTCGAAGATGAGGGCGCTGGCCTCCCGTCTCGGGTGGTCGACGGTCATCAAGGTGAGGAGCGGGGCGTGGCGGGCCTCGGTGCGCTCGCTCACCACGATCTGTGTATCGTCGATGGCGACGCTCCGTCGATAGCGTGCAACACCTGCTTCTTTTGCATATGCCTCGTTCAGCTCGAGGTCGATGGAGGAGTCGGAGACTGAAATGACGTGTGCCTTGTATGCCGCTCCGGCCTCCTGCCCATACGGGGGGAAGTTGGCGACGTTGTGATAGTGGCTCTGCATCGGATGGAGCGTGTAGCGCTCATCGTTGAACGTTGTCTTGGTATAGGTCTCCACCCCCATATCGATGAGCCGGGGTTTCGCTCCATCGTAGAGGATGATCGATCCGACGTCGTTGTGGTTGTGGCTGTCGTCGTTGTCCCCGGCTTTGACGGCGAGGGTGTAGCCGCCTTTTCGGTAGATGGCCAGCCCCACACTCGGATACCAGATGAACGGCGTGGGCGGGGATGGGGGTGGCAGCTTCTCGTCGAGCAAGCGTTGCCCGTGCATGAGGCGGAGGAGACGATAAAAGAGGTTGTACTCACCATTTCCGCTATCGAAGGGGTGGGCCTTGAAGTCCTCCAGCGCCCGACGCATCAGAGATGGGTCGTCCAACGCTTTTCCGAAGAGGTACTCCCGGGCTCCGAGGATCCCGGCTCTGGGGGAGCAGTCGGCGAAGTTGAGGTAGAGCTCGTCGACGATATGGACATTGGTGATGTACGAGGCGATGTTGTGGATCTTGTTTTCTTTGAAAAGCGATGCGACATCTTCCCCAATCGCAGCCTCGAGGAGGTGGAGCGATCCCCAGAGGCAGAGACCGGCGGCGCGCCAGTAGGATGCCCCTTCGTCGCAGCAGCCGTCCTCACCGTAGTGGTCAAGCCAATGATCGAGTGATGACGCGGCCTTGGTGATGAGGCGCGTCCGCTCCTCCGTCTCAAGGCCCATGGTCAAGGCGGTGAGCAAGACGTTCTGGGTGCACCAGGGAGTCCAGTTGTTGAGCAGGTCGTCGGTGCCGCCCATCCACCACGAGTGGTCGTTGAGGTACGGGGCCACCAGCCGTTCGTGCAGTTGATGGTGGATGCTCTCGATGATCTGGCTCCCGGCCCAGGCAGCCAGTTCTTCCTCGAGGAGCAGGGCAGAGAGGGAGAGGAGGGCGGCGGTATCGCAGGAGAAGAGATCGAGGACGGGGCGGCCAGTGAGGGGGAAGGCATGGGCGGGGATATCGCGTCCATACTTGTTGTGGGCCGGGATCACCCAGGTCGGCTCGCCGATGATCGTCCAGATTCCTTCGACGATCTGGGCCATAAAGCGTCCGCGGTGTTCGACGCACTCGGCGAGGACCAAGGAGCCGAGCATCCGCCGTCTCTCGAAATATGGGGTCTCGTAGTTGGTGCGGTTCCCGTTCTCCACGAACTGCCGGTAGAGGGAGAAGGGCAGGGAGGGCCATGGCAACGCAAGAGCACGCTCTCCGTTCTCAATGGCGTTTGCCCTGAACGCAGGAGAGATTGCCTGCCACGTGCTTCTGTGAGAAGCCTTCATTTCAATGAAAATACGGGTCTTGCTTTCCCTGTGCGCAACAACTGATGATACCACGTCCCGCCTCCTTGAGTTTCAGCAATAATTCTTGACGATGTCGGTATAAAATGCAAGTATTTTGATATCTTGGAGATGATGTGAGGGGGAGGTGGAAGATGACGTTGTTGGAAAGGCATGCAGAGCTGAGTGAGACAGAACGAAAGACAGCGTTGGATGACAGCTGTGCCATCATCCGGAACAATGTGGAGACCTTCACCTATCGCTGTCAGAACCACAGTAGCGTCAACAACTATTACCCTGAGCGTGACAATGACGAGTGGACCACGGGCTTCTGGCCCGGAGAGCTCTGGCTCGCCTATGAGCATACAGGCGACGAGCTGTTCAGCCATGTCGCCCAGATTCATGTCGAATCCTTCTATCACCGGATCGTCAACAAGATTGCCGTCGACCACCACGATATGGGATTCCTCTATACCCCATCCTGTACCGCGGCGTGGAAGTTGGTGGGCAGCGACCGGGGGCGCGAGGCGGCGTTGCTGGCAGCCGATCAGCTCTGCACGCGCTATCAGGGGGTAGGCCGATTCATCCAGGCGTGGGGAGTGATGGGGGAACGGGAGAACTATCGCTACATCATCGACTGTTTGCTCAATCTGCCCCTGCTCTACTGGGCAAGCGAGGAGACGGGAGACAACCGATATCGAGAGATTGCGCTCGCCCACACGGAGACGACGCTGAAGTACAGCTTTCGGCAGGATTACTCCTGCCACCATACCTTCTTCTTGGATCCGGTCACCGGGGAGGGGGTGCGGGGGGAGACCAACCAGGGCCATGATTCGAAGAGTAGCTGGGCCCGGGGACAGGCGTGGGCGATCTACGGCCTGGTGCTCGGCTACCAGAAGACCGGGAACCGCTCCCTGCTCGACCTCTTTGAGCCGGTGAGCGAGTACTTCCTCTCCCGCCTTCCCGCCGACTTGGTCCCGTATTGGGACTTGATCTTCACCGAGGGCGATGAGCCGCGCGACAGCTCGTCGTCTTCGATCGTCGCCTGCGGGTTCCTCGCCGCGGCGGAGAGTTTTGATGAACTGGGAGAAGCAGAGAAAGCGGGAATGTATCGCTCTCTGGCCAAGAAGCTCTTGAAGGCACTCTACGACCACTGCCGCGTCTTGCCCGGTGATGACTCCAATGGCCTCGTCTACCACGGCACCTACTCCAAGAAGAGCCCGTACAATACCTGTACCCCCGAAGGGGTCGATGAGTGCGTCAGCTGGGGCGATTACTACTGGATGGAGGCGCTCACCCGCCTTGGGGGTGGGTGGGAGCCGTACTGGTAGGACGCTCATCACGTATGCCGACGCTGCAGGTGCTGCAGATACTGGCTTGGCGAGATACCCTCCACCTTCTTGAAGACCTTGCTGAAGTAAAAGGAATTCTCAAAGCCAAGCCGGTCGGCCACCTCATAGATCTTCAGATCTCCTTGGGCGAGCAGCTCCTTGGCGGCGGCCACCTTCATCTCGGTGATGTATTCGACGAAGCTTGAGCCACTGTAGCGGCTGAACATGCTGCTCAGGTAGTTCTGGCTGAAGCCGAAGAGGAGCGCCACCTCTTTGAGGTTGAGCTTGTGGTCGAGGTTCTCCTTGATGTACTGCTGGATGTTGGCTACGATCTTTGCTCGATAGTCTTGGGTGCGGCTCTGCAGTTGCTCCTCAAGGCTTGAGCCGAGACGACGCAGATAGGCGGAGCACTGTTCGGTGGACATCGAGGTGTAGATCTGTCGGTAGCCCCCCTCCTCCTCTGGAAATGCCGCGCTGATGATGGCTTGTCCATCGGGCAACAAGGTGAGTGCGAGGTAGAGGATGTTGCTGGCCACCTCGATGGCGTGCAGGACGCCGATGCTCTGCGCTTCAAGCTGGAATGCGATGTCCTCGATGACGTGGGCGAGTTCTTTGCCGTCCAACTCCTCGAATGCCCTGGTGAGCCGCCCCTTGAACGGCTCGAGGGTGAAGGTTTGACAGTATGATTGTTGCCGCTCGGCGATGAGGATCCGCTCCTCTGTGCTCTGCGATGCCAGCAGCTGGCGGGCACTGAGGAATGATTCGCTTATTCGGAATGGGTCGTCGACCGGAATGCCGGCAGAGCAGCGCAGATCGACCGAGAAGTAGTTGTAGATGACCTCGATCGTCCGGCTCATCACGGTACGGATGATCGAGCCATAGTGCGATGCCTGCTGATCGCTGAGGCAGAGGGTGACGGCGAGGTGGTGCAGGTCGAGGCTGGTGACGTAGCTGGTCAGATAGCGGGAGAGGGTCTCCTTGAGCATCTCGAGCGTGCCGGTATAGAGGCTTACGTCGGTCTGCTCACTCTTGGGGGTGATCTGGAGATAGCAGACAGCGTACCAGCTTTCATCAAAGGCGATGCTGAGCTCCTGGCTCTGCATCTCGAACGCCTGGCGGGAGTCGATGAGGCCGTTGAAGTGGCGGACGAAGAACTTGTCTCGAAAGCCCATCATCGTAGAACGTTCCTGTGGTTCGTGGAGTCGTCCGTGTCGCTCTTCGAGCAGGGCGATGGCTTTCAATACCGACTCCTTGAGGGTCTGTTCGGTCAACTCCAACTTGACCAGGTAGTCGACCGCCTGATGCGAGAGCGCCTCCTTCACGTAGCTGAACTCCTCATAGCTGGTCAGGAGGATGAAGAGGGGGCAGCGCCCCGGGGCGAGGGTGCTCTCCTTGAGTACCTCCAGCCCGCTCTTGATCGGCATCTTGATGTCGGTGATGACCAAGTCGGGGTGTTCGCGGGCGATCGCCTCCTCCAGCTCTCCGCCGTTGTGGGCGGTGGCCACGATCTCGATGCCGAGCTCGGCCCAGGAGAGCATCGACTGCAAACCGACGAGGACCAATGGCTCGTCATCTGCGATGATCAGCTTGATGGCCATGGCGTGCCCTCCTTCGTCCGTTTCGGAATTCGGATGATGACCCTCGTGTAGCTGCCGACCTTGCTTTCGATGTCGAGGCCCCATGGAGGGCCGAACGCGTATTCGATCCGCTTGGCGACGTTGTGGATGCCGATCTCCCGGAACATCCCACCGGTGGAGGAGGTCGCCAACAAGGCTTGCAACGTGTGTTCCTCGATGCCTACCCCATCATCCTCGACGATGATGGTGATGGTGTCCTCCCCCTCCTCGATGAGGGAGAGCGTGACCGCTCCCGTGCTGCCTTTCGGTTCAAGGCCGTGGAAGATGGCGTTCTCCACCAACGGTTGGAGGGTGAAGCGAGGAATCCCGATGCTCCCATACCGCCCATCGATGGTGTTCACCATCTGCAGGGTCCCGCCGTAGCGATACTTCTGGATGGTGAAGTAGTCGTTGAGCAGGTCGAGCTCCTCGGCCAGGCTGATGACCGGATCCTCCGCCTTGCTCACGTTCTTCAACAGGCGTGAGAGGCTGGTCGTCATCTCGGCGATGCCGGTGGCGTGTTGCAGGGTGGCCATCCACTTGATGGAGTTGAGGGTATTGTAGAGGAAGTGGGGGTTGATCTGGCTCTGCAGCATGCGATACTCCAGCTCCTGCTTGTTCTTCTCATCGGCCACCCGTCGCTCCAAGAGGGAGTCGATCTGACGGGCAAGGTCGTTGATGCCGCGTCCGATGTCGCCCAGCTCATCGCCCCATTCGATGGAGGCGTCGTGGGAGAAGTCGCTCTCTGCGATGGCCTTCAGCCGCTCCTGCAGCTTGGAGATGGGACGGTTGAAGAGGCGGTTGAGCACCAACGTCAGTCCAAGGCCGAAGAAGAGCACCAGGACGGTGATGACCACCAACAGGGCGACGTAGGTGCTGTTCTGGAACTGGATCTTGCCTAGGGAGAGGGTCTGGGAGAGCGAGATATCCTGAAAGCCGGTGGGACAGGTCACCAGGAGATGGGTGTTTCCATTCATGCGCACTGAGGCGACCGTGGTGGCATCCCCGGAGGTCGCGTAGCTTCGGTCGATTGACCTCGGCAGGTCGACCAAGGTAAAGAGTCCATCCTTGATCTCATAGAAATCCTGTCCGATGGTCAGATAGAGCGAGGTCCCCTCCGGCAGCGTGTAGTCCTTGATGAGATCGAGGATCAAGGCAGAGGAGACGGCGAGGTAGAGCTGGCCGGTGACTTCCGTAGAAGAGGAGCGGGTGATGACCCGCCTGATGGGCAATACCTGGCCATCAGTGAAGAGGAATGGATCGCTTGTGATGGTGCTCCAGGTGGTATCCTCGACAAAGGTGGTGGGGAGCACTGAGGTGACGTTCAGGACTGTCACCGGCTTGCTGGCAGCCATCTGCTGGCCGGTATGGATGAGCTTGGTGTGTTGCAGGTCGGTGATGATGATCCGATTGACGTACTGCTGGGCCAGGTTGTTCATCACCTCCTCCTTGACGCGCTCGTAGGTGGCCAAGGCCACCTCCACACCGTCGCTTTCAAGGTAGGTGGTGATCTGGGAGTTGGTCGTGACCCACCTCACCAGCGAGTCAAGGGCGATCATGCTCTGTCGGGCTTTGGCGCCGATGAACTGGAGGTTGAACTCAGTCGAGGTGATCTGGCTCTGGAGGGCAAAGGAGCGGAACATGAAGAAACTGAAGCTGGCCACAAGGATGGCGAGCAACAGGGTGAAGGAAACGGTGAGCAGCGTGATTTTGCTCTTGAGTGTCTTAAATCTCATGGTAATCCTTCTTCCAGTATGGGCCTACCTTCGGCTCCTGTGCAACTCAAATGGAGGGGAAGGAGCATAAATGCGGAAAAAAGTATATGGTGTGGGAAAAAAGTGCAGGTCGTGTCGCGATAGGTGAGAAAGTGAAAGGGTTTGGGGAATATTTTACATGGCGGGCCGCTGGATGTGCACTCATGATGATACACAGGAAGACCCCATGGGTCGCCAATGCTATGGACCAGAAGGAGGTTCACATGAAAAAGATAGCAGTATTTGTGTTGGTATCGCTCTTGCTGTGCACCGGACTCTTCGCCCAAGGGACGAAGGAGGACGCTACCGCAGCCGGTGGCAAGACGACGATCAAGTGGGCGGTATGGGACATCGCCGCGACCACGTACTATCAGCCGTTGATCGACGCCTACGAAGCGAGGAACCCGAACGTCAAGATTGAGATGCTCGATCTCGGCTCGGCGGACTTCATGACGATGTTGCAGACCCAGCTCTCCGGCGGGGACTCGACGATCGACGTGGTGGCCATCAAGGATATTCCCGGGTACAACAACCTGGTGAAGCGCAATCTCTTGATGAGCCTCAACGACAAGGTCAAGAGTGAGGGGATCGACCTCTCCCTCTACGGCGGCGTTCCTGAAGCGCTCACCGTGAATGAAAACCTCTACGGGCTTCCGTTCAGGAATGACTTCTGGGTGGTCTTCTACAACAAGGACCTCTTCGACCGGGCCGGTGTCTCCTATCCGACCAACGACATGACCTTCGACGAGTACGATGCCCTGGCCCGCAAGATGACCAGTGGATCGGGAGCGAACAAGGTCTACGGGGCGCACTACCACATCTGGCGGTCGGCAGTCCAGCTCTTCGGTATCCTCGATGGCAAGCACACCATCGTAGACGGCGAATATGGCTTCCTCAAGCCGTACTACGAGCGGGTATTGGCCCAACAGCGTGACGGTATCGTACAGGACTATGCGACACTGAAGACCTCCTCGACGCACTACAGCGGCGTGTTCTACAACAACAGCGTCGCGATGATGAACATGGGGTCATGGTTCATCCCCACCGTGATCAAGGAGATCGCCGCCGGCAAGACCGAGGTCAAGAACTGGGGCATCGTCAAGTACCCCCACGCCCCCGGCGTGGCCCCCGGCACGACACTTGGTACGATCACATCCCTCGGGGTGAGCAACGCCTCCAAGAAGAAGGATGCCGCCTTCGACTTCGTCAAGTTCGTCTGCGGATCCGAAGGGGCCCAGATCGTGGCGGCGACCGGCACCAGCCCTGCGTTGGTCAACGACCAGGTCGCGAATGTCATCGCTTCGCTCCCCGGCTTCCCGACCGATCCTGCCAGCAAGGAAGCGCTGCATACCGCGAAGAGCTACATCGAGATGCCGCTGCATGAGAAGGCAGGCGAGATCGAGATCGTGCTCAACCAGGTGCATGACGAGATCATGACCAACAACATCAGCGTCGATGCAGGCATCGCGAAGATGAACGATCAGATCAAGAAGATCCTGGCTCAGTAACCATTGGTTTGACTGACGGTGCAGAGGAGATCTCCTCTGCACCGTGATTGTATCAAGGGAGGTCATATGGCGTCGAACAAGACCGCGTTGAAAAAGCAGCTGGTCGCCTACAGCTTCATTGCGCCGAACTTCATCGGCTTCGCTGTCTTCACACTCGTCCCGATCATCTTCGCCTTCGTGTTGGCCTTCCTCCACTGGGATGGAGCGAATCCCATCAGATGGGCGGGCCTCTCCAACTTCATCGCACTCTTCGATGACGACCAGTTCAAGGCTGCGTTGAAGAACACGATCGTCTATACGGGGGGAACCGTCCCGCTGACGCTGGTCGGCAGCCTCCTGCTCGCCGTCATCCTCAACAAGAAGATCCGCGGACGCAACTTCTTTAGGACGGTGAGCTTTTTCCCGTATGTCGCCTCCCTCGTCGCGGTGGCCGCGGTATGGAACATGATGTTCAACCCGACCAAGGGGCCGGTGAACATGATGCTGCACAGCTTGGGCTTCAAGAATGTGCCCGGCTGGGCCGCCGACCGCCACTGGGCGATGCCGACCGTCATCTTCTTCAGCGTATGGAAGTACGTCGGCTACTATATGATCATCTACCTCGCCGGCCTGCAGAGCATCAGCGCCGAGCTGTATGAGGCGGCCGACCTCGACGGGGCGAATGGCTGGCAAAAGTTCATCTCCATCACCATCCCCCAGCTCAGCGCCACCACGTTTTTTGTGCTCGTGATGTTGACCATCCAGTGTTTCAAGGTCTACGACATCGTCTACATGATCACCCAAGGGGGACCGGGCACCGCCACGTTGGTGCTCGTCTACGATATCTACAACAAGGCGTTCATCAGCTGGCGGCTCGGTTCGGCGAGCGCGGTGGCCATGGTGCTCTTCCTCTTGGTCATGACCGTCACCTTGATTCAATTCAAGGGCGAACAGCGGCTACGGTAGGGGGCAGACGATGGTACAGTCACATACACAGAAATTGAAGAAAGGTATCCTCTACTTCCTGCTCTGCCTCTCAGCCTTGATCATGCTGATGCCGTTCGTCTGGATGATCAGTGCATCCTTGAAGCTCGACAAGGATGTCTTTGGGTACCCGATCGTGTGGATTCCGTCCAACCCACGGTGGCAGAACTACCGGGACATCTGGACGACGATTCCCCTGGGCCGCTTCATCGCCAACACCACCAAGCTCACCATCATCGTCACCTTCTTGCAGCTGCTCACCTCATCGTTTGCAGCCTATGCCTTCGCCAAGCTCGAATTCAAAGGGCGCAACGCCCTCTTCCTCGGCTATGTGGCGACCATCGCGATGCCGTGGCAGGTCTACATGGTCCCCCAATTCATGATGATGCGCTCCTTCGGGCTCAACAACACCCACCTTGCCATCATCTGTCTGCAGGCGTTCAGCGCCTTCGGGGTCTTCTTGATGCGCCAATTCTATATGGGGGTCCCCGATGAGCTGTGCGAGGCGGCTCGCATCGACGGGATGAACGAGTATAAGATCTGGGCGCTCATCATGCTGCCGCTCTCCAAGCCGGCGCTCTCGACCTTGACGATCTTCACCTTCGTCAATACGTGGAACGACTTCCTCGGCCCGCTCTTGTACCTGACCAAGATGGAGTTGAAGACGGTCCAGATCGGCCTGAGAATGTTCATCAGCCAGTATTCGAGTGAGTACGGCTTGATCATGGCGGCAAGCGTGGTGGCCCTTGTTCCGGTGCTCATCGTCTTCTTGGCACTGCAGAAGTTCTTTGTCCAAGGGGTGGCCACCTCTGGCTTGAAGGGGTAGGAAATGACAAGATCCGAGTATTTCAACCGCAGGAGAATCTGTTTCATCGATGACCGGAATGCCATCGCCGGCTATGTTGCCCGGCAGGCAGAGGCGGACCTCAGGCACGTCGTTGAAGTCGCCGAGGGTGTGGTGGCCCAATCGTTCCTCTTCAACCTGAGGTGGGATATGGAACAGACGCAGGAGCCGGTGGTCTTCGATGGAGACATCGACTGGCTCCACCAGCCGGGTGATGACAGCGAGTGGGTCTTTGCCTTCAACCGGATGCGCTATTGGATCTGCCTCGGCCAGGCGTATGCCCACAGCGGCGATGAGCGCTACGCCCGCACCTTCGCCTCCCAACTGTGCCACTGGATACGAACCGTCAGGCGTGATGATCCCGCATGTGCCAAGGCGTGGCGGTCCATCGAGGCAGGGCTCAGGATGGAGTATTGGACGAAGGCGATGCAGTACTTCAGCGACAGCCCAGCCATCACCGATGAGGTGATGACATGCTACCTCACCTCCGTTGCTGACCACGCAGAGTTCCTCTCCTCGGTGTGGGGCAGCTACCATCTGATGAGCAACTGGGGGGTATTGGAGAACCACGGTCTCTTCTTGGCCTCGTTGGCCCTGGAGGACAGCGAACTGAGCCGACGGTATACAGCGGAGGCGTTGCGGCGCCTCGCCCTTGAGATCGATATCCAAGTCTACGACGACGGGATGCAGTGGGAGCAGTCCCCGATGTACCACAACGAGGTGACCCACTGTTATCTCGATGTGGTCCTGCTCTCCCATCGTCTTGGCCTGAAGCTGCCACCGATCATCGAAGAGAAGACCCACCTGATGTGTCGCGCCGCCCTCGTCTGGCAGAAAGAAGATGGCACTCAGCCGACGATGGGGGACAGCGACCGAATCGATCAGCGCGACATCATCACCAAGGCGGCGTACATCTTCTCGGATCGTCAGCTGAAGGCGGCCGGATATGAGCATCTGGACTTCGATTCGGTCTGGGATCTCGGCTTTGAAGCCATCGAGGCATACGATCGCCTGGCTCGCTCTGAGAAGCCGCAAGGTCTCTGTGTATTGGGTGAGAGTGGGAATGCATTCTATCATCACAACGGCTTGTATGTGCGTTTCCACTGCGGTACCCTCGGCGCAGGCCACGGTCACAGCGACAAGCTGCACCTCGACCTCTTCGCCAACGGCGAGGACATCCTCATCGATCCAGGGCGGTATACGTACGTGGATAAACCGGAGCGCTACGAGTTCAAGGACAGCACGGCCCACAACACCACCACCGTCGATAATCTGAACTTCACGATCTGTACAGACAGCTGGGAGTGCTCCAAGCTCTCCGCCCCCATCGGCTTCAAGGCGGTCGAGAAGCGGGCTCTTGTCGCCCTGCAGGGGAGCCACCAAGGCTATCTTGACCGCAATGTCCTGCCGAGGCGGACCATCACGATCCTCAGCGAGCGCCTGATTCTTGTCAGCGATGTCTTCATTGCCCAAGGCGAACATAGCTATCAGAGCCACTGGCACTTCAACGACAGTGGAGCGGTGCACATCACCGACGGCAGAACGTACTTTTCCAGCGCCAAGAACAGTGTCGAGCTCCAATCAGTCTCTGCCCATCCGGTCAAACGCACCATCAAGGAGACGCGCCTGTCGAGACGGTACAACGAGGCGGTGGACAACAAGACCCTTGTCGTGGAGATGGAGACCAACGGCTTTGCCTCTCTGCACACATTGATCGCCATCAACACCCCCGATTCGTTCGAAGCCGCCACGATGGAGAAGATTCCCGTCTTCTCCAACTTCAAGCAGATACAATTCAGCGATGACATGATCGAGGCAGTGAAGATACAACACAAAGGATCCGCCTTTCTGGTGGTGCTTGCCCATCAGGAGTGGGCCTCTCCCACCGACACCTTCAACGCAGACGGCTGCATCGGCTTCGGGTCCCTGGTGGTCTTCGACCGTGCCACGGGTGAGAAGGAAATCGGAACGCGACTGCTCTGTTGACTCCGCTGATGATGGCAGCGCTCCCCTTGGGTTGGAGTAATGCAGTGGCGAGGCAGATGAGCCTCCGCGTCCTGTCTGAAAGGGCCTGCTTTGCATCGGGACCCTTCTGCCTCCACATCAGGTGCACCTTCTCGGCAGGTGTCGGTTCGAGGATGAAGTCATCAAAAAATAGGGCGGCTATCCGTACGGCATTCTGCATCTCCTGATACGCCGGCTCAGCGGCAGGGTTGCCTCTCAATGAGAGCAGGAAGCTTGCGATGTGTGAGCCGTCAGATTGTAGGTGTGCCGTATCATTGGCATCCTGGAAGAGCTTCATCGGCACTAGGTGTGCGGTGTCATGGAAGTGATACATCTGCCAAGTCTTTATGGATTCGTACACAAGAGATGCGGTTGTACCGTTGCCGTTGTGCTCTTTCAAAAGACCGGGTGTGTGGCCATCGGGAGAGTGGAGGGTCTGCCATGTGTCGTCTTGTGCCACGTGGAGGTGATGGATTGCAACTATGATCGGCAGAAGGCGAAAGCCATCCATGCCGTTGAGGAGGCGGTGGAGATTATCGGGAGGTTGAAGGCAGTGGATGAAACATGGGCCCAGAAGGACTTGAACCTTCGACCCACAGATTATGAGTCTGCTGCTCTAACCAACTGAGCTATGGGCCCTGGAAACAGGTAGTAATCTATCGGATATCACAGAGAATGTAAAGAATAGGCGACGCCGTACGGTTGGAGGGTCAACGGTAGGGGTTCGCCTCGCTCTTCTTCAGTACGTCCTTCTCTGCGAAGCCGAGGGCGGTGAGGGCCTTCATCGTGCGCTCAAGCTGGTAGGCGGGGATCCAGCGTACGGTGAGGCGCACCGCTCCCGTTTCGGGAAGGACCTCGGCCCACGGCTTGAGGCCGGCGTTGTAGAGCCGTTCATACTGTGCGTAGGCGGTCAGGGTGGAAGAGAAGGCGCCGACCTGGATCTGGTACCACCCGGTGTCGCCGGCTCGGTCGTACTTCGATTCGGGGATCTCGGGCTCGAAGAGCAGGGTCAGATCCACCGGGGCGATGCCGCTCCCCAGTATATCGATTTGGCTTGCTGCAGCGGGGGTGAGGTCGATGATCCTGCCGTCGATGTACGGGCCGCGGTCGTTGATCCTGACATCGACGCTGCGGTTGTTGGTCTTGTTCGTCACGCGTACGACCGTACCGAATTTCAGGCTCTTGTGGGCAGCGGCGAGGCTGTTCTCGTCAAAGCGCTCCCCGTTGGCCGTGATGGCTTCGCTCTTTTCGCTGGTGTACCAGCTCGCGATGCCGCTCTCGATGACGGTTCCCGGCTGGAGGGCGGCATCTTGGGCGAGGAGGGGGAGACAGAGGAGGAGTACCAGGGTAAGTGTCTGCAGGCGTTTCATGCTATGAGTATACGCTCTCTCTCTTTGATTTGGCAACCGACAGTTGAAGAGAAGGTGAGCTTTCACTATAATCGACAGCCATGAGTCAAGAGATTGTATCCACACACTGGGCAGATATCTATGCCGACAAGATCATCCGTGAGAAAGGGGAGAAGGAGCTGTACACCTGTGCAAGCGGCATCACCCCCTCCGGTACGGTCCATATCGGGAACTTCCGCGAGATCATCTCGGTGGAGCTCGTCGTGCGTGCCCTGCGCAGCAAGGGCAAGCAGGTTCGCTTCATCTACAGCTGGGATGACTACGATGTCTTTCGCAAGGTCCCCAAGAACATGCCCCAGCCAGAGCTGCTGGCCACCTTCCTGCGCAAGCCCATCACGCTGGTCCCCGATACCACCGGCCGGGCGGAGAACTACGCCCGCGCCAACGAACTTGATGTAGAGCGGATCCTGCCGACCGTCGGCATCGAGTGTGAGTACCTCTATCAAGCCGAGCGCTACCGCTCGGGCATGTACTGCGAGGGAATGCGCACCGCCTTGGAGAAGAAGGACGAGATCCGAGCCATCCTGGATGAGTTCCGCACCGAGGAGCTGGAGGACGATTGGTGGCCCATCTCCGTCTTCTCCTCCTTCACCGACAAGGATACGACCACGATCCTCGACTGGGACGGGGAGTGGGCCGTCACCTACCGTGATGATGAGACTGGACAAAGTGAGACCATCGACTTGCGGCATACCCCCTACGCCAAGCTTCCTTGGCGCCTTGACTGGCCGATGCGCTGGGCCTTCGAGGGCGTCGACTTCGAGCCCGCCGGCAAGGACCACCACAGCGAAGGCGGATCCTTCGACACCTCGCGCAAGATGGTGCGTGTCTTCGGCGCCGAGGCTCCGGTCTCCTTCCAATACGACTTCATCTCCATCAAGGGGCGGGGTGGGAAGATCTCCTCCTCCAGTGGCGAGGTCATCTCGCTCCCTGATGTGTTGGAGGTCTATATCCCCGAGATCGTGCGCTTCCTCTTCGCCGGGACCCGCCCCAACAGCGAGTTCGCCATCTCCTTCGACCTTGATGTCCTGAAGATCTACGAGGACTATGACACCTGCGAGCGGATCTACTTCGGCCTGCAGGAGGTCAACGAGAAGCGCCGGGCGAAGGAGAAGCGGATCTACGAGCTGAGCCAGGTCGGGGAAATCCCCACCGAGGCGAGCTTCCAGATTCCGTTCCGCCACCTCTGCAACCTCCTCCAGCTCCACGAGGGGGACATCGAGCGGGCCATCGATACCCTCGGCGAGATGAGTGAGAGCCAGAGAGAGCGGCTCACCGTCCGCTCCCGCTGTGCCTGGAACTGGATCACCACCTTCAGCCCCGAGGATTTCCGCTACCGCTTGATGCGCGACGATGACCCGGTCATCGAGCTGAGCGAGCAGGAGAGGAAGGCCGTGCAGGACCTCGCCGCGCTTGTTGAGGTCATGGAAGAGATCGAGGAGGCGGAGTATACCACCCGCCTCTACGATGCGGCCAAGCTCAACGGCCTCGATACCGGCGACTTCTTCAAGCTCGTCTACCGCATCTTGATCGGCAAGGATCGCGGTCCGAAGCTCGGTCCCTTCCTCAAGACCTGTGGACGAGAGAAGGTCCTGCCGATCCTGCAACGATATTGACCATCGGGGAGCTTCGGCTCCCTTTTTCTGGAGGAATTATGAACGTACTGTTAGTCAACACCAGTCCCCACAAACAGGGGTGCACCAACCGCGCCCTGGAAGAAGTGGCCGACACCTTGAAGAGCCTCGGCATCGAGAGCGAGATCCTGTGGATCGGGAACAAAGCACTGCATGGCTGCACCGACTGCCGCCACTGCTATGAGCATGGCGTTTGCGCCTTTGATGACGGAGCGGTCAACGTGGCGGGGGAGAAGATTATGGCGAGCGACGCCTTGGTCCTCGGCTCCCCGGTGCACTACGCCTCGATGTGCGGGGCGGGCAGCTCTTTTGCCGACCGCCTCTTCCGCACCTACGGCAAGCGTTTTGCCGGCAAGCCCGCCGCTGCGGTGGTGAGCTGCCGACGCGGAGGCGCCAGCGCGGCCTTCGACCGTATCAACAAGTATTTTACCATCAGCGGCATGCCGATCGTATCCTCGACCTATTGGAATTCAGTTCATGGCAATACGCCGGAGGAAGTTGAGCAAGATCTTGAGGGGTTGCAGGTGATGCGCAACCTTGGGCGCAACCTGGCGTGGATGCTCGAGCAATTGAAGAGTGGTCAGGCCATCGGTGAGCAGGAGCGCACCTACAAGACCAGCTACATCCGCTAACGGAGGATCTTGTCCAAGATAATTGGATTGGTCCGCCACTTGTCCTGCGCCTTGACCCTCAGGTCGAGGCGCAGTTTGCGTCCACTGAAGATCTGACGGATCTCCGGTTCGGCTTGGGCCCGGATCTTGGCGATGCCGGCTCCTCCCTTGCCGACGACGATGGCCTTCTGCGTCTCGCGTTCGACGGTGATGAAGGCGCGGATCCAGACGGTGTTGGTCTTCTCATCGTACTCGAGGTCGGCGACCTCGCTGAAGATGGCGTGGGGGATCTCCTCGCTGACCAGGTTCATCGCCTTTTCCCTCAGGATCTCGGCGATGCGGAACTCCACGTCCTGGTCGGTATAGGCGTCCTCGGGGTAGAGGAGGTCCCCATAGGGGGCGAATTTGAAGAGCTCGATGAGGATCTCATCGACCCCCTCATCTTTTTGGGCGGAGGCGAAGAGTGGGGGAGGGGTAGGAAAGTGCTCTGAGAGGAAGGCCGCTGATGCGGCCTTCTCCTCTTCGCTCGCGATATCGGCCTTGTTGACGACCAGGACGACCGGGCTGTTGGTCTGTTTGACAAGGGCGGCGAGCTGCTCCTCCTCGGGCCCTGCCTCGCGCTTTGCATCGAGGAGGTAGAGGATCATGTCGCTCTCGCCCAGCGCTCTGATGGCGGTCTGCTGCAGACGCTTGTTGAGCATCTTTTCGCTGAGGTGGAAGCCCGGGGTATCGGTGAAGATCAACTGGCCGCGCGTGTCGGTATAGATGCCTCTGATGGCATTGCGTGTGGTCTGGGGGGTCCGGCTGGTGATGGCGACCTTCATCTCACAGATGGTGTTGAGGAGGGTCGACTTGCCGCTTGAGGGGCGGCCGACGATGGCGACGGTGCCGCATTTGGTTGTGTCATTCATAGGCCTCAGTATAACGGGGCCTTTCTGGTGTGCCTACTCTCCTGCCTTTTGGTTTCTCTCACTTCCATCTTGCGGCGCTATTGCGTATACTGGATGGGAGAATTCGATACAAAGGGGCCCATCATGGCAGATGAAGAGAAGAAGCCGGCAGCAGCCGATGCACAGATACAAGAGAAACTGCTCAAGACCCGTTCGGTCCTCCTCAGCGGAGAGATCGACAAGGAGAGCGCCGACACCATCATCAAGCAACTCTTGGTGTTGGATGGGGAGAGCAGCGAGCCCATCAAGCTCTTCATCAACAGCCCCGGTGGCGATGTCGATGCTGGCTATGCCATCTATGATATGGTACGCTTCATCAAGGCCCCGGTGACGATGATCGGCATGGGCTTGGTGGCGAGCGCCGCCGTGTTGGTGCTCTTGGCGGTCCCATCTGAGCGCCGGATCGGCTTGCCCAACTCCACCTATCTGATCCACCAGCCGATGAGCGGCATGCGTGGGGTGGCCACGGCCATTGAGATCCACGCCCAGCATCTGGAGAAGCTGCGAACCAAGCTTGACCTGCTCATCTCCACCGAGACAGGCAAGAGCCTTGAGACGGTCGTCCTCGACACGGAGCGTGACCACTGGCTCTCCGCCGACGAGGCACAGGCGTACGGCTTGGTCAGCAAGATCATCAGCACACGTGATGATTTGTAACGTGTAGGGATTATATGGCGAAGACGAGGTACTTAAGCGAAGCAGAGAAACGGGAAGGCCAGAAGCACTTGTACCTCCAGGAGATGTACAACGGCATCGGTTACAGCTGGCTCGGCGATACCATCGTCTACCTCATGGCCATCTACTTCTCCGCAAGCAACATCGCCCTTGGGTATATCTCAGCCGCCGCCTACATCACCGGGGTGGTGCTTCCCTTTGTCCCGAGGATCTTCCACGGCAAGAACCATATCAAGGTGCAGTCCACCGTCTGGGCGTGCAGGGGGTTTGTCTGCCTGCTCTATCTCGGTCTCTACTTCCTTTCCGGAAAGCCGGCGGTCGTGCTCTTGCTCGTGGTCTATACGCTCTTCAACCTCTTTCGGATGATCGGGGTGGCGTTGCACGACTCGACGGTGCGGACCGTCTCCTCCTCCAGCAACCGCGGCCGGGTGGTCGCCGGAATGAACACCGCCTACCAGGGCGCGTCGGTCGTGGTCAGGATCATCACGGCGGTGGTGCTCTCCATCGAGCGCTTCGCCGGTCTGGTCGGCCTCCTGGCCCTCCAGGTCGCCGGGGTGGTGGCGAACTTCCTCTCTGCACGACAGATGGCCAAGATCCCGTCGCGCACCACCATCATGCACAAGAAGGGGCGGACGGTCGGTGTGCTCTTCAAGGAAGCCATGGCCGACCCCTCCATGCGGCGTCGCCTCATCCTGCGCTGGCTCTCCCTCTCCGTCTCGGTCGTCTTCGCCCTGACCACCCCCTTCCTGCGGGTAGAAGTCGGCCTCTCCAACTCCATGGTCGTCACCTACTCGGTGATCCTCAGCCTCGCGGTCATGGTGGCGAGCTACATCAGCAAGCATTTCTCGGACCGCCTCGGCAGTCGCCCGCTGGTCATCTTCTCCACCCTCTTCAGCCTCTTCTTCTTCCTCATCTGGTCGCTTATCAGCGCCCAGACCAAGGTGGCGTGGATCTTCGTGTTGGGGTTCTTCACCAACTTCTTCGTCAGCCTCATCAGCATCCTCACCTTCCGCCTCGTCACCCAGGTGATGCCCGACGACGAGACGGTGGCCTTCAACTCGATGGTCAACTTCGTCATCGCGATCATCGCGTTCGTCATCGGTATCTTCAGCGGCTTCCTCGCCGACCTCGCTCCCTTCGCCCGCACCCTGCTCGTCATCGGGGGGAAGGCGGTGGGCAACGGCTACACCTTCGTCTTCCTCTTCGCCATCATCCTCACCGCATTGGAGGTCATCTTCTCCATCCGATTGCAGGAGGGGGGTGCCTATACCAGCCAGGCGGCGGCCCAGGTGCTCTTCTCACGCCACGGTCTGCGCGCCGTGTCGATGATCGAGAAGCTGCAACGGACCACCGACCCGGCGAAGCGGCGCTTCCTGATGCTCTCGCTCGGGGAGAACTTCAACAACCTCGCCACCAGTGAGCTGCGCCAGATCCTGGCCAGCCCCTTCTCCCCAGACAAGCGGGAGGCGGTGCGTACCCTTGCCGACCGCCCCCGCAAAGCGCTGCTCGACGACCTCATCCGCGTCGCCCAGGATGATGACTCCTACGTCCAGCTCGACGCCATCGCCGCCTTGGGGGCGTACCGCAAGGAGGAGCGGGCCAAGCAGGTGCTGCTCAACTTGATGCAGAACGGTCGCTGGGCCAGCGTCCGTTCGATGGCGAGCAAGTCGCTTGCCCGGGTCAGCGAAGGCACCGAGTACCTGAACTTGGTCAATGAGCTCAGCCACTCGGCGCTCCATATCGACGAGACCATCGACTTTCTCGTCGCCAAGCGCATCATGGACAAGAGCGGCTCCTACCTGAGAGAGTTTTTCATCTCCATCGAGCAGGGACGCAGTCCCACCTTCCGCCAGACCCGCTATGCCGTCATCGACAGCATGATCAAATTCGACAGCCCGCGCCTCGCCCAGATCTATGAGCGGATGAACCTGGGCAACAAGGATTACCTCTCCTCATTCCTCTCCGAGTCGCGCGACCTCTCCCTCATCGACCTCAACTACTCCAAGATCCTCTCCTGGTTCGCCAAGGAGGATTGGGAAAAGGTCCGTGAGCTCTGCGTGACGATCCTGGAGACGAGTGATTTGAGTTTCGATGAACTCTTCGACAACCTCAAGTGTGGCCTGCTCAAGGCCAAGGAGATGAACATCGCACTCTTCGATATCCAGGATATGCTGGCCATGCTCTACTTCAGCTACTCGCTGGGCAAGAACGTGAAGAGCTGAAGCAAACCGGCCACATCCTCCCCTTACAGGGTATGTGGACCATCATCCTGCTTTGTATCACCCTCCTCTGCGGCTGCCAGAGTGACATCGTCGATGACCCGAAGACCTTCCGGGTCGTCTCCTACAATGTGCAGAACCTCTTTGACGCGCACCTCGATGGCTCTGAGTACCCCGAGTACCAGGACAGCAAGCGATGGAGTGAGCGTACCTACCGCATGCGCTTGGATACCCTTGCGCGCACCCTCAGCGACAGTCGCCTCGGCTATCCCGATGTGGTGGTGCTCCAAGAGGTCGAGGGGGAACGGGTGGTGGTCGACCTGTTGCAGGGCCATCTCTGTCGGCGCGGCTACTGCTGGTACGCCACCGCCAAGGAGGAGGGAGGGGCCATCAGCATCGCGATCATCAGCCGTCACCCCCTCGTCGAGGCGGCCGTGCACTCCCATAGCGGGGGGAGGCCGGCGCTCGAGGCGTCGGTGAACACCGAGGGTGGGACCATCACGATCTTCGCCCTCCATGCCAAGAGCCAGATCGGAGAGGCGGAGGAGACCGAAGCGAAACGGTTGGCTTTGATGCAGGCATTAACAGGTGCGGTTCGAGGTGACGCCAATGTCCTCATCTGCGGGGACTTCAATGAGAATCCCGATGCGGTATGGCAGAGCGGCTCGAACCAAACCGCGCTCGTCGACAGCACCCACCCACAGAGGGATGCGTATGAAAGAGCAGGATCGCTGGTCATCAGCGGATCGCAGCGGGGACTCTTGCCGTCATGGTACTACTGTCCGTACCTCGATCTGAACAACACGCTCCTCGGCAGCTACGTCTATGGCGGGGTGTGGCAGCAGTACGACCAAATCCTTGCCGGCCATCGACTCTTCGATGGCATCGGATGGGAGTATGATGATTTTGAGGTATGCACCCTGCCGTCCCTCATCGGGGGGGACGGCAAGCCGAAGGCGTGGAATGTCAATCTGCTCGATGGGGTCAGCGACCACCTGCCGGTGCTCATGACCCTCAAGAGACGATGATCATCGGTTCTTGGGGAATTTGAGCTCGTAGAAGATCTGCTCCAACTCCAACGCGATGTTGATGTTGTGGACGATGGGCAGGGTGCCGTCCTCCTGAAGGATCGGCTTGAGGGTGATCGGGGAGAAGTTCAACACCCCCATGATCCCGGCTTTGAGCACCCGCTCATAGGAGTCGCTTGCCGCCTGCTCAGGTACGGAGATGATGGCGACACTCACATCAAGGTTCCGGATCACCTCATCGAGGCGGCTGATCGGGTAGAGCGGCACCGGGTGGCTCGTGTCGTTGTAGACGACGGGGTCGCTGTCGAATCCTGCGACGATCCGTATCCCGTCGGGTTCGAAGCCCTTGTAGTGCATCAGGGCCTTGCCGATGCGTCCACACCCGATGATGATGCAGTTCTGGCTGTCGCCTTTCCCGAGGAGCTCGCCGAGGGAGAGGAGGAGATCGGCAATCTGATAGCCCCCGCGTTTCTGGCCATAGATGGAGAGCTGGCTGAAGTCCTTGCGGACGATGGCCGCCGAGACGCCGGCGGCATCGGCGAGGTTGTTCGCGAAGACTTTTTCCAGGCCGATTGTTTTGAGGCGGTTGAGAGAGCGGTAGTAGCGGGTGATACGAATCAACTGGTCCGTATTCATGTCGATTTCTCCTATTAATGTGAATAATTGTACATAAACCGAAGAAGTGAGTCAATAAAAATTAATATTTTAGTAAAATGATGTTATAGCATCAATAATTTTAAGAAAGATATGTACATGGTTATCAAGAAAATGGTAAAGTACATCCAAATGTCTTTTTGCAGTGGAGGGTACATGTCTCAAAGCAATGAAGTAATGTTTTCACCCGAGCTGGTCTCGTTCATCGAGGAGTGGAAAACAAAACCGGGCAACCTCATCATGGTGTTGCATAAGGTCCAAGAGGAGTTCCACTATATCAGCCGCGAGGCCGCTGACAAGGTAGCAGAGATGCTCGATGTCCCATTGGCCTCCATCTGGGGAGTTGTGTCGTTTTATCACTTCTTCAAGCTGACCAAGCCGGGGAAGCACAATATCCAGGTCTGTATGGGCACCGCCTGTTATCTCAAGGGCGGACAAGGGGTCCTCGAGGAGCTGAGCTCCCAGCTGAAGATCCCCGCAGGGGCGGTCACGGAGGATGGGATCTTCTCGCTTGAGGGGGTGCGTTGCCTCGGTTGCTGCGGCCTTGCCCCGGTGATGAGCATCGGGGGTGAGGTGTACGGGAAGGTGACCAAGACTCAGATCCCCAAGATCCTGGCAGCGTTGAGGCAGGCTTGACCGTTGTATGCATATCTCACTCTCCGACTATCTGATGGACATCGTGCAGAACTCGTTCGAGGCGGGCGCCTCGCATGTAGCGCTCACCATAGAAGAGGGTGAGCCCATGATGGTCTGTACGGTCACCGATGATGGCAAGGGGATGGATGATGATACGATGAAGCGGGCACTGGACCCGTTCTACAGCGAGGAGGGCAAGCATCGGGGCCGACGATTCGGGCTTGGACTTCCCTTCCTGCATCAAGCGGTGGATGCCTGCAACGGTGAGTTTTCCTTGCGTTCACAGGTAGGAGAGGGGACCACGGTACGCTTCTCCTTTGATATGGAGAACATCGATAGTCCGCCGATCGGAGATTTGGCCTTTGCGCTTTGCACCCTGCTGGCTCATCCGAAGGCAGAGGAGTTTGTGGTCACCCGAAGCATTGAGGGGGGCTCGAGCTATACCCTGGACCGGAAGGAACTGTTGGACGTGCTCGGCGAGTTCGAGAGTAGTGGAAGCCTGAGCCTGCTCAGGCAATATGTGACCAGCCAAGAGGCCGGTCTTCATGCTGAATAACGTATAGTAATCCGAGAGAGGAGGATTAGATATGGCAAAGATGACACTGGAGGAGCTGCGATCGCTGCGTGAGCGGGTGCAGGGAGACATTCAGAAGCGGGATATCGAGGGCAAGGACAGACGGATCATCATCGGGATGGGTACGTGCGGCATCGCCGCTGGGGCCAAGGACACCCTCGACGCCTTCCTTGCAGCGCTGGATGAGCACAAGCTCACCAATATTTCGGTCACCCAGACCGGTTGCATGGGCCTCTGCTATGTAGAGCCGACCATCGAGGTCATCGTTCCCGGCATGCCGAACGTCATCTATGGGAAGGTGGACAAGAAGACCGCCAAGAAAATCGTCGAGGAGCATTTGATGGCTGGTCGCTTGGTTACCGACCATATCTTCGATCGCCCGGCGGCTGACATCATAAAGAAGGACGGGGGTAAATAATGGCATTTCGAAACTACATCCTGGTCTGCGGAGGAACGGCCTGTGAGTCGGTCAAGAGTCAGCAGATCTACCAGAATTTGATCGCGGCCTGCAAGGAACACGACGTCGCTGACGAAGTGCAGATCGTCATGACCGGTTGTTTCGGCTTCTGCGAACAGGGTCCGATCGTCAAGATCCTCCCCGAGGACGCCTTCTATGTAAAGGTGAAGCCTGAGGATGCCGACGAGATTATCCGCGAGCACATCGTCAAGGGACGGCAGGTCGAGCGCCTCCTCTATGACAAGAGTGGCAGTACCCGCCACGCCCGTGTCGAGGACATCCAGTTTTATCAGAAGCAGTTCCGCATCGTGCTGCGCAACTGTGGATTCATCAACCCTGAGTCGATCGACGAGTACATCGCCCGAGAAGGCTATCAAGCGCTCGAGCGCGCCCTCTTCGAGATGACCAGCGACGAGATCATCGAGGAGCTGAAGAGCTCCGGCCTCAGGGGCCGCGGCGGTGCCGGCTTCCCCACCTGGATGAAGTGGAACTTCACCCGTCAGGTCAAGAACGACATCAAGTACGTCGTCTGTAACGCCGATGAGGGGGACCCGGGCGCCTATATGGACCGCTCGACCCTCGAGGGAGACCCGCACTCGGTGCTCGAGGCGATGACGATCTGTGGCAAGACGGTCGGGGCCAATAAGGGGTATATCTACATCCGAGCCGAGTATCCGCTGGCCATCAGCCGCTTGGAGATCGCCATGGCCCAGGCGAGGGAGTACGGCTTGTTGGGGAACAACATCCTCGGCAGTGGATTTGACTTCGACATCGAGATCCGACTCGGCGCCGGAGCCTTCGTCTGTGGCGAGGAGACCGCTCTCCTGCAGTCCATCGAAGGCAAGCGCGGCATGCCGCAGCCCCGCCCGCCCTTCCCGGCGGTCAAGGGACTCTGGGGGCAGCCGACGGTCATCAGCAACGTGGAGACCTGGGCCAACGTGCCGGTCATCATCACCCGTGGAGCCTCCTGGTTCAACAAGATCGGGACCGCGGACTCCAAGGGAACCAAGGTCTTCGCCCTCACCGGGAAGATCCGCAACTCCGGGCTCGTCGAGGTTCCGATGGGGACCACGCTGCGCGAGATCATCTTCGACATCGGTGGCGGCATCGCTAACGACAAGAAGTTCAAGGCGGTACAGACCGGTGGTCCAAGTGGTGGCGTGCTCACCGAGGAGTACCTCGATACCCCGATCGACTTCGGCTCACTGGTCAAAGCCGGCTCAATGATGGGCAGCGGTGGAATGATCGTCATGGACGAGGACGACTGTATCGTCGACGTGGTGAAGTTCTACCTCGACTTCTCGGTGGATGAGTCGTGCGGCAAGTGCGCCCCCTGCCGAATCGGTGGGAAGAGCTTGGCACGGATTTTGGAGAAGATCACCAAGGGCAACGGCACCGTGGAGGACATCGACACGATGAGGACGATCGGGGAGGCCATGAAGAAGGGGAGCCTCTGCGCCCTTGGTCAGACGACCCCCAATCCGATCCTCTCCAGCCTTGATCACTTCCATGACGAGTATCTTGCCCATATCGTGGACAAGAAGTGCCCGGCGGGAAAGTGCAAGGATTTGATCTCCTACTGGATCTTGGAGGACAAGTGCACCGGCTGTACCGCCTGTGCCCGCAAGTGCCCGGTCAATGCGATCAGCGGCGCGCGAAAAGAGGTCCACGTCATAGATCAGAATGCCTGTATCCAGTGTGGCGCATGCTATGAAACGTGTCGGTTCGACGCCATTGAAATCCGCTGAGCGAATTGGAGGATAGTGAATTGAGTACTGTGAACATCAAGATAAATGGAACGCCCATCGAGGTCAGCGAAGGAACGTCCGTCCTGCATGCCGCACGGCAGGCAGGCTACAAGATCCCGACCCTCTGTTACCACGAGGACTTGGCCCCCTTCGGATCATGTGGCCTCTGTATCGTAAAGCAGGAGGGGAGTTCGAAGATCATCCGCGCCTGCGCGGCCACCGCGTTTGAAGGGATGAGCATCATCACCCACGACCAGGAACTCTTCGAGGTGCGTAAGACGATTCTGGAGTTGATCCTCTCCACCCACCCGTCGAGCTGCCTCACCTGTATCCGAAACGGTCAGTGTGAGTTGCAGGATCTGGCCGCCGAGTTTGGCATCCGTGAACAGCCCTTCGAGGTACGCCTCAGCGACCGCCCCAAGGATTGCTCCTCCGCCTCGATCGTCCTCGACCCGGAGAAGTGCATCAAGTGCGGCCGCTGTGTCCAGGTCTGTCAGGATCTGCAGGGGGTCTTCGCCCTCGAGTTCATCGGCCGTGGAAGTGGGACGGTCATGGCCCCTGCGGTGATGCTGCAGCTCGATGACAGCCCCTGCGTGCGCTGTGGCCAGTGCGCCGCGCACTGCCCGGTGGGAGCCATCTACGAGAAGGATGAGATCGCCACTTTCCGCGAGGCCGTCGCGGACCCGACCAAGCAGGTCGTCGTCCAGATCGCCCCCTCCATCCGTGTCGGCCTCTCCGAATCCTTCGGCCTGCCGCCCGGGACGGTGACGACCAAGAAGATCTACACCGCGTTGCGCAAGCTCGGAGTAGCGGCGGTCCACGACACCAACTTCGGTGCCGACTTGACCATCATGGAGGAGGGCAGTGAGCTGCTCGGCCGCATCGGCGGCGGCGGACCGCTTCCCCAGTTCACCTCCTGCTGCCCCGCGTGGGTGGACTACATCGAAAAGTTCTATCCGGATCTGCTCGAGTACGTCTCCAGTGCCAAGAGCCCGATGCAGATGGTCGGTGCGGTGCAGAAGACCTTCTATGCCGAGAAGGCGAAGATCGACCCCGCTTCGATGTATACGGTGGCCATCATGCCGTGTACCGCCAAGAAGTTTGAGACGGTGCGTGACAAGACCATGTATGCCAGCGGACATCAGGATGTCGATCTGGTGCTCACCACCCGTGAGTTCGCCCGCTTGATCAAGAGCTCGGGCATCGACTTCCTCTCCCTTGAGGAGGAGGAAGCGGACAACCCGCTCGGCGAGTACAGCGGAGCCGGTACGATCTTCGGAGCGACCGGAGGCGTCATGGAGGCTGCGGTGCGCACCGCCTACCACGTGGCGACCGGCAAGGAACTGACCAACATCGACATCGAGTCGGTGCGTGGCCTTGATGAGATCAAGAAGGGCACGGTGGACTTCGATGGAACCCCGGTCAGGGTCGCTGTGGTCCATGGCCTCTCCCACATCGCCGAGGTGCTCGATGAAGTGCGCGCGGCGAAGGCCAAGGGTGAGCAGGCCCCCTACGAGTTCATCGAGGTGATGGCCTGCCGTGGTGGTTGTATCGCCGGAGGCGGACAACCGTACGGGGCGACCGACATCCTGCGCAAGGAGCGGGCCGCCGGTCTCTACGCCGACGACAAGCACAGTGAAGTCCGGTGTTCACACCAGAATGAGTCGATCCTCGCGCTCTACGACCAGTTCCTGGAGAAGCCGCTGAGTGAGAAGGCCCACCACCTGTTGCACACGACCTACGAGAAGCGTCCGATGTATAAGGCGTAATCTACAACATGCTCAAGAGAGAGGCCCGGAAATCCCGGGCCTCTCCTCTTCGTTACAGGATTCTGTACAACAACAACTCCTCGCTGTTCTCCGATGTGACCAAGAGGTGGTCTCCATTCAGTGAGAGCTCCATCCATGCGGGGTTGAAGTTCCCGAGCGAGGCCGATCCCATCTCCTCAAGTGTGCCGTTTTCGAAGGAGAAGACGGCAAGGTTGTGGCTCTGCCGGCAGAGCACATAGAGGTGCTTGCCATCAGGGGCGCGCGTGAGGGCGATGATGTCTTCCATCAAGCCGGTCTGGTAGATGTTCGAGGTGAAGATCTCCTTTTGTTCCCAATTGCTGGTCCCGGTTCTGGCAAAGCGCCCGATATCCTTGCTCGTGGCATAGACCATGTTCGTATCGTCGAGGAAACAGACTTCCCGCACTCCGTCGAGGAATGGAGCATCACTGGAATCAATCTCTGTCCTCATGCCGAAGGAGTAGCCGATCCTCGGCTCCCATTCACTGAAGACGATCAGTGAATCACTCGCCTTGACGAAGGCGGTCATATCACCTGAAGGAGTGATGTCCATGCCGGTGAGCGGGACGCCATCTCCGGGCGGGAAGGTATCGTAATACCCGTTTCGATGGAAGTCCGCTGCGCCTACGGCATAGAGATTCAACTCCACTGCCGTTTCGAAGGTCGGATGGAGGCCCAAAAGTACCCCGTGGGGGCGATTGACCGCCCAGTGGTAGAGGTAGGGGAAGGTCCCGGTCCCCCATTCCTCGCATCCGTAATTGTTCCCCTTCTCGAAGAGCTTGGTCAACGTGCTGGTCGAAAGGTCGTACTGGTAGACCGCGACCTTCGGATTGATCGAGTTCGAGATCACCACCCGGTATGTCACCGGGTCGGCATAGAGTGAGGCCACACCGGCGAGATTGAACGAATCGGCGGACGTGTAGGTGTGGATGACCTCCACCGAATCGCGGACAATTCTACAGACCTGGAGGGTCTGATGGGTAGGGCTGGCCAGCAAAAACTTTCCATCGGGGAGGAAGGCCACCTGGGACCCTACGCCGATGTTCAAGCCATTGGTATTGTCCACAACCCTGCTGACGAGCGTCGGAATGCCCGGTTCTCCGTCAACAGTGGCTATGAAAGAGATGCTGGCCGACCCGGAACTGGCGAGCAATGCTCCTTCTGCGATGACATCCAAGCGATGCGTACCGCTCGATGGCGTGAAGGTGCAGCTCTCGTTGCCCACCATGAGCTCACCGTCGAGGTACCAGTTGACCCCGATGGGGTGTGCTCCCTCGGTGCTCAAGGTGGCTGTCGCGCTCTTTTGAGCCACCATCGTCTCGGTGATCCCCCCGATGGTGCAGGGGATGGGGGTGCCCAGGCTGTCGACAAGCATCACCGTGTTGGGGATATCGCTGTACTTGTCCAGCCGGAGTTCGATGTGGGCTTCGGTGGTCCTCCCCCCGACGATACGCACCACTTCCACGCAGCCCGCCACGCGAATGTCGGCGCTGTCCAGCTGCGCCTGCAAGAGGTAGGAGCCGGCTTCCAGCGTGGATGTGTACTGCACCGAGCCGTGCGTGCTGTTGTTGACCTTGGGTGTCAACTTGGTGCGTACCCCCTCACTGTCCTCAAGCCACACGGACAGCGTCGCATCGCTGATCTGTGAGACATCCCAGTAGAACTCGATGTCCATCACGCCGGTGCCTGAGAGCGTATTGAGCTCGATGACCGCCTCGGTGGGCTCCTTGGTGAGCGTGACTGTTTGGGTCCCCCGCACCAAGTCGACGCCTTGGGAGTTCTGCCCCACTGCCGTGAGATCCCACGTGCCGATGAGCAGCCCTTGGACCTCGACCGAAGTATTGGTGCTCACAATACTGAACGTCGAGCCCTGTGGACCATCGCCTTCAACCACATAGCGAGACACAGACAGTGGTGTGTCATCCGGTACCAAGGTTCGCTGCAATGCCTTGCTGCTGTCCATGTTCAGGTGCAACGATGAACGGGCAACCGCTTCGTCATCACTGCAAGAGATGGCGAGCAACGTGACCAGGCATAGGGCGAAGAGTAGTAGCTTTGAAATGGTTCTCTTCATGTCATCCTCCACCGTATAAGGGGGAGGAGTGCTTCATTTGCTTCAGAGCGCTTTTCTTTTACACGCCAAGCGGGTAGCATGAGGGTATGCAGATCATCATCAGAATCGCCCTGCTGGCCACCACCGCCGCCGTTGTCTTTCTCAACCCGCTCTATGTGGGACGTACGCTCTATTATGCCCTGTTGGCTCTTCTGCTCGCCCTTGCCCTGCTCTTTTGGGTCACCACCTGGCGTATCGGGCGCAAGCGTGCAGCACGGTACGTGAAGGAGCCCCTCCTCCATCATGAGAGCGGTTCGTACTCCTCATCGCTGGATGAGAAGCGGGAGTTGGGGGCATTGGTGGTGACGGAGGAGAAGATTCTCTTCCTGGTGCGCCGGGGAACACCCATCGAGACCGCCTGGGAGATCGAGAGAGGGGATGTGATCCACCTCTCACCGTTCGTCACCAAGCGAAAAAAAGGCCTCCTCATCGCAACCGAGGAGGAGGGCCGTTACTGCTATACGAAAAAACCGGAGAGACTCATCACCCTCCTGACCGTACCTCACCAGGAGTAGGAAATACCGATTCTGGCCGGCTCGAAGGCGAATGAGATGTCATCTCCAGCATACCAGCGACCAGAGAGACCCACCTCATAGAAGAGGGAGAAGGAGTCGATGAGCTTGACAGTGACACCCCCCGAAACTCGGGCAACGAGGCCGAAGGCCGGCGTTGAGGAGAAGAGGGCCGACGGGCCGAGAGAAATCGTCAGCGGATAGCTGAACGTGGCCTGAGGTGCGAAGGTCAACCGAGCGCTCCCCACGATGTCGAGCATCCAGTCGGTGGCGTTCTTGCCACCTGCAAGCCCCCCACCCCAACTGAAGAGCTCACCGTGGCGGTGCAGAATGCCAAGCTCGAAGCCAAAGCTTTCCCCCTTGAAGGAGGGAAGGGCGAGGCTGATCGCCGAGACGCGGAACTCAGCGTTCCAGAACTGTTCTTTTATTTCACGATCAGAGCGGGTCGTGGGGATCGGGAGGGCTTCAGAAGCGATCACCGGCATGGTCTCTGTGGGCTCATCGAGCGGGACATCGCTCCCTCTCTCCTCTTCGACTACGATCGGCTCGATTTCCTCATCTTCGACCAGCGGAGGAAGCGAACGTTCGATCTCGATTGGTTCGACTTCTTCCTCTTCAACCGGTGGGGGAAGCGGAAGGTCGGCTACGACCGGTTCTTCTGGTTTTGCCTTCAGAAGCGTGAGATCGATATCAAGTGGTTGTGCGAGGGCGAACAGTTCACTGCCGATGATTTCTTCGAGCTCGGAGAAGGGAATAACCGTCACCTCAACCTCGGTGTACGGAACTTCGACTGCCGCAGATGGGAGTTTGGCCTCGCTTTCATCGGCCATCGGCTCAGCTTCAATTTCATCAACCATCATCGGCTCAGCTTCGCTTACATCGACGATGGGCTCAGCTTCGCTTTCATCGACGATGGGATCGGCCTCGCTTTCATCGACGATGGGATCGGCCTCGCTTTCATCGACGATGGGATCGGCCTCGCTTGCATCGATACCGATGGGTTCTTCATCAAGAGAATCAAAGGCAGTCGGTGAGCTCGTTCTGATGGGAGGCGCCACTACCGCATCATGCTCCGCGTGGACAGCCACCTGCTCAGTCGCTGGTGTCGTTGGCGCTTCCGTCTGCTGCGTTGACGCTCTATCAGCCAAGGGCATGAACTCCATGTACCAGTAGACGCCGGCTGCCACGGTCAACACAGCGATGACGATCAATGCTATCAAGCCACTTTTTCTCACATTGTGCTCCTTCCACCCAGTATAACACCTGACGGTACCCATTTATATACTCGGTGGGGTTTTTACACCATATCCCCATAAATGAGTACCCATTTTGGAGAATATCCGCAATCGAGCCATCGTGCTAGCCTCGAAATCGGAGGAAGAACATGAAAAAGTTCACCGCCTTCTGCATCGTAGCACTCTGCCTCATGCCGCTCGGAGCAAGAGAGGGGCTCTCGGTGGCCATCGACCTTGGTTCAATCGAGAGTTTCTTCTTCGACACCGCCCACCTTCGCCTGGAAGTGGCCTGGGACATCACCGAGGAGTTTGGGTTGCGTCTGCCCGTCACGCTGACCGCTGAGTGGCTCAAAGGTGATCCCTACTACCTGGAAGCAGGCCTCTTCATCGATTATTACCCCTTGGGTTGGCCGTTCTTCCTCTCCCTCTCATTGGCTCAGGTCGGGGTGTTGGGCAATCAGCGGGGGGAGGATGATCCGGCGGTGCTCTTTCTCAACGAGATGGCCGTGGGGTGGAAGTTTTCCATTCCCCCCGGCTTTGTCCTGACCCCGATGGTGATCGTCCGTGATCCCAATCGGGTCTTTGAGGGTGAGTATGCAGAGATGGGTGACATCTTCACACGCTTTCCCATGGTTCGCTGTGCTCTCTTGTTCGGCTGGACTTTTCCTGTTGGCCATTCGAGGACAGAGGGGGAGTGAAGATCATCATCAACAGGAGAGGGAGGAGTTTCAATGATACGAACGATAGGCAGATGGGCATTGGTCATCGCACTCATCATCCCACTCAGCGGATGTTCGATGGGGTGGGAGGCGAAGAGCAAGGCGAGGATCTCGGATGAGGAGTTGATTCCCCGGGCCACCGAGATAATCGAGGAGCAACGGCAGGTCGTGATGCCGTACCTCGAAGAGGAGTTGTCCCGCGTGTTGGCCAGGGGGGAGGTGAGCAGCGCCGAGATCGTCTCCAATACGCTTGGAGAAGAGAAGGGTCGTGAGTACCTCGAGTTCATGTACACCGTGGGCTGGGCTGAGAGTGGTGATGAGCAGTACGAAGAGGTGGTCTCATTCGCCCACTCGTTGCTCGATGAGGCGGGAAGGGTGGAACTGGATGAGCAACTCACACAGACGAGGGCCATCTTGATGCAGAAGGGTGAAGAGCTGGCCCGCGCTCTGGCCCCGAGTCAGCGGGCGGCGTTCTGGAAGGATATGCAGGATTTGGTCACCCGGACCCTGGTCCTCTTTACCGCCGGGGTGGTGTATGCGTGCATTCCCACCGTCGTCTTCTGGGGCAAGATCGCAGCCGCAGCGGCCATTGCGATCGCTACGGGCGTCGTGTCGACGTCGGTTATGTGCATCTGGCGCTACTATGAGTTCGGCGGCTCGCTGGATGATTCGTTCGCCGAGTGGATAGCAGAGGTCACGTCCGAACCGCAGGCCTCCTATGCGTTTGCCGCCAGCATGATGGCGGTGGGCACCACCATGAAGCGGAGCCCGGTGGTCACCGGCATCATCATCTGTGTGTTCGCCATCTACAATGTCGTCGATCTGATCAAGCCGATGCTCAAGAAGTACAACTTCTCTGTGTGACACTCCAGGTTGCTCCTGCCCCCACTTTGTGAAATACTTGCAGTACCCTGTGGGGAAAGGAGCAACCATCATCATGTCCAGAGCATTTGAATCCAACCTTCTTGCGCGTTTTCTGCGCTATGTCGCCATCGATACAATGAGTGACGAGAGCGTCGTAGCGACCAAGAGTCCCTCCACCGAGGGACAATGGGAGCTCTTGCACCTCTTGGCCAAAGAGCTCACTGAGATGGGAATCGAGGATGTCACAACGGCACCGCAAGGGGTGGTGATCGCCCGTCTGCCATCCAACACGACGAGGGATGTGCCCACCGTCGCCTTCATGGCCCATGTCGATACCGCCGACGATGTACCGGGAAATGGGGTGAAGGCACGGGTCATCGAATCCTATGATGGCAAGGACATCCCGTTGAACGGGGACGTGACGCTCTCGGTGGCCGACAACCCGGCGTTGGGGGAATATATCGGAGATACGTTGATCGTCACCGATGGGACCACGCTTTTGGGCAGTGATGACAAAGCCGGGGTGGCCGAGATCATGAGCGCCCTGCAGTATCTGATCGACAACCCCCAGATCGAGCACGGTGAGGTGGAGGTGATCTTCACCACCGATGAGGAGACGGGCGCGGGGATGGACCACTTCCCCTACGACAAGATCCGCTGCCAGTACTGCTATACCATCGATGGGGGCGGACGCCACGTGATCGAGAGTGAGTGCTTCAACGCAGCGACGGTGAAGGTGCGCTTCGAGGGCATCAGCTACCACCTGGGCATGGCGCGCGGGCGCTTGGTCAATGCCCTGACGATGGCCGCCTTCTTCGTCAACGCCCTGCCGCAGGCGGAGAGCCCGGAGGCGACCGACGAGCGCTACGGGTACTACTGCGCCCAGAACATCAGCGGCACCGCGACGGCGGTGGACCTGACCATCTACCTGCGCGACTTCGACCTTGACGTACTCAACCGACGCATCGAGGCCATCAAGAGACTCGCCGTTGCCACCGAGGCGTTGTACAACGGCGGTACGGTGAGTGTGGACGCCAAGCATGTCTACTACAACATGGCCCTGATCGCCGAGAACAAACCGTTTGCCATGGAGCATCTCAAGGAGGCGGGGCGTGAGTTGGGCTTCGAGTTGCGGGAAGAGCTCATCCGGGGCGGCACCGATGGGGCGCGGATGGCCAATGAACGCAACATCCCCTGTCCCAACATCTTCACCGGCGGCTACAACATCCACTCGATCTATGAGTGGGCGGCCCTGGGCGCGATGGCCGATGCCGCTCGTCTGATCGTCAAGATCGTCGAGGTCGGGGGCCGCTGATGAAACGAGCCGGCCTCCTGCTCACCCTCTTGCTCGTTGCCTCCCTGGTATCTGCGGCGACCCTCGATCTTCGTGTCGAGGCAGCGGTCGGCGATGAGTATGAGGCGCAGGTGCGATCCGGCGTGGAAAAATTTCTCTTCGGTCGCATGGAAGCGGAGGCAACCGTCACTGGACACCTTGATGATGGTCTGGTGCTGACCCTCTCCACCGAGACCGGTTCGCTCTCCGTCCCCCTCCCGTCAGAGGCACCGGAGGTGATGGGCACCCTCCGCTCAGCGCTCTTATGGGATGCCCTCTCCCTCATCGAGCTGCCCGAGGGGGCACGCCTCTCCTATCCGCTCTCCTCCGGCTTCATGATCGAAGGGCTGGAGACGCGACGTGAAGGGCTCGAGTACTGGGTCGTCGATCGAGATTTGAAGAGGAGGGGGAGTGTACGGGTGATGCGGGTCGTGGAGGGCGACGAGATGTCCGTCATGGCGGTTCAGACGTCGGGAGGAGCGCTGTTGCCCCATATGGGCCTTGAGCGCATGGGCACCTTCTCCGCCGCCCTCTCCGCCTCGATCTCTCTGACGGGAACCATCGGCGTGGAGGCCATGGTACTCCAGCCGTTGCCCCGGTACCCGCTGGAAGTCCGCTATGGCATCGGCTACAGCACCGCTGAGTCGCTCACCGTACGTCTGGGGCTCGGCGCCTCCCTGCCGTTGGCCCACTTCTTTGGCACGGGCAATGTCGTTGGACGAATCTTCTCCATCGAGGGGTGGGCCGACCTTGGCGCAGGATGGGATGATGGGGTGCTGCTCTCCGCCTCAGCCCGCATCGGCCTCTCCTGCCGACTCTCCTCCTGGCGCTTGACCGCCCTCGTGGGGACTGCCCATGCGGCCACCGCAGAGAACACCGTGAACCAAGGGCTGTTCTTCACGCTGGGAACAGCGTACACTTATACGCCATGAAGCGTTTCATTCCCCTCCTCTTGGCCATCCTCATCCTCCTCAGCTCCTGCTCTTCCTTCGGGATTTTGGTGCGCTCCCAGGTGGAGGGTCTGCCTTCCTGGGTGTACAACCCCACGGTGCGGGGTGACCAGATGGCCTTTGTCGGCAAAGGCAGCAGTACGGTCGCCTATAATGCCCGCTTGGCCTCGTATGACGATATCCTTGCTCAGATCTCCACCTTTGTCGGTGAGGACATACGGGACTCCTACTACCGGGAGCTCACCACCACATCCCGGATTTCCGACTTCAACCTTTCGGTGACCAGTGAGCACCAGCGCACAGAGAAAGGGATGATCCAGGTCTATCTGCTGGCCCGCATGGATACCACGGCTCTCAAGGCGAGGCAAACCACCATCTATCGCCAGACGCAAGAACGGGAGGAGCGGATCAGCTCCTTGATCAAGGAGGCCGATCGAGCGTATCGGGCCAACGATGATACGCAGGCCATCGCCCGGTACCTGGAGGCCGCCGCCGTCGCATCCTCGGGACCCATCCTGGACAAGAAGCACGAGAGCTCCCTCCTGGTCGACCGGGCGATCGCCTATATCAAGGCGCTGCACCTCTCGTTCCGCTCCTCTGATGAGGGGGCGGTGACGACCGTGGTGCAGTTGCGCCGACGTCGCCGCTTGATCTCCTCCCGGGTGGTCAATGCCTCCATACGGGCATCTTTTTCCGCCTACAACAGCCTTGGCGAACGCTACGACGATGAGTTGATCTTCACCACCGCCTCCCAAGGCTCATTCCTGTTCGTTCCCCACAGTGAGCTCTTGGTCACAGAGGGTGCCATCACCTTCTCCCTCGACCTGGATGAGGCGATCGCCTCATCGAGGCAGAATTTGGATCCAGCGTTGCTCGAGCAAGTCGAAGATGCGCTCTCCCAGGTGCGCACCGCCTTCCCCTATCACCGCACTTCCCCCCTCGCCTCCACGCTCTTGTATGCCGAGATCCAAGAGTATGCCTTCGATGGGACCATCCACGATGGGGCGGTGGCGCTGACCTCCTTCGTCGCCACCCTCGATCGCTTCAGTGTCGCCTCGATGGCCGTCGATGTGAAGGCAACGGAGTTGGAGGACCAGATCATTGAGTTGAGGAACCGCTTCGGCCCAGCGGCCCTCGCCTATGTGGGCAGCGTTGGGGTGGTGGAGGAGGATCACGTCATCGATCAAGCGGTGGTGGTGGCCTCCGGGCGAATCCAGCTCTACGACCTCGCCCAGGGGCGTCTGCTCTTCGACACCGAGGATGTCGAGGCGGTGGCCACCGGCGACACCCTCGAGCGGGCCCGCATCACCGCCTTGCAGCGCTTCGGCACCATTGCAGCCTCACGCTGCGCAGCGACGTTGTTCACCCCCTGAAGAGGTGGGCCAACGCCGCGGGGCAGTTGGAGATGATTCCCTTCGCCCCCTTTGCCACAAGAAGCTGAGCTTCCGCTTCATCGTCCACGGTCCACACGACCACCGCCTTCCCGCGCTCGATCATGGGGAGAGCCTGTTCCCGCTCAGGTTTGAGGAGGGTGGGACGAGATAAAAAGCGGCCTTGCCCTTCGTGGAGGAAGGTGGGCACTTCTTTCGACCGGCTGTAGATCACGGCGGTGGGGATAGTGTTTCGCGCACGGCGCTTGAAGCGTCGTAAGAGGATCGGGTTGAAGGATGAGACGAGCACGTTCCCCTGCAACCCGGCATCCTCGATGGCCTTGAACACTCCCTCCTCAAGACCGGTACGGCCAATGCCTTCGGCCTTGAGCTCGATGTCGTAGAGGAGCCGATTCCCGATGAGGGCGAAGACCTGTTCGAGGGTGGGGATGCGCTGATCTCCACCGATGGGGATCTCCTTCAGCTCCTCCCACTCCATCTCACAGATGCGTCGATCGACGCCGGCGAGCCGCGAGAGGGTGAAGTCATGGAAGACGACCAGCGTTCCACACCGGGTACGTTGCACATCGAGCTCGATCCCGTCGATGCCGTCCTGGATGCACGCCTCGAAGGCGTCGAGGGTATTTTCCAGATACTGCTGTGAATTACCGCGATGGCCGAAGAGGCGGCATCGCTCAAAGAGTGCGTTCATGGTCTTTCCCCCAGCGCAGTCGCGCCACCTCCGCTTCCCAGAGGCTCTCGTCCACCGTCTCCAGCACCAGCGGGATGGAAGCGAACCGTTCATCACCGGCGATATGGTCGAAGGTCTCCCACCCGATGGTGCCCGCTCCGAGGCTTGCATGGCGGTCGAGGCGGCTGCCCGCGTGGCTCTTGGCATCGTTGAGATGCATGCCCCACAGCTTGTCCATGCCGACAAGGGCGGCGAAGCGGTCCATCGCCGTCTCAAACCCCTCGATGGTGGAGAGGTCATACCCGGCGGTGTGGGCGTGGCAGGTGTCGATGCAGCAACCGATGCGCTCACTGTGCCTCGACGCCTCCACGATCATGGCGAGCTCCTCGAAGGTGGAGCCGAGGGTGCTGCCCGATCCGCTGGTGTTCTCGATGACCAGCTTTGCGTACTCGCTCGCCTCGATGGCCCGGTCCAGCGCCGTGGCCACCCTCCGACACGCCGTCTGGGTGTCGAGCACCCCCAGGTGTGAGCCGGGGTGGAAGTTGAGCAGCTGTAAGCCCAGCGTCTCCACGCGCTCGATCTCGTCAACGAAGGCGGCCAGTGCCCGCTCCCATTTCTCATCATCCGCATTGGCGAGGTTGATGAGGTAGCTGTCGTGCACCAAGATCTGGTGCGCGGTGAATCCCAATGCCGAGAGCGTCTCTTTGAACCGGCTCGCCTCCTCCGCCGTGATGGCTTTCGCCCTCCACTGGCGCTGGTTCTTGGTGAACATCCCAAAGCCGTTGGCAGAGAGGGCGGCGGCCTGCTCGGCGGCCTTCTGAAGGCCCCCGGCGATGCTGGTGTGTGGACCGATGATATGCATGGGTCAACGCTAGCGTGGCCACCTCCCCTTGTCAAGGACCGGTGCGCGTGGTAGCTTCTCGATACAAGGAGCGACAGGAATGGACGAGCACCAATGGTCAGTCGGCGACCAAATCGCAGGGTTTCAGATCACCGCCATCGAGAATCTCGAGGAGTACCAGGGGGTGGGATACACCTTCAGCCATATTGAAACCGGCATGGAGGTCTTCCAGCTGGTCAACGATGACCGGGAGCGGTTCTTCAGCTACATCTTCAAGACCCTCCCCTCCAACAACAGCGGGGTCGCCCATATCCTCGAGCACTGTGTGCTCGCCGGCAGTGAGCGCTACCCGGTACGCGACCCCTTCATGAGCCTGCTCAAGGGGTCGGTCAATACCTTCATGAATGCGATGACCTACCCGGACAAGACCCTCTACCCGGCCGCGAGCCCGCTGAAGGCGGACTTCGACAACCTCTTCAACGTCTACACCGATGCGGTCTTCGCCCCGCTCTTGCGTGAAGAGACCTTCTGGCAGGAGGGGGTCCGCCTCGTCTGCACCGAAGAGGGGTGCCGCTATGAGGGGGTGGTCTTCAATGAGATGCTCGGCGATGGGTCGGACCACGATTCGATCGTGGGACGCAACAGCGTACGCTTCCTCTACTCCGACTCCGCCTACTCCTTCGACAGCGGTGGGGATCCTGAAGAGATCATCAAGCTGGACTACCAGCAGTTCGTCTCCTTCTACAGCCAGTTCTACCACCCCTCCAATGCCAAGCTCTTCCTCTACGGGGATCTCGAGGTCGGCGAGAAGCTCGCCTTCCTGGAAGAACACTACCTGTTGCACCGTGGCTCCCTGAACATCAACGCCACCGTCACCGAGAGCCGGGCGTGGGATCGGGAGCGGACGGCGACCTTCACCAGCCCCACCGAGAACGGGGAGGGGAAGGCGAGCAACTCGGTGGTCTGGGCGTGGGCGACCGAGCCGGTCACCGATTCCCTTGAGGTGGTCACCCTCTCGACCTTGGTCGACATTCTCCTCGGCAACCCCGCCGCCCCGCTCTACAAGGCGATTCTGGAGAGCGGGATCGGGGAGGACATCTCCCCGGAGAGCGGGATGAGCACCGATTACTACCAGATGCCGATGATCATCGGCTTCAAGGGCATCGATGCCGACCGAAGCGAGGAGGCCGGTGCCTTCATCCTCGATACCCTCAAGAAAATCGTCAAGGATGGGCTGGATCGAAAGCTCGTCACCTCGTCCTTGAAGCGCGCACGCTTCAGACTGCTCGAAATCCCCGGCGGGGCTCCCAATGGACTGAGGATCCTGGGCCGTGCGATGCGCGGCTGGATCTATGATTTGGGGCCGACAGCCACCATTGGATCAGCCAAGCCGTTGGCTCGCCTGGAGGCGGCGGTCAGGAAGAATCGACGGTACTTCGAGGATTGGATCGAAACGCACTTGTTGGAGAATCCCCACCGGTGCCTCGTCACCGTCAAGGGTGATGAGACGTACCACGACCGCCAGCTTGAGGTCATCGCCAAGTACACCCAGCGGGTGACCGACGACCTGGGCAAGAAGGGCGTGCGTGAGGTCATGGCGCAAAACGAGCGCTTCGACCGCTTTGAGGAGGATGGGGACGATGAAGCCTCCTTGGCCACCATCCCGCGCCTCTTGATCGAGGACCTGCCGGTCGAGGTCAAGGAGAATACCCACCAAGAGCGCCTCTGTGCGACCCGTCCCCTCTTTGTCCGCACCGGGTTCTGCAACACCATCAGCTATGTGAACATCGCCATGAACACCGAGGATTTGGAGAGTGACGAGCTGCTCCTCCTCCCGTTCTATCTGCGTCTGGTGCAGATGAGCGGGGTGGGGAATCGCTCCTACGTCGAGGTGGCCACCGCCCTCAAGGATTGTACCGGCGACTTCGCCCTCTTCCTGGAGATGGGCAGCACCCTGAGCGGGGATGCCGCGCAGAATCTGATCTGCCGCATCAAGGTGCTCCCCTCCGATGCAAAGAAGGCGCTTGCCCTGACCGCCGATATCCTGCGCACCAGTGCGGTCGATGACCTTGGGGCGGTCCAGCAGGTGCTTACCACGCTGCGCGGCGAGTACCGCGATTCGGTCACCTACTCGGCCCATGGCTTCGCCTCGCTCGCGGCGGCGGCACAGTTGCAGCCTCTGCAATACGAGGGGGAGCTGCTGAGCGGACTCAGCCAATGGCTCTATCTGGAGGGGATTGAACGGGACGACCTGGACGGGTTGGCGGCACGGATGAAGGCGCTGCAGCAGAAGCTCGACAACCGGGAGCGCTTGACCCTCCACCTCCTCTGTGACGAGGAGAACCAGGACTCGATGGCCGCTCTTTTGGAGACCTTTGTCTCCTCCTTCGGCCACGGGGAGCCCATCGAAGCGAAGAAGCGGGTGTATGAGCAGTTCAACGGGGATGAAATCCATGCGCTCTCGATCTATCGCCTCCCCTCGAGTGTCAGCTACCAGGCGTACGCCCTGCGCACCAGTGAGCGGGGCAGCGACCTCCAGGCGGCCCAGGCCCTCCTTGCCCAGATGATGAGCGGCAATGAGCTTTGGGAACGGATCCGTGGACAAGGGGGAGCGTATGGGGTCAATACCACCGTCGATGTGATGGAGGAGCTCTTCCTCTTCTCCACCTATCGCGACCCGCGCATCGTCGCCTCCTTCGATGATTTCAAGGAGGTCTTGGCGTCCTATGCCGCGGGGAAGGTCGACACGAAGGCGCTTGAGAGCGCCCTCATCGCGATGGTCGGCAGTGAACTGCGCCCCCTCTCGCCCAGCCAGCAGTCGCTGCTCTCCTTCCGTCGCCTCCTCTACCACATCAGTGATGAGTACCGGGAGAAGCGGCGTGAGCAGCTCTTGGCCATCGACAGCGAGGCGATCAGGAGCGCGGCTTCGGCCCTCATCGAGGGGGCGGCGACCGTGGAGAGCCGCGTGGTGATCACCGGCTCGCAACTCTTGGAGAAGGAGCGTGCCAAGGATCCAGCGCTGGAGAGGGAGGCGATTCGACTGCCGTTGTAAGGATCAGTAGACCGGCTTGAGACCCGCGTGGTAGAGCAGCCCGCTTGCCCGAAAGAGGGAGTACGAGGTGTAGGCGAGGGAGATGGAGAGATCATTGGCCATCTCGATCATCGCCGGACTCGGTTTCTTGTTGCGGACCAAGAGGATATTCTTGATGTCGCTCATGTCGGCGGTCCTGATGGCCTGCACATTGGAGAGGCCGGTGATGAGGATGATGTCATCCTCCAAAATTGTCAGAACGTCACTCATCAAGTCGCTGGCGAAGCCGCGCTTGATGTCATCCTCCAAATGTTTCTCGCCACAGACGAGCTTTGCATTGACACAATTGAGAATGTCTTTGAGTCTCATGGGCAGAGTATAGCATGGAACGGGGGTGCCTTCCCAGAGGGTACAGCCATTTTTTGCCTTTCAAAAAAGAGGACGAGAAGCTATACTCTCTTCAGAGGGGGGCATCGTGAAGTACATCGGAGCTTTGGACCAAGGAACCACCAGCAGTAGGTTCATCATCTTCGACGACCAGGGCGCAATCGTCGCCAGTTGCCAGAAGGAGCACCGCCAGATCTATCCCAAGCCGGGGTGGGTCGAGCACGACCCTCTGGAAATCTGGGAAAATTGTCACCAGTGTATCGAAGGAGCGCTTGCAAAGGCAGGCTTGCAGGGCAGCGATATCTCTACGGTGGGCATCACCAACCAACGTGAGACGATCGTCGCCTTTGACCGCAGGAGTGGGGCGGTGCGCCACAATGCCATCGTCTGGCAGGACCTGCGGGGCTCTGACTTGATCGAGGAGTTGAAGAAGAAGACCGATGCATCCTCCATTCAGAAGAAGAGCGGTTTGATCTTCAGCCCGTACTTCTCAGCCAGCAAGATCGCCTGGCTCTTGGAGCACGTGGAGGGGCTGCGCGCCGAGGCTGAGCGCGGTGATGTGGTCTTCGGCACCATCGACACGTGGCTGGTCTACAACCTCAGCGGCAAGCAGGCGGTGGTCACCGACGTCTCCAATGCCTCGCGCTACCTCTTGATGGACATCAACACCTTGGAGTGGGACCAGGAGTTGCTCACGCTCTTCAACATCCCCGTCCAGGCGTTGCCCACCATCGTCCCCTCGACGGGGATGGTCTACGCGGAGTGCGCCACCGACGGGCCCTTCGGCTTTCCCGTGCCGGTGGCCGGAATTCTCGGTGACCAACAAGCGGCGCTCTTCGGCCAAGCGTGCTTTGGTGAGGGGATGGCCAAGTCCACCTACGGAACCGGCTGCTTCTTGCTGGTGAACACCGGCTGTGAGGCCAAGCTCAGCGCCGAAGGGCTCCTCACGACCGTCGCCTACCAGATCGCGGGATCCAAACCCGTCTATGCGCTGGAGGGGTCGGTCGCCGTGGCCGGCTCCCTGGTGCAGTGGGCCCGGGACAGCCTCAAGCTCGTAGAGAGCGCACAGGAGCTGGACAGGCTCGCCGAGAGTGTGCCAGACTGCGGGGGCGTCTACATCGTGCCCGCCTTCAGTGGGCTCTTCGCCCCCTATTGGCGCAGCGATGCCCGCGGGGTCATCGCCGGCCTTACCGGATATGCGACTCGCGCCCACATCTGCCGGGCGATCTTGGAGTCGACCGCCTTCCAGGCGTGGGATATCTTTAGGGGCATCGAGCGCGATGCAGAGATCACCCTCAGCGAGTTGCGTGTCGACGGCGGCCTGACCAACAGCGCCCCGTTGATGGCCTTCCAGGCCGACCTGCTCGGCATCCCGGTCATCAGGCCGTTGGTGGTCGAGACCACCGCACTGGGGTCCGCCTACGCGGCCGGCCTCACCGTGGGGATCTGGGAGAGTTTGGAAGTCCTGGCTTCACAGTGGAAGGAGGAGCGGCGCTGGGAGGCGACGATGGGAGAAGCGGAGCGAGAGGCGAAGATTCACTACTGGATGAAAGCCGTACACCGAACCCTCGATTGGGTGCCGGTCGATGACGAGGAGTCGTGATGGGCATTGATACGCTGCAATCGTTCTTCTGGTTTGTGAAGCCCGCTGTACAGGTGGGGGTCTTGGCGTGGGCGTTCTATCGCTTCTATGTCGCCATCGCCCAGACGAAGGCCCAACAGATCATCAAGGTGCTGGTCGTTCTCTTCTCCGCCTACGCCCTCTCCTACATCCTCAATCTTGAGGTCCTCCTCTGGTTCTTCAAGCGGATCACCATACCGGCGACGATCTTCATCAGCATCATCTACCAACCGGAGCTGAGGCGCTCCTTCACCCAGGCGTGGAGCACCCGCGGCCGCCTCTTCCGCATCGGGGGGCAGGCGACCAGCGGCGATCAGATCGATTCGATCCTCAACGCCTGCACCGTCTTGGTCAACAAACGCCGCGGAGCGTTGATCGTCTTCCCGCGCCGGTTGGGCATCAAGTCGATCATCGACAGCGGGACCCGGCTCAACGCCGATCTCTCCACCAGCTTGATCCTCACCGTCTTCGACCATGACACGCCGCTCCATGACGGGGCCATGATCATCCAAGGCGGCAAGATCCTGGCGGCGGGGTGCTATCTGCCGCTGAGTGAGCAGACGGATATGAAGCGGAACTTCGGGACCCGTCACCGCGCCGCCCTCGGCCTTGCCGAGGAGAGTGATGCGGTGGTCCTCGTCGTCAGTGAGGAGACCGGGGCCATCAGCCTGACGTACAACGCGAACCTCTTCTACCAGTTGGATGTGCCGACCATCAAGCGGATGTTGCTCGCCCTGTTCAACTACCAGGACATCACCGGTGAGGATTTGATCGACGAGGAGGCGAGCGATGAAAACGAATAAACATCTGCAGACCCTCCTCTTCAACTGGCCGGCGAAGGTATTGAGCCTGGTCTTCGCCCTCCTCATCTACGCCTTCATCCAATACTCCACCCTCGAAACCAGGGTGGTGACCATCCCCCTCTCGGTCCAGCTGCCCGAGCATCTGGTCGCCGAAAGCCTCATTCCACAGAAAGTCGATGTCCAGATCAAGGGCAATGAGAGCATCATCTACCTCGTCGACCCCGCCTCCATCACGGCGAGCATCGACTTCTCCGATGTGCGGGCGACCGGCATCGCTGCCCGGAGCGTCGTGCTCATCTATGATGAGCGCGTCTTCGACAGCGCCCAGATATCGCTCTTGGCAAGTCCAAGCCAGTATCGGATTCTCTTTGCTGAGGGGCAGGATCTATGATGCCTTCAGGCCTCGGGGTTGATGTGGTGAACATCTCCCGCATCAAGGCGTTGCCGGAAGGGGTGAAGCGACGCATCTTTCACCCCGCCGAGCTCGCCGAGGCCGCCTCCATGGCCGAGGGTGCGGCCGCGGAGTATCTGAGTGGGCGTTTTGCCGCCAAGGAGGCGCTGGGCAAGGCGCTGGGGTGTGGAATCGCCCGCTTGATCCCCCACCAAGTACTGGTGGAGAGGGGGGAGCAGGGAGCGCCCCACTTTGTCCTGGAGGGAGCGGCCCTCCACCTGGTCGGCAGTGCCCGTATCATGCTCTCCATCTCCCATGATGATCCGGTGGCGGTGGCGGTCGTCCTGCTCTCAGGAGGATCCGATGGCCCGCAGTGACTGGAAAAGGCCGGCGCTCGAGCCGCTCGGCGAAGGCCTCAGGCGCATCAAAATGACCGTCTCCTACCATGGCGGCCACTACAGCGGATGGCAGCGTCAAACCAATGCCATCGCCGTGGCCCAGGTGCTGGAGGAGGCGGTGACCACCCTCATCGGCGAGACGGTTGAGATCGTCGGAAGCGGGCGCACCGACAGCGGGGTCCATGCCCTGGGCCAGGTCTGCCACATGGACATCGCCAACGTTCGCCTGCCGGCCAAGAAGTTCGCCGTCGCGTTGAACCGGATCTTGCCCCCCGACATCAGGATTCTGGAGAGCAGCGAGGTCGACGGCTCCTTCCATGCACGCTTCACGACGATGGCGCGCACCTATCGCTACTACTTCAAGCGCCACGATGAGGTCAACGGCTTTGACGCCACCTTGGTGGCCACGGTGAAGGAGTTTCCCCCCAAAGAGCTCTTGGACGCCTATGCCAAGATCATTGAGGGGACCCATGATTTTTCCACCTTCACCGGCAGTGGTGACCTCTGCCCGAGCAAGATGCGCGACATCTACGAGTCGTACTGGCGCCTCGAGGAGGACCGATGGGGTGGAGAGCTCCTCAGCTACACCATCACCGGCAACGCCTTCCTCTACAAGATGGTCCGCTCCTTGGTCGGCACGATGATGACGGCAGCCCACGAGGGAATGGAGAGCGAAGAGTTCCGCGCCCGCCTGGAAGCCAAGGACCGCAGCGGGGCCGGCCGCACCGCCAGCGCCTCCGGTCTCTACCTCTACCGCATCAGCTATGATGCGGATGAGTATGCGTGGTTTGAGGAGGGGGGGACACCATGAAGCGACAGCAGCTTGCAGAGAGCATCGGCTCATACCTCAGCCTTATCGATGAGGCCGAGGCTTTGATCAAGGGCACAGCGTATGAAGCGGTGGAGCACGATCTTTCGACCATCCTCGATGTGCTCTCTCCACCGCCCCTGGATGTGGACTCCATCGAGGGGGCGAACCTGAGGGTGCTCGAGGCGATGGTCGCCACCTGCACCAAGTGCCGCCTCAGTGAGGGGCGGACGAAGACGGTCTTCGGCGAGGGGTCGGTCCCGGCGCGCTTGATGGTCATCGGCGAGGGGCCGGGATCGGAAGAGGACAAGAGCGGCCATGTGTTTGTTGGACGGGCCGGTGCCTATCTGGACAGTTGGCTCAAGGGCATCCACCTCGAACGTGGGAAGGGGGTCTACATCGCCAACATCGTCAAGTGCCGCCCGCCGAATAATCGCGACCCCCAAGGCGATGAACGAGATGCATGCATCCCGTATCTCAAGCGCCAGATCCAGCTGGTGAAACCCCAGATGATCCTCCTCTTGGGGCGCACCGCCGCGCAGGCGCTGCTGGAGACGGAGGATGGGGTGGGGGCGCTGAGGGGGCGCTACCATCGCTGGGAGGGCATTCCCGTCGTGGTGACCTATCATCCCGCGGCGGTGCTGCGCAACACCGATACCCTCCGCCGTCCGGTGTGGGAGGATCTGAAGCGGGTGGCCGCCTTCTTGGGCATCGACCTCGGCCGGAGGTCATGATGGGCCGCTACGCACAACTGCTCTTCGACCTTCCGCTTGATGGCCCCTTCACCTACGCCATCGGCGAAGCACTCATCGATTCGGTTGAGGTGGGGCGACGGGTGAAAGTTGACTTCAGGAACCGGAAGATGACCGGCTACGTCATCGCCCTCACCGACGAGGTGACGGGGTCCTTCGCCATCAAGGAGATCGAACGGGTCATCGACAAGGAGCCGGTCTTCGGTGAGGAGACCATCTCTCTGGCCCAGTGGATGGCCCAATTCTACCTCTGCAGCCACGGCCAAGCCCTCTCGCTGATGATCCCCACCGGGAGGGCGGAGAGCAAGATCCCGGTCCTGGACTTCGCCGATGAGGTGAGCTTTGGAGCAATCGAGCAGCTCAGCGACGAGCAAGAGGCGGCCCTTGATGCGATCCTCAGCCACAGAGAGAAGATGTACTACCTCTACGGCGTCACCGGCAGCGGCAAGAGTGAGGTGTACCTCAGGGCCGCGGAGGCGGTCATCGCCGAGGGGCGGTCGGTCATCTACCTGGTGCCGGAGATCACCTTGACCCACCAGCTGTCACGGATGGTCAGCGCCCGCTTCGACGGGAAGGTGGCGATCCTCCACTCGGCCTTGACGCCGAGCCAACGGCTGAAGGAGTGGAAGAAGATCCGAAGCGGTGAGGCCCGCCTGGCCATCGGGGCGCGGAGCGCCATCTTCGCCCCCTTCAGCGACCTCGGCCTGATCATCATCGACGAGGAGCATGAGAACAGCTACAAGAGCGGATCCACTCCCCGCTATCACGCCCGTCAGGTCGCCCAACACCGCGCGCAGAGTGAAGGGGCGATGCTGGTCATGGGGAGCGCCACCCCCTCGCTCGAGGCGTATCGCCTGATGACGGAGGGGGAGCAAATCAAAGCGCTGCGCCTCAAGCATCGAGTCGCCGGAGGCGTGCTGCCAGCCGTCGAGGTCGTCGACATGGGCTATGAGAAGCATCTGGTCAGCCGTCGCCTCGACCAAGCCATCCGCCAAACGCTGGGGCGAAAGCGTCAGGTGATCCTCTTTCTCAACCGTCGCGGCTTCTCCTACTTCTTCCACTGCAACAGCTGTGGCTTCGAGTTGCTCTGCCCCCACTGCGCCGTCTCGTTGACCTACCATAAACGTACCTCCTCCATGGTCTGCCACTACTGTGGCTACCAGAGGGGCCCGGTCACCGTCTGCCCCTCCTGCAAGTCGGTGGACGTCTCCTATTCGGGCTTCGGCACCGAGATGGTGGAACAGGAGATCGCCAGCCTCTATCCCGACGCCCGCATCGAACGCCTCGATACGGACAGCGCCCAGCAGAAGGGGCACCTTGCGTCGGTCATCGACGACTTTAGGGAGGGGAAGATCGACATCCTGCTCGGGACGCAGATGGTGGCCAAGGGGCTGAACTTCCCCCTCGTCGATTTGGTGGGCATCATCAACGCCGACAGCGGGCTCAATATCCCCGATTTTCGCAGCCAAGAGCGGACCTTCAGCCTCTTGGTGCAGGTCTCCGGACGGGCGGGCCGGTACAGTGATGATGGACGGGTCATCATCCAGACCCATCACCCCGAGAACCCCGCCATCGCCTATGCGCTTGACGGTGACACCGACGGATTCTATGAGAGTGAGCTCGCTGTCCGTCGCGAGACCAGGTTCCCTCCCTACTCCCGTCTCGCCAACCTCGTGATCCGGGGCCGGAACCGGGAGGCGGTGGAGGAGGCGACCGGAGCGCTGGAGAAGCACTTGGCCGCCTCGGCGAAGCGGGTGGGGGTGGATGTGCTGGTGGCCAGTGAGTGCCCCTTGGAGAAGATCGCCTCCAACTGGCGGTACCATATCCTCCTCTCCTCAGAGAGCGGTGCTTCGGTGCATCGCCTGCTGCACCATGTGCTTTCGCACTACCAACTCCCCTCGTCCCTCTACCTTGAAATCGACCTCGATCCGCTGCAACTGCTCTAGATTACGTTGACCATCAGAGGCGCCCTTGGTATAGTTTGATTGCCATGTTAGATATATATACCCTTGGGGACGAGATACTCAGAGAACGGTGCAAACCGGTCAAGGTCTTCGATTCGGCGCTCACGTCGCTCATCGATGCGATGTTCGTCACGATGGCCGAGGCCAATGGGGTCGGCCTCGCCGCCCCGCAGATCGGGGCCGACATCCGCCTCTTCGTCGTGGATGTGCCTGAGTGGGGAAAAGGAGTCTTCATCAACCCGCAGATCATCGAGACATCGGTGGAGCTCAGCTGCGCCGAGGAGGGGTGTCTCTCCGTCCCCGGTCTCTTCCATGATGTCGAACGGCCCGCCTCGGTGGTCGTGCAAGCCCAGGATGTGAACGGCAAAGTGTTCACTGTCAAGGCCGATGGCCTGCTCGCCCGCGCCATCCAGCATGAGAACGACCACCTCAATGGGGTGCTCTTCATCGACCGCCTGGAACAGGGGGAGCAGGAGAAGATGCAGAAGGCTTGGGAGAAGCGCTCCAGACGAAGGCGGTCGGGGTGAGGATCCTCTTTGCAGGAACCCCCGCTGTGGCGGTGCCCACCCTCAAGGCGGTGGCCAGCCACTTCGAGGTTGCGGCGGTGCTGACCAATACCGACAAGAGAGGCCCGCGGGGCCGTGCCTTGGTTCCTTCTCCCATCAAGGAGGAGGCGCTCGCCCTCGGCCTTGATGTGTTGCAGTTCGACCATCTCGGCAAGGCGGCGCGCGATGCGGTCGCCCCCTACCGCTGCGACACGCTGCTCTGCTTCGCCTATGGACGAATCTTCGGAGTGAAGTTCCTCTCCCTCTTTCCAGGAGAGCGCCTGAACATCCACCCGTCCCTGCTTCCCGCCCTGCGCGGACCCAGCCCGATCCAGGGGACCATCCTCTCCCAGTCTCCGACAGGGGGGATCTCGATCCAGCGCCTGGCTTCTGAGATGGACAGCGGTGATATCCTCTCTACCGTCACCTACGATCTATTCGGTGATGAGACCACCGCCTCGTTGACCGAACGGGTAGGTGAGCTGGCCGCCCCGCTTGCCCTCGATGCACTGATGCGCATCAAGGAGGGGAGGGCTCTCTTCACCCCCCAGAGGGGAGAGGCCACCTATACCACCCTCATCGACGCTTCGATGGCGAAGCTCGACTTCAAAGAGAGCGCCAAGAGCCTCCACGCCCAGATCCGCGCCATGATGCCGTGGCCGAAGGCGGAGACCACCTTCGCCGGTCAACGCCTCTTCATCACCGGCGTCCAGGGGACGATCGAGGAAGCGGGCAGTGACCCGATTCCCGCGGGGGCAGTCTCTGGCACGGTGGTGCAGGTGGACAAGAGAAAGGGCATTGGCATCGTGACCGGGGATGGTATTCTCTGGGTCACCTCGATGCAACTGGAGAAGCGTAAACAGCTTGATGCGCTCTCCTTTTTCAATGGGAATCGACAGCTGTTGGGCAGCAGGCTGGGGTAGTCTATGAAGAGAGGCTTGGCGCTTCTGTTGATCCTGCTGATGCTCTCTTCCCCGCTTTTTGCAACGGTTGCCTTGGTGCTCTCCGGCGGTGGGGCACGCGGTCTTGCCCATATCGCCATCATCGAGGCGGTGGAGGCGGCCGGCATTCCCATCGACCTCGTGGTGGGGACCAGCATGGGCGCTCTGATCGGGGGGTTGTACAGCGCCGGCTATACCCCCTCTGAAATCCGCCGATTGATCGAAGCGACCGACCTCTTGGGCCTCTTTGTCCAAAGCCCCCTGGTAGGCAGCCGGACACGGGGACGGGCCTTCTCACCAACCTATGAGCACACCTTCTCGCTCGGCTTCACCAAGCAGGGCATCGGCGATGCTCCGGCGATCCTCGGGGACCAGCGGATCATGGAGCTGTTCGGCTTCCTCTTCTCCAAGTACCCCGACACCCTCGACTTCGACGATCTCCCCATTCCCTTCCGCGCCGTCTCCGCCGACGTGGTCACCGCTGATACGGTCGTCCATGATCGAGGATCGCTCTCCCGGGCCATCCGTTCCTCCATCGCCATCCCGATTGTGTTCGCCCCCTTCCCCTCCGGTGACGGCAGGCTCCTGCTCGACGGCGGGTTGGTGGACAACCTGCCGATTCAAGTCGCCCGGGAGCTTGGCGCCGAATATGTCATCGCCAGTGACGTGAACGCAGAAATGGTGGAGGATCTCGCCCTGTTGGAGAGTCTCTCGGCCATCGCGATGCAGGCGGTGGTCTTGGCGACCCGAAACAAGACCATCGACCAATACGAGCACGCCGATGTGCTCTACCAGATACCGCTCAAGGAGATCAGCGTGCTGGATTTCGGCGCCTTCGAAACGATCATTGAACGGGGAGCTGAGATCGCCGCGGCGCAGAACGATGCACTCATGGCCTTATCTGAGCAGATCGGGGAGCGTGTCTCCTACGACCCCGATCGAGTGGGAGCCTACCGCCTCCTTCCCGAACCGCTCATCCGCTCGGTAGCGGTGGTGGATCTCTCGACGGTCACGCAGCGGCGACAGGTGGAGGCCGCTTCCTTCAACAAGTTCGTGGGAAAGCACCTCGATGAGAAGACCGCGCGAGAGCTGAGTCTCCAGCTCAGGGAGCTGAGGATCACGAAGAATCTCTCCACCCTCGCCTATGAGATGGGGGAGGATGACACCCTGCTCATCCTCCAACGCGGCTTTCGCCGGTCCAATGGGCAGATCGCCATGGGCTTCACCAGTGACGCGGGCTTCTCCAATACGCTCGTCTCCTCGAAGAGCTGGTTTCGTGCCGACGCCTTCCTCGATGCCGAGATCGAGGAGGTGTTCACCACGCCCCTGACGCTCTCCATCAGCGCCCAGCTGGGGACCCGGAGCTTGATGCAGGTCGGGGGCATCTACCCGGTCTTCCTCCAGCAGTGGGGGGCGATGGATGTTGATTTCTCCCTCAGCTACAGCGTCGGGGGGCTGACCGCCCTCTCCGCTCCCATCAACAGCGGCCGGAGCGCCCCCCTCGATCGTCTGATCTCCCCAACGTTGGGCATCGGGATGACCTTCGGCGAAGCGACGTGGCTCCACTTCGATGGATATTACAACCTCGCGTTCCTGCACAACGACGCCTACGATCCGAAGACTCTCTCCTTCGGAGGGTTCAGCGCCTCCCTCCTCTACAATACCCTGGAGAATCGCTTCTCTTCACAGGGGATGCGCCTCGACTTCTTGGCCTCCATCGGCCTCTCCACCCGTCTCGATTGGTCGGTACGCCTCGCCTTCCTGCACAAGATGGCCCTCGGCATCGACGACAGCATCCACTACGATCTCTCCCTCTCGCTCATGCGCCAGCCGTTCCCCTTGATCGACAGCTACAGTGAGATCGGCTCGGTGGACGGGATTCCCGGCTACAGCCCGCTTTCCCTCAAACGTGACAGCGCCACCGTGGGGGTGACGTGGCAGCATCGCCTCGTGGAGTTGCTCGGGTATCCCACCTATGGAAAGCTTGCGATCCGAGGGGGGATCTTCGACTCATACGATCCGTACGGAGGGACCAAGGCGAGCACCGACGCGCTCTTCTCTGCTCTCGATTGGGATGTGGGCTTCTCCCTCTCTGCGGGGCTCGATGCGCCCATCGGGGAGGTCCTCCTCTCCTTCGGCATCTCGGTGAAGGGCCGGTGGACCGTCGCGGTGGGAATTCACTAAGACTTCGTTACATTTGGCGGCGGAGGTTGTTTACTCCGTAAGGACGGCAGATGTGGAGAGTATTATTGTTGCTATCGGTTGCACGATGTGCGAAAATGAACGTGATGATGTACTGACCTCGATTGTTGGGCTGTCCAGCCTGACAGGAGGGGCGCATACATGAGTGGACGGTTGCCGTTGCAAAGGTGGATTCGTTGGTTTGGGATTGTCGTGACCACCATTGTGGTCATCTTGATTCTTCTTTTTTCCTTCATGCCAGCCGAATCCGCTCCAAGAGTTTCGTGGATCCCATTTGCGGACAAAGGGGCTCATCTGATCGCCTATGCCGCCTATGGCTTTTCTTCATTCCTCGCGACCCTTGAGATTCCCGGCTCATCTGCTCGCCGTCGTCGGCGTTCTGATTCGGCCCTGCACATCTCGTCATGGGCCGGGCGGTCAATCATCATCAGCCTGGTGACAGGCACGATCCTTGGGGCATTGGTGGAGTTGGTGCAACCCACCTTTGGGAGGAGCCGGGAGTGGGCTGATCTCGCTGCCGACTTTATGGGATTGGTCGTCGGCCTTGCCGTGGTGTTGGTGCTGCTCAAGATTCTCGGCGCATTCTTCATCACGCGGCCTTGGCTCTACGATCCGAATTGGGAGGAAGAGGTAGATGAGTCTCGCAGAGAGGATTCGCGACGCGTTGATGCACGCCGTGGTGGAATTGGATGAAGATGTACGGGGCCGGATCGAGTGGGCCCGAGCCGCAGAGGAGCAACAAGGGGGGACGGCGGTAGGGAGCATGGCAAGCCGTGCCGTTCTTGATGCCATCCTGAAGAACCTTGAGATCGCCAAAGAGAAGCGCCTCCCGATGTGTCAGGACACCGGCCTGTTCCTTGTCTTCGTCGATGTGGGCAAGGAGAGCACGCTCCCCCTGTCCAAGATCGAGGAGGCGATACACCAGGGCTGTCTTGCCGCCGTCGAGGCTTCCTACTACCGTCGCTCGGTGGTGGAGGAGCCGGTCTTTGCCCGGAAAAACACCAAGAACAACATGCCACCGGCCATCTACTACACCTTGGTGGATGGCAGCGATGTGACCATCCAGATCCTGCTGAAGGGATTTGGCAGCGAGAACTGCTGCTCGGTTCGGATGCTCAATCCCACCGGTGGGCGGGAGGCGGTCATCAAGGCGGTAGGGGAGATCGTCACCCTCGCCGGAGGCAAACCGTGTCCGCCGATCTTCCTCGGCGTTGGGCTCGGTGGGACGATGGACCGTGCCGCATACCTGAGCAAGCGCGCTCTGCTGCGTGATGTGCGCGTCGGCCATAGCGATGCGCAGTATCGACAGCTGGAAGAGGATATCCTGGCCCATGTACAGACTTTGGGCATTGGCAGCGGCGGCATGGGTGGGGTCATCACAGCCCTCAGTGTCGCCATTGAGGCGGAGCCGACCCATATCGCCGGCATGCCGCTTGCTGTCTCGATCAACTGCTGGGCCGACCGCAAGGCGAAGGTCGTCTACAAGGAGGGAGAGGATGCGTAATCTTACACTGCCGTTGTCACGCGAGGACATTGCGTCGCTGTCTGCCTATGACCAGGTCATGCTCAGTGGAAAACTCTATGTGGGGCGCGACCAAGTCCACCGCCTCCTCTATGGGATGATAGAACAAAACGAGACGTTGCCCATCAGTTTGGAGGGAGCGACCATCTACTACATGGGTCCATCGCCGGCGCCCGAGGGGATGTTGATCGGCGCCTGTGGCCCGACGACCAGCGCCCGGATGGATCCCTTCGCCCCGACGCTGCTTGACCGGGGCCTGCGTGTGATGGTCGGCAAAGGACCGCGGTCACAGGCGGTCATCGAGGCGATCATCCGCAACAAGGCGCTCTATGTGCAGGCCTTCGGTGGCTGTGGCGCCCTCTACGCCGAGGCGGTGAAGAAGGTGACACCGGTCGCCTTCGCCGAATTGGGGCCGGAGGCCCTGATCGAGCTGGAGGTGGAGGATTTCCCCGTCATCGTAGCCATCGATAGCCGCGGTGGCAGCGTCTTTTCACGCTGAGAGTGGGTATTGCTGGACCTCACGCCGATAGTGCGGTAAAGTGTGCTATGTATACGCTTCCTCAGAGGAGCTCGCTGCCATGGGGTGGACAGACGAGCTCCGGGTCGTGAAAACCGAGGAGCCATCAGTGGAATTGAGGTTGTAGTTTCAGTGAGAATCCGTGTAGCCGTACGTCTAGCCCCATTGCTCTTGGCTCTGTTCACCCTTGGGTGTGACAAGAGCGGAGAGGTGAAGAGTGCAGTCATTCCCAACGTCGTCCAGATTGTGAATGGCTCTCCTCCAGATCCTGTCATCCAGCAGACCGATGTGATCGGGAGCCTCAGCAAGCCCGACACCCTCGAGGAACGGTTCAGCTATACCTATGGGTATATGCTCTTCAATACCCTGCTCCAACAGCAGGGGTTTGGAGATCTCGATGAGCAGTACTTCGCCAAGGGCGCCCTCGATGCCGCGCATCGAAACGGCTTCTTCTCCCAAAGCGAGATGGCCCAGACCCTCTATGAGGTGCAGACCCAACTTCTGCAGATCGCCCAACAGGAGGTCGAGGCCCTCGCCCAAGCCAATCTTGAGGATGCCGAGCTCTTCTTACGGATCAATAGAGAAAACGAGGGTGTGGTGGTCACCGAGAGCGGCTTGCAGTACGAGATAATCGAGGAGGGGAGCGGCGATCACCCCGGGCCTCAGAGCGTCGTCACCCTCGACTATACCATCAGTCTCATCGGGGGAAGGGTGGTCGACTCAAGCACCGGACGGGGAGGGGGGGTGAATCTCCGCCTCAGCAACTTGGGGGTGCAGGGGTTTGTCGAGGGGGTGTTGCTGATGCAGGTGGGAGGACAGTATCGCTTCTACCTCCACCCCTCCCTCGCGTGGGGGAAGGAAGGAAACCAGCTTGTCGAGCCCAATACCCTCCTGATCGTCGACGTCACCCTGCACGCGATCAGCGAGGCGCCGTAAGCAGGCCAAGGATCTCACCAAGGGAAGTGATGGTGTAGGTGGGAGGAGGCGTTGGCCCGTTCTCCCCCTTCATATTGATCCACAGGGTGTCGAGGCCGCTCTCCCTCCCTCCCCGGATGTCGCTGGTGAGGCTGTCTCCGATCATCAGGCATGCGTCTTTTTCTTCAGTCAGTCCAGTTCGTTGGAGCATCTCGGCAAAGAAGCGCACATCGGGCTTCTGTACCCCCATCTCCTCGCTGATGAAGATGTCGTCGAAAAAGTGGGCGACGCCGGCCTCTTTGATGCGTCCCCGCTGGACCTCGGCGATGCCGTTGGACGCCAGGTAGAGGGTATAGCCACGCTCCTTGAGTTGGGTGAGAATGGCGATGGCATCATCATAGAGGATCCCCTGGCGGCTCAGCTCCCGTTGGTAGCGCCTGCTGCTCTCACCGGGATCGAGGGAGAGATTGCAGGCGCTGTTGAAGCGGGCGAAGCGCTCCGTCTTCAGCTGGGAGAGGGTGAGCTCGCCCCGTTCGAAGGCTTTCCAACAGGAGAGGTTGGCTCTCTGGTAACAATCGAGGTGCTTGTCGTTGAAGAGGATGCCCGCCTCGCGTCCCATCAGGAGCATCGCTCGACGTTCGGCCTCATCGAAGTCAAAGAGGGTTCCATCGGCATCAAAGAAAAGATAGCGGTACATCAGGCGGTTCCTTTACTTGTGGTCATCTTCTCTGTACCATAGAGAAAAAGTTGCTTGCTGTGCAAGGAGCAGGGGGAGGCAGAGATGCAAAGAGGATTTTTCACTCGGTTTTGGGTCATTGGCTACATCGTCGGGGCGCTGGTCGCTGCGCTGGGAGTCTTCGTCATGTTCCAGGAGGAGTCCTTTCTGCGTTTCTTCGTTGTCCTGCTCGGTCTGTTTGTGACCATCTCCGCAGTGGTGCAGCTCATCGGCCTCTCTTCATATCAATTGAATCTCTTCTTCCAGCGTACCACCCTGGTGCGCGCCATCGTCTCGATCATCCTCGGCCTCTGTGCCGTGATCCTTCCGCTGGCGACCGCCAAGGTCAGCTGGATGCTGTTGCTCTATACGATGGCCACGGTGCTCGGCCTCTCGGCGATCATCACCATCATCGATGCAATCCTCACCGCAAAGGGGGGAGACTTCCGCTCCTCGTTGCTCCTCGACGGAATCTTCAGCTTGGTTGTCTCCATCCTGCTCTTCGCCTTCCCGGATAAGATCGGCACGGTCCTCTTGAAGCTGGTGGGCCTGGTGATCATCATCGCAGGCCTCTCTCTCGTCGTCCTCGCGAGCCGTGGACGTTCGCTTTCAAAGAGATTGAAGGCGCTGACCATCGAGGGTGAGGGCGAGATCATCCCGTGATCAAGGGATGAGCAGCGACGCGGCGATGCCCCACCGCTGGACCTCCTCGTCGCGAGGAGTCGATTCTCCGCCAACGGGGATGATCGTCGAAGAGAGCGGGAGGAGCTTGCGGGTGAAGAGGTAGTCGACCCGCTCCTTGATCTCTCCCAAGGCGATGGTGTTGCCGCTGTCCGTATCCGCCGAGAAGTGGGTGAGGCGATAGACATCCCAAAACTGCTCCTCCTCCAAGGCCGCACCGAGCGGCCAGAGGTAGTCGACTTGTCGGTACGAGATCGGGCTGAACGAGGACCAGTCTTGGTGGGATGGCTCGTACAGACTTCCCGCGAGGATGGTGGGTTCGACCTTCAGCCCCGTCCGGGCGATGGAGAGCAGGGTTTTGAGACGGGGCTCACTGAGGCGCTTCTGTGTCTCCTTCCACCCCTCTTCTCCGTCGAGGAAGGAAGAGAGCACCTCATACTCGACGAGATTTGCCAGCGAGAGGCGGAGCGTTTGTTCACCGTTGAGGCGTACCTGCACCGAATTCTTGGTCGCCTCGAGGACCTCGAGCGGGGTGATGACCGCCCCGCCTTCAAGCAGGACGGCATTGACCGCGAGGCGCTTGACCAGGGATGTGACGTTCTCCATCGCTCCGGTCACGAAGATCACCGGAGCTTCGAGGTCGCTGATTGAGAGCGCGACGCTGTCGGCCAGATCGCTGCCCTGCCAGGGCACATCGCTGAGGGGGAGCAGAAGGGTCTTGAGGATGCTGCCCTTGGGGATGACCTTCACCGCGCTGCTGATGACGTAGCGGTGGGGGAGCGTCAATTCGGAAAGCGGGGGGATGAGGCGGGCCAGTTCGCGCTCCTTCTCCAGGCGCGCGGCCTCTTGCGCTTGTGCCAACAGACGAAGCTGCTCTTGCTGGAGGCGATCCGCTTCGGCCGCGGCTTCGATGCGGTGCTGTTCATCAAGGGCGGCCGTGGCGATCGTGAGCTGGGATGAGAGGGCTTCACGCTCCTCACTCAGTGCCCTGAGCTCCTCAGTGAGTTGGGTGATCCGCTCTCCCTGCTCATCGACGAGCCGCTGTTGTTGTTCCAGGGCCACGGTGGCTGCGGCGAGCTGCTCTGCAGTGGTCTGTCCATCCTCCGCCTGTTCATCAAGGGCGGCGTTGGCAGCTGTGAGACGGTCCACCAGCGCACGGCGCTCCTCGGCCAGTGCGTTGAGCTCATCAGTGAGTTGGGTGACCTGCCCCCTCAGTTCAAAGACGAGTTGCTGCTGTTGTGCCAGGGCCTGGGTGGCTGAGGCCAGCTGTTTCCCAATGGTCTGTCCATCCTCCTCCTGTTCATCGAAGAGGGCGATGACCATCTCCTGCTGTGAGAGGAGCTCTTGCTGTTCATCAAGGGTGGCGTTGGCGGATGTGAGACGGTCCAGAAGCGCACGGCGCTCCTCGGTCAGTGCCTTGATCTCTTCATCGAGGGTGGTGATGGCGGCTTGTTGCTCATCGATGAGCTGCTTTCCTGCTGCGATGTCTGCCTGCAGCAGCGGTATCGTGTCGTCCTGTTCATAGGCGGCGACGGTGTTCTCCAGGTCGTTGATCATCGCTTGCAGGATTGCGATGGTCTCCAGACTGCTCATCTCCTCAATGTGGGCTGCCTCCGCCTCTTGCTCTTTGACGATCAGCGAGTGCTTTGTCACCGGCAGGTCGCTGCCCTCTGTCGTGGGGATGGTGATGGAAGACATCGCATCCCGGGCAGTGTAGCTTGCACAGCCGGTGACGAGGGTGAGGGTGATGATCAATAGGATGGTTGGCAGTCGTCGTCTCATGGTATGTTCCTCAGTTGGAGAAGAAGGCCTCGGCCTTCGCCTTGGCTTCAGCCTTTTTTTGCTCGCGGGAGTCGGTGTCCTCACCGAGCATGAAGAGTTCACAGTAGTTGGCGCTCATCTTGTCGATGATGTCTTCCTCGACTTCCTCGAGGCAATCGTGATAGCTGCCCGGGCTGTAGAAGCGGCAGTTGATACAGCTGTGCAGACTCTTGGCGCACGATGGGCAGACTGTCGCGTAGCCAATGGTGTAGAGCGCGTCGATGGGGGCATGGCAGTGGTGGCAGGCGCGCATGGTCAAAACTCCAGTCGCCGTCCAAGGCGCTGTATTTCACCCTCTTCGTATTGCTCTTTGGAGAGGAGAAAGTGCTTCTGATCGTCCTTATAGCGGGGGATGACATGGATGTGCAGGTGGGGCACCTCCTGTCCACTCTCCTTGCCGTTGTTGATGACGATATTGGTCGCATCGCAACCGAGGGTCTGTCTCAGCTGCGCATCGGCCCTCTTGACGAGGCGCATCAGGTGGGCGAGCGTGGCCTCAGGGCAATCGGCAAGGGTAGGATAGCTCTCGTTGGTGATGACGAGCAGATGTCCCTTGTTGACTGGGTTGATATCGAGAATGACGAAACAGAGCTCGTCTTGGTGGAGTTTTACACTGGGGATCACCCCATCACGGATCTTTGTGAAAATCGTTTCCATGGCGTACCTCGCGCCCATTGTAGCATACAATTGTCGCCTCAGAAAAGGATTGTGGTGGACAAAAGGGATTGAACAAAGATTTACAATATACTACTATCTCCGAGGTGGTTGGACGGTATGAGTCACCTCCCTTTTTTTCGACTGCTAATCTGTTCTGTACTCTAGAAAAAGAGTTCTCCCAGTGGTTGGTTGGCAATGAGGAAAATCTGTCGAATACGTCAATACTCCATTGGGATAGAGGTTATACAATATGGCAAATGTGCATACATTGAGGAACATTGGGATCAGTGCCCACATCGACTCGGGCAAGACGACGCTCTCCGAGCGGATCCTCTACTACTGCAACAAAATCCACGAAATCCATGAGGTTCGTGGGAAAGACGGCGTCGGTGCGACCATGGACAGCATGGAGCTGGAGCGCGAACGTGGCATCACGATCGCCAGCGCAGCCACCAACGTCATCTGGCGTGATCATGAGATCAACGTCATCGATACCCCGGGTCACGTCGACTTCACCATCGAGGTGGAGCGCTCGCTCAGGGTGCTCGACGGAGCGGTGTTGGTGCTCTGCTCGGTCGGAGGGGTCCAGAGCCAGTCCCTGACCGTCGACCGGCAGATGAAGCGCTACCACGTCCCCCGCATCGCCTTCATCAACAAGTGCGACCGAACCGGTGCGAACCCGTACCGGGTCAAGAACCAGCTGGTGGAGAAGCTCGGCCTCAATGCCGTGCTGATGCAGATTCCCATCGGCCTCGAGGATCGCCTCGAGGGTATGGTCGACTTGGTGACGATGAAGGCGCTGTACTTCGATGCCGGTCCCCACAAAGACCAGGTGCGTGAGGAGGAGATTCCCTCCCACCTGCTCGAGGAGGCGAAGGCGCGCCGCGAGGAGCTCCTCGACGGCGTCTCGCTCTGCAGCGATGAGCTGATGGAAGCGATGCTGGAAGAGAACGTGACCGTGGAGATCCTCAACAAGGCCATCCGCGAGGCGACGATCTCGCTGCAGCTCTGCCCGGTCTTCATGGGCTCCGCGTACAAGAACAAGGGAATCCAGCCGCTGCTCGATGCGGTGGTCAACTATCTGCCCAACCCGACCGATGTCGTGAACAAGGCCCTCGATCTGGACAACCACGAGGAGGAGGTGATCCTCCACTCCGATGACGATCTGCCGACCGTCGCCCTCGCCTTCAAACTCGAGGACGGCCAATACGGACAGCTGACCTATATCCGTGTCTATCAAGGCAAGATCCGCAAGGGGGACGAGCTCTACAACACCCGCTCACGGCGCAAATTCCGTGTCGGCCGGCTCATCAGGATGCACGCCTCGACCATGGAGGACCTCACCGAGGCCGGGTCGGGCGAAATCGCGGCGCTCTTCGGCATCGACTGTGCCAGCGGCGACACCTTCTGCGACCCGAAGCTCAACTACTCCCTCTCCTCGATGTACGTTCCCAACCCGGTCATTTCCCTTGCCGTCAAGCCGGTGGACAAGAAGGCCAGCGACAATATGGCCAAAGCGTTGAACCGCTTCACCAAGGAGGACCCGACCTTCCGTACCTTCGTCGACCCGGAGTCCAACCAGACGATCATCCAAGGGATGGGAGAGCTACACCTGGAAGTCTATGTCGAGCGTATGAAGCGCGAGTACAAGGCCGAGGTGGAGATCGGACAGCCTGAGGTCGCCTATCGCGAGGCCATCACGGCGCGCGCCGACTTCAACTACACCCACAAGAAGCAGACCGGAGGATCGGGGCAGTACGCCCGGGTCGCCGGCTACATCGAACCGTTGGTGGACACCGGTGGTGATGAGCCCGTGAATTACGAGTTCGTCGATGAGATCAAGGGTGGGACGATTCCCAGCGAGTTCATCCCCTCCTGCGACAAGGGCTTCCAGACGGCCATCAAGAAGGGCAGTCAGGTCGGCTTCCCGATCCTCGGGGTCAGGGCGGTCATCAACGACGGCGCCTGGCACGCCGTCGACTCCTCGGACATGGCCTTCCAGACGGCGGCGCTCAGCGCCTTCCGCGAGGCGTTCGAGCGGGCAAAACCCGTCATCCTCGAGCCGATCATGCGGGTCGAGGTCGTCGCTCCCAACGAGTTCCAGGGCAGTGTCTTCGCCTCCATCAACCAGAGGCGCGGCATGATCGTCAGCTCGACTGAGGATACCACTTCCAGTACGGTGGTGGCCGAGGTCCCGCTCTCCGAGATGTTCGGCTACTCGACGGTGTTGCGCTCCTTGACCCAGGGCAAGGGCGAGTTCACCATGGAGATCGGCAAATATGGACGGGTCCCGGTCAGCGTCTCCGAGGAGCTGAAGAAGGCCTACCAGGAGAAGCGTAAGCACTGATCGTCTGTCCAATTACAGTAAAAACCCCCACAAAGTCGATGAACTTTTGGGGGTTGTTCTTTTTCCCGGAGTAAAAAGTACCCAACTGGTCCGTTTCATAGTATACTGAATTCAACGAATACCACTGGGAGGTGAGGGTACATGGAAATACAAGAATTGAACGACTTGAGTCCTCTTCGCGTTTTTGACGAGTCGCTGGGCGGAGGTCTCGGTCGTGGGAACCTCGGAGTGCTTGTGTCTCGTCACGGGGTCGGCAAGACAGCATGCCTGGTGCACTTGGCCACCGACAAGCTGTTGCATTCAGAACATGTGATCCACGTCTCCTTCAGCGGAAACGTCGAACACGTCATCAACTGGTATAAGGAAGTGTTCCGAGAGGTGTCCGAGGGGCGTAGCCTCGATGACGCGGCCTCGGTGTATAATAACATTCTCTCCAATCGTGTGGTCATGAACTTCAGCCAAGAGAACGTCACCATCGACAAGGTGCTCTCCAGTCTGGAGACCTTGATCAAGCACGGCTCCTTCAAGGCGGATGCGATCCTCTTCGACGGCTATAAGCTGACCATCGCCACCGAGGATGATGTGCGGAAGATCAAGGCGTTCGCCCAAGAGATGAACCTCGAGGTCTGGTTCAGCGTCTCGCCGGTACGAGCCGACGTGACCTACGACAAGTATGGGGTACCCAGTACCATGCTCAAGTACATCGACCTGATCGATGTCCTCATCGGCCTGATCTACAACGAGGAGCGCGACAAGGTGGTGATGACCGCCGTCAAGGCCCAAGGGGCCATGATGGAGAAGCCGATGGGCGTCTCCCTCGATCCAAAGACGATGTTGATCTCCAAGTAGGAGATTTCTCATGATGGGAGTGCAGGCCGCCGAGAGGCGGCCTGTAGTCGCTCATGGGAGAGACAGCTCCCTGCACTTCTCCCAGGTCATTCCCGCCAGGGCCCCTTCGCTTGGCAGTTGGATACGCTCGAGGTGAATTCCTCTACGCTGAAATGGAAGAAATAGTGGTATGGCAGTTAAAAAAGAGTAATTCCTGCTTGTTTGCTGTTCCTTTTCACTCTCTTTCTGCGCTTGTACCGTTGTAGCGCAAAAACTATGAAGCAAGTATTCCACAGCTTTCTTGGGGTGATATGAACAGGAGACGGGAGGAACATTGCGCCATATTCGCTGAACGTTTTCACAAATCGATGATACTTATGCTGTTCCTGCGCAGTCCAGAGGGACTCGGCACCTGCAATCAGGCGGGGAAATAGATGGAGATCCCGCTGCTCCCTGTCAACGATGTACTCGGTCCAGAGCATGAACACTGAACCAAGCAAGGAGAAGTCCTTCTTCTTTTGTAGCCGTTTGCCGTATCGGTAAACTTCAAGGAGGGGAAGCAACGTATGGTCCATATCCAGATAGGTGTGGAAGTAGTCACTCATAATCACTGGATGTGTAGACCGTGTAACCTTCAGCAATGGGTTCCACACCTGGATGATAATCTTCTCGTCATACGCTTGGTTCACGTAGTCATTGTAGAGCAGTACCTGCTTTCCCAAGCTTCGCGCATAGCTTGTCACCTCATTGCAGAACCATCTCAGCAATGCTTTCTCATCGGGTAATCCCAATAGGTATTTTTGGTTTTGGCAATTGGGGCATTCTGCCCAACGGTTCAAGGGGATCTCATCCCCTCCTAAATGAATATATGGGGCGGGAAATAGAGAGGCGATTTCCTCAAGGATCTGTTTCACGAAGACAAGCGACTCTTTCTTTCCGACACAGAGGATGTCTTGAAAAATACCCTCACCATTCGGAATAGTGAATGGTCCTCCCGTACAGCTGAACGCAGGATAGGCAGAGAGGGCTGCAGTGAAATGTCCCGGCATGTCAATCTCCGGGATGATCATAATCTGCCTGTCCTGTGCATACGCAACCAGCTCTTTGATTTCTTGCTTTGTATACCGTCCCGATGCACCCTCTCCCAAATTGGGATATCGATCCGAGATGATTCTCCAGCCTTGGTCGTCACTGAGGTGCAGGTGCAGTACATTCATTTTGAAGGTGGCAAGGATGTCGATAATCCGTCGTATTTCAGCGATTGGGCAGAAAGACCTGGCGACATCCAACATGAAAGCCCTCCAGGGGAGCGCGGGGGAATCCTCAAGGCGGCAGCAAGGGATGGCATGTGGGTAGGCGAGAAAGAGTTGACGCAATGTTTGCACCGCATAGAAAACCCCCTTCACACTCTTTGCTTCAATTTTGCATTCACGTGGAAGTAATTCCAGGCGATATGCGTCTTCATTCTGCAAGTCGTTCTTCTTTTGAATAGTGAGATTCTGTAATCGTTCATTCTCTGCAGCCGTTTCATCCACATACTCCCTGATGTAGTGCATCGCATTGCTGCTCGAGAAGAAAGGGTCGAGGGCAACAATCATTTGTGATGGTTTTGTGAATGTACCGGACAGCATAACGACGGTACCTGAAGGATAGGGAATGAGAGGGAGTGTCTCTGCCATATGCGTTGTACTATTCCTTTACTGCCCCGGAGGCGAATCCTTGGGCGATTTTATCTTTGAAGATCAAATAGAAGATGATCATCGGTACCGTACCGATGACTAATGCCGCAAACTGCAGGCCGTAATCGCGGGACATGCCTCCTGCGAAGCTGTTGATCCCGACGGGTAACGAGCGTACGGTGAGATCGCTGGTTAAAGTCAAAACCAGTATGAATTCATTCCAGTTACCCAGGAATGTATAGATGAACATGGTGGAAATAATGGGTGTGGCGACCGGGATGATGATTTTTAGGAACACCTCCTGGAACGTCGCCCCATCAATGATGGCCGACTCCTGCATGGCATCGGGGATTCCCTTGATGTACGTGGTGGAAAGGAAGACCTGGAAGGGGAGTCCAAATGCAATGTAGGGGAGGATGACTCCCAACCTCGTGTTGGCCAGACCCAGGTTCGTTTCCATGATGAACAAGGGGATGATAACCGAGTGGACGGTGATGAGGAGCCCCAACATATAGAACATGGAGATGATACGGCTGCTCTTGTAATGGAATTTGGAGAGCGCATACCCACTGCTCAGTGCAAAGAGTACGGTAAAGACGGTGGCGGTCATGGAGTATACGATGCTGTTGACAAAGTAGATACCCAAATGTCCTTGTGTCCATGCAAGGATGAAATTGTCCATATACCACGTCATTGGGGGCTGGAGCGGGTGGCGTACGATGTGGGCATGGGGTTTGAAGGCGCTGAGAATCATCCAGGCCAGTGGGATGATTGTCAGTAGGGAGAATGTCATCATGAGCACATTGGAGAGGATATTCGTGATGGTGATTGGTTTTTTCACATATCCTCCTTACTCGAACCGTTGTTCTAATTTCCCTGTGATGTACTGCAGGATGAGGATCAACCCGACGGCCAACAGGACGATGATCATCGAGGCGGCGCTGCCGAACCCATATTTGTAGTACTTGAAGGTGTTGATATACATGTAGATGGCAATTACTTCGGTGAAGTGGGCGGGCCCTCCACCGGTCATGGAATAGATGAGGTCGAAGGCTTTAAGACTTCCAGAGATCGCAAATATAGCGGCGGTGGCAATGGTACCCACCATATGTGGAAAAATGATGTGTCCCAGCATCTGTGATTCGCTTGCCCCATCAATCTGTGCCGCTTCCAGGAGGGACGGCACCATCTTCTGCAGGTTTGCATAGAAAATGACCATGTAGGTACCAGTATGCATCCAGAGCAGGACGCACAGGATGGGGAAAATCGCCCACTGCTTATTCTCGAAAATCTTCATTACATACTGAGGCTGTCCACTCAGTTTCCTGACGATGGCCACCACAATCCCCGATGAGGAAAATATCTGATTCCAGAGGAGTGCGACCACGACCGGAGAGATGGTGATGGGCAGGAAAATCATGGTCTGGTAGAGGGATCCGTGTCGAACCATCCTCCGATACAACAGGTATGCCAAGAGGAATCCCAAGGGTATCTGGCCGAATACGGAGATGGCTACGATCAAGAGGTTGTTCCTCAGCGAATGGAGAAATACTTCGTCCCTGATGATTCTCGCATAATTCTCCAACCCGATGAAGACCGGACGGCCATACCCCCCGAAGGAGGTGAAGCTCAACGACAAGCTGTAGAACACAGGGAAGATGATGATCGATGCAAATAGTAACAACCCCGGGGCAAGAAAGAGATAATAGCTCATCCGTTTCTGTTGTGAGAATGTCATGATGTTCCTCAATTGACAAGCCGGGTTCCTGTCCCGACAGGACAAGAGCCCGGCGATGCACTCTACCGACCGATGGCCGTAACCATGGCTTCGAGTTCCTGTCCAACCTGTTTGGGTGTTTTCGTTCCAAACATCATGTTTTGAAGATTGATATTGAACGTTCCGATAGGTTCAGCGGCAAGTACTGAATCCATGACATAGCCCATCGGTACCTTCGCTGCATATGCGATCAGTTTTTTGATCATGGGGTCAGCATCCTTCGGCTCGTCGAGATTATAGGCAGGAAGTCTGCCGAATCTCTGCCTGATGGCCGAGCCTTCCGGTCCGGAATAGAACCAGATCCACTTCCAGGCGGCTTGCGACTCTCTGTCGGTGAGCTTTGCATTCATGCCGAAGCCTTGGCCCGCCGTCGCTGACGTTGAGAGGCTGTTCCCTATTTGTCGAGGAATGTCGGGGAATGACTCCAGACTCATATAGGTCTTCTGTTCAGCGGTGAGTTCGCCGACCATATTGTTGACGGTCCAACTGCCGTCGATGAAGTACACGGCTTTTTCTTGAACGAAATCATCCAAACCTTGTCCGTAGCTGAGTTGATTGGTTCCTGGTGAGAACATCTGCTTATCGGAAAGTTCCTTGATGATCTCCATGGCATAGATGAACTCGGGGTCATCAAAGCGAGCCTCCCCGGCGAGGGCCTTGTCGAACCACGGTACTCCACAGGCTCTTTCCACCAACATGCCTGCAACACAGGACTGCATCGGCCACGCGTCCTTGTTAGCGATGGAGATTGGGATTAAGCCAGCTGCCCTGATGGTGGGGCCTTGAGCCAACAGTTCCTCGTATGTCTTGGGCAACGTCAGCCCCAATTCCTTCAACAAGCGGTTGTTGGTGAACATGATCGACGTGATGCTGATGTCCTCGGGAAGTTCCCAGATCTCTCCGTTCTGCCCTTGCCCCTGCATAGCCATGTCGGCAAATTCATCTTCGTGCCCAGCGAGGTAGGGACGCAAGTCTTGCACCAAGCCTGCATTCGTAACCTGGCTGGTTCTCTCTCCCGGGTACAGCAGTATGATATCTGGCAACTGTCCACTCATCGCCAAGGTTTGCAGCTTGTCGTGGAACGCCTCTCCATACCCGTACTCGAAGGTGAGCTTGATGTCTGGATTGGCTTTCTCAAAAACATCGACTAGATACTGGAAATTTGGTGCGGTGGTTTTGTCCGTCTGATCGAGGAAGTGGTACACTGACAACGTGATGACGTCGTCACCTGTCGCATCCTCTGCGTGTTCTTTGGTTCCGGCTGCACACAGCAAGGCAGGAACAAGTAGCAACGAAATGAGAATCGTGCCACGCAACCATTTTGTATTCATGATGGTTCTCCTTTTTCGCTCCTTCCACAAGAAGGAATCGTCTTCTTACGCGAGCAGATGAAACAATGGGAGCGCTTCTTGTGACGCATTGTCTGAAAGCGGTTCTAGATTCATCAGCACTTTATCAAGCACTAAGGCAGCAGCGCCGAACGAGACGGCCTGGTAGCCCAAAGATGAAAATTGTATGTGCGTTCTTTCATCACTATTGTCGAGCGAATTTGCACGCAGGGCACGACGCAGCATGTCCGGTATGACATCTTCGATGGTTTCTACATTCCCCCCGATGAAGACATTGGCAATGTCCAACGTGTTGATCAGAAATGCGAGGTTGTCACACACCTCACGCAGGTATTCGTGTAGTGCTTCTGTGTCCTCGGTAATCGAGATCTGATTGTCTACGACCACCTGTTCCGATGAGTTGACGTCACGATTCAATACACTCTTGAACTCACCTGCGCGATTGTTGCTGCCACGATAAATTTTTCCGTCGAATCCGAAACCCAGGCCGACGGTTGGCTTGGAAAGGCCGGTCTGCGTGTCGTAGGCTTTCCAGAACTCGATGAGGACAAAGAGAAAATTCCGAAGATTCCGCTTTCTCTGGAATATGACCTCCCCCCATGCGCCACAGTTTGCGTCGTTTTCCAGGAAGACGGGGAAGGAGTATGCACAAGCTATTTCGCCATAGAAGTCAAATGGATGCTTAAAATCAAAGGAGACGGAACGAATGATCATCTGTCGTTCAGTATCGACGATGCCGGAGAAGCCGATGCCCACCCCCAGCAAGTGCCGTCCCATGTACTCAGGTCGTTTTGTAAGTGTATCTATGAGTGAGCGCACTTCATGCGTGAAGGTTTTTGCATTAAACCCTTTTGGTTGAGTTTCCGAGAAGAGTACACTACCTTCCAGATCGATTGATAGCGCAGTATAGGAATCGGATCGAATCTCGATTCCGATGACATTGAAGTATTCAGTGTTTAAGGTGATGCCGATAGCTCTTCTGCCACCTTTTGGGCCGGGGTCTATGATCTTATTCTCTCTGACGATACCACGTTGCATAAGATCTGCGACGATATTGGAGACCGAGGATCGGTTAAGTCCGAGTCGGGAAGCTAGATCGGCACGACTGAGTTCATCCTCTATCCATAGACGATGAATGATGCGAGAGGAATTAATGAGTCTGGTTCTCCGAGGAGTGCCCATCGATACCCCCTGATTCTAGTTTGTTTGTTTTTGCACCAACTAGAATCTACACTCAGTATAGGCGTCCAAAAGGGGTTGTCAAGAAGAATAACAAGTTAATATGTAAAAAAGAATTAGATGCTATTTGGACTAACGTAAACGAGGTGAATGAAACGATTTGCAATTCATGCTTCCCGATTTTCGGATAGTATCCACGGGACGTTCTTCCTCCTGGGTACTGATGGAAACATGCATCGGAGTCTAGCAATACGCCGTCGCTGCTTCTGCTTTTAACCAAAAGGTCAGCTTCCTCCAACACCTCGTTAGTTCCCTTAGGGAGGATGATCATGGTGCCATACTTCTCCCTGATCATAAAACCCGAATTATACAATTTCTTCCTTGCCCTGATATAGCTATATACCGCGGTGAATATTCCGCTGTTGATCTTCTTGGTCACCGCCTTCATGAAATCCATACCCAAGGAGTTGTAGGAGGCAGCCGTCATAGACGGTTGCTCATTCTTCGGCCGCTTCTTCAACGTAATCCTCTCCTTGATATGTGCCGGCAATACGGTGGGCCTCAAGTACTGCCGGATGATATGGGCGGGCGACCAGAATGTCGATTGGTTAGAGGACGATGGACTACCGACGGTCATCACCGCCGCCCTATCGCCCTCTATGAGCGGCATGGGTCTCCACCACAGCGACATCGGGGGTACACGACCCTCTATGGGATGAAGCGCAGCAAGGAGTTGCTCATCAGTTGGGCGGAATTCGTCGCCTTCACCCCCTCATGAGGATTCATGAGGGCAACAAGCCGAAAGACAATTGGCAGATGGACAGTGGTGAGGAGACGATGCGCTCAGTCGTCCTGCCAGATGACCGCCGTCAAGGCCCAAGGGGCCATGATGGAGAAGCCGATGGGCGTCTCCCTCGATCCAAAGACGATGTTGATCTCCAAGTAGGAGATTTCTCATGATGGGAGTGCAGGCCGCCGAGAGGCGGCCTGTAGTATCTCAGTAGAGGAACGGAACCGCAGTCTTCAGCTGGGCGCGGGGGATGAAGAGCTCGATGAGTGAGCGGCTCTCCCGCTTGATGGTCACTAAGACCGTGTCCAGCGTCCCCTTGATGAGGCGGTAGGTGCCGCTCTCCGTCTGGGCTGGGTGCACCGTGCCGCTCTCATAGGCTTGCCGCGCCTGCTCACTGGCCGTGAAGGGGGAGAAGTCCCACGCCTCGGTGTCGTATCGCGTCTCGAGCAGCTCCTCCTGAATGTCGGGGAGACGGTGGAAGAAGTCGAGCCCGGTGAGATCCTCCACCTCCCGGACGGTGGTGGCGAAGCTCTTCAGGTCGCTCTTCGAGCCTTCGTTGGGCAGCACAAAGCCGATGGCCTTCAACTCCGGCTCCTCGTAGTCGAGGATGACCTTGTAGTATGAGTTCGGCACCGAGACCTCGTTTGCCCCGATGGTCTGGTACGGTCCGTCGGTGAGGACCGGGCCGGTCACCACATAGACGGCACCCTCGGTGTCGGCGAAGTTTCTCACCACTGCCTCCAGCTGGGACCAGATGCCTCGGTTGAAGGAGCCGTCCTGCGGACTCATGTTGCTGAGGAAGAAGGAGGCGCTCATCGCCTCATCCGACCAGGTGAGGTCCCCGGCGGGGATCAGGTGGCCGCGGTCGTAGCCGCTGCCGCGGTAGTCGGCCAGCTCGGCCGACCCGGTCGGGATGGAGGGGTCAGCGCGGAAGTTGTCCTTTCGCTTCGCCGTCCCGTACAGTTCATCCCGGGTAAGGTGGTAGGCGACCCAGCGGGCCTGTTCATGCTCCTCGTCGTAGAGGAGGGTGAAGCCCGGGTGGCGGACCACGATCTCTCCCTCATCATAGGCGGGCAGCTCGAGGTCCACGATGTAGGTAGCGCCGCTCTGCAGATACTCATCTTCGCTGGGTGCGAAGACGAGGGAGAGAAGCCAGAGCACCACGACGAGGGCGAGCAGCAGGAGGAGGCGTTTGCCCCGCTTCTTCGCCTTCGTGACCTTGCGTGTTTGTGTCGTCGTCTGTTTCTTGGTTGCCATCCTTGCTCCTTGGAGCTGAGTATAGCCGAAGGAGCGGGGTCTGTGAACCAAAACTACTTCACAGAGCCCGAGCGATGGAGTATGGTGCTTTGTAATGAAGTACCTCGGTCAGCTCGCCCTCATCTTCGCCCTCTGCCTTGTCGGGGATATGATCGCCGCCCTCTTGCCGTTCGCCCTTCCCGGCAGCGTGGTGAGCATGCTCCTGGTGCTGCTCCTCCTCGTCTCCAAAGTGCTCAAGGAAGAGCATCTGGGAGAGAGCGCCGACTTCCTGCTGCGCAACATGACCTTCTTCTTCATCCCCCCGGGGATGTCCATCATCCGGTACTTCGACGTCATCTCTTCGATTTGGTGGCAGTTGCTCTTGGTCAACCTCGTCAGCATGGTCATCTGCTTCGCCGTCTCTGCGTGGACCGTCACCCTGGTCATCCGGATCCAGCAGCGTGTGGTGGGAGGTCGCCGTGCGTGAAATCCTCTCCTCCCCGCTCTTCGGCATCACGCTCTCCATCGTCGCGTTCAAGGTGGGGCTCTCGATCAATGAGAAGGTGAAGCACCCGCTCGCCAACCCGCTGATCATCGCCTTGATCATCATCGTGGCCACCCTCAAGCTCTTTGGGATCCCCCATGAATACTTTGAGGCGGGCTCCTCCATCATCCTCCTCTTCCTCGCCCCGGTGACCGCCGTCCTCGCCCTGACCGTCTATCGTCAGCGCGCGGTGTTGCTCTCCACCTTCTTCCCGATCGTCCTCGGCACACTGGCGGGTTCGGCTGCCGCCATAGGCAGCGTCGTTCTCCTCAGCAGGTTGATGGGCTTGCATGAGGCGGTCACCGCCTCCCTCATCCCCAAGTCGGTGACCACTCCCGTGGCCATCGCGCTTGCCGAGCAGATGGGGGGCATCTCGGCCCTCACCATCGCCAGCACCATCATCAGTGGCCTGGCGGGCAATCTCTTCGCCCCTCTGTTGATCACGCTCTTCGCCGTCAAGGACCCGGTCGCCCAAGGGGTGGCCATCGGCTGTGCAAGCCACGCGTTGGGGACGAGCAAGGCGATGGAGATCGGCCAGGTGCAGGGGGCGATGAGCTCAATCTCGATCAGTTTGAGTGCGATTTGGACCGTGCTGCTGGTTACGTTGTTTTTTTGATGAGACGATGCGTCCCATCGGGACGAACCCCTCTCCAAGCACCTGATAGGTCTCGTGGACGAACATGAACGCCTTGGGGTCCTCTTCGTGGACGATCTGGGTGAGAAGGTTGATCTGTTGGTTATGGACCACCGCCAGCAGGATGGGGCGTTCGCGTTGGGTGAAGATCCCCACTCCTGAGATGAGGGTGCCGCCATGGCGCAGCTCACTGATGATCCGCCGCCCGATGGCCTCGTGGTGGTCGCTGACGATGTAGGCGGTCTTGGCGTACTTGGTCCCGAGGTTCATCACCATGTAGTTCACCATCTGACCGGAGAGGTAGAGGGTGATGACGGCGAAGAGGGCGCGCTCAAGGCCGAAGTTCAGGGCCCCGAGGATGATGACGAACCCGTCCACGAGAAAGAGGGCCGTCCCGAGCGGGAGGGGCGTGTAGCGGCTGACGATCTGCGTGAGGATGTCGGTGCCGCCGGTGTTGGCGCCGGTGCGCATCACGATGCCGATGCCGCTGCCCAAGAGCACCCCACCGAAGATCGCCGAGAGCAGCGTATCCATGCGGTCGACGTAGGGGAGGATGCCCTGGTAGCCGGTGAGTTGGCCAAAGAGGCTTACCCAGGCGGAGAGGAGGAGCGTGCCGGCCAGGCTTGTGGCTCCGTACGTCTTCCCGAAGACCTTCATACCGATGAGAAAGAGCGGTACGCTGATGATGAGCATCGTCGCCCCGGTATCCCATCCGGTGCGGTGGTAGATGATCGTGGCGATGCCATTGACCCCGCCCGAGGCGATCTTGGCCGGGGTGATGAAGACCGCGATGGCGAATCCCGCCACCGCAGTCCCGAGCATGAGATAGAGAATTTTACTGATGTACCGTGCGTTTGGACGACTCATAGAGAGAGTATCTCCTACCAGACGTACTCGCGCAAGGTGTTCCGGATCGCTCCCTTGCCGGCGATCAAGCTGGTGAAGTAGGAGCGGACGAGCGGGGCCATCCCGATGGCGACCAGGTCGACTCCCCAGATGGTGTCGTCTTGCAGGATCGCCTCCAGCTGAGGGAAGGGACCGTCATCACCGATCGTGATGTCCTTGACGAACTGCTGAAGCTCTGCGAGGCGCGGGTCGGGGCTCAACGCGAAGGGGACCAGGTCATCATCGAGGCCCATCAGGTAGCGCAGGTACCCGGCATAGACCAGCGGGATCATCTTCAGGTTGGCGACATCGAGGGTGGGGTCACCGAGGTACGCCTTGATGGTCTCCCCGAAGCGGATGGCGAGCTTCTGGCTCGTATCGGTGGCGATCCGCTGGGGGGTGTCCGGCATGAAGGGGTTGGGGAAGCGGACGGTGAGGACCTCCTCGATGAAGGCCTTGGGGTCGAGGATCTTCGGATCGACGACCACCGGCATGCCTTCGTCGTAGCCGATGCGCTCGACGAGGCGCTTGAGCTCCCCATCCCGCATCTCCTCGCTGATCAAGGTGTGAGAGAGCAGGCACCCGTAGATCGCCAGGGCGGTATGGAGGGGGTTGAGGCAGGTGGTGACCTTCATCCGCTCCACCTTGTTGACGGTGTCGCGGTCGGTGAAGGAGACGCCGGCCTCCTCGAGGGCGGGTCTGCCGTTGGGAAAGTCGTCCTCGATGACCAGGTACTGCGGCGCCTCCGCATTGACGAAGGGTGCGGTGTACGTGTGTCGCTCGGTGACGATGAGGGCGCTATCCTCAAAGCCGTCGGCCTCGAGCATCCGCTTGACCGCCTCATCGGGGCGCGGGGTGATCTTGTCGATCATCGACCAGGGGAAGCTGACCTGCTCGTCCAGGTAGGTGAGGAAGCCGGAATCGACGAAGCCGCGCTCCTTCCACTCTCTCGCGACGGTCTTGACCGCGTTGGCGAGTTTCTCGCCGTTGTGGGAGCAGTTGTCCATGCTCACCAGAGCCAACGGCCCCACCGTGGCACGGTAGCGCTCATAGACCAGGGCGGTGAGCTTGGGGATGAAGAGTGAGCTCTTTGCAGGGCCCGCTGCCAGGTCGTTGGCCACCGCGGGGGAGTAGGAGCCGTCTGCTCCGGTGAGGCCATACCCCTTCTCCGTGATGGTCATGCTGGCCATCTGCAGGCTTGGCTTTTTGAAGAGATCCTTGAAGAACTCCCACTCCTCGGTGAACTGGGGATCGCACTTGTGGGCGCTCGCGATGGAGGCGATGACCTCCTTGGCGATCGACCCGTCGCTGTTGAGGGTCACCATCAAGGTGAGGTTGTCGTGCTTGGTGAAGACCTCATCGATGATCTCGTAGTCGAACCCCTCGCCGACGACGATGCCGGTCGTGGCCAGGCCGCGATTGAGCAGGCGCTGCTGCAGGGCGGCGGGGAAGACGCGGAAGATGTTGCCCGCACCGAAGTGGACCCACGTGGGGTTCTGTGCGCTCTCTTCGATCATCGCGACGCGGTCGAAGGTGGGGAGGGTGTAGGAAGAACTCTCCCACAGTTCTCTCTGTTGTAGTCCAGCATCGGTCAATTTCATGGGGTGCTCCTATGTGCCGCACTGCCGAGGCGAGGGGCGGCTTGTTTGGTGAAGTAGTTGGGGTAACGGGCGACGATGCTCTCCGTCTCCTGCAGGAGTTTGGAGAGGTGGTTGTTCTGCAGGGCCAAGACCGTGTCCATCTGCTTGGCCTGCAGGGCCGCCAACATCCGACGGTGTTCATCGATGATGTTGGCGATGACATTCTTCTCATAGAAGGAGAGGAGACGGATGCGGTGGTGGTTGCCGCCCTGCGCCTTGATGATCCTCCAGATCCGTCCCATCCCAATGGCTTCGAAAATCACTTGGTGGAAGGCATCGTCGGCTTCAAGGAAGGCGACGAAGTCACTCTTTTCCATCGCCGCCACTTGGTCGGCGATGGCTCTCTCCATGGCCTGCCAGTCCTCCTCCCTGCCCTGGTACATGAACTTCTTGACGGCGCTCTCTTCCAGACTCTTGCGCAAGAAGCGCTCCTCCTCGACCTGCTTGAGGTTGATGAGGGAGACGCGTGTCCCCCGCTGGGGGAAGATGTCGACGAGGTTGTCGCCGGCGAGGCGCATCAGCGCATCGCGGACCGGGCTGCGGCTGACCTGCAGCTGCTCACCGAGCAGCTGCAGATTCAGTTCCTCACCGGGTTTGAAGCGCAGACAGAGGATCTCCATGCGCAGGGTATGGTAGATCTCCTCACTGACCGTGGTGCGGGTGAAGGGGGGCATATCACTTCCTCTGGTCGGCTTTGGTGATCGCCTCATAGAGTCCAAGGATATACTGCGAGCCGAGGGCGCGGTCGTAGAGACCGTAGCCGGGCATCGCGACCTCGCCCCAGATCATCCGTCCGTGGTCCGGTCGTGCCGGACCGTCGAACCCGATGTCGTAGAGCGCCTTGACGATCTCATAGAGGTCGAACGAACCATCGCTGGAGAGGTGGGCGGCTTCCTCGAAGACCCCATCCTCAAAGTGGTGGAGGTTGCGGATATGGGCGAAGTGGACGCGCCCCTTCAACGCCCTGATCATGCCGGGCAGGTCGTTGTTCGGGTTGGTGCCGTAGGAACCTGCACAGAAGGTGACGCCGTTGAACGGAGCGTCGACGGCCTTCATCAGCTTCTGGATGCGGTCGAGGCGGGTGATGATCCTCGGCAGGCCGAAGACCGGCCAGGCGGGGTCGTCGGGGTGGATCGCCATCTTGATGCCCCACTTCTCACAGGTCGGCTGGATGCGCTTGAGGAAGTAGACGAGGTTGTCGAAGAGCTTCTCCTCGGTGACCTCCTTGTATGCGTCGAAGAGGTCCTTGACCTTGGCGAGGCGCTCCGGCTCCCAGCCCGGCATCTCGAAGCCCTGGCTGCTGGCGTTGGTCTGGTCGAAGAACGCCTTCGGGTCGATGGTGTCGACAATCTTCTGGTCGTAGGCGAGCACCGTCGAACCGTCGTGGCGCACCTTTGCCAGGTCGGTGCGGGTCCAGTCGAAGACCGGCATGAAGTTGTAGCAGACGGTGGTGATGCCCTCTGCTCCCAAGGCGTCGAGAGTCTCGATGTAGTTGTCGATCCACAGATCGCGCTTCTCGTTGCCGATCTTGATGTCGTCGTGGATGTTGACGCTCTCGATGCCGAGGATCTTCAGGCCAGCGGCCTCGACCTCATCCTTGAGCGCCTTGATGCGCTCGCGCGGCCAGACTTCGCCGGCGGGGATGTCGTACAGCGTCGTGATGACTCCCTCGACTCCGGGAATCTGCCGGATCTGTTCCAAGGTGACGGTATCGTGCTTCGAGCCGAACCATCTCAGGGTCATATGCATCATGGTAGGGTCCTCCATAGGTGGTATGCCCCTAATCTAACATACTAATATATTAGACGCAATGGATGCACCCTCCCTTTTTATTCGTTTGAGCAACCCCTTACCGTCGGTCACCCATGATGAGGATGGAGGAGGTCCGGTCGAGGAAGAGGGTGCACTCGTGCTTGGTCCTGAGCACCGAGGCGGGCGAGT
>ERZ795049.236-NODE-236-length-88067-cov-11.542426_pt1 | contig 88067 bp, 68 predicted proteins | sample MGYA00375133_ERZ795049 | MGnify/ENA primary metagenome ERZ795049 (study PRJEB30178, sample SAMN05720147) | activated sludge metagenome | isolation source: anaerobic digester from wastewater treatment plant | place: Japan | collected 2015-04-20 ...
TTATACCGGTTGCAATGCAAACTGGCTGTTGTAAAGCTCAGCGTAAAAGCCATTCTGATCGAGCAGATCTTGATGGCTGCCCTGCTCAACAATGTCGCCCTCGCGCATGACCAGGATCAAATCCGCATTACGGATGGTCGAAAGCCGGTGGGCGATGATAAAGCTGGTGCGGCCCTGCATCAGGCGGTCCATGGCTTGCTGGATGAGAACCTCGGTGCGGGTATCGACCGAGCTGGTAGCCTCGTCGAGGATCAGCATGGGCGGGTCGCCTACGACGGCACGGGCGATGGTCAGCAGTTGTTTTTGTCCTGCAGAGATGTTGGACGCTTCCTCATTGAGGACCATATCGTAACCGCCAGGCATGGTGCGGATAAAGTGATCCACATGCGCTGTTGTGGCTGCTTCGATAATTTGATCAGGATCAGCGCTATCACAGCCGTAACAGATATTTTTAGCAATCGTATCGTTAAATAACCAGGTATCCTGTAAAACCATGGCGAAGAGCTTGCGCAGGTCAGCCCGGGTAAAGCTCTGGATGTTGTGACCGTCAATCAGGATGGCGCCATCGTCCACATCATAGAAGCGCATCAGTAATTTCACCAGAGTGGTCTTGCCAGCGCCGGTTGGGCCAACGATGGCAATTTTTTGCCCGGGCTCGGCAATGAACGAGAAGTCCTTGATGATGGTCTCATCCGGGTTGTAGCCAAAACGCACATGGCGAAATTCCACGCGCCCTTCAACATGATTGAGTTGCAACGGGGTGGTGGTGTCGGGCACCTCTTCGGTTTCATTAACAAATTCAAACACCCGCTCTGCCGCCGCTGCAGTCTGTTGCAGAATGTTGGAGATATTGGCAATCTGCATCAGTGGCTCGTTAAAGGAGCGCACATACTGAATGAAAGCCTGAATATCGCCCACGGAGATGGTCCCTCTGATGACAAGGTAGCCGCCCAGAATGCTAACTGCGACATAGTTCAAATTGCTGATCAGCCGCATGATCGGCATCATCATGTGGGAAAGGAATTGAGAAAGCCAGGCTGCGTTGTACAGGGTGGTATTCAGCTTATTGAAAGTGTTGATTGACTCAGCTTCGGCATTGAAGGCTTTGATAACCACATGTCCGCCGAACATTTCCTCCACATGTCCATTGACATGCCCCAGGTATTCCTGTTGCTGAACGAAGTATTTTTGCGATTTACGTACGACCAGCCGAATTACCACCATCGACATAGGCACGGTAACCAGTGCAATCAGCGTCATCGTCCAGCTAATGGAGAACATCATGACCAGGATGCCGATCACGCTGGTCGTTGAGGTGATGATCTGCGATAGGCTCTGGTTCAGTGTCTGGCTGACGGTATCGACATCATTGGTAACGCGAGAGAGCACTTCACCCTGGCTGACCTTGTCAAAATATTGCAGAGGCAGGCGGTTGATCTTGGCGGCGATGTCCCGTCGGAAGCGAAAGGTGATGTCCATTGAAATGCCGGCGTTGATGTAGCCCTGCAGGAAGCTTAAAAAAGCAGAGATGATATACAGCAGGCCAACCCGGGTGAGAATGGCAGAGAGCCCCTGGAAGTCAATGCCTTGACCGGTTCCGGAGATTTTACCCGTCACGCCTTCGAAGACCAGGGAGGTTGCCTGACCCAGGATCCTTGGGCCGAAAATAGAAAAGACGGTTGACCCCGCAGAGAGGAGTAAAACGAACAGGATCAGGAAGTTATATTTGCCCAGGTACTGCAGCAAGCGTTTAAAGGTGCCTTTGAAATCACGGGCTTTCTCACCGGGCATCATTGCCATTGGCCCGCCGCCGGGACGTCCCATCCGAGGTTGCCTTTGGATGTCAGTTTTTTTATTTTGTGTACTGGAATTGGGATGATTATTGCTCATGCCAGCTCCTCCTTGCTCAGTTGTGATGTAGCAATTTCTTGATAAGTCTCGCAGGTCTGCATGAGCTCACTGTGGGTGCCCTTGCCAACAATTTTGCCTTGATCCATAACGATGATCTGGTCAGCCTCTTTGACCGTAGCCACACGCTGGGTGACCATCAACACGGTGCTATGACCGGTTTTTTCTTTCAAAGCCTGCCGCAGGGCAGAATCTGTCTTAAAGTCGAGGGCTGAGAAACTATCATCAAAGATGAAAATTGGCGGTTGTTTGACCAGTGCCCGGGCGATGCTCAGGCGCTGTCTCTGTCCGCCTGAGACATTCGTCCCACCCTGTGAAATTTCAGTCTGCAAGCCTTCTGGGTTGGCAAACACAAATCGGGAAGCTTGGGCGATGTCTAAGGATTCGAGCAATGTTTCGTTGCTGGCTTCCTGGTCTGCGAAGCGCAAATTCGATTCAACGGTTCCGGTGAAGAGGATACCACGCTGAGGGATGTAACCGATTTTATCCCGCAAGTCGCTCTGGTAGACCTGACGTATATCAACCCCGTCCACCAGTATGGCGCCTTCGGTGACATCAAAAAAGCGTGGGATCAGGTTGATGACGGTTGATTTTCCACTCCCTGTCGACCCGATAATCGCCGTTGTCTCGCCCGGTTGGGCAGTGAAGGTGATCCCGTACAGAACACACTCTTCAGCATCAGGGTAGCGGAAATAGACATCCTTGAATTCGATCTTTCCAGAAAAGGGCTCAGGGAAGCTGGCGGGATGCTGGGGATCTTTGATGACATTTTCAGTTTCCAATATTTCAGCGATGCGGTCACCGGAAACAAAGGCACGTGGCAGGAAGATAAACAACATCGAGAGCATCATAAAAGCCCACATGATCTGGATACTATATTGTAAAAAAGCCATCATATCGCCGACCTGGAGAGTGGATTGCGCGATCTGATGGGCGCCAATCCAAATGATCAAGATTTGCAGTCCGCTCATCACCAGCGTATTTAGCGGAGCCAAAACAGCCATGATGCGATTGATGAACAGACCCACATCAGCCAGTTCTCGGTTTGCCCCATCGAAGCGTTTTTCTTCATAGTCTTGCTTGTTGAACGCCCGGATTACCATCATACCAGAAAGGTTTTCTCGGGTGACCAGGTTGAGCCGGTCGATTAATCGCTGTATGATCTTGAATTTTGGCGTGGTGATTAAGAATGTAATTGTGATCACGAGCAAGAGCAGCCCGACCGCCAGAGCGATAATCCACCACATATTGGGGCTTTTATCCACAGCTCGAATCACCCCACCGATGCCCAATATGGGTGCAAAGAAAGCCATACGCATGAGCATGAAGGTCACTTGCTGGATTTGGGTGACGTCATTGGTGGCGCGAGTGATCAGTGAGGCAGTAGAAAAAATATTAAATTCCTGGCTGGAGAAGGATTCAACCCGGGTGAACACGTCTTTGCGAATGTCGCGGGCTACGCTGGCTGATGTTCGAGCAGCCAGGAAGCTGACGGTGATATTGGTGATGCCCGCCACCAGGGAGATCAGGATCATTATCCCGCCAGTGCGGAGGATGAAATTGGTTTGCATTGAGCCCAGGTTAACCCCCAGTTGCTGATACTCACGTTCAATGGCTGTGATAGCCAATTGATCGGCCATTGTAGCTGACATGCCTTCAATTTGATCTTTGATCTGGTCGATCATCTGCGCGCGTTGTTCTGGTGGCACCATTTCCAACAATGTGTAAATGTCCGAGCCAGGTGGTATTTTGGAAGGGTCAAAAGGAAGTTGTCCAGCCAGGTCGGCAGCGTTTCCAGGGTTTTCCTGCATTTGTTGAATCATCAAGGTGATGATCATTCCCCGCGTCATGATGGGTTCGAGGAGTTGTTGGTCTTGTGTTGATAATTCTTCAAGCACATAAATCGCTTGTGTCGCCAAAGCAGGGTATTCGGCCAGTAATGGGCTGTCTTGCGTGGGTTCTACCCGCCGATAAGCCGCATTGACGAAGGTTTGCTCTTCCGGCGAGAAGAAAACAGCCATTTGTTCGAAGGGCTCGCTGCGAATGGCCAGGGGGAAGGTATCTTCGATGCCATTGTGCTGGATGCCGACGTTCACAATTTTTGAAAGGTAGTCGGGCAAAGCCAGGTCGGCATTAGCCAAAATAAACAACAAAACAATGGCTGCTAAAACCAGTAATATGTAGGGTTTGATATATTTAAGTAGTTTGAGCATGGGTTGAATGATCCTTTGAAACGGGTTTCTGTCGTTCTATCATCAATAAGGTTTATCTTTCTTGTGTTGTATCCGTGGTTGGCTGCGCGATCTGACGGTGAAGCTCAATTCTCAGTTGCTGAGCCGTTTGATTTAGCAGTAATAAGGCAGGTAAAACGGTTTCTTTTTCTTCACCTGTTAACAGTGCAGCCAGGTCGTCCAGCCAGGCATGCCTGGCTCGCATGGCTTCTCGCACTGTTTGAGAGCCTTTTTCGGTCAATGCAATCATTTTCACCCGGCGATCATCAGGGTCTTCGGTGCGTTGTATCAAGCCTGTTTCTTCCATGGGCGCCAGCAACTGGCTGACGGCTGCCATCGTGATGCCGAGATGGTCTGCCAGGTCGCTAACGGGGCTGGCGCCGCGATGATACAGCCTGAACAGCGAATTGGTTTGCGAAAGAGAGTGGGAGCTCTGCCGGTTATGGCGGATGAAGGCATGCATAGAACGATGCATCGATTCTTCGACCCATTCTCGCAGGGCGGTCAGAAAAAGGTCCTGATCAGACATGGTTTACCTCGCTTAATAGTTAAACGAGGTTAACTATATATCCTTGTATTGAGATTGTCAAGATGGGTTTTATCTTATTCAGAGGTGTCAATCAATAAGTGAGTTTTGTGAGTGTATTGATTCTACAACCAGGTTATTTCTAGGAGGCTTAACCGATTCTGTTTTAAACCGACCGAACAATAAAGAGGATCGGCTCCTGTCAGGCTGATGTCGTCGCCTTACAACTCATAAAGCACCTGTGAAATAGCTGAGCATAATTTGCCAGCTGCAGGACCACCCCGACACCTACTGCGCAGGCAGAAATCAGCATGAATGTCAGCATAACAATGCTGATGATTAAACCAACCGCTGTTTTCCGAGCAGAACGAATTAAAACAGCTTCACCGGGATTTTCAGGGTTGTAATAGCCTGTCACTTCTGCACCGACCGAGTAATTGGTGAGGTATTCATTCGCTTTTTGTTTTGTGGTAAATTCAGCATCAAAGCCAAACGTGATCTTTTTGCCTTCACAGCTGACTCTATTGATTTCGTAAGTGTAGCGCGCCCTGGGTGTGTAGCGATCCGTATCATCATGTTCCTGGGTTTCTATTTGCGACATGGTGATTGTGGCTTTTGCTTCTGGCTAATTTTGACTTCCGCCAGCCTTTTTCTGGCTTTTCTTTGCATGGTTATCAGAAAAATACCCAATCCGCCCATCAGGAGTGCAAATATCCCTCCACAAATGTGTAGAACAAAAGATTGTATTGTTGAAGCCTACGGTTTTTATTCTAAGAAGAGTACGAAAATTATGCAGGAAATTGCGTTTCCTGTTAAGTAAAAAATGTGCCGTTTTGAGATGAACTCAAAATAAAACTGATTACGTACCACCTCTTTTAACAATATTATTGAGTTTTTTTCTAGGTGAGTATCGGAGTTGCTATAGAAAAATCTCCCTTATACTGTAGCAATTAACAAAAATGATTGATATTAAAGAATTTACAGTTCTGATTTTTGATCTACAAATTTTATGCCGCTAAAGAGAAGATGTGGGTCACATCTCTGTAAGTAAAGGCTTTATCTGCTGACGTAAAAAAGCGTTGTTTGGTTCAATTTCCAAAGATTGTAATGCGAAACTCAAGGCTTCCTGGAACTCACCTTTCTGAAAGTAAGCCCTGGCAAGCAATTCATACCCTTTTGCATTTTTTGGGCTGAGTTCCAGCCCCAAGATCAATAAACTAATTGCATCGGTATTCTGGTTGTTATCAAGCAGTGCGGACGCCGACTGAAAAAAAGCTCCAGGATTGAAATCAAATGAAGTAAGATTTTCTTTTTGCAATGTTTGATAATGTACTTTCATTGCATGTTCCCCTTTGTCTTTTAGTGTCTTTCCAAGGGGAATCATGATGGAGGGTTTAATATATGCAGGCTCATGACCCATAGCCAAATCCGAGACTGCAAGAGCAATTTCACGGGTTGGGGCTGGCGCAGCATTGCAAAGAACGGTAACGCCGATCTCTACTTCCGGTACAAGCACAAATTGTGATGTGAACCCAACATCCTGACCAGAATGGCTTGCAGCAAATGCTCCACGGTGCTTGCCTAAAAACCACCCTAACCCGATAGATGTTGCCAGTGGATTGCCACTATCGACCAGGATGGTCGATTTCCAGAGCTCTTCCAAACAGTAATTACTCAAGATGGACTTGTTTCGTGTATGTCCTTTATCAAGGTTGAACATTGCCCAGAGGTTCATTTCATGGACGCTGGAATGTAGAGTTGAACTTGGGGCATGCGCCCGGTTATAAGGATAAATATCCGAACGGGTTGTTTCTAACATTCGTAAGTGGGGAGCAACAGCCAGTTCAGTTGGGACATCATTTTTCAAGTATGTGCTGGTGACCATTCCAACAGGTAATAGGACGTTTTCTCTTATGAATTCTTCGAATGTTAGACCGCTTAATTTTGATAGTAAATACCCGAGAATTTCATAACCCATGTTGGAATAGAAGAACACTTGGCCAGGTTCGTAAAGAAGCTTCACATCAGTTAAGCTGTTAAAATAGCGTTCTAATGCTCCGTCATCAAACTCTGGCTTATTCCAGTGATAATTGGTGATGTCTGGCAAGCCTGCGGAATGAGATAACAACTGCCGAACCGTTATCTTACGATAAGCTTCTGATTTAATCGAGAAAGTCGGAAGGTAATTTTTAATGGGAGCGTCTAAAACAAGCATGCCTTTTGCAACAAGCTGTAAGATTCCAGCGGCGACAAACAACTTAGAAATAGATGCCAGGTGAAAAAGCGAGCTTGTTGTGACCAATTGTTTACTTATGCAATCGGCAAGACCGAAACCTGATTCGACAATGACTTTTTGCCCCTTAACAACACCAACTGCAAGCCCGGGTAATTTGTGATCATCAATGATCTTTTGGACAAATTGGTTAATACGTTTTTCCATAGCAACCTTTTTTTATGGATTAAATAAACTTGTAAAACAATAACTCTAAGATGAATGTCGGCGAAATACAGGACCTCCTCCAAACAGACGGACTCCATCCTGAAGGTGAGCATACTGAACTTTTGAAGGATCGTCGAATTCAGCGCCTGGGGCATCAACTTCGATGATGCCCCCTGCAATCTCTTCAAAAGCTGCTCGGTAATGAATGAAACTCTTTAGCACCAGTATTTTCATTGTGCTGGGATTCAGCCCAAAAACTGTAAACACAGCTTGATCTGCAGCCTGAATGCGTGTACTCCCAACTGAAATGTAAATGCCTTCAATTTCCAAAAGTGCCAGCTTTCCGAGGTTGAGTTTCATACCCTTTGCCATGGGACCTGTTCCCTCTAAATCGCCCTCGAAAAGTCGTATTACCCGGTATTTCCCAAAGTGCGGTTTGTGCCCGGGCATCATCTTGCCACCCAAACCGATCTCGATTTCCTGGCCCTCTCCAGCTGAATGCGCAGCCAGAGCAGCATCTGGATCATAAATCATCCCGATCGCTGCATCTCTGACATGTCGTCTGAGAAGAGCTTCTAGAATCCAAACGGAATCAGAGCCCGATCCACCCCCGGGATTATCCTGCACGTCGGCTAAAATTACTGGTTTAATGGTTCTTTCTGCCAGGGCAAGAGCGTGATCAACAGCATCCTCCAGCCCTATCAGGTGTGAAACAAATGCCTCTTCGTGCTCCAGTAGATTCTGAACTAATTCGTTAACTGCTTTTTCAGCATGCTGTTGTTTGTCTGCGTAGGCAAAAACTGTTGGCCCGGCGCATTCAATATCACCGGGCGGAAATCCCAGCATTATCGAAGCTGATTGGACGTGGTGTTCCTCTTCCATCTTTTTCAGCATAGCATAGGCATCAGAAAGGGGAGGGCGTCCTGTAAATTGGCTAGAAGTAGGCATGAGGAAAGGCAGCCGTTTGAAGGCTTTTTTTGGATGGTTACCCGCCAACAGAGTCTTTAATAATACTGCACAGCGATTACCGGTTTCATAAATGTCGACATGAGGGTACGTTCGGTATCCTACCATGATGGTTGCAATCTGAAAGGATTCTTCGGCTATGTTACCGTGAAGGTCGAGAGCTACAACAATGGGGATCTCTCCGACCAGTGCCCTGACCCGACGCAGGATTTCAGTTTCTCCATCAAGATGTTCACCATATATCATTGCACCATGTAAATCAAGAAAGATACCATCATAAGGTTTGTGGACATCAAGCTTTTTCTCTAACAGGGACATCACTTGGTTGAATGTATCAGCTGACATTCGGTTCGAAGGCTCTGCTTCTGTCCAAATCAAGGGAATACATTCCATACCCAGCGATGGTGCTGTACGTAAAAAACCACTGGTCGCATTATTCATCTCTCGACTTTTAAAATAAAAAACCTCCTCCTCTTTAAGAATCCCGGAGGTGTTGATACCACCTTTGATGAAATCCTCAATGTTCGTAGAAATGGGAGAAAATGAATTGGTCTCATGTTGGAAACCTGCAACGGCTATTCTTGACACTTAAACCTCCGATACACCTTCGCTGGTGGTATTGTTATGAAATACGCTCGAATGTATCAATTTCATCAATTGTTAAACCAGTTACCTCCCCGTTTACGTCATGCAAAAAGGTGAGGAATTCTGGGGCATTGATCTTGTTTTTATAATCTACCAGATAAGTCAGCCCCGCCCAGGGTTCTAAATTTGCAATAAATAGCGAAGTTTCACCGTACTGGTATTTCAACTGATCATTTTCCTGGCTGATCGAAATTTCTCCGAACAATGGACTTGAATATGTTCCTGTAAATTGTTCCAGATTAAGTGGTTTATGGTCTTCAACTGGACGATTGGCCAGCATTTGTTGAACACCGATCTCTGCACCTGTACGCCATTGATGGATCAATTTGATCATATCGCCACTGTAATCTTTTTCCTCACCCAAAAGCACATCGAATAAATAATAACCGAGCATAGCATGCAACATGGTTTGATAGGTGTTCATCATTATCACGCCACCAATCTTGAGTTGTGGCAAAAAAGCAACCGCAGCAACGAAGCCATGCAATTGTCCAGGATGAAAGACCATTTTGTAACCACGATAATCATTAATATACCAACCTAACCCATAGGCCAGGAGATTGGTCTGGATGCCAACGGCGAACAGTGGATCCATCTCGGATTCCGTTGGTTTGATGATAATTTGAGGGCCCAACATTTCGGCCACCGTTTCCCGACTAAGGATTTGCTCATCGTTGTAACTGCCTTTGTTCAACAGCAATTGCAGCCAACAAATCATATCCTCCAGGTTAGAGAGAATAGAGCCTGCAGAATTCTCACCAAAATCTGTCCAGGGGATTGGTTGAACTGGATCAAGCACCCTAAGTTCAGCCGGAACTAAACCACCATCTAGATTAGTATGAGGTGTTGCAATGTTCACGTTATTTCTTGATATTGCCTGCTGATAGGTTGCAACGCTAGCAGTCATGCCAAGTGGACTGAAGAAACGCTCATGAACGAGGTCTTTCCATGTCTTTCCCGTAACAACTTCGGCGACCCGCCCTGCTACAAGGTAATGAGGGTTGTTATAGGAAAAACGACCCCGAAAATGACCGATTGGGCGCAAGTATTCCATTTTGCTGATGTAATCCTCGCTATCAAAAACCCGATCGCGATTCATAATGCGGATACTGCGCATCGTTCCAGTACGGTGAGCTAGCATGTCTCGTATTGTGACATGCTGGGTTACCCAAGGGTCATACATTTTAAAATCAGGCAGATGTTGGATAATCGGATCATCCCATTTAAGTTTGCCTTCATCTACAAGGCTACCCACTACGGCAGCAGTAAAGGCTTTACTGCAAGACCCAATGCTAAAAAGAGTTTTTTCATTGACAATATCTGGTTTCCCAAATTCTTTTACCCCATAGCCCCGTGCAGAAACCAATTCACCACGATCGATCAATGCCACAACAGCACCAGGGATTTGCCAATCCTGTAAAGCGTTTTCTATATATGCTTCTACCTTGGGAATTGAATAATTGTTTTTCATATTTTCTCCACATTGGAAAAAGAAATTAACACCCATGAAGAGGTGATATTAACCCACCTCCTCACGGGAGTTGCTTATTAGCAAAAAATTGCAGTTACTGGGATATTTCAGGTTCGGGTTTTACCTCGCCTTTGGTGACTGGTAAGAGTGACAAGATACCCAGTACGGAACCGACCAGAACAACCAGCCAAATATTGCTGTAGTTGTTACCGAATTTCTCGACGACGAAACCGCCAATTAATGGACCGATAATGTAGCCCAGCATTCGGGTGGCTGCAGAAATACCTTCAAGCGATCCGAGTAATCGATCGTCAGGTACTGCATCCATAATCAAAGGTACCTGAGGTACCCACACTAGAGACCAGAGCAGCGCACCGATCCCTAAAGCAGGCCAAACAACTCCGGGTACTGGAAAAAAGAAAATTGCCAGGCTCATCAATGCGAAAGCGATATAGCCGATTATGGAGGCAGTTTTTCTGCTGATATATTTTAAGATATACCCTGTAGGTAATGTGCCGATAAGAAATGCCGCACCGCCCACAGCATACAGCATACCGGATGCTCCAACATCCATTTTCAGGACCGTTACACCGTAAGAACTTGCGAATGATCCGATCTGGCCGAATGCCAAATAACTAAAAAACAAACTCAGGTAAAGGAAAACCAAGCTGCGAATATTTTCTTTAGGCAAGGAACGAAATTCCTTAATTGTGTCCTTAATCGTCAACTTCTTAGCATCCTCCATTTCGTGTTTCAATACGGGAGGTTCTGTAATTTTGACAGCCACCAGTGAAACCACTACGGAAGTAAGGATTGCACCGATCCAAAACGGCAATCCAGGGTTGATATCAAAGAGCATTGCGCCGATTAAAGCACCCAGCACCCCAGAACCTGAGCCGATGAAGTTGGCAATTGCGTTTGCCATTGAGCGATGTTTGGAAGGTGTGATATCGTACAAGATCACTTCAGATGGGGCGCGAATGACCGCATAAGAAGCCAGCATAACGACTAATGAAATAATAAAAGGGATCAAATATTTTAACAGTTTGGCAGTTTGCCCGTTTAATTCATGTGGAATGCCGATAACAAACACCGGGATCAAGATAAATGCGATGACCATGATTGGCATGCTGAAGATAATCCAGGGCTTGCGACGTCCGTATCTACTTTGGGTAGTATCACTGATCATTCCGATCAATGGGCTGATGAATAACCCGACGATATTGTCGATGACCATGATCACACCTGTGACTGTAGCTCCGAAGCCAAATCCGACAATGGTCGCAGATTGTGACCCCATGTCGAAATTTGGATTACCGGCTTGCAGCCAAATTGGCACGTAGGTGTTATAGAGCGTCCACATTAGTTCTGTACAGGCAACAATTAAACACACCAAAATGACGCGCCCCCAACTGAAATACACTTTTTTACTCATAAGCTTTTTCCTTTGTTTTGTATAGTTGAATTGAATTTTGGTATATGGATTACTCAACAATAAATTTTTCCATTTTCTCAAGGAAGCTGGGATCATATTCAGCGCCATGACCTGGTGTATCCGGGACATCCACTCGACTGCCCGTAAAAACAGCGCCGCCGATCACAGGATCTTCAGAAAAATGGTTGATGGTATCTAAATCAGCAAAGCGAATGTTCTCGCGAGCTAGAATGAGATGCGCTCCTGCGCTGATTCCAACTCTGGTTTCAAACATCCCACCGACCATGCAGGGAATTCCGGCAGCTTCTCCTATCGCATTGATTTTGCATGCTGCGCTAATCCCCCCAGATTTTGCCAGTTTAATATTGAAATAAGTGCAGGCATTGAGGTTTGCAAGGCGGAAGGCGTCGTGTTGATCGAATAAAGATTCATCTGCCATGATTGGGATTGGACTTTTCTCGTGAACGCGCTTTAGGGCGTTTATGTCCCAATACGGTACTGGTTGTTCGCAAAATTCAATATTAAACTGAGCCAGGGCATGTAAGGTAGATAGTGCAGTTGTTGTGTTCCATCCCTGGTTTGCATCAATGCGGATTGGTAGATCAGGTCCAACAGCATCCCGGATAGCACGAATTCGAGCTACATCCTCTTCACATGTTGTTCCCAGTTTAACTTTCAACGAATTGGCATCTCTGTCCAAGTAAGATAATGCTTTTTCTGCCATGGTTTTTGGTTCACCAATTCCAATTGTGAAGTCTGTAAAGATTTGTGCTTGTTTTCCCCCTAGAAAAGCATACAACGGAATACCAGCATATTTTGAAGCAATATCGAAAAGCGCCATATCAAATGCTGATTTGATAGTGCTATTAAATTTTAAAACGGCGTTAATATCCGAAATATGTCTTTCAATCTCTAAAGGATTTTTCCCGAGCAAGAATCTCGCAATCAATTTACCAGATTCAACACAAATTGCTTGCGTCTCTCCGGTGATGAACCAGTATGGACATGCTTCACCAATACCATATAAACCGGCATCGGTGCGAATGATGACTGCGATGCCGTCGCCCCGGGCTACCACGCCCAGTGCAATTTTGAAAGGGGTAACAAACTCCAAGCCAATTTTATAAATTTCTATTTTTGTAATTTTCATCGGCTTCATTAGTGTTCCTTTTTTATGTCACTCAGCGTGGATTGATTTTTTCTCCAAACAAAGCCAACCTATCGATCATGGACCTGCGAATGTGTTTTTCAATTAACTCTCGAACAAGAATGGTGTTCCTATCTTGGAGTGCATCGAGAAGCTCTTCATGATCACGAATATTTTGCAGCCCGTCACGAATGCGCATTTCTTCAGAGCTGATAGCAAGTAGATATCGCATATTATTAAGATTCAATAACTGTGACAGCAAACGTGTTAGGATCCAGCGGTCACTCGCTCGAATGGCGATCAGGTGAAACTCCATGTTTTTCTGACTGGCAATTTCTATGGATCCGGGATCGGCCCTGGTTCCAGTGAGTGGGAGAAGATCACGCATCTGGCTCAATTCTTTTTGGGTGATTTTTTCGGCTGCCGCCTGCCATGCCAGACCTTCCGAAAGGATGCGTAGTTCGTAGATGTCACGCAAATCATTTGGAGAGATAAAAGGGACTCGTACACCCTTACGAGGAATTCTTTCTGCAAGGCCTTCGATAACCAGCTGATCCAGAGCGTCACGGGCGGTGGCCTGGCTCACGCCGAGTTCTTCGGCAATAGCAATCTGGCGCAACCAATCACCGGGTTTTAATTTTCCTGATGAAAGGGATATTTTAATGGCATTGTAGGCGGAATCAACTCGACGATTGAATTTCTTTTTGTCTCTAATCGGCATGGTAACTGTACCTTTAATAGGATATTGCTAATATTAACGATAACATTATCGATAATATTGTATAATCCTCTTTAACTCATGTCAAGGGTAATGTTTGGCTGATTTTTTAAATGAATGCATGGCTAACAGGAATAATTGTTATGTTAACAAATCTGATATAGCTTTTGTCAATATTCCATCCTTACGGATCTTCCCAAAAAGCTTTTCATTTGCTTGCTTGTTACGGACTCACCTGTGCTGAAATCAAGCCGGTACAGGCCACCCTCGTCGGTATCCAGCACGAGGTATAGAAGAGCTGGCTCCCGGACTGAAGCTTGCCAGGTGATCGACTTCCACAGCTTGTGACCATGGATTGATTGCGCCCCGGCAGAGATGGCCACCTGGTAGACCTGGTTTGGGTCGAGCTGCTGAAGGGGAGTGAACCACAGGGTTGGCCCATCCCAGGTGAGGCTGCCCTCAAGGTGGGGGAATTGTGAACCGGGCTTCGACTGAAAGGGTATCCATCGGCTGATTGAAGGTGACCCCAAACCTGCCATTGATGCAGACCTGCTCGCCCGGACTCGGGTGGGGCGGTCAGGGTCTGAACCCGGTTTTGCACGCGCTGGATGAAAAAAACGACCAGCAAGCTGATCAGAATAACAAGCAGCCAGGGGAGAAGGCGTGAGCGTGTCCGCATCGTGTAATTGTGTCCCCCCAAAAAAAATGGTGCTTGGAGTTTGATCCATTATGAGAATTGGGTTGGAGCCGCCTATTTGATGCTGTTTGCTTTGAAAATTTAGAGCGATCGCTTGCGGTTTTGGACGACGTTTTTGTCGAATTGAATCTGGTATACTTATCGACTATCGAAGATAGCCGTGTGCAGCAACCTACATGCTTCTGCAGAGAGGAGATATCAAATTCGATTATGAAAATTCTTTATTTGGCAGGGCGTTGGGATCCGAATATTCAAGATGAATACAGCGGATCGGATTACGGCGCATTTCAGATGTTGAAAAAACAAGCAGGGGTTGATCTGTTTTTAGTTGGCCCGATTGAAGATCAACCCAACCTGGTTGAAAGGGTCATCTTTCGACTTTATCGCGGTCTTTTCAAAAAACCAATTGTTAAATATTATCCCTCTTCTTTGAAAAGGATAGGACGCATGGTAAACCAGGCAATTGCTGAGGTCCAACCTGACGTCATCTTTTCCAAGTATTCATCTCCTGTTGTCAAAGCCAACATTGACCGGCCTTTTGTTTACATGTGTGATTCTACGGTCAACTGGACGAAGAAAATATGGCCGTTTTTCTCAAAATTGGGTTTCATGATCATGGAAAAATGGGAGGCGAAAGCAATCCAGGAATGTGATCGGTTAATCACTTTCAGCAAGGCAAGTGCAGACAATATTATTGCTCACTATCGAAAAGATCCTGCTAAAGTTCAGGTTCTCCCGATTCCGGCTTACATTCCCACGGACGCCCTTCCTGGAAAAGATTCTATTCAAAAAGAAATTGGTTCACCGCTGAAATTACTCCTGGTTGGGAAACGATATTATCTCAGGGGAATTGATATCGCCATTGAGGTGGTTAGAATTTTGAATGAGAATAATTGTCCAACAAACTTGACGCTTGTAGGGGTAACGGGAGAAGATCAGGATTTTGTTAAGTTTAAAGGTGTGTTTGAAAAAGAAGATCCTCAACAAATGAAAGCATACTTTGAATTCTTCCAGTTGGCGGATTTGCTGATTCACCCTTCCAGGTTTCATTCAGCGGGCATTGTGATCAGTGAAGCAGCAGGGTTTGGCTTGCCCACAATTACCAATGCGGCAGGTGGCTTGTCAACGTCGGTTCAACACGAAAGAACAGGGTTGGTGCTGCCTGAAAACAGCCCGCCTGCTGCTTACGCAGAAGCTATTCTCAGGTTGATAGAAGACAAGCAACGCTATAAACGCTTTCGCCAGGCTGCACGAGAAAGATTTGAAGCAGAATTGAATTGGGAGATCGCCGGGCTACGCTTGTTTGAGGCGATTAACGAAGTTTATCGCGCCTGATTAAAAAATTAAGATCGATTCAAGCCCAGGCCAATATGTAAGATCCGTCCTTCACACCTCAGAGGGGCGGTTAATACAAAATACCCCAATGAGTTTTTAATGTATGGACGGTGGGTGGGTCACAATGCTTTCGCGCAGAATCATGCACCCGCATTCGGCATTAAGGGTAATTCTGATCGATTAATGACGGTGAAGGCCGATAGAGGGAGGGTGGAGGTGAGTTTGTGAACCGTGGTTTGGTTTATTTTCATCACACCCCGGGGTTTTTATGTGTGGCAGGTTCCTGCAATCTTCTCAGCAAATCCCAAGCGATAAATAAACCAATGTATGGTATGATTTTTGTGCTTAATAGCATCACGATTGAGAGAAACGGACTTTGTTTTCGGCTTCAGCTTTCTTCAGCCACAACATCAAATGACCATGGTATTTGATCTTCAAAGACCGAATTTTCCGACCAGCAAGACTCTATCTTCGAACCCATTAATGGTTAGGACGTGTTTATGTTAGGTGTTGTTCAGATCCTGGCTGGCTTATCCCTGTTCCTTTTTGGCATGCAAATGCTCAGTTCAGGCATTGAAAAATTGGCTGGTGCAAAGATCCAACAATGGCTGGAGCGCGTGGCCAGCAACCATTTACACAGCGCAGGGATTGGTGCGTTGGCAACTGCCCTCGTGCAGAGCTCGGGTTTGATCATGGTGACGATGATTGGCCTGATTAATGCCAACCTGATGTCGGTTGAACAATCCATTGCTGTAATGCTCGGACAGGAAATTGGTACGACGATGACTGCCCAGGTTGTCGCTTTTGATATTGGCAATTTTCGCTTGTTACTCTTGATTGTCGGCTTTATCTTTCTCGAATTTTTCCCAAGGCGTGACTGGAAGAAATTCGGCGAATTATTAATGGGATTGGGCATTGTTTTTGTTGGCATGGGGACGATGTCGAATGCGTTGGATAATCTGGTTGCGATTCCCTGGGTTTCGAACATGCTTTTGCACCTGGATACCAATATTGGATGGGGTATTTTGGGCGGCACGTTGTTGACCGGGGTTGTGCAGAGCAGTACGGCAGTGACCAGTCTGACGGTTGCGATGGGCATCAGCAATGTGATCACCTTACCGGGCGCTATCAGCGTCATTCTTGGCGCAAATATCGGCTCTTGTGTGACAGGGTTAATCGCCTCGGTGCGACTCTCATCAACTGCCCGCCAGGCATCGCTGGCGCAAATCATCATCAATACCACCGGTGTGCTCCTTTTTATACCGTTTATTATGCCTTTTGCTGCACTGATGGAAAAAACCTCCTCAGTGTTACCAAGGCAAATTGCAAATTCTCATACTGCCTTCAACCTGATCGTCAGTATCCTCTTGTTTCCATTTATTAGACAAATTGCCCGCCTGGTCAAACGGATCGTACCTGAACGAGATGAGAAAGATGAGGACAAGAAGACGATCTATATTGACGAGAACCAGCATGCGGTTCCATCTGTGGCGATTTCTGAAGCCAACCGTGAGCTTCACCGGATGGGAGAGCTCTCAGCAGAGATGATGGCGTTGAGCTGTCAATCGCTGATTGAGCAAGACGAGGAGAAGGCGGAAAAGGTGCTGGAAATGGAGGAAGCGTTGATTGACCCGATCGCCCATGAGCTGGATCATTTTATCAACACATTAATGTTTGCCGATCTGAGCCACCAGCAACAACGGCGCTGTTTCCAGGTCAAGACCCTGCTGATTGATATTGAGCGGGTTGGAGATATGGCGGAAGACATAGCACAATTTGCCCAGGAACGCATGCTGGGAGAGATCTCCTTTTCTGATGAAGCGATAAATGAGCTTAACTTTTTATGGAAATTTGCACATAAGACTTATTCAGATGCGTTAACAGCCCTTTCTGAAAGCGATAAAGACCTGGCGAAGAAAGTCTGCCAGTCAGAAAGTGAATTTGACAAACTGTATTCCCTGGCACGCGAAAGGCATGTCAAGCGGCTGGAGGAAGGAACCTGCTCACCTTCAGCGAACATCATCTTTACAGAAACTCTGCGCAACCTGGAACGGATCAGTGACCACGCAGATAATATCGGTATAAGCGTACAACGGAATTGAGCTGAACGGTTTTCCGGTTAGATGTATATCAGAAATACGGGTTAAAAAATTGTCTCAGGCGAAGTTTGTGTATGCTATTCTTTAGCGCTCATCGGTGATTTCTGTTGTCCTTCAGTAAATACCATCCCCTTGACTTACCATTCACAATTCACCATTCACCTTAAACATAAAATGAGCGTGCAGAGACTCGAACTCTGAACCAATGGCTTAAAAGTAAAAATCCTTGTTTGCCAAGCTTACTCCCTTGTTAAATATCGAATAATCCATAGGTTGTTTTAGTCAGAAAATGCCCCCCACTCATAGTACAAAATGGGAGATATTTACAATTGGCTGACTTAAATTTAAACCAATGGCTCAAGCAACAAGAAGATGACGATGCTTCGATTGCTCAGTGGGCTGAGGCATTTATGTGGGAAAAAAGAGCTGAGAACGTTGCAACTGGAACGATCTATTTTTACAGAAAGAAAATTGACCATTTCCTTTCCTATTGTAACGATAATGATATTCAAACGATGTATGAAATTACGCCTGTTGTAATACGAAATTATCTTATCGGTTTGGAGGAAAAAGGACACACCTCTGGTGGGGTTCATTGTTTTTATCGTGTCCTCAGAACCTTTCTGTATTGGTGGGAAAATGAAACTGAACCTAAAGATTGGAAAAACCCGATTCGCAAGGTTAAAGCACCCAGACTAGCTGTTGAACCCCTTGAGCCTGTACCGCTTGAAGATGTAGATAAACTGATATCCGCTTGTTCTGGGAGAACCTTTTCCCAATTACGGGATCGAGCTATCATGTTGTTTCTTTTGGACACAGGGGTTCGTGCCTCAGAACTGTGTGCAATTGATCTTGAAGATGTTGAGATAAAAACAGGTACCGTGACCATCAAGCGCGGGAAAGGTCGCAAACCCCGAGCAGTGTTTGTTAGCAGAAAAGTTCGGCGAGCGCTAAGAGCTTATGTAAATAAACGCGCATCCCGCGAGGAGCTTCGTCTTGATGATGCACTGTGGGTTACAAAGGGTGGCAAACGCCTGACGTATTGGGGTTTGAATGAGATTTTAAGGCGTAGAGCAAAAGATGCTCGTGTTCAAAAGCCAGGAGCCCATGATTTCAGACGTGCATTTGCAATAAATTTCTTGCGTAACGGCGGAGATATCTACTCACTACAAAACCTGATGGGGCACGCTGATTTGCAAGTTCTCAGGCGCTACCTTGCCCAAACATACGAAGATTTGCAAACTGCACATAACCGATATAGCCCAGTCGAGAATGCGAAATTCTAAGAGGGTTTGTTATGGGCAAATCGATCAGGATAAAAGTTTTTCCTCATTTTTATATCAATATCGGGAGGCTTTAAGCCTCCCGATATTTAACTTTTCAGCAGGTAATTTTTCTTCGCGCTCTTGTTGATTTAACTCTGTTTTTTCTTATCTCAAAGAGTGGTTTGTTAAGTTCCTGTTTATTCAAATTCATTTTTGACTTTTGCATTTATAATTTTTAGAAAAACATCACCTTGGATCCAGTTCTTTGGAATTTTTGTACCAACCCCAAAGTCAGAATTATCCCATTTGTACTTCCTTTTTTTTATTTTTTCCAAAGGACACTTAATTAACTCAGAAATACCTCCGTAAAAACCAATAACAATTAAAGAGCCGTGTGTTATACATTTTTCTTTGATTGTGTCGAAATCAATATTCCGTTCAATATAATTGACATGTGAAATTGTTTCACGATTATTTTTATCTAAATAAGTAACTGGTTCATCAAATTCACAAAGGTATCTTCGAATTAATTTCCACTCTTTGACATGAGGACCTGAGATTTCTTCAGGTAGGTTTTTAAATGTTAATACTTTATCTACATGTAGTTCATTTTCAACTTTTTGTTTTATCTTATTTGGTACCAAGTAGATTATTTTTGCGTCCCTACACTTTTTAATCTCATCTTTATAAGGGGCAATTTTCACATCTTCAACATACCTATATTGAGTCTTTTTTAATTTTCCTAAGTCATCGAGAAGGAAAGCACCACCCCTTATTGATATCATTTCTTTTCTATGGTGGTATTTTTTGTTTTGTTCGCTCCATTTATTAATTTTGGAATAAGAAGTCTTTAATTCAACAAAAAGAATTTGTTTACGCGTTTTATTAAACATGAGCCAATCGATATTCGTGGTTCGATTGTCAGGAATATTTTTTAAAGGAAATTCTTGGCAAACCAATTTCATTTGTCCAGATAACTCATTGTCATTTTGAAGTGAAGTTGACAAGACCTCCTCAATAAAAATTGTAAGTATTGGACCAACAATTCTTTCAACCTGAACATCAGGCAAGACACGCGATTCCATGATTTGTTTCATTAGTTCTTCAAGGAATGAATATTCCATTTGCGCCTCGTAATCTATAGAAACTCACTACCATTATACTGTTTGCGTATGGGGAGTTCGTGGCGACAATTTTGTTTTCAGTTCACATAATTAAAAACCCAAGCACATTATTTACTATATCATGTGAAAGTATCCCAACACCTTGTTGCCCGGTAATGATCCTGCGCACCGCTGCACCAATATGTCCTGCAGCAATACATCCCGTATAAATAGTTGCTTTACTAGTGCAGGGTTCATCAGGGATGTCACTGTCGTTTTGGCGGAATAACGCCTCCTGATACCATCCTGAACTGCTAAGGTTGACGATGTACATCTGGAAGTATTCTGCGCCCATACGCGCATCTAGATACCAGGGAGCATAATCCAAACTCGTAACTTCAGTCAATGCAATCTGCTCCCATATCTCTTTCCTGGAAGCAATCGAGTCGACTGCTGATATATAGACATCAGATCGGGGTAGTGTTCCAGTATTATCTTCAACTCGCAACGAATGAATGACTGGATTAAGGTTTGAAAATGCCGTAACCGACTGTGCTAGAGCTTTCACCTTTGACTTTCCGACGTCAGAAAGTCGATGAAACTGGGTGGCTAGGTTCACCTCCTCAACTGTGTCCCCATCAAAGATATGCAGCTCACCAACCCCCATCTTTGCCAGGGTAATGGCGGTGATTGCGCCAATCCCCCCTGCCCCGATCAGTGAGATCGAAAAGTTTTTTGCGTAGAAAATACCGATATGGCGAGTATGATCCATATTCCTCCTTATTTTATTGAGAGTTTTTCTTCCAAAGTTAGTGCACGCAGTTTAAGCGCATCTGTCTTTAATCCTTTGATTGATCCAAGCAGATCCATGGCAATGCCAACCAGGTGCATAGCTTCCACCAAATCAGCTTTATTCTCCGCTGTCCCCAAAATTTCAGCTTCGTGCAAACAGGTCAGAGCATCGTTATAAAGGACAGTTTCATCGTTGTATTGGCTCTCCCAAAGTGAATCAAAATCTAATCGCTCGGCATTCTTTTTTTGCCCTTCAAACCAATAATCGATCTTTTCTTTCTTTTTGTTGCTCCTTTTATGGGATGGGTTGAAAACCAGCGGAAAATCTTTAAGTCCTGAAGACCAAAAGGGCTTGCCGTAACGGCTAACTCCTTTTGCATCTGTTCCAGGCGGTCTTCGTAAGCAGCCTTATAACTTTTTGCCTGGCTGATGAAGTTTTGGTCATGACAGAAGAGCACAGGAATATGACGGGTCTCAACTGCTCCGTCTTGGTAACGGTCAAAACGCCCTACCCAGGCTCTTGGTGTGCGCACCATTGAAAGGGACCATTTAACCAACTCGGGTACCCCGCCAAGTGGTGCTTGTGTTGCAGTGTAATTATCCATAGAAGACCAATTATGGGCACCTGGTTGGTCATTCCCTAGAGGATGAGCGTGCCACCACAACTTCATCTGGGAAGCATCTAAGCGGTCTAATAGCGGCAGGATTCGCTCAGCAGGAATTTCTGTAAATGAAGAAGACCCCACATCCAGCAGTACCACATCATAGACTTCGAAGGTGGTCTCACCGTCCTGTTTATTCACATTGACAAAGCCAAATCCAGAAAGCTCATGATGCCCGACGGCTAATTTAGCTGCTTCCAGCTTTGCAAAAATTTCGCTAACAAGAACTATTTTCATGAAAAGATCCTTTCATAATGGGGTAATTCACGGATATAAAGCAGGGGTGAATTTGGATTGTGGATAGTGAGAAACAGGTAAAGCATGCGAAAAAGCTCGACTAAATCGCCATCAGCAATAACCTCCGGAATTACTGAACCAAATGAGCCCCAGCAAGTCTGAGGTTCGTAAGAAAGCGGATTGGACATCTCCGAGACCCCATTTTTAAAAAGCGCTTTGTGATGCATATGTCGGAAATGGCACGCCCAATTATCATATAAATGGTCAGGATCAACGGTTGGTTGGCGTAATGGGATAAAGTGAAATTGACTGATATTCCCGCGTAGCAACCCATCGAAATTTAGATAGATGGCATATGGTCCTATGGCATACTTTTCTGGGTGGTTTTTTCGGTCGGGGTAGTCAATCACCAATGGGTGCGTTTCTGCCTTGAGATAAACGTTATCTTTATTTTTGATCGCTGAAAAGTATCTGTACTCCAATCGCTTGAGGCGTGTAATGAATTTCTCAAATCCTGTTTGACTTTGCTGGTATACAAGGATCTCAAATGCTTTTGCAGATCTGGGTGGGAAATATGAGAGCTTGCGCTCAAAAAAACGCTTAACTTGCAGGGTAAATCCGGGGTCGATCTCAACTTGCTGGATGGTTTTCAATCGGATCATGGTGCTCCTTTCGTTTAAAATATGTCATCGGTATCCTTTAAACTTTGTCGATGTATTAGCGGTAGATGAGCTTATTCACCGCATATGAATTCTGTAGTTGACTTGCCTGATTTTGGGATGAGTTTAAACAGCATCGATCATGGAGTTGCTATCCAAGAAATCTTTTTTGCCTTTGGGGAAATAGATGCCTTGTGGTCGATGATGTTATTTATGGTTCGCAGATCTTTCGAAGGGAATAAATTAAAAATTTCAAAGTTCTTTGTTAATTAAATGTAAACCGTAACGGAAATGATCAATAATCCCAGGTATTCCAAATGGGTTTCGAGACATCGAGAGCGGTTGAAAAGATCATACTAAATCTATATGAGCTGGGTTTTATTCATATGTTGTTTCCCGCAATTTTATTAACCATTGATTCAAAAACGGTACTTATTGCTTTGAAAAACAGTATTTAATAAGCATAATTATTCACCAAACAAAAGGGGAGCGCCTTATGGCGCTCCCCTAAAAGCTTTAACCTCCTTTTACATTGCCGATAGCTGAAATCACAGATCCAACAGGGACAACAGTGCTATCTTCAATCACGGCAGCGTTCATGAAGAATTGGACTGCGCCGAAAGTCAAGCCGCTGAGCGCCTTAACTTCTGACAAAGTCATAGGTTCAGTCGCGGGGATGTAGCGTGTCTCACCACCACTGGTGCGGAGAGTGATCACCTGAGTAGGATCCACAGCGGGTTCCAGCAGTCCTCCTGGTACCAATTCATCTGGAAATTCAGGTTCAAACTCATTGGGAAGATCATTTAAATTTTCAGTCATAGGTTTTCCTTTCTCTAGTTGGGTAAATTTAGAAACAAAAAAAGGATGCCGCAAGGCACCCTAGCTTAAGAGCCTGAATAGCGCTCACAAGTTATCCTAAATCTTGTGCCGTAACCAAAGAAAGCGATGCTTTAAAAAATTAAGCTAATTGATTGAAAATCACCTTCCAATTGAATATCATAATGATTTATTCTTCCCAGCGCCCTGTTACGGAAAAGCGGGTATAGACCATCTGGTTATACGCGGTCATCGCCAACGATATCAAAGAACAAGCAGCCGAATAGAGCATCCTCATCCCAGGTAAGCCCCCCGAATTGTCCATTGCTTCATTTAGCCATTTAATGATTTGTTCATCTCTAAACATCGTTTCTCCTTGATTTGTTTATTTATTTTTAAAAACCGCTGGCTATCGATACCAATCTGCCCGAATACTGGTGATTGTATCACGGTAGCTTTTTTCTTCTCCCTCCCACCAACGTTTTTCTTCGATGCAAGCAGGACAAAGCAGGGAATGTTTTGAAACAGCTCGAACACAAACCTGGCATTTTCCCGCAGGATTATAATATTTGGCTTTTCTTGCCAACCAATGCTGATGGTGTTTCTTGGTTGGGTTCTGGTGGTCAATGTTCCAGTTTGTGAATTTGCGATAATATTCCATCATAATCTCCTTTCAAATTAGGAATGGCTGCTGGGTTATTATTCTTGGGGTAATTAGCTCTCTTATCTCCTCACATTCCTTTTACACGACTGGAGAAATAAAAAGCACTTCAAATTCCCAAGAGCTTAAGAACGCAATGGTTCAAAAAAGCCTGGGACAACTCCCAGGCTCATGGCTATTCTTTCACACCCTCAATAACGGGTGCACTCAAGTGCAGAGATTTTAGAAAAGCAAATAATTGCACTTTCAAAGGCATTGGGGCGTCCTTGGGAACATATAACTCTTTCTGTACAGCTTTAATGGCAGCGATTTTGCCATTGATATGGCGCTTAGTCTGGTAATTTGATTGGGCGGTCAGCACAGTGATCTTGTCAGTGTATACATTGATAATGCGATCACGCGGACGCCTCAAATCACCGCCAGCATAAGCTGCCTCGTAATACTCGCGCATCGCCTGTGCATGAGATTGCCCGTGATGGCGCGCCAATCGGTAGGCATATGCCCCCAGCGGGGATTGTGCCATTTTGTATCCATGATATGCCCTTTTGTATGCATCTTTTATACTGGCTCCCTGCAGGATGTTTTCAATCACGATTCGGTTAAAGATGGAGGAGTATTCGATCTGCGTATCATCATACGGTATTTGCAGGAACCCCTCCTCTTTTTCAAGCCGTTCGGCATATTCGTATTCATCCGCTTCTACCCATCCTGGCGGGTCTTGCAAAGCATAAGCCTGGTCTAACACATCATCGGCAAAGTTTTGGGCAAACTCATGCAATGTGTCCCCTCCACTTGGTTGATGGATTTCTCGAGATAAAAAATCGATATACACACCGTCTAAAAGCAAAAGCAAGACATCCTGTTTCGGGATACCCTCTTCAAGCAATTTTTCCAATTTTTCACGGATCACTGTCAGCCCAGTGCCTAAGCGGGTTTTGAGGATTTGCTCAAGACATGATTCATCTAGATACCTGGGTTTACGAGGCAACCCAAGCCGCTTCCAGTCACGGCGTAGACGATAATTTTGTTTGCGGAAGGACGCCGCTGTACGCCTGACCTGCTCGATCATCTTTCCGACGTCAGAAAATCTCAAGTTGAGGTATTCTACTGGCTTGAGTTCCTGTTGCTCTTCTTGTTGAAGTGGAATCGAAGTCACTTCTCGTAATTCATAAAAATAATTTTCTTCAGGATCATCCAAGTAGTGCGAGTAATTACCCTCTCCGGGGACATTGACCTGGATAAATTCATTATCTGGTTCATCTTCAATTCCTGTATAACCATCAAGATCAAAGTTCCTTGGTTCACCGGGTTGGGTTTGTGCTAGATAAAGCTCATTTTTTGCCTCTTGTGCCAAGTAAGCAAAATCAAAACGATCACCAGGATGGTTACGCCAATAGTCTGCAATCGCAGTGAGACGATCACGGTTTTCTATGTAGATGTGCACCCACTGTTTGTAACCTTGGGAATCGCCAATCCAAGACCAAACCTGCTGCAGGTAGTCACCGTCTTGCAAAATTTTGAGCAACGCTTGTGATTCTTCATCTAGGCAACCTATTAAAACCGGTTCATAGCGTTCCAGAAGCTGTTTAAAGGTCAGGAATCCGGTGCTCATTACACACTTGATTACCTCAAGCGGGACCTTTTCAGGAGCAAATAGCTCTTTTAAAACCGCTTGTTGCTCATCATAATCGACGAGTTCGCCAGGCAGATCAACCTGTTCAACATATTCCATGATCAGCTCCTTTCTCAATTTGCTTGATTGGCGTGTTGGTCAAAGGACAGCCTGCTGAAAACCATTGATTGATCACATCCAAATGGCAAGCCAGCGGTGAACAAAAACAGGCAACCTTTTTACCATCAAGCGCCAGAACCCCGCGCAAGAAGTCTTGATCGCTATTAATACGCTTCCAGAAATAAGTTTTATATTGCTGAATGCAACGATTTCGATCACCGTCCCTACCTATTTGAAATGGATTGCCCAGCCAACCAAATGCACCCACAGGCAAAGAGCGTGGATCTTGTGTACTTCTGCCGCCGTATTCATCGAAATTCTTGCAATTTTTATAGTTAATAATCTCAATCATAAGAAACCTCATCTATAATTATTTAAGTGTATAAAAAAACCCCCTCAGTAAAGGGGGTTTTGTCTAGAGGATGAGGGGAGCTAAAACGGAATTGCTTCGGCTTCGAGATCCAACTCTTGAGTGTTGCCGTGACCGTTAGCGCTACCAAGAAATCGAACTGAGGTGGCGACGATGTTGGTGAAATAACGCGTTTCACCATCTGAACTTTCAGATTTTGAGTATTGAATGCGCCCCTCGACTAAAACCTGGCGCCCTTTGGAAAGGTATTGGCTACATACCTCTGCTAGCCGACCCCAAACGGTGATTCGATGCCATTCAGTGCTTTCCTGGCGTTCTCCTTCGGGGTTAATGTAGCTATGATTGGTTGCAAGTGGGAAATTGGCAACCATCTTCCCTGTGGGAGTGTACCGACTTTCTGGATCAGCCCCTAACCTACCGCATAAAACAACTTTATTCATAATATTCTCCTTTCGTTTGACTTGTTGGGATTATTCGGGTTGTCACCCGCAAGGAAACTATGCCGTAAGGCAAATTAGCTCTAGATGATCAATAAACCAAGTGACAATAAATTGGTTTGTTGTAGTACTAATAATGATTTAGTTAAATCGCTTCCCCTTTTTGATGAAAAATGGCTGTATCAGCTTATAGATTTGAACTTCCTTTCAACCTTTCTCCAAATTGTTTGTTGTTTATCAAGTTTTTTAGATTTGAATTGGTTATATTCCAACTTATAGTGCTTTTTCATATTCGGTGAAAGGTTAAAATTTCCAACAGCTTTGGACTCCGCTGAATCAGCAATGCGCTCTAAATCATATTCAATGACTGCATTGCCATAAATATTGTTGGTAATTAATGGTTTCATTTATTACAGTCTCCTTTTGTGTTAATAAAGATGGGTATGGGCGGCTAAATAAGAGTACAGTGCCGTGTTAAGGCATAGTATTAATTATTCTTATAAGTGGATCGTATATTACGAGATATTCTGAACTTTTTGCCGTAACGGAGAGGAATTAAAGAATACCTTAGAATTTTCCTTTCCATTGGTTCCGTTGATATAGAAGAGAATAGTCAAAGTGTAAGAATTGTATAACAATCGTAATAAACACTTGACATTAGAGAAAATATTAGGTATAATTAGCTTAGGTCATGGGTGTAGCAAGGAAAATTGAAATTTAAATGCATATTCCCTAACAAAATATATTGTTTGATCGCTCTAAAAATTTTGTAATTATTTTCCATTTCTCATTGTCGCAGAGCAAAATTTTTATATTTTATTACCCCCTATTGAGATAGTTGTTTTAATGAGCCTCCTCTTCGCCGTGACAGAAGTAGGAATTGTTTATTTGAAAGAAAATGAAAGAAAAGCATTTATTTGAAAGAATATCGTTTAACGCACGAATCGTTGAAGACAAATTTAAAAAGGCGGTAATCGACTGCGTGTAAATTCCATTAGCTTGGGACTGCAGCTCGAGCAATCTTGTTGACGAAACTTAATAAATCATCGCCTGAGCAGCCTTTGATCCATACCGCAGAAATTTTGTGTGTTTCAGCGTAATCATAAATCTGTTTCCAAAGATCAAGATGAACCGGCTCATCACCAGAAGATCTACGCCAGCTCTGCTGAGCCCATTTATGCATCCACATTGTTATGCCTTGAACAACCAAGCGGGAATTTGAAAAGACCACAACATTGCAAGGCGTTTTGAGTGCTTTTAAACTTTCTGCTACAGCAGTAAGCTCCATCCTGTGGTTGGTCGTGTTCTTCGCACCGCCTGAAACGGACTTTGATTTACCGTTACACTGCATTAGTGCTGCGTACCCGCCATTCCCGGAATCTCCTCGACAGATTCCGTCAGTATGAATAGTGACATTATATTTCATCATAATCATTCTCCTTTTGTAAAAAATCAGAAATTATTATTGAATTTACACAAAAAAAACCATAAATCCAAGAGATGTAGGTTTATCGGTAGTTTGGCATCTTCGCCCTTTAAATTTTCTTACCTGGATTTTTTGGGTATCTATTATGTCTAGCACTACTATGGGAGCGACTAAATTGCACCCAGATTTCTTGGTTACGGCAGAACCGCAACGTGTCTAATATATTTGATTGAAGTCTGCTTCTTCGAGAAATTATATATACAAAATTTTTTCTCCAGGCGTAGAAGCCAAACCTCTTATGTAAAGAGGTTTTCAATTCTATATGATTTGTCTTCGAGAAGCAAAGACCAAATGGAGGCTTATCAATCAATCAGGGTTGTAATGGGTGAGGGGCTTTTTGCCAACAACAATCAATTAGCCCCTTATTCAGCCCGTTGTGTGCTAATCGAAAGAGAATTGTGAAGATGTCCTTAGCTTCGGGAAAAAAACATCATTTATTCTCTTCGAGTTTGCGTAATACTTTTGTTAACTTGTCCATTGCGTTCTCTCGTTTTAAATTGATCACGGGAATTTCGCAGTCCCGTGCGATCTTTATGCACAAACCTGCAGGACCTGTGCGTCTGTTGACATGCGCCGCTGATTCAGCGCCATTGCCCGTCCAACAAATTAGAAATTTCGAAGGATTAATCAAATCTTGTCCAAAAACGAGCATGACACTTATAGCATAATAATTTTTTAATCTAGGTGATAAAGTACCCCAATCGCCAATATACATCTTTGCTATGTTGATCGCATATGGAGTGATATCATCGTAACTATAATAATCTGTTTTTAATTCATTTTTTGAAGGAAACCTTTTGTAGTAATTTTCTACGCCCATCCTAAATGCACGTTCAGCAGGACAATCGCTTCTTCCTGTCCTAAGCGTATAACCCATTTTTGCCAAATATTCTGCAACCCAGGACATGTTTTTCATCGCGTCGTATGGAATACCTTTTGAGCCTATCCCAGTGTAATACATAATAAACCTCTTGTAGCATATGAATTACATTCATTGCTTATTGTATCCAAGTGTTCAAGTTGTGTCAAGCGTATAGACAAAGATGACTCATAATTTATACACAAGCAGTTAAAAAATATAAAGTTAATGAACAATCATTGAAAACACTATTTTGAAGCACATTATTTGATAATGCCATCTTGATTTCAGAAGTGCACCAAAATATTTATTAGCCTCCTCTTTTTGCGTAAGACGGTCACAGCAGGCGATAAATGCTGCAAGCTCTTCATTGAAAAACAATTGTAAGAACTGAGCCTTATCAAATCCTCTTCGGAAAATATTTTAACGATCCGCAATAAAATAGAGTTAAAGGCGGACATAAATGTGTTCGATCAGCATATTTCACTTCATCGCAAATTTGAAGTGAAAACGAATACTGATATTATCACACCATGGGAGTCCTTACTGATCGTTACAAACCCATCTGCGAAGCAAGATTAAGAATGTTGCAACATAAGAAGTTTCTGACGTCGGAAATAGGGGATTAGCATGTTGTAAAAGAATAAGTAATAAAGATACTGATATGTTATTTTTATATGTTTTTCCAAGAGCTTAAGAAAATGGAATTGGCTCAAAACATGAGCAAACTTGTTTGACACAATATAACAGAGCGAGGGAGGGGGTGGGATGTTCACTTTAACATTAAGATATAAAGATAATATATCACCATGACTCTGCAAAGGAAAAACTTTTAATAAAACTACTGACAATCGATTATGTTTGTCTTTGTTAATTACAAATTGATTGACACAATATTATTTACCATATTTTAGGATGGATATGATCAAATATTGGTTATTCAGTGATGATTCATTTTGAGAAGTGAGATCCTGGATTATTCTGTTCCCTGATTTAAATAAGCGACAATTTTGTCTGTGGGAGCATAAGTACCCTCACCAGGTATAAAAACAATGTCATCGCGGTGGCAAAAATACAATTTTTCCCAACGGGTGTTAGTTTTGTACCATGTACTCAGTGTTTTTGCTTGCTTTTCTTCCCACTCTTGTAAGAGTAATTTGTTTGTGTGTTCCCACTCTTTTAGAATTTTCACTTCTTCTTCATGCCAATTTTTAAGTATCTGGGAATTTTCGGTTTCCCAACTGTCAAGTAATTTTTGATTTTCATCTTTCCAATCATCTAACATACTCGAATTGGCATGTTCCCAATCAAGAATTTTTGTGTGCTGGCGCTTTAATAATGAGAAATTCTTATTATGTATTATCACAGAAATGAAATTCATTGCAAGGATATAAAGACCAATAATGGCTGGAATAAATCCTATTGCCAGAATCATTGCTCCTGTTCCGAGTGATTCTTTAAATACTCCACCAAATAATGAAACTAAGATGCACCCGCCAGAGAGAAAAAATAATAGAAATGGAATAATTGCTGCGGTGATTGAAAATTTTCTCTGGTCAAAATTGTTGACGAGCTGTTCAATTCGCATATCTGATTCAGGTATTGCTTTTTTGGCTGAAAGCCCCAAAAAAACCAGTAATACGCAAAAAAATAATGTGATCGTTGCCAGGACACTTAAAAATACACTTGCAGCAACTTCAAATTCATCAAATAAAATTCCAAGTGATGCTAACGCAAACACATAGGTAATGAGCAAAAGTGCCAACCCGATGATTAAGTAAATTACCTTAGGCTTTCTGATAAATAATTTTGGTTTGGGTAACGGAATTGGTTTTGGTGTTGGTTTTGGCTTTGGCAGCAAATCAGGTTTTGGCGGCAACACTGGTTTTTTTAGTGGCTCTGGTTTTGGGTCAGTAGTAGGAAGAATTGGTTTAGCAAGGCTTTTAACCAGATCTGTATCCTTTGAATGACTTCTTAAAATAACTGATACTTTTTCTACCCGATCATTTCTACCGCATTTCGGGCACCGAGCAAAAGATTCCAATGTCACGGAACCACCTTCGCGTCGAACCAGGTGCTCGCTTCCACAATGCCTGCAATTCAGAATGTTTGCATCGGCATTCACCTCTAATTTTCCACCGCATGATGGACAATTCAAAGAAATTAAATCTTTCATGATATGGATATTATATCATGAAAAATTATGTACTTAATTAATTATTAAAAAGCGAAACCTTCCACCAAGGAAAGTGATCGCTGGAGCATTCTAAAAGTAGTATAATTGCTACAAATCGGTTACAGTAAATAACACACACAAATACACCCTATCATGCAAAAGCATGCCTCTACGTGCTTCCTGTGGCTTCTGGTGCCATTCTGGCACATGATGGAGAAAGAATTTGGTGGAAGGAATTCGTTAATAATAAAGATTTGCTGCCAAAGAATAATATTTTTATGAGTTGGAAATAACATAAAAGATTTACAAGGCACGAGTAATTGCGCGATGCTAAAAAAGTATTATGCCCATGGACAAGATGCTGAAGCAGGAAATATTTACTACAAAGGAAATGAAAAAGACTTTGGTTCTCTCGGGCATTGATTTTTATTAATAATTATCCCTGGTTATGGCGTAATTAGTGTTTTTGAGTTTGAAGCTTATCTATTTTTACACTATTTAAAACCAGCGAATCAACTAAACTTATCGAATGGTAGGATGCTGTTATCATGATGAGCTATTTCAAAAATATGCATAGGATCCGGGCACGGTAAGGATTGCATTCCCGTTACGGCAATCAGCAATAAGTATTTCTTAAGTCAAGACCAACAACTGGATATGGGTGAGTGTTCAATTCGATTTTGTGATCGAATATTTGGTTTTACATTATTAGAACAATTACTGCGTGTTCTATTTAATCTCACGGCAATTAATAGAGATGAATTGTACCAAGATTATTAAATATCGGTGAAGAAGATGGCAAGAATTAAAAAGAAGAGGAATAACATTGGAAAAAGCGTTCTTCCTGATAACCCAAAACCTCAGTGGAACTTATTGAAATATAAACTCATTTCCTTTTTAAAATACCCAAAAGGATCCTGTGTAATTGTAGGTTCGCATATTTGTTGTGGTTTATTGCAGAAACTCTGCCCCTATGTTTTATAATAGCCAATGTTCTTATTGGTTGTTAGTTCGATTGTTAAACAATTAACGAATTCTCGTGTAGATAAAATATAAAAAAATTGCTAGATCAAGTAAATATTGTTTTCAACTCGATATCTCATTGTCATTAATTTGAATAAACCTGGGAAATGAGAGTGATAATGACTTTTTGCTTTTTTATAATATATTTTATATTTGCTATTACTAATTCCATAATAATACAAATATAGAGCTAGATAAATATTGCCCTTTCCATGAAGTTCGTTACTAAAATCAAAAAATAGAAGCCCATCTTCTAGAATTGTCAAATAGTTACTAGCTTCAGAAAATTTTTTTTGAAAACACAGGACCTCTACAGATCTGCAAGCAGAAAGAAAGGCGTGACCTCTCGCTGTTTCAGTATTTCTAGCCACCTGGGAATAATATTTAAAGGCTTTGTTTTCCAATATTTTTAAAATAGCACCCATAAATGCGATAACTATCTTGTCGAAAATTCTTAATACCCTATTTGATAAATATCTTTTAACAACTTTCGAATCGAAATGACGTTTGGAACCTAATACAAGCTTTAGATAGATAATGGATGGAAAAAACAGGTATCCTCCGAGGAAATCGTAAAAATCTGCCTTTTCAAAAAGAAAGAGCTGAAATTCATCGCCACTAAATGATGTTGGGTTGTTAGATAACCGCTTATTTAATTTATTTTTTTCAATAATGTAATCAAAAAATATAAATATATTATATGGTTCTCGTTTTAATATCCCCAAAAGGGTACTTATACGTAATATGTAATAAGAAAGATTATTGCCCGAAAGTTTAATGCATTGATTTGAATACTTAAGAGCTTTTCTACTATGATCAAGTCTCTCGTATAAGTGAGCCAATATCCTCGCTCTATTAAAATTTATCAAATTGTTATTAGATTTGTAATTACATTTCCAATATTTGTCACTTAAGGTGTTGAGAGCGAGTTCTCTTTCATTCAGGATATCTAACAAATCACTCATTAATAATAATGATATGCTGGAAGAATTAATTAAATTCTGGATTTTATTTTCAATATACTTTATATTTTCGCTGAGTGATGTTATGTGCCCTTTATTACAAATATCTTCGAGGGTGCCTCTGTTGTTGTTTCCAATAACGTTAAAAATTACGTCTGAAAAACAGGTTTCATTAAGCACTTCTTCATTTCTTATAATATGCAAAAAATCTGTATTTTTGTGAGCCTTAAGGTTTTGTACCCTATCAGGAATTCTTTCGTTTATATCGTGAGAGTACCAAATTATTTTTGTTCCAAAATTTTCTATATAACGAAATGTGTCAATATCATTGTTACTATATCCTGCACAAAAAACTGGTTTTGATCCCAGATGTTTTATAAAAATGTCGGCTTTTTGATGTGGCAGAAAAGATCTAACCTTTGAAGTTGCCGCGTTTAGATGTCCCAAATCTTCAGAATCATTTGGCAAAAAACCGTTATGCAAATGAAAAACGGGAATATCTTTATTATTAGCGTCATATTTATAATAATAATAATCCTCATCTTTCAAGTATGCTGTGTAAGGAATGCCAAGGATTTTCATCGCTGATTCATGCAATAGATCAAAATTCAGGGTAAAAATCGCCTTAACAAAACCCAATTTACATAATAAAGCAATTGTGAGGTGATCAAGATTTGGAAAAGCTTTTGTAAATATCCGCAAGCATTCGAAAACATTTGTTATTCCATTTCTGATAAACACCTCAAACAAAGTTTCCATTTTAATTTCATAGAAATGATTGGTTAAACAAATTTCGATGCTTCCTTTATATTTAAAATCTTCATCGACAAAAGAAAGCAATGAGGTTAAAATAGCTCTTTTAATTTGGTTTGAAACTGGTATTGATGATGGAGGAGATACAGAAATTCCAGCCCCTGTAAAAATTATACAACCTTGTTGAAGCCAATCGTTTAACAAAACACGTTTTTGCCTAGCATCATTGGCTGTATATTTGTTCATATGAGAAATCCCTTATCACAAAGCAGCAACTTTTGTTACCTGATTTTATTTTTTTAACCAATTTAAAATTATATCTAATGCTTATGCTACGATTCTTTGCTAAGAAATAAAAAATTAATCTTAGAAACAATCCCAATCAAGTAGAAAAACGTTTCTTTTCTATATACCTTCATGATTCAGTAATAGGACTAAAGTCCAAATCGATACGACAATGATTTAATGGATAATATAAGTAGAAGCCAATAGTTTCTTGCACACTATTTTTATTTTTTTTTGAGATCCATAATCGTTAATTGTGAATTGGTTTAATTGTAATAAATAGAAAGTATAAATATTTAAAGCACTATTCTTCAATTATAAATAGTAGGTGTTTTTCAATCTCTTCCCAACCCATTGTCAAATCTACGCTTTCAATTCTAATCGTGAGATCTTGTAAATTGAAACGCTCTGATAGGTGATGAGATTTGCTTGCAGGGTACAGCAAAATTCCTTCAGCATTCTGAAAGTTGTCTGATATGTGCGATTGCGTCATCAGATATGTGTAGAGTTGGTAAAGATGCGTTGAGTGAAGTGTTTCTTTACTGTGATGGCTTTTTGTGGTTTGATGCGTAAATTTTGTGTCGAGAATAATAATTTTTTTGGTATGTCTATTTTGAAAAAAAAGATCGGGCAACATAGTTGGCAGGTATTTGTTCCATGGCGTCTCATGCCAATCCAGCTTTTTCTGTGATATTACTAGCCAATCGGATAAATGATATTTGTAGAAATTCGCCACAAATCGCTCAAAAACATTGAACAATCGCAACTTTTCACGTTCAATCTCCAACAGATGCATTTGTCCTGTTGCATCTGATGGGATGTACCTAAGAAGCAGTAATTCACAAACCGCCAACATAATTCGATAATCACGGTCATTGCGCCCAAAGTGCTGTCTGTGGATCAGGTCTTGCGAAAGTTCAATGAAATCAATCCCATCCATAGAATTACACAGTAAGCGTAGCCTCTGCTTGATTTGTGTTTCAAATGCTTTATCAGGTCCAAATTGACCCAGCTTAATCATCCTCAGCATTGTGCTGCGTATGATCTGGTTTTTTGGAACATTGATAGAAAATTGTTGGTATTCGCATGAAGCACGCCCTTGATTAAACAAGTTCTTTTTTAAGCTCTCTCCAAAGTTAATTTTCCCCCTAATCCCTTTGATGACCTTGCTTTCATCGAGATAATTTCGCCCGAGTCCAATCCGAAAGCGTTGCTGAACGAATTTGATAAGAACCAAGCACAACAATCCATCCAGTGTTGGTGCTTTTTCAATCTCGTCATCGATAGCACCTGTAAATGTGGGAGGCTCTTTCCAGGCATATAAAAGCATGTACCAGAGGTTTCGATATGGAATTCCAAACCTTGAATGATGTATGGTTGTTTTAGTCAGGACTGAGCTATCGAGTTCCATCAGTTTAATAAATGATCGGTTGCGTTATCCACCTTCGATTGATCATCAAACCAGTATTCTTTTAGAAGCGGAATGATTTCTGTATGAATAATGCTCTCGTACCAATGTTTATCCAGTCCAGAAAAATCATCGCCCCTCGGGCAGAAGAAACTGTGACCGATTTGATAATTTTCACCAAGAACTGGATCTTCTGAAATTAGTTTGTTGAGAGCAGATAATTTTGTAATAATCAAATCGATCAGGTCAGGACTCATCGATCGATCATCTAGCCACTGGCGATAAATATCGCTCTCAAATTGGGGTTTCAAGGTAATAAAACCAAACCGACGTCTAAGGGCATAATCTACCATTGCTAAAGACCGGTCTGCGAGGTTCATCAAACCGATCAGATAAAGGTTGGAGGGTACATAAAACCTTGGTTCATCTTCTTTTCGATACACTAAAGGAACAGAGAAGTCTTTTCCTCGCTTATCCCGTTCGATAAGCATTAACACCTCGCCAAATATCTGGCTCAGATTCCCACGATTAATTTCATCAATGATAAAAACATATTCTCTATCAGGATCGTTCCTTGCGCTTTCGCAAAAATCGAAAAAGACACCGTTCTGTAATTTAAATAACCCAACCTCATCAGCAGAGGGACGATACCCTCGTATAAAATCGTCGTATGAATAAGATTGGTGAAATTGAACAAATTCCAGCCTGTCATTAGCTTTTTCTTGCATAAGTGCATAAGCCAATTTGCGAGCAATAAATGTTTTCCCAACACCAGGTGGTCCTTGGATAATGATTGCTTTTTTGTCGCTCAATTTCTTAAGTATTTCTTCAATTTCTTCTTTTGTGAGAAAGACACCCGATGCAACAATATCATCTATTGAATAGGGTTCTGAGCCACTCGAATAGGTTTGCTGTAAATCTTCTAACACATGATCAGATTCATCACCCCACCAGAGATTGATAAAGTCATTATACTTTTGATCTCCGCCATACCAAACAAAATTGATTAATTGATCAACTACTTTTTGCCAAATCTCATCGTCATGTTGTGGCAATCGCCAAACAGTACGCCTATTTGTATAAAAGTACCAATCTTTTTCTTCAAAGTTAGGTTCCCACTCAACTTCAACCAGCTGCCCATCTCCACGATTGGCAACGATTCTACCGATTGCTTTAATTCTCATAACAGAAATAGTTTTATTTCGGTTATCAAACGGCAGCCCTTTTCTTTTTGTGAATGAAGATTTAATGGCAATTTTATCCCCAACCTTCATCGATTTTACCTCATCATGAAATTGGTCCTCGTATCCATTAATCCAAATTCCTTCATAAAGAAAACGTTCGGTTTGGTCGGTTGGGTCATGATCAAACCAATAAGCGCCAACTAGCCAATAATCAACATCTTTGTGATAGAAAGCAAGATCAGGTATTTTTGTGGATGTAGCCACCCAGGCGTCATAAGATAATTCAGGAAATGTCTTTTCTTTCGATGAAGTCTTATCCAGAACTTCAACATAAAAATCTGCCGACAGACCAGTGGAAGGTAATTTGATCTTGAAAAACTCGCAATTTCTACTGTCTAAGCTCAAAAATGTGTACGGGCGAATCCAAAACAAACCCATGGTCAGAATGACATTAACGCCTTTGATTTGCATTGCTTCATCAAAGGCATCATGGAAGGCTTTATTCTGAAGTGGATCATTAATTAATGCTGATTTAAATGTCATCCACAACTTCTTAATATCGTCAATTTCCCTCTCTTTTCTGTATGAAAAGAACCATGACCTGAGATTGTTCAGTACAGGTACTCCGTCAAAATCGCTTGGTAAGGCACTTTCTAATGAAAAGAATTTCTTAACTTCTGCCAAAATACTTAGGCGGTTGTCTTCGAGAATTTGACGGTTAAACGAACCAAAGAATGTAAAAGGATCGATTTCTTCCAACAGAAACTTTGCTCCGTCTTCGTCCTTGTCTTGAAGCGGTGTTATTACAAAACCCTTTTCCCTTAGGTTTTCAAGGAATTGAATTAACTCGGTCTGCCGGTTTTCCCAGTTGACCAATTCATCAGCTAATTCCTGGTAGATGGGTATCCATGTGAATTGAGTTGCCATGATGGTTATCCTTTGTTTTGGAGCGGATTATCTATTGTTTTCTTGAATATTACTTCTAGGACCGATCAAAAATATGCTAGACATTATAAGTATTATAACTAACAATCATGGTGCGGGTTTTCTAATATGACAAATAGAATGATTCGAGCTTGTCAATTTGGAAATACAATTTTGCTCTCATAGTAAGTAATCAATAGTAGTTGAAATGATGTGTTTTCCGACGTCGGAAACAGCGATTATTTATTAATAAAATGAGGTTCTAGTAAAAGATCTGAGTTTTTGAGGTTGTTTTTCATTTGATTTGGCATAACACAAGGGGTTAAATGGGGTCTAGCAAAAAAAGGTACAAGCATGGATTGTTGGGCAGTTTGTGTAACTGTTGTGCATAATGTTTTAAATGATTTCTAGTTACCAAGGATCTTCTTTAATTCCCAACAACTGCTTCCCCCTTCCTCAATCAATTTTGAAATCAGGTTTTGTGTTTCAATTCTAGTGATGGGATTTGAATAAAGAATGTCAAACACTTCATAGAATTGGTTGATATCGAAAAATGAATAGCCCGGTTTAACTGACCGTATTTTCCCTTCGAGAAGGTATAAACGAAGAATCTTGATTGTCTCTTCAGGATTTATTTGTGCAAATACCTTAATGGCTTGTTCGAGACCAAACCCCCAATTTAAGATTCCACCTGATTTACTAAGAGTATTTCTTGTTCTTATTATTAACCAGCTGAGATCGAAAATATCTGTAGACAAATTAATCCAAGAACCCATCACTTTAAATAGATCTATTGCATCTTCATTTTCAAGAATAAAGTCCCATAACTCCATAAAACGCTTTTTACAACCCGGATTTTCTTGAATGAATTGTTTTATCCCGCCATCGCCACGTGAAATTATTCTTCGTCCGATAAAATCAACAAAAACTATTTTATTTCCCTTGTCATTATGCCAGAACAATGTAAACAGTTCTGATTCAAAATCAAATTTATCAAAAAAATAAATAAAGGCTATAGCGATATGGTTGGCAATTCCCTCCCTTGGATCAATAAGGAATTCTCTGCCTGGATCGTCGTCCGAGGAATAATCTAAACCCTTGAGATACAAATCTTGGAATAAAGTGTTAAAAAATATTTCTTCATAAACCGAATTATAGAGATATCCTTCCCAGGCTGCGAGTGCCAGATGTTTTTTATTAGTAAATGTTGGAAATACCTTAGAAAGTATTTTAAGAAGCCATTGCTGATCATGAAAAAAGAAAAATGGTAAATAGCGACCGAATTGAAAGAAGATTGCACGAGTTTTTTCATTAGCAATGGCGTGGCTAAGTATTTCTTTTATGTCTGAGGGAATTGTGCTCTGAGCCGATGCTTGAGATGCTTGATTGGGTTTATATTCACGAAGAATTAGTTTGGTGATAACATCCAGAGCACATCCACGAACAGAATTTATTGCTAAGACAGATGGATTTGATACAAGATATGTGTTTCTTTCTGATGGGTATTCTTCGAACTTTGTGCTAACCAGCAACTCATCTTCTTCACTTGGGTTTGGATATTCCAGAAGATGGCGGAGTAAGTCAATGATATCTTCTCTGAAAATTTTCAGATTTAAAAACGCATCATTGAAATTCATAAGAAATATATCGAGTATTTTTGCTATCATGTAGTGGACGTATTGCCAATTAAAATCATCATTATTATCCAATGTGTTAATAGATGGCTTGTTACTGACATCTTCTTTTGTCCACGATTTTGAAATTGATTTGAATAAACTTAATAGATTTATAAAATTGTCATCATTTATTGTCTCAATGTTTAATTCAACAATTTTGTAAACGCCCTGGAGGAATGAATATGTATATTGTTCAGAAAGATTTTGTTTACTAAAAAAAAGTTCGGCATTTTTCAGGTATTCATTTGGTCTTTTCTGTATGTCACCTTCGAGCATATTGCCCACGCCCTCACTGTTAATTGGATTGAGGAAATTTTCATTATACATATCTTGATCCAGATTAGTCGAAGACCAATCTGTTTTTAATTTCTCAACAATATTTACTACTGGAATCCTGCTAAGCTCTTCGCTTGAGATCGGTCCCCTTGGCACAATATAATCAACTTGAATTGATGGTGGCACTGGTTTGGGTTCGAAAGTGGGATCGCATTCCTTCCCGAATAACTGATAAACCAATTTCCTATCAGACGAAGATATATGACCGCATATGCAAGATAAAATTTCCCAAACTTGCTCTCTTAAAAATTTATTCTTATTAGTCACAATGTGATCGGAACTGATAATGTCCAGTGTTTGTTTGATGTATTGGCGTTGAAATTTTTGATCCATCAATGGGAAACTAACTTTTAACGCCTTTTTATATTCTGCCCCAAAAATAAGTTCTGTTATGAATTTTTCACTCATTTCTAGATCGAATATTCTACTTAAGGATTGTTGTAAGAATTCTCTAAAATACTCTGGATTAACCGACAACAAATATAGGCGTAGCCTCCACATTGTTAAACTGTCAGGTAGCTTGCTGAGTTGATTATGATAAATCTCCTTAGTTTGAGTTAAACCTCCAGCATATTTTTCAATTAATCTTTCTCCCAACACCTTTAAAGTGGCTGCTAACTCACGAATGTTTTCTCTTTGTGTGAAATGCTGACCTAGTAATGGCTGAACGGTAAAGAAGTCAATACCTAACAGCATAAAAGGTTCTTTGTGTGAAAACACAGAATTTTCAGGAGAGCTTTTTCCTAATGAAACTATGTTAGTTATGATGCCTAATACCAGGTCAAATGCCTGTTCTAGATATTTACTATCTATCTCGAGTAAATATTGAAAAACCTTGGTATACTCCAGATAATCAACATAAAAGGGGTTGAACCGGTATTGATAATTTTGATCATTGATGTCAAAGCTATCTGGGTTAACAGATAATAATTCTCTTGCTAAGATTAGAACACTTTCATAGTCGTCTTCGGTAACTAAGGAGTCAAAGATAGCTTGGAATTCAAATCCCAAAAATCCGGAATTAGAAATTAATCGAACCCATTCTTGTTTAGCGATTTTCCTTATGATATTTTGTTGAAGCTTATGAGGAAGCTTTTCAGTCAATCTGATAAAGCAATAAATTACTTCAGGATTCAGGTTTTCATTTGTTGTTGCAACTGAATCATTGAGAATTATTTTGGCGATTTTGTCTGGAACTTGTCCGACAATCCTCAATAAATAATTTAACTCAATCGATAAGCTGGATAATTGAGCTTGATCTTTCAGTTCTTCTTTCAAAGAATTTAAAAAGGCATTCTCCCAAAGGAAATCCATCCATGTTTCATCAATGAGTGAAAAGAAATATCTTTTAGCATCAAGATTGAAATTAATTGTTGATTCTATTTTGGGTATTTGTTTGGATATGGGACCTATTTGAGTTAATCTATCAATTTCCTTGTGTATATCAAGCTGTTGTTTTAAAACTAAAGTTAACAATTCCAAGAATTGATAGATTAGTCTTTCAAATAACTCTGGGGTTATTTCACCTTCCTGATTTTTTTTGTCTCGAATTAATGGATTCTTTGATGCGGATTCAAAATCGTGGTGTGCAATATCGGTGAACAAGCCAAAGTATTTTCCTGTTTCCTCTTCTGCTTTTCTTGAGTCGTAAGCTGATCCATAATAGTCGAAACCTAAAGCTCGACCTTTACCACGGTTGAAATCATAGAAAATTTCCCTTATAGAGTGTGCAGCTTGTGACATCCAGTCTGGATTAATCTTTTGGACATCCTTTCTCATTAGTGTGAGTGCTCCACGTAACAATTGTGAGGGCATCACTTTCTTCTTAATATCAGAACTAAGGTAAAAATGATCTAATCTTCTACAGATGTCTTCGAGATTTGGTGAACTTAAGGGTTCTAAATACATAGGACCCATGGACTCAGGTATTGATTTGTCAGTCATAATCGCCTCAAATGCTTATAATGAATTACCTTGATGCGTTACAGTGGTCAAAAAGTCAATGAAATCTCATAGAGAGCAGAACATTTTCACCATCGAAAAGTTCTCCAACCTTCTTATTGACTGTCGACTATCGAAACTTTTCAAGCATCTTCAAAAGCAGGTTTACGAACACTATAAATGCTCCGCCCTCATCGGGAGATGGGTCAATAAATCTGTGTGATGATGGGTTTCTGAACGCCCCGACAATCCCAGCATATAAATCTCTATATCCTTGCCTTTCTGAATCTACTGAGAATTTTGATTGTAGAGATCCATTGTTGCTAAATACACTATTTACTAATGCTTGACCAATGCAGTTCTCGTCACTTATTCCACCCACATCTCGAAGCCTTTCCTCAAGAATTACCCCAGCTGTTCTGATGGCAGAATCCCATAGCTTTGGATCGGTACTACCAGCGCCTAATATTGGAAGACATCGTTTCTTTATCGCATCATCCAGATTTGTGAGATCAGCTAAGGGAGTCAGGTGTGTAACAAAGGATATATCAGGAGCACTGAAATCACTGTCAACAGCTTCATATGCCTTCCCCGTGAGTGTACAGTGTCTAGTGGTATCTGAGCTAATATAAGGTGCTAGACTTTGGAGTGCCATATTTGGTCTACAAAACATCAAGCCGTTATCATGGAACAAATCTAACACGCCTTTCGTAATTTCTGGGATATCGCCTTCTTTACCAGTAAAACCAATAATTGAATTATCACCAAAATGCCAAACAACAATGAATTCTTCAGGAAGATTTTTATGGCGAACCTCCTGAACAATCCATCGCAATATGTCTTTTTGGTTATCTGTGAGGTTGTACATATTTTCCTTCTCCCTAGGTCCCAAAACAAAATAAAGCAAAGTATTGAAAAGTACTAATTTTATTATAACCAGAAATCTTTTTTGATATTCAGAAATTGAGTTTGTGGTGAACAAGTACACAATATCTGCAGTAAATTTTAAATTCAGATGTTTATTATCACATAGTACATAAATGGCAAAAACTTGCATTATAATTTTTCTGATGTCGGAAATTATCTGTCATACTTTCTTCTTGTTGTTGATTTTGGTTTGGAACACATCTCCCATCTGTTATAATTCTTAACACGCCCTAACTTAATATTTTGGAGGGAACATGTCTTTTGTCATCAGGCTCACCGAGCTATTAAAAACTGATCCCCGCTTTACCGATGAAGTTGGAGATTTACTCATTTCTGCTGTGCGCGACTGTGCCTGGCGCATCGATCATACCCTGGTGCGCTTGCTGTTGTCGGATGAAGCGGTTAAAGACAAGTTCTTTGACGAGATCGATGGCTATTGGGTTTTCAATACCAATACTTTTATCGAGTACATCAGCCAAAAGGACTTTTTGGATAACTCCTATACTCGCTTTCGCAACAAAATCGGTTTGACAATTGGGGATGAATACATCAGTGAACGCGGTGAGGTGGCGCTGGCTTTCCCGTACAAGGATTGTGTGCTGGAGGGTGGGCAGACCAAGGAAGAGGAGAAGCGCAAGGAACTATTTTTCAATGAAGTACTGGCTGAAGATGAAATTAACCAACTGTTTTCACCAAAGGTATTAACAAACTTCAAGCGCTACACAGTTGAGGGAGAGCAGACGGTGACCGATTTCAAACGGGATGAAAACGGGGTGATTCGGGAAAACCTGATTATCAAAGGCAACAATTTAATTGCTCTACATACCATCAAGGAGCAATTTCGAGGTCAGGTTAAATTGATTTATATTGATCCGCCCTATAACACAGGGAACGATACATTTGGTTATAACGATAATTTCAATCATTCGAGTTGGTTAACGTTTATGAAAAATCGACTGAATGTAGCTAAAGACCTATTGGCACCATCAGGAGTAATAATTATTCATTGTGATTTTGTTGAAGATGGGTATTTACGTGTTCTGATGGATGATATTTTTGGCAGGGAAAATTACATAAACTCAATCGCAATTAGAGATTCTCATCCAAGCGGATTAAAGCTTTCAGCAAGAGAAAAGACAATTATTAAGACAAAATCTACAATGCATGTATATAAAAAGTATGGAGAATTACATATAAATCCAATATATCAACGAAGATACGAATGGGATACTCATTTTAACTCATACATTGATGTCAATTCAAAACAATTATTAAAAGTTAGTCTTTCAGATTATGTAAAAGAAAATACAATAGTGAAAGACCCTAATTTCCGACTTGATGAAAAAGCTCTTCTAAACAATGATTTTAAAGAATTTGCATTTAAGAACCGCCACAAGATATTCCAGAGCACAAAAGAAATCCCTGAATATGCAAAGATTGAGAGTTTGAAACAAAAAGATGTCGTTATTGAATATTCATCTGGGGAGTATGCTTACAATGGTAGAAGACTGTCACCTCTTTCCAGGAGTATATATAATGTTGGTTTTGATGGATATGAAGTAGAAGATTTCGCTAAATTACTCTGTGATTTTTGGGATGATGTAGATTTCAATAATCTGCAGAACGAAGGAGGTGTAAATTTCCCATCTGCAAAAAAACCAGAAATTCTTCTGGCAAGATTAATCACAATGTTTACTTCTAAGGGTGACATTGTACTTGATTATCATTTGGGCTCTGGGACTACTTCTGCAGTAGCTCATAAAATGGAGAGGCAATATATTGGAATTGAACAAATGCAATATGGAGAAAACGACAGTGTCGTCCGTCTGAAAAATGTGATAAATGGAGATAAAACCGGTATTTCAAAGAATATTGAGTGGAAGGGTGGTGGTAACTTTATCTTTTGTGATCTTGTGCAATACAATCAAGCCTTTTTGGCAAGTATTCAAGAATCCAATAACACTGAACAACTCCTTACCATCTGGCAAGACATAGCAGCAAATTCATTTCTTAAGTGGTATATCAGCCCAGAGATTCCTGAAGATGCCATTAACGACTTTATTGCTCTCAGTGAGGAAGTAGACGGGCTGGAGAAGCAAAAGAAACTGCTGATCGAACTTCTGGATAAGAACCAGCTATATGTCAACCTATCCGAAATCGATGACGCTCAATTCAACGTCAGTGAAGAGGATAAAGCCCTCAATCGTGCCTTTTATGGGGAGGTATGACATGGGAGAAAATTATCTTTATGAAGAACTAGATGTACTTTCCAGGCATAGGCTACTGGAAAAAAAAATACCAGATAGCATCACCGCAAATATCAACCCCAATTTCGAATTACGCGAATACCAGGTCGAAGCCTTTGCCCGCTTTTTACACTGCTTCCACAACGACTTTCCGGGCAAAGGACAACCCCTGCACCTTCTGTTCAACATGGCAACCGGCAGCGGGAAAACGCTGATCATGGCGGGCTTGATCCTGTACCTTTGTCAGCAGGGCTACCGTAAATTTTTGTTTTTTGTCAACAACCTTAACATCATCGAGAAGACCAGGGATAATTTCCTCAATCCCGCCTCGATCAAATATTTATTTGCTAATCCGCTCCACATCGACAACCACTGGGTGAAGGTAACCGAAGTAAGCAACTTTGAAGCCGTCAACCCGAGGGATATTAACATCTGCTTTACCACCATCCAGAAATTACACTCCGATCTGACTACAGAAAAAGAAAATGCGTTGACCTTTGCGGACTTCCGCAAGCACAAAATCGTGTTGATTGCCGATGAAGCGCACCACCTCAACGTGCGCACCAGAGCCCCGTTTGAGCTGTTTGAATCCTGGGAAAACACGGTGGAAGCGATCTTCGCTCAAAATCAAGACAACCTGCTACTAGAATTTACAGCCACCCACAATTACACCCACAGCAGCATGATGGAAAAATATCTCCACAAGGTGATCTTCCGCTACGACCTCAAGCAGTTCCGCAATGACCTGTTTTCAAAGGACGTTTCTATTGTGCAGGCTGACCTGGATTTAAACGAACGTATCCTGCAGGCGCTGATCCTCAGCCAGTATAAACAGGAAGTGGCAGCCCGGCATCGCATCAACCTCAAACCCGTGATCCTGTTTAAAGCACAGCGCACCATCGCCCAATCTGAAGAGAACAAAGCCAACTTCCACAAGTTGATTGGCAGCCTTTCAGCCAGGCAAATCGCAACCCTAAGGCGGTCAGATATTGGCATTGTCAGGCGCGCCTTCCAGTTTTTTGATGCGCAGGGAATCACCGACGCCCAGCTGGCAGAACGCTTGCGCTTTGAATTTCAGGAAGCTTTCTGTTTATCGGTTAATGAAGAGGCGGAGAAGGATCGCTACCAGATCCTGTTGAATACTCTGGAAGACAAAAACAACCGTATTCGGGCGATCTTTGCTGTGCAAAAACTTAACGAGGGTTGGGATGTGCTTAACCTGTTTGACATTGTGCGCTGTTATGAGACCAGGGATTCTGGCAAAGGAAAGATCGGTAAGACAACGATGGCTGAAGCGCAGTTGATCGGACGCGGCGCGCGATATTTCCCCTTCGTCACCAATGAACATGAAGATCGCTTTAAGCGCAAGTTTGACAAAGACCTGGAGCATGAATTGCGTGTGCTTGAAGAATTGCACTATCACAGCATCAACGATTCGCGCTACATCGCCGAGATCAGCCAGGCGCTGGTGGAACAGGGTATGCTTGATAAACACAGCGTGGAACGCCAGTTGACGTTGAAGGAGGGCTTCAAGAAAACACGTCTGTACAAATTCGGCTTTATTTATAAAAATGAGCGCATTCCCAAACAGTATAACCAGGTGTATAGTTTCGCGGATCTGGGTGTGACTAGGCGCAATTACGAGCACGTGATTGCCACCGGCAGGGGCGAGACTTATGCGCCATTGATGGAAGGAAAAAAGAAAACCTTGGTTAAGGATGAAACACGGGTGGATTTGAAGGTGAGCCAGATTGAGAAGAATATCATCCAATCAGCACTTGCCCGCAACCCATTTTACAGCTTTGCTTCAATTAAGCGCTATTTTCCGAATGTCCGTAGCATGCGGGAATTCATCCAAAACGAAGCTTATTTAGCGGGACTTGAAATCACCTTTCAAGGCGATGTGTATAACCTAGATGAGAATAAGCGAGAGAAACTGCAGGCGGTCATCGGGCTTTTGAACGCCATCGAAGCAGAGATCAAGGCGAACATCACCGAATACGAAGGCACGCCAGATTTTCGCAAAGATTTTGTTCATAATGTCTTCAAAGACAAGCTGCTGAGATTTGACAGCAGAAATCCGGCAGGGCAGGAAGACGCACAATTTGACGGTTTTGTTGCAGATAAAGATTGGTTTGCCTTCAACACCATCTTTGGTACCAGCGAGGAAAAAGCCTTTGTACGCATGCTTGACAGACATATTGCAGAGTTGGAGGAAAAATTTAGAAATATTTACCTTTTGCGCAATGAACGCCATTTTGCCATTTATGATTTTGAATATGGCAGACCCTTTGAGCCAGATTTTGTGCTCTTTTTAGAAAAGGACAACGGCGTCCTGTTAACCTACCAGGTGTTTATTGAGCCGAAGGGTAAATTCCTTCAAAAAGAAGATGCATGGAAAAAGGATTTCCTTGAGGAGATCAAAGCAATTTATGGCGATCAGCTGATAAAAGTCGACACAAACCAGAAATACAAATTGATCGGCGTCCCATTTTATGATGTTGATGATGAAAACAAGTTTCGGGAAGAGCTGTACAGCACGCTTTTATAGATTCTTTCTGATATCGGAAATGTTATTGGCTGAATTGGTGAAGTATTAGCAAAACATAAATCATTGGCTGTCGAAAGAAGGGAATCATGAGTGTGTTATCAAAATTATCGGATGCGGAAAAGATTCGCTTTACGGAAGAATTACTAAGCAGGTTTTTATCTCCTGGCTTTGGTGCCTTGCCAAAACGAGAAATCGAAATATTGATTTTTCATCTCTTATGTCACAAAACTGACGCGTTTACAGGATTGTCAAATTATGATATTTCAAATGAGTTGAAAATCTCTGAAACTAAAGTGAAATCATTCAAGATAGAAGCAAGTTTAAAATATCAACAAATGGATCATCAGGAGGCGCTCATTGAAATTGCTCGCCTTTTCTTTGAGTACAATGAATTAAAGCCCGCTTTAGAAGACGATACCGTCATTTTTGCATTAGAAGATCCTGTGCTTAAGCGTGAGTTTGAGCATGCAGTTAAAGAGTTAGGTTATTTTGTTGATCACAGTTTCCACCGTGAAATAATCAAGGTCAAAGCTTCAGTTTTCCTTGAAATTTTTATCCGAAGCTTTGAAGAAGCAGAAAAAAAGTTTATCCAAATGATTATGGATCAACACAAAGACGACAGTAAATTTCAAAAGCAACTAATTAAACAACACACAATAAGTAAACAGATTGAATTATTTTTCGATGCTCATACAGACAAAATTGGTCTTATTTTAACCTTGCTATCGATCATTTCTCCATTTATCACACCTTGATATCTTCAGTTTAGTATTTTTTACCTTGATTTTAATGCTGTAGTTATAATAGAAACATATTAAGGACTTTTGATACTTGGAGGAGATATGGCAAAATATGATCCTTTTAAGGATTAACTTAAGAAATTATTCTTCTCAAAAGTGGATGATTCTCGGTCATTTAACAAAATTATTGGTGTTCTTTACGTAAACCTGTTGCATTCAGCCCACAATCGTCCTGTCTGACAGCCAAATGAAACGGTGGCTTCTCACGCTTACATTCATGTCTTACAGGATGCAGGTGGAAGATGGAAACAGTCGATATCAATAGACAGCTCAAACAGTTTATATGTTGCAACAATTAATAATTAAATTTGAATGCAACTGACATACTCATTAGCACAGCCCATGAGGTGTTCTCTTACTAAGGTATGTAGAAAAACTTGCCTGATGTTGACCAAGGCATGATAAGAAAGGTGATTATTGTTGTTTATAAATTGTCCAATTTTCAGATAGTTATAATGGTGAGCGAACCGTAGAGTAATAAAGTTTACAAAGACATTTCTCGTAATTAAGGAAATATTCAATGGAAAATGTGAGTTCCACTCAAGTCATATTTGAAAATGGTGTCACTTTTGAACGCGATAAAAATGGTTTATGGCATTATAAGACACAAAATAGACAAGGACATTCTAAACCCGTAGAAATTTCCGAAATTAAACACAAATATAACATCCGCCCAATAATAGAGTCCATGACTTACAGTAATTTACTGCCCAGGACATACATAAAATCTATCCAAAGGGAAGATATTTACCTGGATTCAATATTAACGCAGGTAATTCCAAAATCCTTGGAAAAGGATCCTTTCATATCATCACTGTTTGATATAAAGTATATTGTGGGTGCTGTAATATATCACTGCAAGCAACTTGCAGAGATTTATAGCAGTATCTGTTATTTGGGGACTAGAGTTGTTGATATCTCACACACTGATTCTGATAAATTTGTCTTTGGTAATTTTTCTGAACCACATTATGAGTTTGATGCATTAATAACAGCAGCTCGTCGGGCTTATGATACAACCAGATATATTCTCTGGAATGTTTTTGGACCAGGAAAGGGATCTATTCCAGCATCATTTCCTAAAGTTATTTCTCATTGCACTAAAATACCACCATCACTAATAACCCGATTAAACAATAGCTGGGAAGATTATGGTAGAAAAATGACTGATTATCGGGATTGTATTCAACATTATTCTCCACTTTCTCGCGGAATTACTTCAATCAATATGTTGCGACTTGATGAGTTTGTTTGGTCGATGTCAATTTATATACCAGACAATCCAGAAGTGAGGTCGTTAGAAAAATTCAGAATCTCAAAAAAAATAGATGCATTGACTTACGGCTGGGAACTAACAAATGAAATAACTGAAATCGCTGTGGAAATTGTTAATGCAGTTGAAAAGTTTGTCAATTGATACATTTCTTCAGAATTATCAACTCTGCTAAAATGTGGTATTCTCTTTTTTTGCATAGGTCATAAAGAACAACTCGCAGATGATTAGCCTTGAGAAAGCCCGTATATTACTCCAGGCTTTCTCTATTCATATTGTTAATGCAGTTATAAGGTTGCCTTTACCTCGTTCCCATTGGCATAGGCGGATACTGTACGGATCATCAAATCCCACTTAGAAGGATCAAACTCCAGATTTGATGCTTTTAAGGCTTCAGCGATATCTTTGCCTGTAAGACCATATTGATTGGCAAACTCAAGTAAATCTTGTTTAGTTTTCACCACTACCTGTGGCACACCTTCATTCAACCATGCCAGTATTTTCATCCCAAAGTCTTCACCAGGTGTTTCAATAATGCGATCCTGGAACTTTCCCGTCCTGTCTTTGATCACATGGACCCTATGCTCGGGGCTGATTTCCATCAACATATCAAATTCATACTCAATCCCTTTACCTTGCTCAGGTGCCAAACCAACTCGCATCGGACTAGATTTTCCATTGGAGTCTAGGTTGATTGTCCATTCAGTTTTCGTGCGCATCGTGGCAATGATGTGACCAGGGAAGCTTAAAAGCGTATGAACCATCTTATTTTGTAGAGGCGTCCCTTCAGACCAAGCAGCCCAGGAGTTGCCCTTATACTTTGCTTTTGCGAGTTGATCCACCTGTATTAATAGTTCCTTCCAGGCGTGGGTGAGAGAGTCGATGATCAAAACCTCATATTTCCTTGCGGCTTGGATGGCTTGAATCATGTTTTCCACCTTGGGGTTGCTGAGATTTAGTACGTCAAATTGAAAACGATCGGCGTACTTGGAGGCTGATCCGAATTCCGTATCGATCAGTGCAATTTTTCCAGAATTGGCAATGATACCCGTTGCTAACCGCAAAGAGGTGTAGGTTTTGCCAGACCCAGCGGGTCCGAATATTGACAATCTTAGTTTAGATTGGGTTTTGGTTGCTTGGTTGAAAATAAAATTTGTCATGATCTCTCCTTTCATTATTTGGTTTATTCATTAGTCTTTCCGACATCGGAAACATCTATAACTTCAGCCCTGAGAATAAAAAAGTTAATACGAAATTTTCTAATGATCAGCACCAGGCTCTTTTTTCCTAGCGGAAATTCAATTAATTTCCCATCAGGCAAATGCAGCAATCTAATACTGCGATAAACAGGGTAAACGTGCAGTTCGCCCAATTCACTCTCGATCAGGTTGATACCGATCAACGTGTTTAGATAATCATCGTTGCTTTTCGCTATGAAGCGCTTCAGCTTCGAAAGATATTTCTCGTTATGGTAAATCTTCATAGTTTTCCTTTAACGTGCATCAGTAATCATTTGACCAAAGTGACTGCGAGCCAGCTCTTGCATTTGTGTTGGAACAATTCTGACGGAGCCTTGGAGTTTGCGCATTAAGTAGGCGTATTGTTCTTCATTAACAAGCGAAATAACCACCTTGATTGGGCTGTTTCCCTGGATATAATCTATAACATGCGTTGTAAAGGATGCTGGTCTCTCGGGACGAATGCGGGTTCTAAGCTGTCTGTTGGGGAGCTGACCTGCTTCCAGCAATTGTCCAACAATCGCTTGTTGAACCTGGTCATCGGTCATGGCAATTCCTGAAGCCGCATTGGTTGCAAGGATATCTTCGGCTAAAACCTCAAAGGCATGTTCAACATTTCGAGAAGGGCTGCTTTCCCCTGTGATAGTCCTGACGAGGTAAGGACACAACTCTCGAAAGTTCGATTTGCCAACCTCCTCCCATACCAAAGCCAGGTTCAAGCCCAGAACTTGGGTTAGGTACGGGAAGACAATATTATAGAGGTTACGGATATTGGAATACTCAGAAGGCGAGATTCCTTGATCTTTGGCAGCATCCTGCATAGACTGATATTGATTAGGATGTACTGACCACAATGCTTCGTTTTCAATTTCTTGAATTAACTTTCCTCTCAGTAAGACCTCTGCCAGCCCCAAATCACCGATTAGTTTGAGCTGTTCCAGCTTAATCATGGCTCTGAGCTCTGATTGGGTATAAGTATCAAGATCAACCCCCGAATTTTCTAAGGCGTTTTGAAGGTTATGGGTTGCTGCTTGCTCGGATTGGGCTTCAAATTTAAACAGGTAATCGGCGATCATCGTGTTGGTTGATGCCTGGATGGTTATGGCTGATATTTGCATAGTTCTCCTCTCAATGTTGATGGAATAAAAGATAAATAACCATAAACTGCCGCAAGGCATCATGGTTTTTTCATGATAATGGTTGTTGGGCTTGTAAGATAAGTGAAGCGATTTGGTGGATGTTATTGACAACAGGTTTATTGCATGTTATAGTCTTATGACAAAAAGGAGGTGTACATGACAGTTAGTTTGCAAGAGCTTGTCAAAACAAAGTTGAAACAAGAGAACTTGAGCTTACGCAAAGCTGGAAAACAGACAAACGTTGCTCACACGACTATCGATAGGGTGTTGAAAGGTGAACAGGTTGATTTGGTAACTATAGAAAAAATATGTGCCTGGCTAAATATTCCAGTTTCAAAAGTCCTCGATATAAAAAGGGAGGAAAGCACTTATAAAAGTGATTTTCCAGGATTGATTGCACTGTATCCTGAATTGGGCGAAGTCTTAGTTGAATTAGCTGTGGAAATCACTCAACACAATATGGACCCAACTATCCTGTCGGAGATTGCTGGATTTATATCTTACAGGATGCAAATGTATAAAGATAAAAGGAGAAAAATATAAGCAAACCAGAAAATATTGATAAAACAAAATTACTATGTACCGTCAAAATGCTGTTATTTTCAATTGTATGGTTGTGAAAATCAGCAAATTCTAGTCAAAAAAGGAGTGTTTTCTGGTTTAATTAAACCTGTGGACTATCAATAATTCTTATTTTACGTGGAGTTTAAAAACCAAAATAACCCCAGTATGTGGGGGGTGACCCTGTGGTAACCGCCATAACTGGCGTAATGAGCGTGCAGAGACTCGAACTCTGAACCAATGGCTTAAAAGGCCACTGCTCTACCATTGAGCTACACGCCCATCTTCAAGTTTGTATTGTAGCACCCTCTGCCCTCTACGTCAATAAAAAAAACCGGGCGTAAGCGTCCAATTTAGCGAATTTTTTTCAAACTCCCCAACATCAAATTGAAATTGTCGAGCGTCTCGTTATCTGGCTGATTATGAGGAAAGTTCGTGATAAAGGTAAAGTAAGCGCTTTTGGTTTCGAAGAAGTAGGTGGACATCTGCACCCTGCCTTTTGCGGATTCGATCAGGTGATTGAAGCGATGCACTTTGAGGTGATTAACGCGGAAAGTTTCGTGCCCTAAATACAGGGCGGTTTTACTTCCGTCATAGCTGAGCAGGATATCTTTGCCAGTGACATCAAAAAAAGCATCCCGGTCAAATGTGGAAACGTCTTTGATGTGGGCGATAAGGGTTACACAGTTTTGCTGATACGCAATCTCCTGTGTGGGGGTGCACTGTGGCGGAACGAGGGTCACCTCCCATTGGCCTGGATTGTCGCGGTTGGGCGCGTAATCGACCAACCAGCCCGGGGGAAGGCGGAACTCGATGTTAAGAGCGGGTTCCTGGTCGATGCGGAAGACCTTCCAATCCGCTGTTTCTTTGCTGGCGTTACAACTGGACAGGATCAGCAAGGACATCAGGCTGAAGATGAAGGTCAATATTTTTCGACGTTGCATACGCTCCTCACTCTAATCCTTTTTAGGGGATACATGATAATAGTATAATGATGACAGACATTTGATCAGCGTGCCAGAACGCGGATTTGATCTGGCAGCACCAGTCAATTTTACCCCAATATTGTCCCTGGGGCAGAAGACGAGCCGGTGAACACCTGGCCTTTTGATCGGTTAAATTAATGCGAGTGAAAGGAAAACCTGATGATGAAAGACAACAAACGGATCTTACGAGCCTTTGGTTTGTGGAAAAGCCAAATTACGTCGGATTTGATGGCTGCCTCGATTGGTTTAACAGATCCCCAATGGGACACGGATGGTCAGACGCTGGTGTGGCGCGAGGAGCGTGCAGGCAAGGGCGTGCTGATGGCACAGCCCGTTGGACAGGCAGCCTACGAGCTTTCCGGCGCGTTGAATGTGCGCGGCGGTGTGGGCTACGGTGGCGGAGATTTCACCATTCGGGATGGGCTGGTCGTGTTTGCTGCCAGCGATGGGCGGCTTTACCGGCGCTCGCTGGGTGTGGGTTTCCCTGAACCAATTACGCCAGCTTTTGGCAGCGCGGCAGCGCCCCAGCTCTCGCCCGGAAACCGTTGGGTGGCTTTCATTCACACATATGAGGGTGCAGACATGCTGGCAGTGGTGGACAGCGCGGGGGTGGGCTGGTCGGTCAAACTGGCCCAGGGTGCGGATTTCTACATGCAGCCCGCCTGGCATCCGGATGGCGGCGCGATTGCCTGGATTGAATGGGATCACCCCAACATGCCCTGGGATGGAACCCGGCTGATGACCGCTGTTTTGGAGGGCACCCCACCGCGGATCGAGGCAGCCCAGCACCTGGACGGTGACGATGATGTTCCCATTTTGCAGCCGGCCTTCTCTCCGAATGGACGCTACCTGAGTTATTTTAGCAACCAGGGTGAGTGGGATCAACTTGTGCTACGAAACCTGGAAACTGGCGAATTATCGGTATTGGTCGATAACGCCACCCTGCTGAAACCCGCCTGGATTCAGGGCCTGGTGGTGCAGGCCTGGTCAGCGCACAGTGATCGGATTTTCTTCCTGCAGACCCGGTCGGGTGTGACCGAGCTTAACCAGGTGGATGTGGACACGGGCATGATTACTGGCGTGGATTTTGAGCCGTACACCCTGTTAAGCCAGCCCAATGTCCGAACCGATGGAGCGATTGCCCTGGTCGCCAGCTCGCCTGCTATCTCCTTACAGGTGATCAGCAAATCTGAAGAAAGCCTCCAGGTTCACCAGCGCAGCACAAGCGAAGCGATCCCATTGGCTGATTTACCACAGCCTTATGAAATCCAATGGACCGATGAAGATGGCGCGGCTGTGTACGGGATTTACTCCCCGCCCACCAGCAGCCTGTTCCAGGGAAAGGGTTTACCGCCGGTTATTGTTCATATCCATGGCGGACCGACCAGCAGCGTTATGGTGGGTTACGACCTGGAAGCGGCGTTCTTTACCAATCGGGGTTACGGTTACCTGGCGGTCAATTATCGCGGCAGTACGGGGTACGGACGAACCTACCGCGAAGCGCTGCGCGGCAATTGGGGCGACCTGGACGTGGTTGACGCAGCCGGCGCAGCCCGGGCGTTGGTTGATCAGAACCTGGGCGACCCGGGTAAACTGGTGATTAAAGGCGGCAGCGCGGGCGGCTATACCGTCCTCAATACGCTGATCCGCTTCCCCGGGTTGTATAAAGCCGGAATCTGTGCTTATGGCGTGACGAACCTGTTCACCCTGGCGATGGATACGCATAAATTTGAAGCGCGTTACACCGATTCGCTGGTCGGTCCCCTGCCAGAAGCGGCACAGAAATATCATGCCTGGTCGCCGGTGTTTCATGCTGATAAGATCAAAGATCCCGTGATCATTTTTCAGGGTGGGGAGGATAAGGTGGTGACCCCCAACCAGGCGGAGGAGATCGTGGAAGCGCTCAGGGCAAAGGGAGTGCCGCATGAATATCACCTGTATCCCGATGAAGGTCATGGTTTTCGCCAGGCGGAGACCCGTCGGGCGTATTACCAGGCGATCGAGCGCTTTTTATGGCAGTATGTGGTGTTTAGTGGGTAGTAGGTAGTTGGTAGTAGGTAGTGGGTAGCTGGTAGCTGGTAGTGGGTAGCTAACTGTATTGATGAACCCTTAAATGGCCCGGGCGCCTGATTCCTGATTCCTAATTCCTAATTCCTAATCGCCTGCTTCCTGATCACCCAATTCCTGATCATCTTCATTCGGTTCCACATGAACATAGGCGCGGTCGACTTCGGGCAGGTTCTCTAAAGCTTCAATGATCCGATCTAAAATATCGTGAACTTCATCTAAAGTATCGTCACCGGGCAGGTTGATGTGTATATCGACAGCCAGTTTGGGGCCGACATATTCGCAGATCATATGATGGACGCTATGGTGACCATCGACGCTAAGGGCTGTGTCGATGATCTTCTGGCGCAATACCTCGTCAGGGCCAGCGCCGGTCAGGTAGGCAAAGTTTTCACGCCCGGCATCAAACGCGCCTCTGACGATCCATAGGGAGACCAGAAAACCGGCCAATGGGTCCAGCAGCGGGTGCAGGGTGCTGGAGCCGAGAATACCGATGAAGGCTGCCAGCGATGCCAGCACATCGTTGAGGTTATCTTTGGCAGAAACGCGCAGTGCTGGGCTGTTCGATTTTTGAGCGAGATTCTTGATCACCATAAACATGGCAGTCTTGATGGCTGCGCTGGCTAATAGAACCAGGATGGGCAGCCCGGGTTCGATCGCAGAACCCCCTGAAATGAACCTGCTGACGGATGAGCGCAGCGCTTCATAACCAGAAATCCCCATCATCAGAGCCATCGCCAGCCCGACCATCGGTTCAAAACGGGCGTGGCCCTGCGGGTGTGATAAATCAGGGGGACGAAGCACCGCCTTGAGTGCAAATACCAGCGCGGCTGAGTAAATAAGATCGGAAATTGAATTCGCAGTGTCGGCATACAGGGCAGCGCTGCCGGTAAGGTAGGTAGCGACGCCTTTTCCAACGACTAAAACGGCATTTCCAACCAGGGTAATGATCAGCGCGGTACGGAAGGTGGTTTCCTTAACGGGGTCGGGTTGATGGTCTCGTATTAATTGCATGGTAGTGGTTTTTTAAAGGTATCAACAATCCGAATACAGATATTTAATCAACAAGAATTATAAGCCATTAATCCGCGCAGCCAAAGTGGATAAGTCGGCTGGCGATCGCCAGGAATTTATCGCCGTCCTGTTGATTGCGCAACGGCTTTGGGAAGAGGTTTGCCTTGCAATCCAGCGATGAGGTTGTCGACTGCCAGCAGGGACATCTGGTCTCGGGTGGGGCGGGTTGCACTGCCGATGTGAGGCAGGATCAGCGCGTTGGGCAGCTTGTAGAGGGGATGCGTTGGCGGCAGGGGTTCGGGGTCGGTCACGTCCAGGGCCGCATACCCGATCTGACCGGTTTCCAGCGCCAGTACCAGCGCATCGGTGTCGATCACAGGGCCGCGGGCAGCGTTGACCAGGACGGCGTGTGGTTTCATACTTTTTAACTGGTCGGCGCCAATCATCCCCGCGGTAGAAGGTGTCAAAGGCACATGCAGGCTGATGATGTCAGATTCTTTGAGGAGTGTTTCTAAAGTCACCCGTGTTGCCCCGAACTCCTGTTCACGTTCGGGATGACCGCTTATGTCGGTGAACAGGATGCGCATCTCAAAGCCCTGTGCCCGTCGAGCGAGGGCTTGCCCGATGCGCCCCATACCGATGATCCCCAGGGTGGCGCCGTGAACGGACTCGCCGAGGAGGGTGGTCAGTCCCCAGGTTTGCCAGCGACCTGAACGGGCGTAATCGATGGCTTCACTCAGCCGACGGGCTGCTGCCAGGATCAATGCAAAGGTCAGATCAGCGGTGGCATCGGTCAGCAGATCAGGGGTATGACCTACCGGGATGCCGCGCGCGTCTGCGGCTTGCAGATCGATGTTATCCACCCCGACGGCCACCTGGCTGATAACCTTCAAGTTTTCAGCCTGGTTGATCAACCGGGCATCGATGGTGTCGGTCAGAAGGCAGATCAACCCAGCGACATGACGGGTCTTTTCCAGCAAGGTTTCATAGGGCGGGGGAGTGTCTTCCGGCCAGTATTCGGGTGTGCAAAATGTGTTCAGTTTTTCTTCGGCAATGGGAGTCAGGTGACGGGTGACGAAAACTGAAAGAGACATGGCTTTTACTCCTATTCGTACAGGTGTTGTTAATCTTTATTGTACCTGCATGTTTTTCATCAGACGAAAGGAAATAAATCAAGACACCAGCAGGCTTACCCAGGGCGTTTTAAGAAAAAGAGCAACCCGACCGGATTTTGCATGACCCGAATTAATTTGTTTCACAGCAATTGAAAATGGAATATAATCGCTAGTTGAGGTGTGTTTATGTTTAAGAACATAAAAAATGTCCTGGTCAAACTTTTCGTGGCCATATTGATCATTTCAGCTCCGATAATGGAATTGTCCATCCTGCCGGTTTCGGCTGAGGGAAACACGGTTAATGTTTACTTCTTTGAAGGCGAAGGTTGTCCGCATTGTGCCATGACTCGTGAATTCTTAATCAGCCTGTCAGAGCAAGATGAGCGCATCGTCATCCATGAATTTGAGGTCTACTACAACCTTGAAGATCGGGAAATTTTCGTCGAATTTGCTGCTGTGCATGGCTTTGAACCGGCATACGTCCCGACAACCTTCATCGGAAACCAGTACTGGGTTGGTTTTACCGAAGCAATCCAAGGGGAAATCTTACAAAAAATCCAGTACTGCCTGGTGAATGATTGTGTCGATCATGGCGTCAATATTCTGCCGCCGGGGACATTTCTCGAGCAACCGCTGCCCGAAGCCCCCCCAATCCTGGAAGAGCCGGAGATACAAGAGCCTGAGTTGCAAGAACCGAATCAGGAAGAATTGATTATTAATTTGCCCTTCATCGGGAAGGTCAACCTCGCTGATAAATCTCTGTTGTTGAGCACCCTGTTGATCGCCCTGGTCGATGGGTTTAACCCCTGTTCGATCTGGGTGCTTTCGTTGCTGCTGGCGATCACATTAAATACCCGCTCGCGGAAAAAGGTGCTCATCATTGGCTTGGTGTTCATTTTTGTAACAGGCTTTGTTTATGCGCTGTTCATCAGCGGCCTGTTCACGGTATTCACTTTTGTCGGGTATGTTGGTTGGATTCAAATTATTGTGGCTGTGTTTGCGTTATTCTTTGCCCTGGTGAACATCAAGGATTATTTCTGGTACAAAGAGGGCGTTTCTTTTACGATCAGCGATGAGAAAAAGCCAGGTATTTACAAGGGCATACGCAAGATTATGAACGCTGAAGAAAATATTTGGGCGTTGATCGGCGCCACGGTGGTTTTAGCAGCAGGCGTCTCCCTGGTGGAATTCTCCTGCACCGCCGGTTTCCCGGTGATCTGGACAAATTTACTCGTGGTTCATGAGGTCACTGGACTGGCGTTTTTGGGTTTCCTGCTGGTTTATATGCTGGTGTATCAGATGGATGAACTGGCGATCTTCCTTACCGCTGTGTTTACCCTGAGGAAGTCAAAAATGGAAGAAAAGTATGGCCGCATCCTCAAGTTGCTGGGCGGGATGTTGATGTTATCCCTGGCTATCGTGATGTTGATTGACCCGGCTTTGATGAATAATATCGGCAGCTCCTTGCTGGTGTTTGGCGTGGCGTTTGGCGTAACAGGGTTGATCTTGCTGATTCACCAGGTGCTCCTGCCAAAAATCAAACAGCGGACCCATCAATCCGGGGAATAATCATAAGCTCTGCCCAACCCGGAAGAAGTAAAAACACCCATCTTTTCTCCTGGATAGAAAATTCACCCTGGTCGAATAAACAACCTATCGCCAATCCTTCGAAAAAAGGTCTTGCTTTTTAACCTGATTATCTACTATAACAGAGATAAGGATTGGAGGATGATATGCCTGATCAGCTTAAATACTGGTATGAGCGTATCCATAGCGTGATGCCCGACCTGGAAATTGCGGCGTATGAACTTCACCAGGAAGGTTTGATTAATGATGTATTGATCGTCAACAACGAGTGGGTGTTTCGATTCGTCAAATCGAACTGGGCCAGGGAATTAATGGAAAACGAAGATCGCCTGATGTCTTTTCTGGGTCCAAGGTTGCCGCTATCCATACCCAAACCGGTCATCCATGAAGATGGGGTGCTGGTTTATCAACACCTGGTTGGTGAACATTTTTTACGCCAGGTCTGGGAACGAGCGGAAGAAAACGACAAGCAGGCTTACAGCGACCAACTGGGCGGTTTTTTATATCAACTGCACCATGTTGATCCTGGAGAATTGGATTGGGATGTGCTGCATAGTTACGCACCGGTTACCAGGGAAACCTGGTTCGAGATCTACGACCGTGTGGTTGACCAGATTTACCCCCTGCTGCTTTCACACCAGATCGAATGGGTTGAGGACCTGTTCAATCCAGCTTTGACGAATTTGGATTTCTTCAATTTTGATCCTGTTCTGGTACATGGCGACCTGGCGCCGTATCACATCCTTTACGATCCTGACAGGAGCCGGTTGACCGCCGTGATCGACTTTGGTGTGGCTGGCTTGGGTGATCCAGCGACTGACCTGGGGAGCTTGTTGAATTACTATGGCGAGTCCCTGGTATCGCAATTCGAGAGGACCTACCCTGACCTGCAGAAGATATTGGGGCGAGCGCGTTTTTATGCCCAGGCGGTTGAGCTGCAATGGGTCTTGTTGGGGCTTGAATCAGGGGAAAAATACTGGTACACCTCTCACCTGGGAGGTGCGCGAAATATTTGGAATTAGATCGTTAAGCTCTTTTCAGCCTTGTTTTGCGAAAGAAAAAGGACGGCGGGTTCTTAACGCTACCGATTATTTTCGCTGCATCAGGGGATCCGTAAGCTGTGTTCTACTCCCTGGCTTTTTTGATCAGAGACTGCTTCAGATCCCAGAGTTTTTTAGAGAGCGAAACATGATAAATATGTGGGTTCATGATCCGCAGCACACCCGGATCAAGAAGGTCGATATCAGCCTGGCGCAATGCCCGCATGTGTTCGAAGGTGGGCGTTGTGTAGATCCTGCGTCCGGACATGATGACCGGCTCCAGCAGTCTTTCAACACGATCAATTTCATCCCGGGCAAGCAGACGGCGTTTGGTAGCCATGGTGGGGTGGCGCAATTCAAGTGAAGATTGATCGCAAATATCTTCGTCATGCAGGGCAACCAGGTCAGCGGTGGCTTTTCCACGCTGATCATAGATTCGCCAGGCGCGTTTATTGCCCGGGTTGAGGGTTTTCGCCTCATTTTCAGAAATCTTCAGGGTGGGGATCCATTCTCCCTGCTGGTTGATAGCCACCAGTTTAAAGACGCCATCCAGGGCTGAGTTACCGGTTGAGGTGATTAAATGTGTGCCAACGCCATAAGTTAAGCGTTTGAGCAGATGATTTGGATCGACACCGTAGTACTCGGCTTCTTCCTGGATTTGGGTGATGATCTGCCAGATGACCAGCTCATCGAGGTCGTTGGAGAGCACAATGGAGACATCTGGAAAGCCGGCGTCATTGAGCATTTTTGCCGCCAGGATGCTCAGGTGTGCCAGGTCTCCGGAATCGAGCCGAATGCCTATCGGTCGGTGGCCCTTGTGCTTGAGCTCTTCAAAGACCCGGATGGCGTTGGGAACCCCGGATTGGATGGTATCGATGGTGTCTACCAGCAGCAGGCAGTCATCGGGGTAAATCTCGGCATAAGCACGGAAAGCAGCCAGTTCACCCTCACCCATGCCCAAAAATACCTGGACCATGCTGTGGGCGTGGGTACCCTTGGGTGTGAAACCGAAGATGTGTGATGCGCCCACGTTGGAGGAAAAATCGGCGCCACCGATGAGTGCGGCGCGCGCGCCAGCGATAGCACCCAGGCTTTGAGCACGACGAAGGCCAAATTCTAACAAAACCTGGCCGCGGCCGCTTTGCTTGATGCGTGCGGCTTTGGTTGCAATCAGCGTTTGATAATTAGCGATGTTCAGCAGTCCGGTTTCGATGATCTGTCCGACGGCCAGGGGACCCTCTACCACATGGATGGGCACATTGGGATGGATGACCCTGCCTTCGGCGATGGCATACAGGTTGATGGATTTTGCGTCGAAGTCATTACTCAGCCAGTGTAAAAAGTCATCTCCAAAGAGCTGACGTCCTGATGAGCTTTTTTGTGATCGCAGGTATTGAATCTCTTCTTTTCCGAAAACCACCTGGTCAAGCCAATCGAGGATTGAATCAAGACCAGCATTGATGCAATAACCTGCTTTATGGAAGCCATAATCGGGATTGCTGCGGTAAAAATGGTCGAATTGTGCTTTTGTCTCGTGCAATCCCATGCGGTAGTACAGTTGCGCCATGGTCAACTGGTATTGATCCGTCATCAAAGCCCCGCTGGCGTGTTTTAATTCATGAAATTTCATTTTATTTCCTAAACAATCAAGAATGGGCTATTCGGATATCACACGAATGCCATTTTCGAGCAATCGCCTGATCGAGCAAGCTTTAGCAACCTGGTGCAGGCGCCTGAGCTGGGACTCATCTAAATCGCCTTCAAAATCAACCTTTTCGCGGATGACCTCTTCATATGTATCGTCTATCTCGCAATCTTCACAATCGTCGGCAAACACGCGCGCAAAGGACGTATCGACGGTGACCCCACGAAGCGGGATGCCGTGGTTGTGGGCATAGGTGTTGAGCACAATCGCCGTGCAGGCGCCCAGGCTGGCCAGAAGCATGCCATAGGGCGTCAGGTTATGAAGATGCATCACGGTTTCAACGACGCTGGTGTCATCCTCGCCGGGGTCGGCAGCTCGAAAGTCGGTTCGATAGGTTTTATCCTGGTAAACAACCACGCGTTCAGCCATAAGACAGTCCTTTCGTTATGTTAAAATTGACGTTACCCGTTAATTATAGGAGATAAAAACCGGAAATCAAACTCCAGTCCCGGGAAAAAGGGAGATCGATGAGACAATCTTCGACGGGTGGTCAGTGCCTTCGTCAGCTTCTTTTACTGGTGATAATCCGAGGCTTGGTCGACCGGCTGTGATATTGTGTTCCATCCGGAAAGATGATCTGTGTTTCCGAACCCTCCTTATGGATATCCAGTCCCTGCCAGCTCACCTCCACAGGCCAGGGGAAGGGGCTTTCTCCCCAGATTGCAACCTGGTCCGGGCTGAGCAGTTTGACGCCTGCAATTTTTAAAAACAAACCAACCGGTGCTAACCCGGCGACCGTATTCGCCGCGCCGATGGGAAGGCTGGTCTTATCATCAAAGCGCGGGTAAAACCCGGAAAATTCCTTCAATCCTCGCAAGATCGGGATCATCAACATGGAAAACAAGGTCATTGCCTGTTTAGAAAAGCCTTCTCTGGCCAGCCCGTCGATGATCAGCGTATTCCATTGGATATTGACAGGCGTAGATAAACCATCAGGCAGGGGGTGCCTGCAGCGCCAGGTTTCAGGGATGCCAAATTCACCGCATAGCGACCGACTGTCGATGATATTTTCCAACATCAGCGCCAGGTGATCGGCGCGAATGCTGCCCGACCAAATGGGAAGGAGGCAGCTTATGTCGGTCTGAGAATAATCGGCTGTTTTGATCAAAAAGCGGTCATCGGGGTTAAAACCCTTAAAACAAATGTGATCCAGGGTTGAAAAAATATGCCGGGTGGTGATGTGTGCCCGATTGATAACCCAAAACACCTCTGCCGCTTCGATTACCTCGGTTATCATTTCGCCTTTTGAATTTTTCCCTTCAAGGCTTATCAGTGGGGCTTTAGGAATTTTTCCCGCGGTAAACAGGTTGATTTGAAGCCGTTGGGGTTGTGAAAAGTGTTTGCTGATATTTACCCTGTCCTGGATTCGCCCGGGGTAATACAGCTCACGTGATGGGCTTTTGTGGGTGTGAGCATCCTGGTAACCAAAAGCCTTACAGGAATCGTCCCACAGAGAAATCATTTTCTCCTGTAATTTTTTTATCCAACGGTCATAGCCATTACGAGCAGACCGGTCGCCGAGGATCTGGGCGATTTTTTTAAGCGCAGCAGCTTCTCGAAGCAGCATTGCTACCAGGGCTGGGCTGTGTGCGCTGTGAATATCCAGGCCAATGCCGGTTTCTCTCCAAATATCAAAATTGAATAACCCGGTGTCAAGCTGGAGTTGTTCCGGTGCCTCCCATGTGGGAAGCTCTGCATGCTCCGGTCTGGCGTTTTTAAACCAACCGACGTCGAAAAAACGCTGCAGGTGCGGGAAAACCCGTTGCAAAGATACAAGCTCCGGATTGATTTCATACAGCATCAAGCACAAATTGGCCAGAAGCGGACACTCATTGGCGGCTGTGGAGATGATTTCCTGGGAGCCTTGAGTACACAGGCAACCCTGATCGTCGATGTGGGTGATGAAACCTTCAAGCAGCCTGGCGAAAAGCTCCGGGTGGGTTGGGAGCAGCGCCTGGGATAAATGCAAGGCATCCAGCAGGGTCAGTTCAGGGTGCTTATTTTTCATATTATGGGCATTTTTTGAATCATCTGTCAGGCGGGGGCGGATGGTGATGGTTGCAGGATCGGATGGGTCGGGGGTGACGAGATGTGACCGGGCATTGACCTGTGCCAGGTAAAACGCCGTGTCCCAATCGGGCTGTCCGGTCGTGATGGTGATCATCTTCTTCTGGTGTGCTTTTGTGTGGATTTGGTAATCCCGGTGCCAATCCTGTGCCACCCATTGGCGGGCAACCTCGTAAGAGCTGTCCTGTGATGTTTTTGACGCCAACACCCATTGAATGTCTTCGGATTGACCTGGCGTTAGGGCAAGAGGGACATGGAGCGCCGGGTAGGGGTTGCTGGTGCCGGTCGATCCGCCGCACATAAACAGGAGCGGGAAAAGTTCTTCTGCTTGTCCCACAAGGACATGATTGTGCCCGATGATGTCCGGGTGGATGGGACACCCCTGGGCCATGGGGATCAGGATAGCAGCCATTTCTGCTGTTAAGGATAAGGGTTGACTGCTGATATTCTTCAGAAAGAGCGCGCCGACCAGGACGTTTGGCTCAGGAATGAAACTGCAGAACTGCAGGAGCACCTGGTGGTTGAAGTTGTACTCAATTTTGATGCTGCTGGGAGAATAATCTCTAACCGTGGGCGGCAAGCTGAAATCGGTGTTTTTTTTCAACCTGTGATGCCCAACGATGAGATTGGGAAACACGCGCATGGATCTGGCGCGCAAATGAAAGGTTGTCTGGAGGTGAAAGGGGCAGGAATCGGGCGGGTCTAAATTCAATGTCCACAGCTGGTCGTGTTCCGGATCAAAGGCTGAAAACTGACCATCAGGCGCCAGGAAAAAAGCTTTTGGCCCGGTTTTGTCAACAGAAATCTGTCCCATAATCCAATTTTACCAATGAATGGGTATGGAGTAGGTGATGAAAAACAAAAAGAAACCCTTTTGAGGTTAAAAAGCTGAAACGGGCAGAGGTGCTGGACGCTTCTCATTAACGACCATGCAGTCGTGCTGAAGACGCCTTAATCCAGGTCGAGTGTTCCTTTTTTATCCGGTTATGCGTATAATCGTGTATTACACCAAGGGAGCGGATAATTGAAGGAACTGATTTAGCTTTCCGCTCGTCTACGTATTGAAAACAACTTGTGAAAGAAAATCATGACGAATAATGACGATCGACCCAATAAAAAGGCTGATGATGCGGCGAATAATTCGGAAGAGATGCAGAACGCGTCTGCCGATTTCATGAAGGACGAGGAAACCCAGGAGATCAAAATCGAACCCTCGGAAGTGATTGAGGGTGAGGTTGCCAGCAGTGATTTTGTTGTGGAAGGCTCCGGGTGGCGGGCTGAAATGGAGTTTGAAGATATCTTCGGTGAAGCAACCCAGGATGAGCCCGCTGAAGAGGGGTCTGTCGAGTGGTGGGGTGATACGCCTTTCACACCGATGGATGAACTGGATGATGATGAGACCCAGCCCATCCACCTGGGCTTGGCTGATGAGGGCGCAACGAGAGTCTCCCCGGTGGAACCGAAGGTAGATCCCACCAGAGAAACCCGGGCAATTCCGGTTGAACCCCCCATGGATCGGGGCGCAGCACCCCGAGCAATCCCCGCAGGGGGCAGATCGGGATTAAACGCGGATGATCTTCCCACCATCCCGCCGCGCGATGTACCGCGAGATTGGACGCCGTTAAAGACGACTCTGCCCAGTCCGGTAAGTGAGGTCGATCCGGGCGCAACCCGGGTGACGCCTGCTGCGTATCAGCGGACAAGCGCGGCGCAAAGCGGTTCCCGCCGACAGGCAGCACAACCTCTGCAGCGCAGCCAGCGCCCGGGACGCCGCCCATCGGAAACAACCCGTCCGCAAAGACCGGGCGGGAAGAAACCCTTTGGTAAACGCTTGTTAAATTTCTTCCTGGTGTTTGTTTTCATTATTATCTTGGCTGGACTTGTGGCCGGTTCGATCGGCATTTACCAGTATTTTCGAATTAAATCATCGCTTCCTGATGTCAACGAATTACGGGATCGAGCCGCCAAATTTGAAACCACTCGAATTTTAGATCGAGATGGAAACGTACTCTATGAAATCCTGGATCCCAGTGCAGGACGTCGAACCTACGTCCCACTGGAGGATATCTCACCGGGATTAATTGCCGCCACGATCGCAACAGAAGATAAGGATTTTTATTATCATCCCGGCTTTGATATGCTGGCCATGATCCGTGCGCTATGGCAAAACTACACAGCAGGGGAGATTCGCTCAGGGGCATCCACGATTACACAACAATTAGCACGGGCGCTCCTGTTAGACCCGTCTGAACGATATGATCAATCCTATAAACGCAAAACCCGTGAGATTGTCCTGGCGTATGAGATTACCAACAGGTACTCTAAAGAAGAGATTCTCGAGCTTTACCTGAATGAAAACTATTATGGCAATATGGCTTATGGCGTTCAAGCGGCTGCAGAAACCTATTTCAACACCGATGCCGCATCGCTGAGTCTGTGGCAGTCTTCTTTTCTCGCCGGGCTGCCCCAGGCACCCTCGGTTTATGATATCTATAACAACCGGGAAGCGACACTTTACAGGCAGCGTTCTGTGCTGGTGCTGATGTATGAATTGAGCCAGGCACGGAATTGCATCGAAATTGGCTCAGGACGCCCACCCGTGTGCGTTGCTTACGCTGATGCGACTCAGGCAGGAATTGACCTTGAAAACTATGAGTTCCCTGAGCTTTCCTTCAGTATGCGTTACCCACACTGGGTTGTGTATGTGCGATCCCTGTTGGAGGAGGAGTTTGATCCACAAACGATTTATCGCAGCGGGTTCACGGTTTACACCACGCTGGACCCCAAACTACAGAATGAGGCAGAGCGGATTGTGTCCACCCAGGTAGCAGCCCTGGTTGACAACAATGCTACCAATGGGGCACTGCTGGCGATGGACGCCAATACGGGTGAGGTTCTGGCGATGGTTGGATCGGCAGATTTTCACAACGATGCTATCTCAGGGCAGGTTAACATGGTCCTTACACAAACCAGACAGCCCGGTTCAGCGATCAAGCCCCTGACCTACGTGGCAGCCTTTGAAAAAGGTTGGACGCCAGCGACATTAGTTTGGGATGTCCCCACGGAGTTCCCACCGTCAAAGGACCCCCATGACACCGGGCCGGTGTATCAACCCGTTAATTACGATGGGAGATTTCACGGTCCCGTCACCGTTCGATCTGCGCTGGCCAATTCTTACAATGTGCCTGCGGTTAAAGCCCTGGATTTCGTAGGCATTTATGATAACCCCGACACCCCGGTGGAAGACGGGCTGGTTGCCTTTGCCCGCCGGCTGGGAATCACCAGTTTGACCCGCCCCGACTATGGACTTTCACTGACGCTCGGCGGCGGTGAAGTGAGCCTGATGGAGTTGACCTCAGCCTTTGCAGTCTTTGCTAATGAGGGGCGTATGATGCCGGTGGTGGCGATTTCCAAAATTGTGGACCATACCGGGAATGTGATTTTTGAGTATAAACCTCCAGTAGGGACGCAGGTGATCCGGGTTGAACATGCTTACCTGATTTCGGATATCCTGGCGGATAAGGATGCGCGCATCCCCATGTTTGGTACCAACCCGGTGATCAACCTGCCTTTCCCGGCTGCTGTTAAAACCGGCACTACCAATGATTTTAGAGACAACTGGACCATCGGCTACACGCCAGACCTTGTTGTGGGTGCCTGGGTGGGGAATGCTGATTATTCACCGATGGTCAACACCACGGGCATCACTGGCGCTGGCCCGATTTGGGCGCAATTTATGACCTTTGCCGTGGACAAGCTGTACGATGGAACGCCATCAGCCTTTGTGCGACCGCCTGGAATCATCGATCGGGTGATTTGTGCTGTTTCCGGTACAGAGCCTTCTGAATGGTGCCCGCAGCAACGCAGCGAGATTTTTGCTGCTGATCAGCCTCCTCTTCCACAGACAGAAGATCTGTGGAAGAAGGTTGTTGTGGATACCTGGACGGGTTTATCGATTTCGAATGCTTGCGATAATTTTTCTGAGGAAGTATTCGCGGCTAATGTGACTGACCGCTGGGCTCAACGCTGGTTGAGAGATGAGACCGGGGGCGCAGCCTGGGTCACCAACCTGGGCTTTTCCACCCCCTTGTTCTTTGTGCCCGAACGGGCGTGCCGAGCTGATGACCCGCGTCCGATCATCACATTAACCGGTCTGGTCGATGGGCAGAATGTACTGGAGAGCCCATTGGAAATTCGCGGGATGATTACTGCCACGCAAAATTTCAAATACTACCGCATTGAATGGGGAAGGGGGTCGGATCCCTCAAACTGGAATATTCTGGTTGATAATGTGAGTACTCCCCAGGAGACGCCAGACCTCCTGTATGAATGGGATCTTGCAGATGTTGAACCAGGCATCCTAACCTTAAGGATTTTTGTGCGCAGTACCGAAGGCACTTTCGCTGAGAAATTATTCAGGTTGAATATTCAGTTGCCGACTGCAACACCGACGACCACACCTACGGAGACCCCCACGCCGACCCCGACAGAGACGCCGGAGGCAACGGCAACCCCTGAGCCATCCTCCACACCGTCCCAAACACCGGAACCATAACCGAATCCAGGGCGAAGACCATGCCGACCAGGATGCCAGCGTGTGTGGTTTCGGATCGCCAACCGGCTTCGTCTTTAATATCAGGGTTCAATTATAAAAGCGCTAATTGAGAGGCATGGTATTCCGGCGGGTCAGCACGGATCAGTTCTTTAAATAGCTCTCGGGAAAGCAAAGGGTTGACTTCAAGGTCACGCGCCAATCGAAATTTCACCACCAGGAAATCCTTCGTCAGCTTATCCCTTAGAACCGGGTCGCGCTGTTGTTTGTAAGCCAGAAGATTTGCGCGGCTGCCAGGTATGACCAGGATGTTGGTTTCGGCTGGTTCGAAATCTCCCCACAAGCAGGGTGAGACGACGGCTGTGGTTAAGATATGCAGGCAATACCGGGGAAGCGTGTGATGATGGTCCTGCCAGTAAATTGGGCCTGAACCTGAAACCTGATAGCCCAAACGCTGGGCGATAACCTGCAGCGATTGCATTGTTAGCTCCCTGTCGATGTGGCGTGCCGCGGGTTGATCGCCTTCCTTCAGCACCCAACGGTAGGTTTCAGGATCAACCAGGTCAGCATAGGACGCTAAACAGTTCAATACCAGCTCATTCTCGGGAGTAAAGATGCCAGGAAGGGCTTGATGGGCGATACTTTTTACCCTTTCTGCCGTTGTGTCGGGGTTGGAAACCAAGTGGTTGTAGATGTGTTCTTCCAGGATATCGATCAGACTCATTGCTACTGTGTTGGGGTGGCGCAACCACCACTCCCCGGCTTCAATTGTTGCTACACCTTCAGTGACATGGGTGAGAAAATTAGGGTCATGAAAGATCGTTTCAAGCCATCGATGGGTTTCAGAAGCGACCTGGTTGGTGTTTTGAATGAAAATGTCGATGGCAAGATGGTTGGTATTCGCCATGCCGGTGAGAGCTGCAGCATGCACCTGCTGGAATGTGGCGGGTTCGCCCTTTTTTTGTAAGTAATTGGTGACGGATTCCATGGCAACAGCCAGAGCTTGCTCAGGCTGTGACCTCGAGGGAGGATGTGCAAGGGCTGTCCATTGGCATTGGGCAAGCTGATCATCGATTGATTGCGCAAATGAATGCAGGTGGAATCCTTTGGCTTCAGCAGCCAGCAATGCCGCCAGCAGAAGCAAGGGCTCATTTTCCGGAATCAGGCCTGCGAACTTGAGCGATGGGTGTTTCATGGAATAAACTGCGTCAAAGATGCCCATCAGTGCAGTGCAATGCCAGTTCCAATCATATCTCTGGCGTGACAGTACCTGTCGGATGGGTGCTACAGCCTCCTGGCCCCAAATCCACCCGGTCCACAGGGCTGATAAAGACCAGAAGGCCTGGTTGGGTCTGGGAATGGCTGCCAGGACAGCAGAGAATAATCCTTCCTTCGGAGGAGGCGTCAGCTCTCTGATGCGACCCTGGTACATATAAATCCCTTCGGGCTGCTCGGGTTCACCTTGCCACTCTGCCAGTGGGATGGGAGCCTTCAAGACCTGCCAGGTTGTCACAGCCTCCTCCATCACCTTCCACAGGTTGCGTTCCCTGTAAACGTTTGGCACGGTTATCTGGCGTGGCCGGTGACGCGGTGAGGGGTAAGCCCAGAGGGTGTTCCCGTAGTCGGCTGCTGAAAGGATCAAAGCGATTAACAGGACGCGTTGTACTGGAGTCTGCTCGAGGCCTTCGAGTTTGTTGATAATGGTCTGAAGAATAATTAAAGGTCGGGCGGGATATGCGTTGAGGATGTTTTTCACATGTGTGCGCACGGCATCATCGTGTGCAGCGATTCGGTTTAATGCCCGAGCCAGGTGTAATTCCTTGGGTGGCAGGGGGGTGAGGTTTTCAAGCGCGAACTCGCTCAGGGTCTGCTCACCGCGCGCACCGCAAGTGGGGCAATCTACAATCGCTGCGAAGGGCTGATAGGCATCTTTCTTCCATAGAAAGGCGTCAGCCTCTATTTGAGTGTTGCAAGCGGCACAATTGATCCTGTAAAGGCTGCGAATATAGGGCTCCATACGCTGGTTTCCCTTGCTGGCCACAGCCAGGTCCTGTAATGCAGCGATTAGATCACCCGATTGCGGGGCGCTGGACAGGGTTTTGAGCAGGAAGGCGTGAATCGGGTTGTTGACGCACGCCAATACGGGGTATCCGGCTGCAGCCATCTCGATCACAACCAGTGGATTGTATCCAAAGGGCTCCAGCACCCAATCACCCGGGTTCAGGTTTTCCCGGCACCAGGCTGAAGCCATACCAGCGGGAATGGGCGGCAGGAAACGACCCAGAGGCAGTTCAGGCGGTGGGGCAATGCCAGAGATGTAGGGGATGTTCATCGAAACCATCCTTATCGAGATTGTGGTAATGACGTATCGAACGTCTTGAAGATGAACTCACCCAGGTTAATTGCGCGCGATCATGGTGTTTTTTTGAATAACCGGATATCGAAGGGCATGATAGTGAGAAAATCAGTTGTTGACGGGTCTGCGCCAAATAAGGCAACCCAGTTGCCTTCTGGCATTTCAAACAGCAGTTCTCGGCTGCTAAAATTCAATACAACCAGGACCTGTTGCGCTTGATAGGTGCGGAAAAATGCCAGCAGGTATTGAGGATCATCAAAAATGGGCACAAAATCGCCTCGCTGCAGGGCGGGTTCTGCCTTCCGAATGCGGATGAGCTGCTTGAATGTGTTGAATAAGGAATCCGGGTCCGCTGATTGGTTGGCGACATTACGTTCTGGATAATTGTTATGGACCGGCAGCCAGGGATCTGCAGTGGAGAACCCGGCATTGCTCTCAGTGGTCCACTGCATGGGCGCCCGACAGCCATCGCGGCCTTTATAGAAAGGCCAGAAAGGCTTGCCAACCGGGTCCTTCACATCTGCTTTTTTGCGGATCGGGATGTCGCGCATGCCGATTTCCTCGCCGAAATAAATGAAGGGTGTGCCTTTGATCGTCAGGAGCATCGCCGCGGCGACCCTTGCCCGGCGGTCATCCTCGCCCAGGCAATAGCGTGTAGCGGTGCGATGCATGTCGTGGTTGCTGAGGAAGTTGTTCGGCCAAGCGTCTTCGGAAAGTGCAGCATACCATTTGCAGGCTGATTTCAAAAAGCGCTTGGGGTGCCAGCGATTATTAGCAAAATCAAAATTGAAGGCTGCGTGCAGTTTTCCATCGCCGCAATAGCTGGCGGTTCGTTCGGGATCAGCAAGGAAGGTTTCCCCTACGACATAGGTTTCCTTTTTCGTGTCCATGATGGCGCGGATCTCGTTGAGCAAAGGGTACATCTCGGGTTGGGAGACATCAAAGACGTGTTCCTGGCGGTCAAAGGACCGAATGCCGAATTTGGGAGGGTTGTCAGTAAACGCTGCGTCGGTGAAATAAGCATTGAAAACATCCAGGCGGAACCCATCGACGCCTTTGTTCAACCAGAAACGGAACACATCCAGCATGGCATTTCTGACCAGCGGGTTACGCCAGTTGAGATCGGGCTGTTCTTTGAAAAACATATGGTAATAGTATTGACCTAATTCCGGGACATATTCCCAGGCTGACCCACCAAACATTGCCTGCCAGTTGTTGGGCGGGGAGCCATTGGGTTTGGGGTCCCGCCATAAATACCAATCGTGAAAGGAGTTTTCACGCGATTTTTTAGATTCAAGAAACCAGGGATGCTGGTCTGAGGTGTGATTGAGCACCAGGTCCATGATGATACGGATGCCGTGTTTTTTCGCCGCTTTGATGAGTTCTTCAAAATCCTGCATGGTGCCGAATTTTGGGTCAATCGCGGTATAGTCTGACACGTCGTAGCCATAGTCAACATCAGGAGAAGGATAAATGGGGGAGAGCCAGATGGCGTCGATGCCCAATTCTTGCAGGTAATCTAATTTACTGATGATGCCGGGCAGGTCGCCAATACCGTCAGCGTTCGAATCAGCAAAGGAACGGGGGTAAATCTGATAGATGATGCCATCGCGCCACCAGAGAAAGTCTTTGTGCATGTTATCCTCCTTTGAATCAGTCGTTTTTTCGTTATTAATTATAATGGATTTATTGTTTATTAACAAGAAAATAAAAAATCTCAAGGGAATGCCCTGAGTTCAAATAAATGATCAACACCGGGTGAATTTTATTTGCGATTAATAACCAAGATATCCACTTAAAACAGAATCAGAGTTGCATGTACGATTGTTTTGTGCTAAAATTACATGTGAGTAAACAAGCATTGGCTTGTCTTTCATACCCTTAGTCGTCGAAAAGTGGGTGCCCTCCCACTTTTCTGTTTAGAGGGCAAAATTAGTTAAATGGAGTAAGTGGAACCATGAAGAAGGAAGTTTTACTTGCATTCAACGAGCTCGTCGAAGATCGACAGCTCAGCAAGGAAGTGATCCTGGAAGCGCTGCAGTCCGGTTTGGCGTCCGCCTATCGGAAGACGGTCAACGCCTCAAATGCGCAGTTTGTCGAAGCAAAAATAAATTTAGAAAAAGGCCAGGTGGCGATCTTTGCGGAGAAAGAAGTTGTGGAAGACGTGCAGGACGATCGCACTGAAGTCTTGTTAAGTGAAGCGCGCCAGGTTGACCCTGAAGCAGAGTTGGGTGACATGGTCATTGTTGAATCCACACCGGAGGATTTTGGTCGGGTTGCTACACAAACAGCGCGCCAGGTGATTCAGCAGCGAATTCGCGAAGCAGAACGCGAAATACAATACGAGTATTTTGGAAACCTGGTTGGCGAGGTTGTCAGCGGGGTTGTTCAAGCGGTTACATCCAGTTACGCCACGATTGGTTTGGACAAAAAAGCTGAGGGTCAAATGCCGCGCAAGGATATGATCCCGAATGAACGACTGCACACCCATGACCGCATTCGGTGTTTACTTTATGAGGTCAAAGAAAGCAATCGCGGTCCTCAGATTTATCTCTCAAGAGCGCATAAAAATTTCTTAAAGCGGCTTTTGGAGAATGAAGTCCCTGAAATATATCATGGCGTGGTTGAAATACGATCTATTGCACGCGAGCCTGGGTATCGGGCAAAGGTGGCTGTTTCCGCTACCCAACAGGGAATCGACCCGGTTGGCGCCTGTGTGGGTGTGCGCGGGGTTCGGATCCAGGCGATTGTACGCGAACTCAATGATGAGAAAATTGACGTGATTGAGTGGAACAATGATGCTGCCTCGTTTATCTCTAAAGCCCTCAGTCCTGCGAAGGTGGTGGGTGTATTTCTGGCTGAAAACGAAGAAGAGGTAAAAACAGCAACTGTGGTTGTACCTGAAGATCAACTTTCATTGGCAATCGGGAGTAATGGCCAGAATGCACGGCTCGCTGCAAAACTCACCGGTTGGCGGATTGATATTAAGAGCCTGATTGAAGCCGCTGCTGATGCCGTAAAGAAATTACAGGAAGACCCTGCCTATGCTGAAATGGCAGAGCGTGAGGCTGAAGCGCAGCAAAAAGTCGCTGTTATGCTTGAAAAGAAGGATGAAGGTCGGCCTTTACCACCTGAAGACTATACGTTCATGGCGAAATTTATCAATCGCGTTGAAAAACGGGTTGAAGAGAAGATGCGCGAAGAAAATCTTGAGGAGAAACGTCGCTACGATGCTGCCCGGGCAACTGTACCGGAGTTAACTTATGAAATTAACATTCTCGATGTGGATCTAAAAGAGCACATTTTGGTTATTCTCCAGGGAGCCGGGATAGACACTCTTGGCGATCTGGTTTTGCAAGTCCGCTTTAACCCGGATCGAATTTTAGGGTTGAATGGAATTGGGCCAAAGACCTTTGAACAGATTCAAGCCTTAACCGATGGCTTGCGTGTGAGCCCGGAAGAAGTGGTTTCTGTCGATGATGTGCAGCCCGAAGAAATACCCGCCATTGAAGAAATCCTGGAAGCGGGACCAGTTGGCGTAGATGAGCCGGTGGTGGAGACGCCGTTGCAGGAAGAGGTTGAGCTTGTCGAACCGGTTGCTCCTGTAAAGTCAGAACCAGTGGAGAAAGAGAAAGAAGAAGAACCGGAAGATGATTTTGACAAACTCTTCACCTATGATGCCGCTAAATATGGGTATTATGAACCTGAAAAGGCTATCGCTGATGACGATGATGAAGAACAAGTCAAACCGACAAAGAAGAAAAAACGAAAAAAACCACGCCCACAATTGGATGACCCCGATCGGTGGGATGGTTGGTAAACTTAAGTGCTGAATGGCGATTGAATGGCAAGGTATAAGTTCGGTCGGAAAAAACATGTTCCCCAACGGTCCTGTGTGGGCTGCCGGAAAGTTTTACCGAAGAAAGCATTGATCAGGATCGTAAGAGGACCTGAAGGTGTGGATGTGGATTTGACCGGTAAAGCTCATGGCAGGGGGGCTTATCTGCACGATCAACGCGCTTGCTGGGAACGTGGTGTAAAAGGCGCACTTGACCATGCCTTGCGAACCAGGCTCACAGACGAAGAACAGCAAAAATTACTGGCGTTCTTTGACGAACATCTTGGGAACGACAGTCAGGGTCAAAAGGGGGCAGAGGAATTGTCATGATGACGTGAACTCATCTGATCGCTCCTCAGCAATTGAAGAATACAAATGATTCTGGCGCGGTGAGATCACGGCGACAGAAATCTGAATAATAATGGAGGTGTTATGTGAGCGATACTGAGATGAAAAAAATTATCTTACCTTCCAATATCAGCGTACGTGCACTGGCAGAAAAAATAGAAGCCAGTCCAATTGAGGTTATTAAAGTCCTGATGGCCAACGGTGTGATGGCCAGTATCAACCAAAATATCGATTTTGACACAGCTGCCGTTGTTGCCAGCGAGCTCGGTTTTGAACCTGAGCTTGAAAAAAGGCTTGAAGAAGAACCGGAAGAAAAGGGCGAAATCCCGTTTTGGCGACGTGTGATTGCGCGTGAAAACGAGAAAGATCTGGTCGCTCGTCCGCCTGTGGTGACAATACTGGGCCATGTGGATCATGGTAAAACGACGCTTTTAGATGCCATTCGGCAGACCAATGTCGCTGCTGGTGAAAAAGGGGGCATCACGCAGCATATCGGTGCATACCAAATTGAGCATAAGGGCAAAAAGATCACATTTATGGATACACCCGGCCATGCGGCCTTCACGTCCATGCGGGCACGCGGCGCCCAGGGTGCTGATATTGTCATCCTGGTGGTGGCAGCGGATGACGGCGTTATGCCTCAAACCCGTGAAGCAGCCAGTCATGCTAAGGCTGCCCGGGTGCCAATTGTAGTGGCACTCAATAAGATGGATTTAGCAGCAGCCAACCCCGAACTCGCCAAACGACAATTAGCGGAAATCGATCTGGTCCCTGATGAATGGGATGGCGATACGATGATTGTGCCAGTCTCGGCAACAAAGAAACAGGGTTTGGATGACCTTCTGGAAGCGATCCTCCTGACGGCTGATCAGCTTGATATCAGGGCAAACCCCAAGGGAGAGGTTCTGGGTACTGTGGTTGAGGGCGAACTGGATCGGTTCCGCGGTGTTTTATCCACTTTGCTGCTTCAAAACGGGACAGTCAAGATGGGAGATACGGTACTGGCTGGCAAAGCCTACGGCAAGATTAAAGCGATGTTTGATTACCGGGGAAACCGTATTTCGAAAGCAGGGCCATCTACACCGATTGTGATCATGGGATTAAATGAAGTGCCCAATGCGGGTGACCTGTTCAGGGTGGTTGCTTCCGAAAAGGACGCCAGATCAATTGTTTCTGAAATCGAATCCAGCGAGAGAACCTTTACCAGGCCGGCCAAAGTCACCCTGGAGGACTTGTTCGAAAAGATGCAGGCTGGAGAAACACAGGAATTGCGCTTGATCATTAAAGCCGATGTACAGGGATCTTTGGAGCCCATCACCAGTTCACTGGTTGAGCTGGGTGATCAACATCCTGAAGTTTCGATCGTTATTTTGCATCAGGAGATTGGCAATATCTCTGAGAGTGATGTGATGCTGGCGACTGCTTCAGATGCGATTGTGATAGGTTTTGCTGTGGAAGCTGATAATGCTGCTGAGCGGCTGGCTGAAAAAGAAGGTGTATCCATCCGTTTGTATACCGTCATCTACCACCTGTTGGAGGATGTGGAGAAAGCTATTAAGGGGATGTTGAAACCTGTAATGGTGGAGCGTGTGACTGGAAAAGCCAATGTGCTGGCGACCTTCAGCGTTTCACGGTTCAAAGTTGCCGCTGGCTGCCGTGTGATTAATGGTGAAATTCGCCGTAATGGACATATGCGCGTCATCCGGGATGGTAAGGTGATCTTTGATGGTGAAATTGGCTCTCTCAAGCGGGAAAAGGATGACGTCCGCGAAGTTCGTGAGGGTTTTGAGTGCGGTGTTGCATTAAAGAATTTCCATGCATTTGAGGTCGGAGACCTGCTGGAATGCTACATTCTTGAGAAGGATGCCTCTTAATGGCATAGTGAGGAGGAAAAGCTGATGCCTTCAGAGATCAGATTAAAACGGATTCAAGATCAAATTAAACAGGTGTTGATCGAGATTCTGGATGGTAAAGTCAATGACCCTCGGCTGGAGCAGGTGTATATCACCGATGTCTCAATCGACCGTGAGCTGGATTTTGCCAATATTTATGTTTCAGCGTTGGGCGGAGCTGACCAGGCACAGGAGGTTTTGGATGGTTTGCAAAAAGCAAGTGGCTTCATTCGTTACAACCTCAGCCAAGTCGTGAAGTTGCGCGTGATGCCAAAGCTCAGATTCTACTGGGACGACACCCCCGAACGTGCAGAGCGAATTGAAGCCCTGTTCGAGGTTATTCGCCAAGAACGTGAGTCGAGCGGCGAGCCTTCAAACGAGCCCGACATAAACGAACACGAAGGGCATGATGATATCTCAGATTGATCAAGAAATTGCGGAAAAAATTTCCACCAGCAAACGCTTCGTGATTGCGTCTCATATCCGTCCGGACGCCGACGCAGTTGGGTCGCTGCTGGGCTTGGGGTTAGCATTAATGAAAGCGGGCAAAACGGTTCAACTGGTGCTCGAGGACGGCGCCGAAAAATATGGTTATTTGCCCGGCAGTGAATATGTGATCCGATCCCCCGTGGGAGAAGCGGATATGATCATTGTTGTCGACTGTTCAGATGCAGAGCGCGTTGGCTCTGTTCTTGATCATTACGGCCAGCCCGACCTGGTAATTGATCATCATAAAACGAACCTCGCCTTTGGGAAAATCAACGTGGTGGAACCGGACCAGGTAGCAACAGCTGCGGTTTTGTTTGATCACATCCCTGCCTGGGGTTTGTCGATTGACCCCGATGTTGCCATGTGTTTGCTAAGCGGAATTGTGGGGGACACAATTGGTTTCAGAACACCCAATGTCGATGCAAACGTCCTGCGTAAAGCGGCCGCGTTGATTGACCTGGGCGCTGATTTGACCCATGTCTATAATGAAGAATTGGTTTTGCGATCCTTTTCTGCGGTACACTATTGGGGTTTTGGTCTCAAACGAATAGAGCTCCAGGGCGAGCTGGTGTGGACCAGTTTGACGCTGACCGACCAGCTGGAATCTGGATATGATCAAGATGATGATGCTAACCTTGTCAATGTTTTGTCTTCTGTTCGGGAAGCAAAAATCGCATTATTATTTGTCGAACAACCTGGCAATTCAGTTAAAGTCAGTTGGAGGACCAGGCCCGGGTTGGATGTTTCGGAAATCGCGTACAGGTTTGGCGGTGGGGGGCATGCCGCCGCGGCTGGCGCAGACATAAAAGGCACCCTGGCAGAAGTGAAGCACAGGGTAATTGCAGAAACACTCGCACTACTGGAAAATTAATCAATGAGAAACAGGAGTATAATACAGAAGAACTTTGGGGAGTAGGGAATCAATATGAGCGAACAAGAATTTAATCTTAAAGATACTGTTTCGGGGGTACTGGTGATTGATAAACCAGTAGGAATGACATCTCATGGTGTTGTGCAGGTTGTACGCCAGGGAACCGGAATCCGGCGAGCTGGGCATACCGGCACATTGGATCCACGCGCTTCAGGTGTACTGGTGGTTCTGGTTGGACCAGCTGTGCGGCTGAGTGAATATGTCTCTGCCTCTGATAAGCGTTACCAGGCGATCATCCGCCTGGGAGAGACGACTGATACCTTTGATGGGGATGGCGAAGTGATCAGCCGTGCGCCGGTGGATATCACCTTGGAGGAAATTGAGGAAGCGTTGAAAAAATTCGAGGGCAGAATTGAACAAGTTCCGCCCGCCTATTCTGCAAAGCGCATTCACGGAAAGAGAGCCTACGAACTGGCGCGTGAAGGTGAAGAAGTAGAATTGGAACCGAAAGAGATTGATGTTTATCATCTTGAACTGCTTGAGTGGGATCCGCCTGAAGCCATTGTTGATGTTTTTTGTTCCTCGGGTACCTATGTGCGCTCCCTGGCCAATGATTTGGGTGAGGTCCTGGGTTGCGGAGGTCACCTGGTTGGCCTGCGCAGGACGAAGAGTGGTGAATTTGCTCTCAGGGATGCAATCCAACTTAGAAAACTGGAAGAAGCTTTTGATTATGGTGACTGGTATAAATATTTAATCCCCGCCGCTGAAGCCCTGGCTGATTGGCCCTCTCGTGAATTAAACACAGATGAAGTTGATCTGGTCCGCCATGGTCACCGTGTGATGAGTGAGACTCCGCCTGAAAACCCGGATCACTGGGTGCGGGCGATCAGCGAGCAAGGCGAGCTGGTGGCATTGATGGAGTACCTGCCAGAAGAGAAAGAATGGCAACCGAGAAAAGTTTTCTTCACTTAGTGTAGACAATGATCGCTTTAAAGTTTAAAAAATTCACCCTTTCCTGGCCTTAATGGAGGGGTGGTTTTAAAATTACTGAGACAAACGGTTTATGCACCACATCCCTGAACCTGACTTGAACATCGTGGAATTTTCAGCGCTCAAGCCGCTGGCTGATGCTGATGCCTGCATCACTATCGGCAACTTCGATGGGGTCCATCGAGGTCATCGGGCGGTTATCGAACACATGCTCGAAATGGCACGGGCGCAATCCCAGGCTGTGGTTGTGCTCACCTTTTACCCCAACCCTTCCGTATTTTTCAATCAACCTGTTCAACCCTTTTACCTGTCTTCACCGCGGGAAAAGGAAAGCCAGTTGCTGGCTTTGGGCGTGGACCGAGTGATCACCTTTCGATTTGACCGAGAATTTTCGGCATTGACTCCGGAAGTTTTTGTGTTGAAATTGCAAGAAACCCTGGGTTTACGTGTACTGGTAGTCGGACAGGATTTTGCCCTTGGAAAGGGCCGGCAGGGGACCATTCCTTATCTTAATCAGTTGGGAGACCAGTACGGTTTTGAAGTCAGGGTCATCCCGCACCTTGATTATGGTGAGAAGGAAATCTCTTCCTCACGGATCCGAAATTACCTGGATGCGGGTGCGGTTGATGAAGCCCGCAAGCTTTTAGGGCGTCCATACCGGGTGACGGGAGAGGTGGCTCGTGGCTCGGATCGGGGCAAGAAGATCGGCCTGCCTACCGCCAATGTGGCCCATTGGCCGGGCAAGAAACTGCCCGCGGTCGGCGTGTATGCCACCCTGGTGAACCTGGAGGGCGTGGTATACCAGGGAATCACCAATGTCGGTTATCGACCCACCTTTGACGACCAAACCCGGGTGGATGTGGAGGCGCATATCCTGGATTTCTCGCAAGATATTTACGGACAGAGCATCAGCCTTGATTTTATTCAAAAAATCAGGAATGAACAAAAATTTTCAGGTGTGGACGCATTATTAGCCCAAATCGAACGTGACAAAACGCAAGCAAAAAGGATTTTTCAAAATGACTAAAACCAGGCGAATTTACCTTCTCAGACCCGGGGAATACAGTCCTGAGACCATCGCGGTCGCTTTTGCAAAAACCTCACGCTCGCCGCTGCCCTTTGATGAAATTGCTGCGGAGCTGAACGATGAAAGCTCGGCGCGCTTTCATGAAAAATGGGTGGTTGGTTATGGGCATAGCTCTGTGGCAGAACATGCAGTACTCCACCTGGCTTTCGAAAACGTCTCTCGGCTGGCGATTGAGACCATCGAAGCCAGCCGGCTGGCATCCTATACTGAAAAGTCGACCCGTTATCAACTTTGGGATGAGGATGCCTTTCACCTGCCTGAAGAACTGGTCGGCAGTCCCTATGAGGTTGATTATTTAAACCTGTGCCGGATGCTGTTCAGGACTTATCTACAGTGCATCCCACATTTGAAAGACAGCTTGCGAGAAACGCTGCCCAGGCACGTGGGCGAATCAGATAAGGCTTTCGAGCGGCGGCTGGAACCTGCTGCGATTGATAGCGGACGCTTTTTGCTGCCGGCTGCTTCCCTGGCTAATGTGGGGATGACAGTCAACGCTCGGACTTTAGAGTATGCGATCAGCAAAATGCTCAGTTCGCCCCTGGCTGAGGTGCGCGCCATCGGTGAGCGTTTGCTGGCGGTTGGCCAGCTTGAGACACCAACCCTGGTTAAATATGCTACCTGTAATGCGTATCTTCAGGACCTTGAGCAAAAAATGACCTGCACGGCTGCAGGGATTGCCACAGCGGTTGAAGGGCAGCACGATTTTCGCATGCTGGATTTTGACCATGCAGGGCAGGAGCGGATATTGGCAGCAATCCTGTTTCGGTTTGGGCACCAGGCTGATTTCCAAAGTGCTAACGCGTATGTGCTCAGCCTTAGCGAGGACGAAAAATCACGCCTTGCAACAGCGTTGATGGACGGCAGGGGAGCCTTCGACCAGCCCTTGCGCGAGTTTGAATACGCCCAAATGAGCTTTGAAGCCGTCATGGATCAGGGTGCGTATTTTGAATTCAAACGGCACCGGATGATGACGCAAACCGTGCAACCCCTGACGGCGTCTCTGGGTTTTGCTGTGCCACAGGGCATCACGGCTGCCGGGTGTGAAGCAGAGTACCTGGCTGCGATGCGCCAGGTTGCCAACCTTTATGAGCGTGTCAGCGCCTGGAACCCCGCAGCTGCCAGTTATATGATTCCTAATGGTTTCAATCGGCGTGTTTTGTTCAGTATGAATTTGCGCCAGGTGTTTCATTTTTGCAAGCTGCGCGGCGCAGAAAACGCACATTTTTCAATCCGGCGCGTGGCTTACCAGATGGCGGAGGCTGTCCAACAGGCATACCCGCTTTTAGGAACCTATCTTGATATGCCTTCCGGTGAAACTTGGGAATCCATTGAGCAGCAGTACTTCAGCACCGTAAACACCTGTTGACCCGCCCCTAAGATACTGTATCCATCCCTGCCTGGTGAGAAAAACCCAACCCGGTGAGGCACACAGCCCATGAAACGTTTCGAGCGAAATTTGCGTATGAATGAGGAGCGTTATTCCTGGAGCGACCATGAAACCCGTCAACCGATTGATTGATTTATTGTGGAATAAAGATGAGAAGCGCCTGCGGGCTTTTTTGCGCCTGGGCATCCATACCCTCATGGTGTTGTTAGCGACCGGGTTTTTTACTGCGGTATTGATGTCTTTAGCGGCTCTAATCAGCATGCCTTCAGGGGCAAGTTTCAAGGAGCAGCTAACCGCTGGTGGGTTGATCCAATGGACAGAACGGCCGGCTTTTAACCTGGTCATTGCACCCCTGTCGGCTTTTTTTGGCATCGGTTTGGCTACATACCTGGCGGGCTTGTGGATCGACCGTCGCCCCCTGCGAAAATTTGGAATAAATTTTAAAAAGGGCTGGTGGGCTGATTTCCTGTTCGGGCTGGGTTTGGGGGCTGTATTGATGGGGATCATCTTTCTGATTGGCTGGCTGACGGGGAGCGTACGGGTCAGCGGTTTTTTTGAGGTTAATGCTCAAAATAATTTTTTCCTGGGGATGATCCAATCCTTGATTTTCTTTGTTCTGGTGGGCATCTATGAAGAGCTGCTTTCGCGAGGCTATCATCTAATCAACCTGGCGGAAGGGTTACACCACCCGCGGCTGGGAGCGCGGCTTGCCTTGTTGCTGGCTTACGGGCTGTCTTCGCTGGTATTTGGCATGATGCATTTAAGCAACCCAAATGCGACTTGGGTAAGTACGGTCAATGTTTCCCTGGCTGGACTTTTCCTCGGCTTGGGCATGATCCTCACCGGCAGCATGGCAATTCCTATCGGCTTGCATGTCACGTGGAATTTTTTCCAGGGGAGTGTGTTTGGATTCGCAGTCAGTGGATTTCGAACCGGAGTGTCGGTGATTGGAACGGAGATTATCGCTAATACCTGGCTGATCGGCGGTGATTTTGGGCCTGAATCGGGCTTGCTGAGCCTGGCAGCGATGCTCCTTGGAAGTGCGCTGACGATTTTGTGGGTCAGGCGCAACGGTCAACTTAAGCTCTATAGCGATTTGGCGGTTTACGAACCGCGGGTAAAGAAACAGCGGGGAAAAATGTTAATCAACGATTTTCAAAATCAGCCTTGACAAACAAACCAATATCCCTATAATAAGTGCAAGATATTAACAACTAAAGACTGAGATGAGGACTAGTATGCACTGGAACGGTGTCACAGAAAGCAGCGGTTGATGAGAAGCTGCACATACGCCCGTGTTGAATGGACCTCGGAGTTTTTGAGGTGAACAGCAATCAGTAGCTTCAAACGGACAAACCGCCGTTATCAGGGTGAAGGGTATACGTAGAATATCTGCTGTACCTGAGTAATGAGTGAGGCTGGCCTGGATCCCGTTGCAACACCGGCGGGTTTTTTGCTTAAACAGGTTGCCTAAGTTGGGTGGCACCACGGACAAAACGTTCGTCCCAATCCGGGATGAGCGTTTTTTGTTTCCCTGCGATCATTGGTCAGACAGAAAAACAATCATTATCAAACTTGGAGGAAGAATTATGAACAACGAGCATTATAAATACCTGTTAACCGAGCACGATCTGCCAAAAAGCTGGTACAACATCAACGCTGATATGCCTGTACCGTTGACGCCGGTGTTGAACCCTCAGACCAGGGAGCCGATCACTGCCGAATTTTTAAACGTGCTGTTTCCTATGTCTCTAATTGAACAGGAAATGAGTACTGATCGGTACATCGACATCCCTGAAGAGGTGCGCGAGATTTATAAGCTGTGGCGACCGACCCCCTTGCTGCGCGCCCGCCGCCTTGAAAAAGCCCTGGGAACGCCCGCCCATATCTATTACAAAAATGAAGGTGCTTCGATCTCGGGCAGTCACAAAACCAACACTGCTGTAGCCCAGGCTTTTTACAATAAGATTGATGGCACACGCTCACTGACAACGGAGACGGGCGCTGGTCAATGGGGAGCAGCCCTGGCAGTTGCCTGTAAGTTTTTTGATATGAGCCTGGAAGTCTTCATGGTCAGGGGTTCTTTTTATGATAAACCTTACCGCAGGATTATCATTGAAAGTTATGACGCTGAAATCTTTCCCAGCCCGTCAGACCGTACAGATTATGGACGCAAATACCTGAAGGAAAATCCTGAAAGCCCGGGTTCGCTGGGGATTGCGATCTCAGAGGCTGTTGAGACTGCGGTCAAATCCAATGGCGAAAAGAAGTACAGCCTGGGTTCGGTTCTGAACCATGTTTTGCTGCATCAAACGGTGATCGGCCAGGAATGCCTGAAACAAATGGAAATGGCAGATGAGTACCCCGATGTGGTCATTGCCTGCTGTGGTGGGGGATCAAATTTTGGAGGAATTGCTTTTCCGTTTTTGCACAGGAATTTAACTGAAGGGCTCCAAACACGGGTTGTTGCGGTTGAACCACAGGCAACCCCGACCCTGACAAAAGGATTGTATGCCTTTGACTATGGAGATACAGCAAAAATGGCACCAATCTTGAAGATGTTCACCCTCGGTCACGATTTTATCCCAGCAGCGATTCATGCTGGCGGATTACGCTATCACGGTATGGCGCCCCAGATCTGTATGCTTTACGACGCTGGACACATTGAAGCGGTTGCCATCCCCCAGTTAGAAACCTTTGAAGCTGGCGTGCTGTTTGCCCAAACAGAAGGGATCATCCCTGCGCCTGAATCATCCCATGCCATTCGGGCAGCGATCGATGAGGCGCTGGACGCCAAAGAAAAAGGAGAGGAGCGGGTGATCCTGTTCAACCTTTCGGGGCATGGGCTGCTGGATCTTTCCGCGTATGATTCCTATCACCAGGGGAAGCTGGTAAATGACACCTTTGACGTCAATCCCGAAGAAATTCGAAACATACTGCCGAAGGTCGTTTTATAATTCATTACCTGGTGAGCTTATCAACAACTGAGAAAATATCCTTATTGAGATCAAAGGTGTTTGAACCAGAAATCATGAAAACTAACAATGAAAAGAGGAAATATGATAAAATAGCCAGGTTGTGCAAATTTTTAATGTGGGGTCATGCTGACCCCACATTTGTTGGAGTATTTGTTATTTTTGGAGGAAAATGTGAACGTATATTTGTATCTATCCCTGATTCCAGAAGCTCTGATCGCGTCGATGCTCTCCCCGGAGGAGTTCGGTGTTTATTATGCCGTGGGCAGCAAAAAGAAGTCCAGCGGTCAGGCGATATTCTTTCAGGTGAACCCGGAATTTCGCAGTAAGTATTTCAGGATCCAGGAAGGCCTGGCGCGTTGTGTTCCCCATGAAGATGGCGCGCCGAAGGCCTCAATCTACATCAGTGTGTATCGTGTGCTGGAACATGTGCCAATAGCAGAGCTGGGAAAGCTCTACGTTGTCACCCAGGATGGACGCACACTGGGGTTAGAGCATAGCGAAGAATTCCCAGTCAACGATGCTGGCTTGCATCTGTATAAGGAAATTGCGCCGGTCACACCGTTGATTGCCAGTCGTTTGAACGCGGCAGACTTCTTTGACCTGATCGTCAGGAATCCAACCTCGCTGGTCACCCTGCCAGCGGTTGCCTTTACCGAGTTGCGCCTGGGCGCATTGGCTACCGATCCGGTTTTAGGGCAGGCAGGCGATTTGCCCTATACCAATATGGATCATTTACGGGAGGTACTGCTGGATTTGAAGACCAAATCTGTTGCCACCAAGATGGTGGATCGCATCAACCCGACCAGCTTTTCCTATCGAACGGTGAAGAATGGCTTTTATGTGGGCAATGAAAATGGACTGCGATATTACCCGATGCCTTCATCCGAAGTTTTGCGAACCCAGCATTATCGCTGGTGGCGTTCGGCGAATATGTAAATTGCATGATCATCATTAGCGTTTATTGGAGTAAATCATGGACAAATTTTGGCTTTATCTAAGTGTTGGGGCAAGTATCCTCTCGATTGGGGTTGCCCTGTATTTATTTTTCTGGGTGAAAAAACAACCGGAAGGATCACCGAAGGCAAAAGAGGTGGCTTCCTGGATTCGAGATGGGTCTCGAACGTATTTGAAACGGCTTTACCGGACATTAATATTGGTTGTGTTGATTTTAGGATTCCTGATTGCGATCGTGTTCAGTTTTGATTTATCAAAGATATCGACCAGCCGGGTTGCTGTTGTGCCGATTAATGGCCTGATGATGTCGGTTTCCTTTGTCTTAGGCGCGTTGTGCTCTGCGGTTGCTGGGTATTTAGGCATGAGTGTTGCTGTTGAAGCAAATGTCCGCACTGCCACTGCAGCCAATGAATCGATCAATAAAGCTTTCCGCCTCTCCTTTTATGCAGGTTCTGTGATGGGCCTGGCTATGGTTGGATTGGCGGTATTGGGAATGAGCGTGATCTTTTTAATCACCAAAGACGCTGAATCAATTTTGGGATTCAGCTTTGGAGCGTCAACCCTGGCATTGCTGGCCAAAGCAGGCGGCGGGATTTACACAAAAACTGCCGATATTGCCGCAGATCTGGTTGGCAAGGTTGAGGTCGGGATCCCGGAGGATGACCCCCGCAACCCGGCTGTGGTAGCAGACAACGTGGGTGACAATGTCGGCGATGTCGCCGGCATGGGGGCTGATATTTTTGACAGTTACGTTGCGGCAGTAGTGGCGGTGATGATCCTGGGGGCATCTTCTTCCCGGCTCGGACTGGATTATGTGGTATTGCCATTGATCATCTGCTCGTTGGGAATTTTGGCTTCGCTGATTGGCATCCAATTTGTACAGGTGGGCAAAAATGGAAAACCGGGTCCGGCATTGAACCGTGGTACCGTGATTACTACGATTATATTCGGAGTTATGGTGACTGCCTTTGTGCTGATCACCTCTGTCAACTTCGGTGTGATTTGGGCAACCATCACTGGCCTGGGCGCCGGTGTGGTGATTGGCATTACCTCGGATTATTTCACTTCTGATGACCGAAAGCCGGTTTTCAGGACAGCCGAGGTCTCTCATTCAGGCGCCGCGATCAACATCATCACCGGTTTCAGTTATGGTTTGGCGAGCATTGTCCCTTCGGTGATCGGGATTGCTTTAGCGACGCTGTTGGCTTACTACCTGGCAGAGATCAACGGGCTTGCGGGTATCTATGGGATTGGGATCAGTGCTGTGGGGATGCTTTCTATCAGCGGGATGATCGTATCTGCGGATGCCTATGGACCGATTGTGGATAATGCTCGCGGGATTGCTGAAATGTCTGGGATGGACCATCACGTGATTGAGACGACGGACGTGCTGGATGCTGCGGGCAATACAGCCAAAGCAATCACCAAGGGTTTCAGCATCAGCGCTGCAGCTCTGACGGTGTTAGCGTTGTTTGCAGCCTATGCAGAGGTGGTCACCGCCAGCGGTGTTCAGCTCAATATGAGCCTGCGCGAACCAATTGTCGTGGCAGGCGTGTTTTTAGGTTTGATGACGCCACCGTTGTTCAGCGCACTGACCATGCTTTCGGTAACAGAAAACGCATTTGCAATGATCGAGGAAATCCGTCGCCAATTTCGGGATCGACCGGGAATCCTGGCAGGGACCGAAACACCGGATTATGACGCCTGTGTGGATATGGCTGCCAAGGGCTCGCTCTCTTCGCTGCTGTGGCCAGCATTAATCGCTGTTGGATTGCCATTGTTGATCGGGTTTGTGCTGGGTCCCAATGCCCTGGGTGGATTCCTGGGCGGCAGCATTTTCAGCGGTGTGATCTTTGCGCTATTTATGTCGAATGCAGGCGGCTTGTGGGATAACGCAAAAAAATATATTGAAGCGGGCAACTTTGGCGGCCCTGGCTCTGACGCCCATAAAGCCAGCGTGGTTGGTGACACCGTCGGTGATCCTTTTAAAGACACCGCCGGACCTTCGCTCAACACGCTGATCACGGTGATGTCGCTGGTGGCATCCTTGTTTGCGCCACTGATTGCCGCGTTTCATTTGTTTTAAAGGTTGTGAATACTGAATTGTGAATAGTGAATAGTGAATAGTGAATAGTGAATTGGAACGGGGAGGTCAGGTGAAAGGTGACGGCGGCTTGCTATCAACGATGAGATACCAATCACTATTCACCACTCAATGGTATCGATCACTTTAGATATGAATTCCTCAAATGCAACCCCTGATTATGGCGGCGGTTTATCCCTGGACGAGCTAGTTGGAATGCCTGCGGGTTCGATTTACGGCGCTGAACTCCCAAATGGTGAGACCTTTCAAGCGGTTCTACGGGCATCAGGGTATATGCTGCAGGCTGAGCTGGCGTTGTATCAGTTGATAGAAATTTGGGCAGACGGGCACACCGTCTGGCATGGAGATAAGCGAGATGACCCGGTGGTGGTGACGCCATCGGGACAGTTGATCCGTACCCGTTGGTGAGTGCGCGATTATTATTCCTTTTGCAGGGCTGAGATCAAATCGGCCTGGATATCTTTGGGAAAGGACGCCAGGCAGTTTTTGATTAACCACGGCGTTTCAGGTGAAATGCTGGTTGCAAGAGTCTGCCTGAGG
>ERZ795049.238-NODE-238-length-87887-cov-12.637034_pt1 | contig 87887 bp, 63 predicted proteins | sample MGYA00375133_ERZ795049 | MGnify/ENA primary metagenome ERZ795049 (study PRJEB30178, sample SAMN05720147) | activated sludge metagenome | isolation source: anaerobic digester from wastewater treatment plant | place: Japan | collected 2015-04-20 ...
TGAACTTTGAACTAAGAACTCCTGCACTTTGAACTAAGAATAGTTCACGCAGATTGCGCAGATCACGCAGATTTAGTTTTAGAAACGAGGATTTAAGGATTAGTTTGCGCAGATGTCACAGATGAACACAGATCTTGTATTAGAAATCGTTTTGTAATGAGGGTTATCCTTGCTATATGTTTACTTTTCGATTTTTTCGTTATAGTTTTAAGGGGATATAGAGCTCGTAAAAATCCTTTCGATTGTCTATTATTTTAACTTTCTGCCTTTGTTCAATGTACCATTGATTCAAATGATCTTCCTGCATTTTTTTTTCGGCAGCAGCAATAATATTTTGTTTATCTTTTTCCCAGATAGTTAAATCCGGCAACTGGCGATTAGTTACATAAGCCAAATACCAGCGTTTTTCGTTTTCGATTAAGGGTGTAAATGAACCCAAGGGAGTGTTTAAAATTGCTTCATTCAAGGCAGGAATTTTGCCAATGGTTCTAATATCGCTATCAGCCAGCAATTTATCCACTTCCACAATAGCAATGCTATCTCTGGCGGCTGCCTCCAAATATGTTTCAGGAGTTTCTCTTTTCATAAATTCCTGAACATAATTATCCATAGTGAACATTCTTTTAGTGCGGTTGGCACGGATGATCATTTCCTGCTTTTTAATTTCGAAATCTATATAGTATTCCGGAATTTCGCTATTTAGTTCCAGAACAAAGATGTCACCTGTTGGTGCGTAAAAAATATCGGGTATTGAACCTACTGGATTATTGAAGGCAAAAGCAATCAAATCTGGAGCTCGTCCGATCAAAGGGATTATTTGGTCTTGTGGATTAAAATAGGGGCTTTCTTCCAACGGCAAATTCATTTCTTTTGCTGCTCGTTTTAAGCCAACTTCTTTAGCTCGATTAAATAAAGTAGTGCTAAGTGTTTTATTATCTTGAGCTATCTTTTCCATATCTTCTGATTTACTTAGAGCTCCAGTAAAACGCACAAATAGGAAACGGCGTCCATTTTCGCGTTTAAATTCCTCTTTATGAGCTTCGTAATACTCTCTGGCTTCTTCATCAGTTACATTTATATTGGTTAGTTTATTATAATCAAAACAGATGATTTTAGCACTGGCATAGTTATTTTGGTGCATCCAGGCATTTTTAACGCTGTCCGGATTTGCCTTGACCTCATTTTTAATGGTTTTTATCAATTTATTGTAAGAATAGAGGTCACGAGCATAATTCATCAATTCCTTTTTAAATTCAGGGTGGTCTTTTAATGCTTGTAAATATTTTGCGTTGTCGAACTTTCCATTGGTTTGGAAGTCCTTTATTTGTTTAACCTCAGAAGGGATATTTTTCTTTATTTCCGCTTCCAATTCGGCATCGGTTACCTTTATTTTGCCCGCTTTGATGGCCTGATCGTAAACATAGATACCTACAAGTTCTTCCCAATATTGATTATTTAGCTTGATGCTATCCTGTTTGGTGAGTACTTTTCCCCCTCCGTAATATTGCAGATAGGCCTTAAAACCGTCATTAAACTTTTTATAATTATATTCCCTATCTCCAACTTGGCCAACTAATGCAGTTGGATCGGGCTTAGTAGCCGCTAAAGCAATTGACCATAATAGGCAGATTACAACAAGGATCGCTATTTTATGTTTCATTCAATCACTCCTCATAATTTGGGACTTCCCTTTTCTTATAAACAATACTTTTGAATAGCGGATTTACTGCAAGGAAAAAAACAGAGAAAGATATTAAATTAAGCAGAAGAAGATAGGTTATCATTACTATTGTATGGAAGTTATGTTTGTGATTTGCTGGAATAGATTGCAAAAATGAAACCCCGCTTTTAGAGGCGGGGTTTCGCATTGTAATTGGTTACAGTATATAACTGTAGCAGAGCTTTATATCAAACTCCGCAACAAGGTTATTTAGAGAGTAGCATTTTACGGGTAATATTCTTACCAACATTGGTTACACGGTAGAAATATAATCCGCTAGCGACTGTTTGATTGTTATCATCCAATCCGTTCCAAACAACTTTCTGATTGCCAGCAGTCATATTGCCATTTACTAAAGTCCGAATCAATTGTCCTTTTAAGTTATAGACCTTTACGCTGGTAGGTCCGCTTTCAGGTAAACTGAAGTGGATAGTTGTTTCAGGATTGAAAGGATTAGGATAGTTTTTAGCATCCAAAACTAAAGCTGGAAGGGTAGGATCTTCTCCAGCCATACCACCCATTACTATAGGACGGAGCATAATTTCACCCTCGGTTACGGGTTCCCAATTAGTTCCGATCTTTTTATAGCTATAGCCGCTGGAGTTCGTATCCAAACCTATCAGTGAAGAATTAACAGTTTCCATAATGCCAATGTAGAAAGTTGCATCAGTCAATTGCACTTCTGTAGGAAGAGTGATGTAGTTCCAACCTTCGACGATAGAAGCAAGAGGATACTGATATTGAGTAAGTTGTACACCAGGAGTACCATCTACTCCGGAGTTATCATAAACCCGGACAATCATTGGAGCGGTACCTACTGTGTGCACATAGGCTTTGATATACTTAATGCTAAACTGACCAGAATGGGAGTATTTAACAGCCATCTGTTTTGTGGATCCAACGCTGAATCCTTGTTCGGCAATACCATCATCGTGGTTCAATTCATAATGATCAGCGGGCACCACGAAAGTGGTTACAGCATTGGACGCACTGGATTCGTTTGTTCCATACATTGCAGTTACATAGTAAGTATGAATGCCGCCGGGGACTTCATTATCGGTATAGGTTAATACACTGCCTTCTACTTGAGCAAGGTAAGTTTCATCACGATAGATCTTATAAGCAGTTATTTGGCGTCCGCGAACTGGTTCATTATAAGCAACGCCAAAAGTGCCTTCGGCAAAAGTATCGTTCATAGGAAGCTCGCCAAGTACATATTCTTTGCCATTAGCATCAGCTACATAAACTTGAATATTCCAGTTGTAGGTAAGTGTTGCACTTTGTTGAGTAAGAGTTTGCCAGACACCACTCAAACGAATCATATTTCCGTAGCCCTCAACTTGAGGTCCACTATCACAACCAGCAGGGAATCCACCTGTTGTATTACAACGGAAACCAGCCCAAATTGCAGTTCCTGAGGGAATAGTATAAGGTGTATTAAGAACTACTTCATTCCAGGCATCTTCAGTGATTGTGCTTACAGGTTGATCGTAAACCATAGTTCCGGCAGAACCGGTCCAAATTCGTACAGAATAAGAACACATAGAAGTTGGCTCAGCTGGGACAAATTTGATTTTGGTAATATTCATTCCCACATAGGGATAGATGCTATTAACATCACCTAAGGGGTCCCATTTTGCTGCAACATCAAAATCTGCAGCTGAATTTGTTCCAACGGAATTACCAGCTGGTTCACCACAATAATAAATCCAGCCTTCTTCTCCACCGCCACCTCCGCTACCGGGAGCATTCCAGTTAAGAGTAACTGAATTTCCGGATACGGTTGCTTCCAGATTTTCGGGAGCAGCAATAAAGATATCGTTATAAATCTTGAAATCGTCGATGCGAATACCTGTTCCGTTAGGTGTATCAGCATCGGATTTGAAGAACCAACGGAAGATAGCTGTTTCACCATGGTAATTACTAATTAAACCATCCAGAGTATAGCTTTCAGTCATTGAAGCCCAAGCAGGTGGAGCATCACTATACACATAGTTGTTTCCATTTGGATCATCATATGGGTTACTCATATAGTGCCAAGTAATACCATTATTAACAGACATTTCCCATCCCCAATAATCTACTTCAGGGAAAGTATTGGGATCGGTAAAATTACCCATAATCATAAAATCAGCACGAATATCACCGCTTTCAGGTAATTGAATAGGGGGGCTTACCAAATAATTCATCATATTGATATTATAAGAACCAGCATCATTTTGGCAGATCATACAATGGGAAGGAGATGGGGCAGTTGCATCAGTTCCCAGATGCCAGATATCTCCACCTTGAGGAACCATAGAAGACCAAGTCATTTGACCATCATTCACACCATTATTAGTATATCCACCAAAACTGATATCATCAACCATCATTCCATACATTGCAGGAGCTTCGCTTGTACAATATGCAGGGTCGGAAGCAAAGGCAAAACGGATTTTTACACTTTGACCTACATAAGAGCTGAGGTTAAAAGTGCAGTTAGTCCATTCCCGTACTCCACCCCAAGCAGGAATTCCAGTTCCTTCACCATGTTCAAAACCGAAGGAATATGCAGAGGTCATATCGTAAGCGGGAGTTCCGGTTATTGGAGTCCAGGTAGTTCCACCGTCAGTGGAAATTCTCACATTACAGGCATCCCATCCATCGTAAGGTGGATTTGAGCTTGGAGTTTCCACATTGTGACGCATTTTGAAAGTTAAAGTTGCATTAGCAGCGGTCAAAGTCCGCGCTGGGGTATCTAAGACAAGATATTGATGATTGTAATAACCACCAATGTAAGTTCCTTGAGCCAGGGCTGGATCACCCATCCACCAGACATCACTTTGGGTTCCACCAAAATTGTAAATATGCCAATTATTGGGAGACACCGCACCGTCGTAGTGAGTCCAACCAGTAGCTCCAGATTCAAAATCTTCGCTATAAGCCACAACTTCATAGCGGCTGCCATTTGCAAATATGGCTGTTACAAGTGTAAGGGCTAGTATAATCAGCCAATACTTTTTCATTGATCCTCCTTATAGATCATAAATGATACTTTCTTCTAATATACTGCCAAGGATAAAATAAGATTACTCCGTAGGATTTGGGTTATTGTATACTTATACCAGAGTTTTTTATTAGCAATATGGATAAGCACAATACGGATAAAACTCTTATTTAATCTTGGCAGAACACTCTATCACATATATAGGTGGTGACCAATTTCGTCGATAAATTATGAAAGCCACCATTGTATATTGATATCATAATTCGAATCCCAAATTCTGTCAATCACTTTTTCTATATCAGCCCAATTTTAGGTATACTGTAATCTATATAAATCGTAATATAAGCCCTGTTTGTCAAGGAGTTCGAAATGCGAACCTTCTTCAACAATTTCACCTTTATGCAACACTAAAATGCGATCAACATTCTGAATTGTAGAAAGTCGATGAGCAATTATTATTGATGTTCTATCCTTGATAATTTTGTTTAACGCATCTTGAATAAGAAGTTCGGTTTCGGTATCTATATTCGAAGTTGCTTCATCCAAAATAAAAATGGATGGATTATAAGCCAGCACTCTGGCAAAAGCGATAAGTTGTCTTTGCCCCGTAGAGAGAGTTGCACCTCTTTCCATAACCGGTTCATTATATCCATTAGGTAATTTACTAATAAACTTATCAGCATTAACATATTTGGCTACTTGGATAATTTCTTCATCGGAAAGCTCATCATTATTGAGAGCAATATTATCTTTTATATTTCCCGAGAAGAGAAAAACATCTTGTTGCACGATACCAACATTTCTTCGCAGGTCAGCTAAAGAATAGTTATGTATATCTTTCCCATCTATCAGAATTCTACCTTTTTGGTAGGGGTACATACCCAAGATCAAATTTACGATAGAGGTTTTGCCACTGCCTGTATGGCCAACTAGAGCGATTTTTTCGCCAGGAGCAACTTTGAAAGAAATATCCTTTAGCACCCATTCGTTTTCGTTATAGGCAAGCCAAACATTTTCGAATTCAATTTCGCCTTCCAGCTTAATATTTTGATGTTTTTCTTCCCGATAATCATCTGGCGAAAGAGCAAGTAAATTGAATATTCTTTCTGCACTTGCCAAAGCACTCTGCAAGAAGTTAAATTTCTCCGAAAAATCGTTTATGGGCTCAAAGAGTTTCTGGATATATTGAGTGAAAGCCATCAGTAAACCGATAGTGATTACATTTTGTAATATTTTCCCTCCTCCATACCAAATAATTAATGCTACAGCAATTTGAGATGAAACATGGATGATAGGACGGAAAAAGGCAAACAGACGGATCTGTTTTATCGAGGCCAGATAGTATTTTTGATTTATGTCCGCAAATTCTTGACGCTTATGAAAATATTGATTGAAGAGCTGGATAATTTTTTGCCCTTCGATATGCTCTGCCAATGTAGCATTTAGAACAGCAAGGTGTTTTCGTACTTCGCGATAGACCACTCTGGTCTTTCTACGGAAGATAACTATTACCCAAATTACTAGTGGCAAGATACTAAAGCTTACTAAAGCCAAATGCCAGTTTAAAGCCAGCATTAATATCACAATCGTAATAATTAAAACTACATCTTGAATTATAGTAATAACTCCAGAAGCTAACATTTCATCAATAGCAGCAATATCGTTTGTAACTCGAGTAACCAAACGTCCCACAGGATTGGTATCAAAGAATTTTGTAGGCATTTTTTGCAGATGAGCAAAAACATCATGTCTCAGATCAGCCATTGCAGTTTGCGAAAAATATGCCGTAAATACAGTTTGAAAATAGCTGGCTACAAAGCGTAAAGTTATAATGGCCAAAAAGATAAGTGCTAATATCAATAATTGCTTTGAGGCATCGGAACGAACCTCCAGGCGTTTTGCTTTAGGTAATTCTTTAAGTTGTTCCTTGGGAATAGCAATAGTTTCAGAGCTAATTTTAAACCATCCGGTAAGATTTGGTTGCTCAGGATTTATATTTTCCGGCAGATATTGTTTTAAGATGCTTATGTTTTTGTCTTTAGCGCTTACTAAGAATACCGTATCTTCTTTTAAAATACCTTTTGCTTTCAGCTTTTCCAAGTCCGCTCGGTCCATTTTGTTACGATCTTTGGAACTGATAACGAGAAAGTGATTATCACCATATTTATATTCTTTAAATCCAAGTTTTTGGTAGCGGTTTATAAATTCGTGATAATCATCTTCTTGGGTAAAAATAGCCAGAGTTTTATCGGACACGATATAATCATCAATAGCTGATCTTTGAATTAAGGGAATAATAACTTCTGCACCGGAAATTAACATCAGGAACAGAAAAGAAAGAATAACCCATTTTAGGTAGGGTTTTATATAATGAATGACATTGCTAAAAAGCCGTCTATCGTATATTTTATTCTTTAGCTCATCTTCAAAATGTGCCCCTCGTCCAGAATGACCTCCACCGCCACCACCGCCAATCATTATTCTTCTTCTCCTTCGATTTTTGCTCTAATTCTTTGTTTTTCATAGAGGTCTTTGTACAATCCACCCTTTGCCAGAAGCTCTTGATGGGTTCCCTGTTCGGCAATTATTCCATTATTGATAACAATTATTAGATCAGAATGTTGGAGCGCAGAAATGCGATGGGCAATTATAAAAGTTGTTTTTCCTTTCCTAATCTCTATTAAGCGGTTCAAGATCCTACGCTCGGTTTTTGTATCTACTGCCGAAAGAGCATCGTCCAAAATTAAAATATTAGGATTAGTAAGCAAAGCTCTGGCAATCGCTACGCGTTGTTTTTGTCCTCCAGAAAGAGTAACTCCTCTTTCTCCAACAATAGTATCAAATTTGTGCTCAAATTCCATTATTTCATCATATACCTGAGCAGTTCTTGCTGCCTCAAAAACTTCCTCATCTGAAGCTTCAGGATTGCCCAAACGAATGTTATCGGCAATTGTTTCAGAAAATAGGAAAATATCTTGAGGGACAAGCACAATATCTCTTCGTAAAACATTTAAGGGAATTGTAAAAAGCTCATAATCATCTATATAGATACTATTGCGTGGGGGGTTATATATCCTTACTAATAGTTCAATTAAAGTAGTTTTACCACAACCTGTTGGGCCAACAATTGCCATTGTTTTTCCAGCTTCTATCCCCGCTGTGATGTCATTAAAAATAAAGGGTAGATGATCTGCATAGCGGAAAGATAAATTTTGGAATTGGATTTTACCTTTTAGATGAGTTATACGCTCATCTGCAAAGGCATCATCAATTTCAGGATTAACTTCAAATATATCATTCAAGCGTTTCAGGGAAGCAGTTCCGCGTTGGTACATATCTACAATATGGCCAATAGCAATCATAGGCCAAACTAGCATTCCTAAATATTGGAAGAAAGCAATAAAACCACCAACGCTTATTTCGCCACGAATGGCTGCCTTACCTCCAAAATAGAGAGTGATAATCATACTTATACTGATAATAAAACCCATAAAAGGATGAAATACACCAGCTATTTTCGCCAGCGCTAAATTCTGATCTACAAAATCGTGAGATACCTTATCAATTTTCTTTAATTCGTTTTTTTCCTGACAGAATGCCTTCACTATTCTGATGCCAGAAATGGTTTCCTGAACTTTTCCACTTAATGTAGCAAAACTTTCCTGCACAGCTTTAAACCGAGTATGCACCTTTTTCCCAAAATACAAAACAGTTAAGGATATAATAGGCATAGGAATTATTGCCAGTAATGTTAATTTAGCATTTATCGAAACCATAAATGAAAAAGAGGCAATGGTCATTAGCACAATATCCATTGCAGAAATCAATCCCATTCCAAAAAGCATCCGTACCGCATTTAAATCATTTGTAGCATAAGCCATTAAATCACCGGTTTTGCTTTTATTAAAAAAATTCTGAGATAAGGTTAACAAATGATCGTAGTAATCCTGACGCAAGCTCTTTTCTATGAGATGCGAATTGCCGATTATCAGAATCCGCCAAAAATATCTTAGTACCATCACTGCTATGGCACAACCGAATATAATTAGCCCAATCCAAGCAAGACCTCTGTAGTCAATTGTCCGTTCCTGGATGTGATCTATGGCATATTGCATCACTTTAGGGACAGCAAGCTGCACAAGATCAACCAAAATTAACATTACCAATCCACCCAAAATCCGGGTGTAGCTCTTCTTCAAATAGGGAAGAACAGCATCAAATGTTCGCATTTTGCTCCCATAATCAATTATTTGGGGATGAAAGCTAACCTGAAGAACAGGTGCTATAGACTATTAAAACCCAAAGTCAACCTTTAGAAATGGATAATTTTGTCAAATGTTTTCAGTTGATATTGCATATTCCTATATGGTAAAAAACCAATGTACTATCATAAAATAGGGGATTTTTATAGTATCGAGATTTTAACAAACAGATTGAATCTTGCTTAGATAGTTGTGGTAGAACCACCGTGATGCTATGGAGGGAAATGCCCAAGAAATACCACCGTATTTCTACCACATATAATTAAGCAAGAAATATGTATACTGAGTCCTTCTGAAAAAAGTGGACCAAAATTACGAAGAAAGAAATGAACAAAAAGTTTACCTAAAAGGCTGCATATTCAGGATAGGATGCCATCGAATATATAAGTTGCTCATATCTGGGCATTCAGCGTGAATTATTTTTGCGGAAGAACGGCGTTCTCCGACTACCCAGTTGTCATCTTCTTGGTATACTCTTTTTAAATCTGAGAGTATTATTTTCGGTGACTTCGATGGCCTCGGTGGCTAAATCCTCTCAATCCTTAAATCCTAAAAATCCTTGTTTCTATAATTAAGCCAGCGTGAATTATTTTTGCGGAGGAACGGTGTCCTCCGGCTACCCATTTGTCATCTTTTTTGTATACTCTTTTCAAGCCAGTGTGAATTAATTTAGATAATTTGGTTTCATCAAGCGAGAAGAATTTTGATTGACGATAAATGCCTTGTAAAAAACTATGTGTCTTACAAAAAATTATGGTGAGACAATGAACAAGCTTTTTATGCCTGAGCTGGTAAAAATTATAGAAAAATTCGAGAATAAAAATGCCTGTTTACATTATATGGCAGACCTGCTATCGGAAAGCGGTTGTTTAAGTTTTCCAGATCGTTTTTTGGCTGCAGTAAAAGGTAGAGAAGAAATAATGAGTACTGGTATTGGAAGAGGAATAGCAATTCCGCATGCAAGAGATCTAACTGTTAGTAGTTTAAAAATTGCAGTATGTATGATAAAGCAAGGTTTAGATTTTACAAGTGTGGATAATTTACCTGTAAATTTGGTGTTTATGATTGCTGTGCCTCAAAGTTCCAATCAGGATTATATGAAGATATTACGCTCGCTTTCAGGCTTTTTGAGGCGGGATGAAAACCGTGAATCGTTATTACAAGCAACCGATGAAAGAGATCTATATGAAAAAGTTCAGGTTCTTGAAGAAGAGCTTCGCCCTCAGCTTGGCGTTTAGCTTTCTTATAATATTACCGTTATTTTCACAGCATCAGGATGCGGGAACGACCGGATTCTCTACTTTGAAGATTTATTATTCTGCTCGAGCTAATGCTATGGGGCAGGCAATGCTGGGGAGAGCGATGAATTTTGAAGGGATGCAATTCAATCCCGCTACCCTAATAAAAGCTAAAAACAAGGCTGTCTATACTACTTTTGCAGATCATTTTGTAGGTTCTGGAGGCGGATCTATAAATTATATGGTTCCCAAGAATATCTATACTTCCTATGGTTTTTATCTCAATTACTGGAATTCTGGTTCTATCGACAGAACGGATATCGGAGCAAATGGCGAGTTTATTGAATTAAACGATACTTTTGGAGCACAGGATATTACCGCTGGGTTTTCTGTGGCCAAATTTGTCAGTCCTGCTTTAGATGCAGGTGGAAGCGTAAAACTTGTTTTAGATCAAATTGATGGTAAATCTGCTACTGCTGCCTTAATTGATCTTGGAATTTTACATCACACTCCCAATGAAAAAATAAAAGTGGGGCTTACTATCCGCAATTTAGGCTTTCAATTGAGCCATTATACTAATAAAGATTATTCTGAAGGAATACCGATTACTTTTGGTGCTGGTATTGGAATTGATGCAGCAAAAAATACTCTGCTCAATATAGACCTAAATAAGGCTAATGGAGAAAACTTCATCGGGAAATTTGGCATAGAACAAAGTGTTCATCCTTCTCTGGTGCTGAGAGCTGGTTTTAAAACAAATGGTGGCGATTATTCTATAGGCGGCGATTTGGGTTGGAGCTCTGGAATCAGTTTAGGCTTGGGATGGACTTGGAAAAAATATGCGATTGATTATGCAATTGCTTCTTATGGCGATTTAGGATTTACAAATCAGGTTAGTATACGCTATAATTTTGACTAACTATAGACGACTATATATTAAGGTATAGGAAAACTTTTGAAACAGAACCAATTTTTACTTGAATTGGGAGTTGAAGAACTTCCTGAAAAACAGATTACTATTGCTTGTAATAGTGTAAAGCTATCTTTTGCCAATTTTTTAAAGGAGAATAAACTTAATTGCTCGGGTTATAAAGTGAGTGGAACACCGAGACGAATTTTCTTGCAGGCAATAGACCTGGATAGCCATCAAAAAGATGAAGAAATTGTTAAAACAGGTCCCGCTTTTCGCCTCGCATATGATGAGGCAGGAAATTTAACTAATGCCGGAAAAGGTTTTTTGAAAAGAAATCAGGTGGAAGAAAGCGCAATATTTATTCAGGAAACAGATAAAGGTAAGTTTTTAGCGGTAAAATATATCAAAACCGGGATATCCACAGGAGAACTTTTACAGAAGTGGATCCCGGATATGATTTTACAGATACCTTTCGATAAAAAAATGCTGTGGAATAAACCTGGTTTTGCTTTTTCGCGTCCTTTACGCTGGCTTCTAATTCTGCTTAATAATAATCCTCTTACTATAGATTTTTTTGGTATACCTTGTGGGAATACAACTTATGGTAATCGCTATTTAGGTTTGGATAGATGCATTACAATAAATAAAGCTGAAGAATATATCCCCAAGCTGCTGGAACATAAAGTTGTAGCTGAAATTGATGAACGCCGCAAAGAAATTGTAGACCAAATGGCTAATATCTTTCCCAAAGGTGATTATCGGGTTATAAAAGACCTCCCTTTAGTGGAAACGGTAGTAAACCTGGTAGAATTTCCTACAGCAGTTTGCGGAGAATTTGAACACAAGTATCTATCACTACCCGATAAAATTATTATCAGTACAATAAGTCAGGCACAAAAATATTTTGCTGTACACGATACAATTGGCAAGCTGAGTAACAAGTTTGTCTTTATTTCCAATGGTGATCCAGCAGCCTGGGATCTTATTAAACAGGGAAATGAGAAAGTTGTAAATGCTCGTTTAGCTGATGCATTGTGGTATTGGAACGAAGATACAAAACATCCACTGGATTATTGGACCAAACACTTGGATATGGTTGTCTTTCAAGCAAAATTGGGAACAATGGCTGATAAAACAAAGAGAATAATTTGCCTAACTGAGCTTATAGCTAAAGAACTTAATCTACCTTCAGAACAGAGAGAAAAAGTGCTTCGCTGTGCAGAACTGTGCAAAGCGGATTTAGTTACTAATATGCTAGGCGAAAAAGAATTTACCAAACTCCAGGGATATATTGGTAAACAGTATGCTATTGTTTCCGGTGAAGATGAAGAAGTAGCAGAAGGGATATATGAACACTATATGCCCCGTGGTTCTGCTGATAAGCTACCTTCTACTTTGTGTGGAGCTTTGGTTGCTATTGCTGATAAAATGGATACTGTGGCTGGAATTATAGGGATTGGTATGCTTCCCACTGGAAGTGGAGATCCTTTTGCTCTTCGACGTGCAGCCAATGGTATAGTTCAAATTATCAGCCACCGAAAATGGGATTTTAATATCTTTGCTTTAGCTGATGAAGCATTGGAACTAATCAGTAAGCAAACGGAACTGGATAAAAATGCTTATAGCAATCTACATAGCTTTATTGAACAAAGGATAACCGGTTTGCTGAAAACAAAAGGCATTGCTTACGATGTGATTGATAGCGTTATGCATATCGATAAAAGCCATATATATGATCTGGAAAACAGAGCGAAGGCTTTGAATGATTTAAAAAGCAAACCAAATTTTATTCATTTGGTGATCGGTTTTAAAAGGGTAGCCAATATTATTGCAGAGACCACTGAATTTGTCCCCTTTGATAAAAATAAACTGGTTGAACCGGAAGAGATTAATCTATATAAATCGTTGCAAAAATTGCATAATGATATAGATTCTGCTTTACAAAAAAAGGATTATCCTCTGGCTTTGCAATATCTGATCTCGTTTGGCAAAGTGATAGATGCCTTTTTTGATGCTGTTTTAGTAAATTGTGACGACGAAGTTTTACATAATAATAGACACTCCCTGCTAAGGGAAGTGAAAAATGAGTTTTTAAGAGTTGCCGATCTATCGTTGATAGTATTGGAAACCGAATAACAGGAAGAAGAAATGTTCATAATTGACGAAGTGAAAAAAAAAGCTAAAAAAACTAAGGGCAGCGTAGTTTTACCCGAATCATCTGATCCTCGGGTTTTAATTGCTGCCGCTCAAATCGTGAAGGAGGATTTGGCAAAAATAATACTATTAGGCAAGGAGGAAAAGATAACTGAGGATGCTAAAGCATTGAATCTGGATTTGAATGGTGTAACGATAATTAATCCTGAGACCTCAGAATACCTATCTGCTTTTGCTGATGCCTTTTATCTGAGGCGCAAACATAAAGGAGTAAATCCTGTCCAAGCATTGGAGACGGTTAAAGATCCCCTTTATTTTGGCGCTTCTTTAGTAAAACAGGGAAAGGTTAGTGGAATGGTTGCTGGAGCTGTTAATACGACCGCTGATGTTTTAAGGGCGGCTCTACAGGTGATTGGTGTGATGCCTGGATTGAAAACTGTTTCCAGTACTTTTATAATGCCGGTTCCTGATTTCAGAGGTGAACCCAAGGTCTTTTTATTTGCCGATTGTGCTGTTGTTCCAAATCCTACTGCTGAACAACTTGCTGATATAGCTATATGTACTGCTCTAACGCGAAAAGCAATTATTGGAGATGAACCAAAAGTTGCCCTGCTTTCTTTTTCTACCTTAGGCAGCGCAAACGATGAATTGGTGGATAAAGTTATATCTGCGAAAGCAATTTTAGATGAAAGAAAGGTAGATTTTGAGTATGATGGTGAATTACAGCTTGATGCAGCCCTCATTCCAGAAGTGGCAATTAGAAAAGCTCCTCAAAGTCCTATTGCTGGAAAAGCTAATACCCTTATTTTCCCGGACTTGCAAGCTGGAAACATTGGTTATAAACTGGTTCAATATATAGGAAAAGTAAAAGCCATAGGACCAATCATTCAAGGTCTGGCTGCTCCTGCAAGTGATTTGTCTCGCGGGTGCTCTTACGAAGATATTGTGAATACAGTGGCTTATGTTCTTCTTTTAGCTGCTCAACAAAAATATAAATAAAATAAAAAAATACTGGAGGCAAAGATGGCCACAAAGCTATCCAACCGCTGCCGTTTGATTAAGCCCTCGCCTACACTTAGTTTATCTGCTAAGGCGAAGGAAATGAAGGATGCTGGAATTGATGTAATCAGTTTCAGTGTCGGAGAGCCGGATTTTCCTACTCCGGATTATATTAAAAATGCTGCTCATAAAGCTATTGACGCTAATTATACTCGTTATACCAATAATGCTGGTATCCTGGAATTGAGACAGGCAATTTGTGATAAACTTCTACGAGATAATGATCTTAAATATTCCCCCAAAGAAATCCTGGTTTCGCCAGGGGCTAAAGCATCAATTGTTAATGCTTTAACTGCAGTATGTGATGTAAAGGATCAAGTGTTAATGGGAGCACCTTATTGGGTAAGTTATCCCTATCAAGTTGCCCTAGCCAATGCAGAACCAATATATATTCCTACCAAAGAAGAAGATGGCTATAAAATTCGAGCTGCAGAACTGGAAATTGCTATACAGGAAAATCCTTGCACTAAAGCCCTGATTCTAAATTCTCCCGGAAATCCTACTGGTGCTGTGTATACAAAAGAAGAACTTGCTGCTCTTGCTGAAATATGTATCAAATACGATATTCTGGTTATTTCCGATGAAATCTATGAACGCCTGGTTTATGACGATGTAAAACATATATCCATAGCCAGTATCAGTGAAGAAATGAAACAACGGACAATTGTTATAAACGGAGTTTCTAAAGCTTATGCGATGACAGGTTGGCGGCTGGGTTATGCTGCAGGACCTGCAAATATTATTGCTACGGCGGGGAAAGTTCAGGAACATAGCACTTCCTGTGTAAATTCTATTACTCAGTATGCTTGTGTAACAGCTTTAAATGAAGAAGATGATTCCATCGAAAAAATGCGACAAGAATTTTCTGTCCGCAGAGATTTTCTCTATAACGAACTGAAAAAGATTCCTCATATTTCCTGTTTTAAACCCCAGGGTGCTTTTTATATTATGCCAGGCATAAAATGGTATTTGGAAAACAACAATCAGAATATACAAACTTCTGATGATTTTTGTGCTAAATTACTTGACAAATATAGTGTTGCCCTAGTACCTGGTAGTTCTTTTGGGATGGAAGGAACCGTACGGTTCTCCTATGCAAACAGTATGGAAAACATTAAGGAAGGAATTAGTCGCTTTGCTTCCTTTTTACAGGAGCTAAATCCTGGGAGGTAAAAGATGGATGATTTTAACGATAAAATGAATGATCGCTGGAAAGAAAAGCGCAAGAAAGCATATAATTGGCCTAGACTGATTATTATGATACTTGCTCTGATAGCAATTCTTTACATTATGAATCATCTGGGAAATACTAAAAATGTGGTGCAAACTCCTTCAGCAACTGTAACAGACACACTTCAGGCAGATTCTGTGCACAAGGAGATAACACCTTGAGTTTAGTTATCGTTGGTTCAATTGGTTTAGATAGCATATCTACACCTGCAGGAGAAGTTTGTGAAGCTTTGGGTGGTTCTGCTATATATGGTTCTTTGGCGGCTTCCCATTTTACCAATACTCATATTGTTGGTGTAGTAGGAAAAGATATACCTGTTGAATATCTAAACCTGCTGCAAAAAAGTGGCATCAATTTAGATGGCTTAGAGGTTAAAGATGGTAAAACTTTTCGCTGGAAAGGGAAATATTCTACCTGGAATAGAGTGGAAACCCTTTCTACCGATTTAAATGTATTTGCCGATTTTTCTCCTCAGCTGCCTGAAAGCTGTAAATGCTGTCGTAGTTTACTGCTTGCCAATATCCATCCAGCATTGCAATTACAAGTGCTAAATCAGGTATCGGGATATTCGCATCTGGCTTGTGACACTATGAATTATTGGATAGAGCTGTGTCCTGAAGAAGTAGAAAAAGTGCTGAAACGGGTAGATATAGTTTTTATGAACGAGGATGAAATTCGGGATTATACGAAAATTGCGGATATCTACTCTGCTGCGTATGAAATTCTATCATTAGGTCCTAAATGGGTAATTGTTAAACGCGGTGAATGTGGTTCAGTAGCTGTTTCTAAGGATGATATGTATTTTGCTCCGGCTTATCCTGTAAAAAAAGTTAAAGACCCAACTGGAGCAGGTGATAGTTTTGCTGGTGCTTTTATGGGCTATCTGGCTGATCACGATTTTGTGAATCATGCTTTAATTAAAGAAGCAATCCTTTATGGAACAGTTCTTGCTGCAATGAATGTATCAGATTTTAGCGTTCAGGGTTTAGTGGGGAAATCGATGAGCGAAATTGATAACTACAAGGATAGATTAATTAAATGGACATCCTGAAAGACAGCTTAGATTATCGCAGTTCCGGGGTAGATATTGCGGCTGGCGAAAAAGCCGTAACAGCTATAAAGCATAAAGTAAAAGCTACCTATAATAGCAATGTGTTAAGTGAATTAGGCAGCTTTGGTGGCTTGTATCAAATCGATAAATCCAGCTGGCAAAATCCCATTCTCGTGTCTAGCACTGATGGAGTTGGGACAAAACTACTTGTAGCTATTCTGGCTAATGAGTATAAAACAATCGGTCAGGACCTGGTAAATCACTGTGTGAATGATATCTTGGTACAAGGTGCCATCCCCCAGTTCTTTTTGGATTATATAGGTTTGGGTAAATTGATTCCTGCAAGAGTGGAAGATATAATAGAAGGTATGGTAGTAGCTTGTAAACAAAATTCTTGTGCTCTAATCGGGGGAGAAATGGCAGAAATGCCTGGAATATATAAAGAAAAGGATTTTGACCTGGTAGGAACAATAGTAGGAATTGTGGAAAGGGAACAATTGCTTCCCAGAGCAAAAATGAAACCTGGAGATAAATTAATTGCTCTTCCAAGCAGTGGATTACATACTAATGGTTATTCTCTGGTGCGGAAAATTGTATTTGAAAAGCTTAATCTATCGCTAGATACATATATACCAGATTGCGAAACAACTTTGGGCGAGCTTCTTCTAAGGGTGCATCGCAGTTATCTTCCTCTGTTGAAAGATTATCTTACCGATCCTTCTTTATTAGGACTTGCTCATATTACGGGTGGTGGAATTGCTGGAAATCTGAAACGCATCCTTCCTGATAATGTGTCTGCAATAATTAACCTGAAAGAAACAGATATTCCTCCATTTTTTAAATGGTTACAGGAAGCAGGTAAGGTAGATTTCTCTATAATGAAGGAAACCTTTAATTTGGGAATTGGAATGCTTTGTGTAGTAGATCATAAAATGCAAGATAAGTATTTATCTATACCTGAAGCAAGATGTGTAGGAGAGCTTGTCCCTTCAGACTATATTCAGGAAAAAATTGAATTTGATCTGTGTGGTGCTAAATAAATGTCTTATGTAAGTTTCTCCTTGTTCAAACCTCATTTTTGGTTAAAATATATAAAAAACCTCTTGACGATTTTGTATGTATTAAAGATGAAGTTTTTAAATAGGTTTTTTAAAAAAAGATCGAAATTAGTTCCTTCTACTAAAACAAAAGAAGGTGAAATAAAGAATACCCATAAAGAAAGGGAGGTTTTCGATGCGCAAATATGCATTGATCCTGCTAATAATCATGCTTAGTGGAGTAGTTTTTCTGGACGCTGCCACTACTGGGAAACTTTCAGTTCGAGTACGTGATAACTCAGGGCGTCCACTCGAATTTGCGAATGTTGTTGTCTCACAAGGAAATCAACGCATTACTGGTGGCCAGACCAACGAAAAAGGATTAGCAATTATCATAAATATTCCTCCTGGGATATATACTGTTAAGATTTCATTGATTGGCTACGATACGGTAATTTATAATGATGTCCGGATTAAGGTTGATGAAACAACATCTCTTACTCCCACAATGACTAAAAGCGGGATAGAAATGAAGGCAGTTACTGTTACTGCAAAAGTGGATAATGTGGATAAAAACCAGATTGGAAGTGCTAGAACTATAGAGATGGATATTATGACCAATGCTGCAGTATCCGATGTTTCTGATATTGTTTCTCTTCAAGCAGGTGTTGTTAATATTGGAGGCGAATTACATATCCGCGGCAGCCGTGATAATGAGATAAATTACACTGTAGACGGAATGAGCGTTACCGATCCTGTGGACGGAGGAGCAACTTTACAAGTGGATACTGATGCCATTAAGGATATGAAGGTTATGACTGGTGGCTTTCCTGCAGAATATGGTAATGCCCAAGCAGCCGTGATTAATATTGTTACTAAAGATGGTGATCCTTTTTTCTCTGGTAAAGTAGAATATAATACTGATCATTTAATTTCGGAAGGTCGGAATTCTGATGTTTTAAAATTTGCTATTGGAGGTCCTGTATTACCTTTCGCTTCTCAGAAAATGAAAGAAAAATTCACTTTTTATCTTAATGGAGCAGGTGAATGGTTGGATGGCCGTTTGAAAGATTATTATATCAGCGATCCCAATAAGGATTATTCTATTAACGGAAGATCATTAATCGATGCAGATTATGAGGAGTATAATCCTTATTCAGATAGAGACAACATACTAGGTATCGATATTGGGAACAGAAACTTTAATTCCTATAATATAAACTTGAAATCTAAGTATGCTTTCAAACCTGGACAGGTTGCCACTTTTGCTATTCGAGGCGATAGAAACTTAAACTATCTATATAACAATACCTGGCGTTATGCTTTACAACATTATGCTGAAGAAGAAACAGATCAACGGCAATATATTGGCACCTATGATCGGGTTATTAATGACAGAATGAATCTGAAAGTTAAAGCCAGTTATTATCAAAAAGATAATTATGAAGGTCCTAGGGGAATTGACAGGAATAACTATATGTATATGACAATTGATCCGAATAACATACCTGCTAATTACATTGATATGGTTTCCTTAGGAAATTATGGATATACTACTATTGATGCCAATAACGATAATGTACACGATGTGGGATTTCTTCCTGCTGAATATTGGGTCTACCGTTTGGAAAGTGTGGAAGAACCCAGAAACATTCCTGGCTATAACCCTCCTGGTACAATTTATAGTAGATATGTTGATGACACAACCAAAATTATCAGTACTCGTGCGGATTTTGAATGGCAGGTCAATGAAACCCATTTAGCTAAAACTGGGTTGGAGGTTATCAAGCATAACATTATGAAAAATCAGCTGGAAGATTATCTTAAAATTGATGAAAAACGCAGAACCAATTACCTGAATAGTATTTTCAATGTTAGAAATTTTGATCTTGATAATTATGTGGATACCAATGGTGATCTGTTATGTGATTATGTTCCTGAAGGGTTATATGCTCTGGCTGCAATTCAAGAGGTTCCTACTTCTTTAGCGGATTTAGTACCTATATACTATCCTCAAGATTACTATGCTGCAGCAAAGGCAGCTGCTGGCAAACGCGATGGTTATAAAGCTGAACCTTGGCAAATGGCCTATTATTTGCAGGACAAAATGGAATGGGAAGGTATGATTGTGAATGCTGGATTACGCTTTGATTTCTGGTATTTAGGAAAAGACTATTCTGTAGCCAGAGATGATGGTAGTTACGATTCCCGCGCCTTTGATGAAAGTGATCGGCTACAAGTTATGATCTCTCCTCGCTTGGGTGTTTCCCATCCGATTACCGATAAGGATGTGCTGCGCTTTGCATACAATTACCAAAATCAATTACCTCAAATGCAATATATCTTCACTAGTAAAACTCCGGAAGATGCTAACGATTCGGATACAATTATCCAAGTAGGAAATCCTAGTTTGGAACCTCAGATTACTATTACTTACGAAGTTGGGCTTTCTCATCAACTTAGTGAAGATTATGTTTTAGACCTAACTGCGTATTATAAAAATTTATATAACTATGTGAATACAAGAAAAGAGCGTAGCGAAATTGAGCAAACAGTTTATTGGTACAGATATTATTCTAATGATTATGGCTCTGCTCGTGGTATAGATATGCAGATAGAGAAACTCCTCTCTAACTTTAACACTTGGAGCCTTGCTTATTCATTAGCTTGGGCTCAGGGTAATAGCTCCTATACAGTTATCCAAGATGAGACAACTAATTTGAGAGAGTTTCCTTTGGATTGGGATATACGGCATAATATAAGTGCTAATTTCACTTTCCATATTGCAAGAGGCGAGGAATACTTCATTCCGTTTACTGATTATATTTTACCTCTTGATGATTTTTCTGCGAATTTTAATTGGACTTTTGCTTCTGGTGCTCCATACACTCCTCAAAGTGCAGAATCTAATAGTTCATTAGATACTAACAGCAAAAGAAAAGATAATACTCAGCAAGCGAATTTGAGATTAACTAAGGGTTTTGTTTTGCCTAATAATATGAGTATCAGAATTTATGCAGAAATAGAAAATCTGTTTAAAAACATGAATGTTCTAAATGTTTATCCTAAAACAGGCAATTATTATTGGGGCGGGGACAACCTGGAAGAAGCTAATATTCCTGGATTTGTTTATGATGAAGTACAATATGTTTATAGCCTCGCATACAAAAATCCCACTTATTATAACAATTTCCGAGGGCTTACTGTGGGCGTCTCGTTTAACTTCTAAATTATTCCAAGGAGGAATTAATAAAAATGAGAAAATTCATCGGAACAATACTGTTGATAATGATGATGACCTTTGTATTCGCGAGTTTCGCTTATGCACAGGAAAATACTGCTGCAGCTGATCAAGGTGGTGGCGGGTTACAAAATATTGCAGAGCTCGTATTTGGCAGTGGTCTGGTTAAATGGTTCAAGGATGGTGGATGGGCTATGTGGCCAATACTCTTCTTGGCTATCTATGGCTTAGCTTATATTATCTGGAAGTTTATTGCCTTACTTACTGGTAAAGTTAATTTAAACGCTTTTCTCAACAAGATCGTTCCTTTAATAAAAGATAAAAAGTATGAGGAAGCGAAAGAAATTGCCAGTAAAACAAGGGGACCTGTAGCATCAATTATTTATGCAGGATTAGAAAAAATAGATAAAGGAATTGATGCTGTGGATGAAGCTATCGAAAATGCTTCTATGATTGAAATGAGCTATCTGGAAAAGGGATTCATTGAGCTATCTAATTCTATAACACTTGCTCCTATGTTAGGATTCCTTGGTACCGTTGCTGGAATGATCACTGCATTCGATTCTATTGCTGCTGCTCGGGCTGTCGATGCTACAATTGTGGCCACAGGTATTAAAATTGCACTTATTACTACTGAAGCAGGATTGATTGTAGCTATTCCTGTTCAGTTCTTTAATAATGTGTTTATGACTATGGTAGATGGAATAGTTATAGATATGCAAAGAGCATCCGAAAAGGTTACAGAAATACTAGCCGAAAGCATAGGTACTAAAAAATGAAAATTACTCGGAAGAGGAAATACATGGCAGCTATCCCAACAGCTTCCACTGGTGATATTGCCTTTTTGTTGATCATCTTCTTTATGTCCACTACCAAGTTTGATGTGAAAGAAGGTATTAAGCTTGTTCTTCCACAGGCGGCTGAAGTGGAAAGTGGAAAAACTCAAACTCTTACGCTTACTGAGAAGGAAATGACTCGTATTCAAATCCTACCTGATGGGCAAATAGCGTTAAACAGGGAAGCACCGCGATATATTGAAAGTAGCGAACTGGATGTTATCATTCAGCAGAAAGTACAAATTAATCCAGATATGATTTTTAAGGTCATTACTGACCGTGAAACAAAATACAGCGAAATGATTAGAGTGGTTGACCGCTTGAAAGCTGCTAAGATTGAAAAAATCTCCCTATCTACAAGTTAGGAGAAAGAAATGGCTAAATTTAGTACAAAAAAAAGACGTGATGTTGCCATTCCTCAGGCATCTACCTCTGATATTGCCTTCCTCTTGTTGCTGTTCTTTATGGTGACCACAGTTTTTGTGCAGGAAAAAAAGTTCTGGGTAGAACGCGATCGTTGGCCTCACGCAGAAAGTATTGAACGCATTCCGCGCAATCATACAAGTACAATCTATGTTATGCGAGATGAAACTATTTTACTGGATGATATTCCTACCCGGATAGAGAGCTCTGAGGATGTATTCATTTCACAAACCCTTATCCGAAAAAAAGCGGAAGATCCCGAGCTGATAGTTTGTTTTCGAACAGATAGAGACACGAAATATGGAGTAATGTCTGATATAATGCGGCAACTTCAAGATGCTAACACATTGGTAGTTGCCTTTGAAACTCAACCATTGCTAAAATAAAAGGTGGATAAGATGACAACACACAATCAAGATTGGAAAGACATTGCTAATGCACAATTTAGCAAAGCACTGGCTTTATCTCTTACCTTGCTTATCTTTGGCATAATGGTAACTCCGAAAGTTGAAGTTCGTAAACAGGTTTTTCAAACCCAACAAATGGAATTGGTCGATATTCCGATGGAAGAACGAGAACGGATAGAAGCACCGCAAACAGAAGTTGATGTTAATGTAACTTTCCAAATCAGCGATGTATTAGGAACTGAAGAAGTGGATATGGCTGCTTTTCAGGAAGCACTTTCGCAGATTGGAGATATCTACAAAACAACAACTACAAGTGTTCAACAACAAGAAGATGAGAGAGTGGTAAATTTCGTTCCCTATGATGATGCTCCAGTAATTATCGGTAAAATTGAACCTGTTTATCCTGAATTTGCTAAACGAAACAAATTGCAGGGAACCGTAGTATTGGAAGTGGAAGTTTTAAAAGATGGCAGCATTCGTGATATAAGAGTTCGCCGCGGGGTAGGAGGCGGTTTGGATGAAGCTGCTATTGAAGCTGTGCGTAAAGTAAGATTTCAACCCGGGAAAAGTAGTGGCCAAGCAGTTGACTGTTTGGTTATAATTCCGGTAGAATTTAAAATTCAATAAATTGGGAGTGCTTAATGAAGTTGTATAAAATTGGAATTTGCCTTTGCCTACTCCTTATATTTTCTATAAGCTCAGTATATGGAGCGAAGGCAGTTCCCTCAACTGGAACAAAAAAACTGGACCTAACGAAATATCATAATGTTGGAAATATCTGGTTAAGGGTAAGTAACTATGGATTTTTCGGTTCAGGTGATGATATTGTTCCCCGATATCCTTCCTTAGAGTATCCAGGTGGTAGCGGTATGGATTACCTTTATCAGGGAGCTTTATGGTTTGGAGCCAAAAAACAGCGTCGTAACAATCTAAACCAAAAACTGTATTGGTTAACATATCCACCCTCAGCTAGCAACGATACTCTTATTACCGAATTAGACCCTCGCTGGAATTCGAATAAAGTAGCAGCATTGGATACATTAGTAAGTGTTGGTTTTGATGGTGATGATGATTTATACGAATTCTTACCAGCCTTCAATCCCTTGGTTGTTGCCAATCCCGAGCAATCCGGTAACTATGCTCTTTATAATAACCAAGATGGCATAAGCTATGCTTCGACTAGGCAACAAAAAAGAGGAAAAGACGATGATGGTGATGGTAGGATAGATGAAGATGGAGCTGGTTTTACATTCCCCTTTAGAATGGCATCGGAATTACCAATTCAATTTGCTAATGATTTCGGCGGTAGATTTATGTATGAAGTTCCTATATCCGCCTTCTCTATTCTTGATGATCCTAATAATGCGGAAATATGGTTCCCGCTTGGTTTTATGGAACTATCTTACCGGAGTAACGATCCTACTTATAATTATGCTTTTTCAGCTCCTTTTGATGATGATGGTGATGGAAGAGTAGATGAAGATGGAGCTCCTGTTTCTGAACAGGATTATATCTCCTTCTATTATGATTATTGCCCCTTTGGTACAGATGGAGAACGTGATTACGGAGCTAGCAAGGGCGGTAACACTCACATACCTATAAAGGTTAGAGTGCGCCAAATGAGCTATCAATGGAGCTATGATTATATTAAAAATTTAGTTTATGTGGAATTTGATATTACCAATATGAATGATCTGGATGAATTGAAAGATTGCGCAATGGGTATATATATGGATTGTGATGTCGGTCCTCAGACATATGGAGTGGAAAAAGCATCTGATGATAAATCCGGTTATGTAAAAGGTCCAGGTTATGAATTTGCTTATACTTATGATGCCGATGGTGACAATGGCCTTTGCACTGGATTAGTAGGAGCTCGTGTCTGTACTCCTGATCCTGAAAAATTGAGTTTCGATTGCTGGTATTGGAAAGTAGGACAGGGACCTGATGACAGCCGTCCCCGTAATTTAAGTCCTTCAAACAAAACAGCAAATGAAAAATACTGGCTGCTTACAGGGCGTAATCCTAATACTACATATTACACTCCGTTGCGTCCAGAAGCTGACGACCAGACCGAATGGGAACAACCCTCTCCAAATGATACCCGTTTCCTTTTCTCATTCTATGGTGCCCAACCTGGAACTGAGGAATATAATGAACAGGATGAAAATGGGAATTATCACAAGCGTTGGAATCTGGCACCTAATAAAACAATGAAAATTGTGGTTGCTGTATTTCCTGGTGATAATAAAGAAGATCTGAAGAGGACAGCTCGTTGGGCAAAGGAAATATACGGTCAAGCTCAAGATCTAGTCACTGTGGTTCTACCGGATACTTTCCCGCACTATAATCCTCCGGAACCACCCGAAATTCCTACTATGTATGCAGAGATGGTTAACGATGGTAATCAAATAAACATTTATTGGGATAATCGCAGTGAATTCTCCTACGATGTTAAAACTGTCAGTACTGCTGTTATGGGCTGGCAGGATCCTAATAGTGCGAATATTATTAGCGGATTAGATAGTGATCCTAGGCCTCATATAGCTAATAATTGGGCTGACATTCCTGAACAATTTAGGCCAGATGAATCCTTACCTCCTGATAAATGTTGGAATATGAATGCCTTGGTAAATCCTTTTACGGCATACCGTTTACGCCATGATTTTCAAGGTTACACTGTTTGGGGAAGAAGTGGTAGTGGTAGCCAGGAAGATTGGTCTATGATTGATCGTTGGGATAAAGTAGATACTGCTCAGGACTTGGCTGACTATTCAGCTAATTATGGATATCCAGATGTATTTGTTGATTTTGGTGGATATATGGGTATCAATACAGGTTTACCCAATAAAAATGCCTGGAATGCTCCTTTAAGTGAATATAATAAATTCTATTGTTTCGACGAAAATTATTCTCTTGTGCCCAATGGAGATACTTTCTATGGCTGGCCTATCTATGAACCAAATCCAATTATAAATGGTACTCCTATGGATGAATTAACCGATTGGTCTACAATCCAAGAAGCTGCAGATGAAATTGTTGGTCCAGATATGGAAACCACGAAATTGATGCAAGCACGGCTCTTCAAGCATAATGAAATTCCCCAACAGATATTTGATGCTTTATATGATCCGAAACTTATTCCATTGCGTGGTTTTGCTTTTCCTGGAGGAACAGGTAATGAAGGACCTGATCAGGATGAATTACTGGAATTGAAAAAAGAAAGATTAGCCAGACGCTACTATAAATCGGAAATACTATATCCCCGAAAGGGAATCGAATATTATATTGCGGTCACTGCTTATGATCGTGGAATTCCATCTAACGATTTAAACTTCTTAGAAACAGGCCGTGATGCGGATGCCAATATGAGAGTATTTTTCCCTGGAACTTTAGCAAAAGAGAATATGGATAAAATAATGGTTGTTCCCAATCCCTACATTGGACACAGTAGTTTTGACGGCCGCAGAGAGAATGATGACAAGGGAGATAAAAGCCGTCGTATATGGTTTGTTAATTTGCCAAAGCGTTGTGACATTAGAATCTATACCTTAGCAGGCGATCTTGTACAAACCTTAAAACATGATGGTGCCCCGATAACCGATATTATAACCATCTCGAAAGCAAGTACAGCAGGTGTTGCTGCTGATGGGATGGAATGCTGGGATCTATTATCCAAACATCAACAGATTATTGCTCCCGGTGTATATCTATATTCTGTAGAAAACAAAGCCAACGGTGATGTGAAAGTTGGCAAATTCGTCATAATTAAGTGAGGGAGGAACTGTGAAGAAAAGAATGATTATTATCATAACGATAGCTCTCGTGTGTGTACCACTGCTTATTGTTGCCAAACCCTTTGGTAAAACAGGCACAGTGGCTTTACAGTTTCTCAAGCTGGGAGTTGATGCTCGTGCTGTAGGTATGGGTGAAGCATATACTGCAGTTACAGATGATATTTCTTCTGTTTATTGGAATCCAGCTGGTTTAGCTCCTGCTTTTGAAAATCAGGTATTTGTTTCGCATACAAACTGGCCTGCAGATATTATGCATGAATTTGGAGCTGCGACCTATACAAATGGCGTTTCTACTATAGCGTTATATGGCAGTGTATTACATATGGATGATATGGATGTAACGGAAGAAGAAACATTAGGTCCTACCGGCGAAAAATTTACTTGTAGTGATATTGCTTTAGGAGTAGCTTTTGCTCAGCAATTTACCAATAAATTCTCAGCAGGTGTGGGCGTTAAATACTTGCGAGAAAACTTATATGAGTTTGATATAAATAGTTATGCAGTTGATCTTGGTTCAATGTATAATACTGGTTGGCGTAATATTAAGATTGGAATGGCAATGCGTAATTTTGGCCCTGATATCCGTTTTAGAGTAGATGACGATGATGATGGCAGCTATGATGAAGATCCATTCGATTTATTCGATAATGATGGTGATGGACTTATTGATGAAGATAGGATTGAATTGGAAAGTAAAATACCTTTAGGCTTTTCTCTAGGTATTAGTGGAGATATTATGCGCCAAGGAAACAATTATATGATTGCGTCCTTTCAAATGGATAATGTAATTGACCGCACAGAAACTTGGAATATGGGAGCAGAAGTGAAGCTTAGCAATTTATTCCTAAGAGGCGGTTATCAGTTTAACTATGATACTAATGGCTTTAGTGCTGGAGTAGGGTGGCAGGTTCCTACCTCCCTTGGAATTTTCAATATCGATTATGCCTATACCTCTATGGGCGAATTAGCAGAGAGCTTTATTAAAAGCGCTCATCGTGTATCTATTAAAATGAAATATTAAAATGAATCTACTAATGATTCAGGAGGAAAATATGAAAAAAGCTCTTCTAATCACCTTATGTTTGACTTTCCTTGTTGGTATCGCTTTTGCACAACAAATGGACCCGGCTACCAACAAGAAGGCACTCGAAGGTCCTGAGATGAAACCTTGTATATTGCAGAACAGCCGTACTGTTCCTCAATATACTTTTACTCGTACCCCTTACGCATTGTTGACCTCATATTATGATTATATGATAGGAAGTTACAATGGTATTCCTTTGCGCGTGATACCATCAGATATCTCTGATGGTGGATATTTTATGACATATCATGCACGTAGGGCAGCTAATGCAACTAGGCGTATATTTTATGCTTACTTAGGAGCAGATGGCAGTTTAACTACTAATAGTGAAATTTCTAATGTCACAGTAAATGAGGGTTATCCAACTCTTGCAGTTGATCCAATTTCTGGGAAACCTCTATATGCTTGGCATGCAAATGCAGATTCTGAAGCCGATTATTTAGAAACGCAATTTACAGCTGATTCTTTTATTCAAGGTACTGACGGTGTGTTCTTACCGATAACAACTCTAATTGATAATCCTGTAACATGCCTTACAACAAACGACAATGAATATATCTGGCCTACAGCTCAAATTGGGCCCTCGCCTATAGCTGGGAAAAGCAGAGTTTATATAGTTGCAAGAAATGCAACTACTCACACTTATGGACCTTCAGAGAATCCGCGTATTGCCTATGCTGATTTTGATGGAGACCAAATTGAACTAGGAGAGCCAGCGCTTGATTGGCACTTTACCTCTATTCCCGAAATGGACCAATGGAATCATGATTCTGAATGGCGTCGTCCATTCCATGCGTTAACTACAGACGATGCGGGAAATGTTTATTACGCTGGTTTTCATTTTGCTACAGAATCTGATGGATCAACTGATATTCCTGAGCCGGATTTAGATGTGTTTAAGTGTAACAACTTTGGAGAAGGAACTTGGACGCGAGTTAGTGAATGGAGCAAGATGCCTTCTTGGAATCCTAATACCAGCCCTACAGACACTACTGGCGTTTTTGAAATTTCAGGTGGTAATAGTCCTTATGGTGATGATGGATTATATTGGAGTGTAAATGGCAGCGCTTCGAGCCATCTGAATGCAACTATTGATGATTTGGGAAGAATTCATTACCCAGCTATCTGGTCATTAAATAATATTGATGGATATTACTATCCTGCATATCAATATCCCAAAGAGATTATTTTTGATCCTTCTGAAGCGGAAGGTTCCCAATTTCTGATTAATGAAATCTGGCCTAAAAAGGATCCTCATAATAATGTAGATCAGTGTTTTCAACCTTGGGACACTGAAGAACCATGGGGAGAAGAAGAATTTGCTCAAGATCCCGATACAGGACAATGGTATGTTAGTTCATACCTTAGCTGGGATTTCCCTTATTGGGATCAAAGTGCACATGGTGATGCTATGTTTTTCCATTGCAACAATATGAAAGTAACCGAAGGTAATGACCACGGAATGTTAGCTACAGTTTGGCAAAATTGCTATCGTGCGAAAAGATTCAATGCAGATGGTGATACTGATTATGCTGAGTGGGCAAACACTCCTGAAATTTGGATTTCAGTTTCCTCCAATAATGGAGATAATTGGAGTGAGCCAATTTCATTGAACAATATTGAAACTCCTGAATTTGCTGGACTTAAACCGATGTGGGTTTATCCTGCTGATAAAATTATCTATGTTGGAGAACAGGATGGCTTAAAAGTAGGTAAATTAGGCTTAATGTTCTATAATGATTACACTTGGGGTTCTTTTGTTATTAATCCAGGAGTGGGTGCTACAAATGATGGCGGACAGGTTATGTTTACCGAAATACAGATTACTTTCCCACCTACAGGTGATGCAGCAGAAGATCCTTCTGTAAGCCCGGTTACCAATATGTTGAATCAAAATTATCCCAATCCCTTCAATCCCGAGACCACTATTACTTTCGATATGCCAAAAACTGCTAATGCTAATTTATCCGTTTATAATGTAAAGGGACAATTAGTTAAGACCCTTCATAATGGAGTTGCAAATTATGGCAGAAATTCTGTGGTTTGGAATGGTACAGATAACAATGGTTCTCAAATTAGCAGTGGAATATATTTCTACCGTCTTTCCACCGATGGAAAAGTTGAAACTCGTAAAATGATGTTGTTGAAATAAAAATAGCCTTCCTCAATAAAAATAAGATGAAGCCCTGGGAGCTTATTCCGGGGCTTCTTCATTTAAAGAACTACATTCTGTCGTTCATCTTACAACCAAATTATGTTGTTTTCGTTATATTCTATAAAATTGTTGCACATATCCAATTATCTTTCCTAATTATTAATCAACCTTTTGAGATACAATCACTTCCAATATATAGTGGATTGTTCAACAAGATAAAAAACACATTAAGATCGATTATTCGAAGCTATTAAGATTTAATTAGACCAAGAATATCAGCAAAATACAAAGTTAAACCTTACTTTTTCTTGACAGTTAACAATATACAACTTGTTATCCACCCAAGCATTTCTCCTCCTTAACTATGGGTTGATGAGGAGAGGAGGAGGAGAGGAGGATGGGTTGTTTGTTTGAGGCGTCCTAAATAAAGTGGACTAAAATTATGGAGAAAGAAATGCACAAAAAGTCTACAGAAAAGGAAGCATATTCAGGGCATCAATGCCTTCGAACCTTAAGTTGCTCATAACTGCTTAATCTGAGGGAATTATTTTCGGTGGCTTCGGTGGCTAAACATTCTTCTAAAATCCTTGTTTAAGAAAGCTCAATTCTCTCAATCCTTAAATCCTTACATCCTTAAATTATGGTTTCTAAGGCTAAACCTACGAAAATTGCGTAATCTGAATGAAAATCTTCTTGCGGAAGAACGACATCCTGTTGTTTCACCTCATAGTCAAAATTATATAGTTTCCGCTATATTCCATTATAGCTTTATAGTTTGTCTGTTGTGGATTGAACAAGAGATCAAACTTCCAGAGTTCTAGTTATTTTATAGTTACAAGTTCTTATCTGCGAAACACAGATAGTTATTTAGAAAGATGGCAAAAAAATCAGTTATCCCTTTTTAGCAATAGCCACATAAAAAATGGGCAACCAATGAAAGAAGTAATAATTCCTACCGGTAATTCCATCGAAAGTAAGTGTTTAGCCAGCATATCACAAGCAAGTAAAAAGATCCCTCCAGTCCACAACGAAAGCAGATATATATTCTTTTGTCCAGATGGAACAAAAAACCGAATGATATGCGGAATAATCAATCCTACAAAACCGATAATACCAGCATAGGCAACACTTATACCGATTACGATGGAAGTTAGAACAAATATTTGTTTCCTTAGCGCTAAAACATTTATTCCAAGGCTCGCAGCATAGAGATCTCCGTTACTTAAAATATCGATAGCAGTAGATTTGAAATAGAGATAGATTAAAATAAGCAGCGAAACCGAGAAAAGAAAAAGAAAGCTAATCCATTCATTTTTAGTGAAGATATGTCCTAAATTACCCATCAGAGTGCCCAAAATTAATGCTGTATCTTGTTGGTGTAGATACATAATTAACGAAATACCAGAAGCAAAAAACATCCCAACAATCACACCCGCAATCAATAAACGAGTTTTATCAAATCTACCTCTATGATGTGCCAATTTCCAAACAAGCAACATTGTTAATCCTGCACCGATAAAGCCTCCTATCGGCATCAACATAATAAAACCGGTTATCCCAAGTACAATACTTCCAAAAGCAGCACCGGATGAAATTCCTAAAATATAGGGTTCGGCTAAAGGATTAGCAAGCATTAGTTGGTAGATAGAGCCAATTCCAGCAAGAGCCATACCGGTAAAAAGAGTTAATAGCAAGCGGGGAATTCTCACTTGAGTGATAATATTTGTATTTGGTTTACCTATAAAGAGATATGCTATGATAACTGCTAAACCAGTTAAAAAAAATAAGATCCAAAAAAGCGTTTTTTTCATTGCTCTTTCCGCCAGGAATCAAAAATACTGGCTAATTGCTTCATTCCTTGTATACAGCGGGGAGTGGCTCGTTGAATAAGATCGGGATTTATCTCTTTCTCGAAGTATATTTTTCTATTTTGAATTGCAGGAATATTCAGCCAGCCCTTACGGTTGATTATATTTTCCAGAGTATCCTGTGAGTAGCAAATCATAATATCAGGTTTGGCTGCAATAACAGCCTCAGGATTAATTCTGGCATAATCTCTTTCCAGTGTGGGAAAAATATTATCGCCACCAGCAGTTTCAATCAGTTCTCCAATAAAAGAAGCATCGGAAACGCTCATCAAAGGATTTCGGTATATTTCCAAATAGACTTTTGGACGAGTTTTACCTATAGAATTCTCTTTTATATTTAATATTTCCTGTTTCATCTGGCTTATCTGTTTTGTGGCTTGTTCTTTTCTATCGATTAATATGCCGATTCTTTCAATAGCTGAAAGCATCTCCATAATGCTTTTAGGGTAGATTACTTCTACGGAATACCCCAAATTCTTCAAATCTAACGCTACACTTTCTTGCTCCAGAGAACTGCAAAAAACAAGTTCTGGATTCAAAGCAATAATGGCTTCTTTATCGATGACGCTAAAAGAGCCAACTACCTTTTTTTGTTGAAGAGAGGAAGGATAATTACATTCTGCAGTTATTCCAATAATATCCTCTTCAGCATCAAGTGCACAAATAATTTCTGCCACTTCTGGAGAAAGAACAACGATTCCCTTTTTGGCTTTGCTATTCATTTGCTTGCAGGAAAAAACAAACATAGCTAAAATAATTAAGGCTACATATACTATTTTTTTCATTAATTTATTCCTCGTGCTTTGCTCATATTAGGATCAGGAAATATTATAATACTCAGTAAAAACTAAATAGAACTGATCCCCCTTTTCTGGAAAAGTAAGATCAGCACAAATTACGCATATATCAGTTAAGCTGCTATAATATAGCATCCTTATTTGTAACACTATCTATAGCTAAAATGATATTAGTTTACCTTATGGCATAATAACCTTCTCCTGTCAAGGAAAATGAACTTTGGTTTAAATTTAGATATCCGCCATACTCTATTTAAATTTAATTAAAAGATGGTTTTTTCATAATAACTAAGTTTATAAATGCATTAAGTGCTTAGGTGAAAATCCATACTTTATGTTCAGGGTTTATGCTTGATTTAACTCCTAATCCTGAAAATAGAAAAGCCTATTAATTTGTGTTTATGTAATGATAGATTTAAGGCAATTGTTAGTTATATAATTATATAGCATAATTGATAGTTAAGACAGGCAATAGTTTTATTTGCAACAATCTAAGTACTGTTACCTTTTTTGCTTGACAATCATTTGCAATGGAGTAAAAAGGTTTTAGTAAAAATAAAGCGATATAGGAAAACAACAATAAGTCCACATAATTTAAATCCTAACAGGAAACGAGGTGAATTATTATAACTTCCAGTAAGATATGGGATGCCATAGCTTTAATAATAGCGTTATTAATCAGCTTAGTGTTGATTGCATCCCTCACTCAAATAATCGTTGGAGGCTTAGTTTTAGAAACTTTCAGTAAAGTTACTATACGCATCATCAATATCCTGTTTGGTATCTCTATAGTATTAATCATTCTTATCGTAGTTATGGAAAATGGTTCTCCAGCAACAACGATGGCATGGATTTTGGTTCTAATCTTTTTACCAATAATTGGCTTTATTTTGTATTTGTTTTTTGGCAGAAATTGGCGAAAGGAGAGGTTATTCAGCAAAAAGGATTATGCTGATACTCAGTTGCTGGCTACCTATATTCAAAAATATCCTTTAACCATAGAAGACAATTGGCAAACAGAATTGAGTGCAAGATTAAATAAGCTTTTAAAGAACAATAGTAAAGCTACCCTTACAGTAAATAACGAAGTTAAATTATATTCCGATACGATGGAAGCTTTTAACGCAATCCTGAAAGGTATATCCTCTGCAAAACACTTTGTTCATATGGAATATTTTTCAATTTTTTCCGATGAGACAGGTTATGATATGCAGAAAATTCTTATCCAAAAAGCCCTTGAGGGAGTGGAGGTACGGTTTATTTATGATGATGTAGGTTGCTGGATGCTGAAAAAGGAATTTAAACAGGAATTACATAATGCAGGAGTTGAATTTGTTCCTTTTATGCCGGTATGGATTCCCTTTCTGAACAGTCGTATAAACTATCGTAATCATCGTAAACTGGTAATTGTAGATGGTAAAAAGGCATATTTGGGGGGATTGAATATTGGTGATAAATACTTGGGAAAAAACAGCTATTATGGTTATTGGCGTGATTCCTTAGCTGAAATTGAAGGACAAGCAGTACTTTCTTTACAGGCGATTTTTTTAGCAGACTGGAATTTTGTGACGGGAAAGAACTTGATGCAGGAAACCTTACTGGATAAATATCTTCCGACAGATATTACTGTTAAGGACAAATTTCTACCAATGCAAGTAGTTGCAAATGGTCCCGATAGCGATTATGCTAGTATTATGCAATTATATTTTGCAGCAATTACATATGCGAAACATAATATTCGCATTTCTACTCCCTATTTGATTTTGAACGAAACTCTGCTATCCGCTTTAAAAATTGCTGCAATCAGCGATGTTAAAATACAAATTATTATGCCCGATAAACCGGATCATTTTTTGGTGTTTTGGGCTTCTCGAAGTTATTTTCAACAACTTTTAGATGTAGGTGTGGAAATATGGACTTATCATAAAGGCTTTAATCACTCCAAAATACTAATTGTAGATGATGAAGTTCTATTAATTGGAACTGTTAATATGGATTTGCGTAGCTTTAGCCATAATTTTGAACTGGCTGCTACAATATATGATAGAAATGTATGTGCAGAGGCAATAATGCATTTTGAAGAAGACCTGATGAATAGCAGTAAAATAAATGCGGAAGAATTTAAGCAGCGTAGTATGCTGTATAAAACTCGAGAATCAATATGTAGATTGGTTTCTCCTTTATTATAAAGGGAGAAATATGTGCAATATTATAAGGAGAAAAGGCTATTAACCAGAAAGGTTGATATTCTATCAATCCTGAAACTAACTTATCCAGCAGCCAAAAAAACATAGGTGACTAAATAGCTAAAGTGTTTATTTTTAATAGATTATTATAGGATAGAAGATCATGAAGTTTATCAGTTATCCCTTATCTCGAAATCTGGACAGAATAGTTCAAGAACTGGCTAAGCCAAATAGTATTCTTGTTTTTCCCACTTTAATTGCTGCCCAAAGAGCTGAGCGCGAATATTTACGAAATTGGGATCTTTCCCGGTGTAATTTTTATAGTGTGGAAGAATTGCGTTCTGCACTAATATTACCCCAATTGCCCATCGTGACAGATGAAAAAAGGCTACTGTGTCTGTATATGGTTATGGAAGAAAGTGAGCGTGATTTTTTTCATATCTATAGCTATTCCGACATAGTGGAATGGGGTAGGCGTTTTTTTGATTTCTTTGAAGAACTCTGTGTAGAATGCATTGAAATGGAAACTTTGGAACAACTACCTAATTCCGGAATTATGAGTATGCAGGAATGGCAGGAAAAATATCTGGAAAAGATTATAGCTATCCGTAATAACTACTTTCAATTTATTAGTTCTTTAGGTTTCAGCGATGCCATTTTTTATCTTAAATCCGAAAATATCATTGTGCCCTGGCAGGGCTGTGAGGTTATTTATATCAATCAATACTATTACAGTGCTCTGGAAAAAAAGCAGATAGAAGCTCTTGAAGATGCTGGAAACCAGGTTACTATCGTTACTCACGGTTTGGAAATTTCAGGCGAAACAGATGACTGGAAAGTGCAGGATTTTGATTTGAAAAATGCCTGGAATTCGCTTGAGCGCAAACCTGTTATAGAAATTTTAGAAACTGAGAATGAAACTCAGATGGCTCTGTCGTTCCTATCCTGGAATATGGACAATAATTGTCCTAACAGCGCTATTATAGATAGCAGTTTCCATCTAAAAAGTTACAGTCATTTCTTTCCTGAAGAACATTTTGCTAAACCGGATAATTATCCTTTTAGCGATGGAACTATCTATAAAATGCTATCTGCAATATATAAAGGGTTGAAAGCATCCAAAGAAAGCGATGGCTATCTTCCAGTAAGAATTCTGGCTAATTATATATCCGAGGATTGGTTTTGCCACTACTTTTTTGAGGAGAACAGTAATCTGGAAAGAGAGGATTATATCCAACAGTTGCGTTTGGAGCTTAGTGATATAATTAATAAAGATACTCTCTATGTAAATTGTGCTTTTTTCAATAACATTAATAAGCCGGTTTTACAATCTCTGGTGCTTCAGTATAATAACTTAATGGAAGCTTTTACAGAAGCGACAAATCTATCTGAAATCTGCTCTCTAATTGATAGCCCTAATGGTTTATGCCTAATTAAATTGCTGCAAGAACACGAAAAGCAGTATACAGATATTATTCCTGTTTTCTGGACACAAATGGCCAACTTTATGGCTATAGAAAACTTGGGGTTAATAAACTCCTGGAAACAGATTTTTGAGGAAGACACCTTGGGAGAGAATTTACTGGATCTGCTGCTTAACTATCTAAAAAGTGCTAAGATAAGTATACAAAGGAATGAAAAGCTATCTCCTGAATGGGAAATAAGCAATCTACTGGATTCGCGTAATCGGGCTATTACCAAAGTAGCTTTCTTTCAAATGATTGAAGGCATTGTTCCTTCCAATCCAACTCCCGTCTGGTTATTTAATGAGTCGCAACGGGCAAAACTGGGGTTGAAAACTTATAACGATGTTAGAAAATGGGAGCGTTATTATTTCTTCCGTCTTTTGCTATGTTCTGAGCAGGCAATTTGTTTAAGTTATGCGAATCAGGAACGCGATATTAGCCCTAGTTCCTTTTTAGGAGAATTGGAAGAACTATTACAAAATGAAGATGTTAGTTTCTTGCAAAAAAAGATGGTGGGTGTTTCTTTAACTGAAGTATATAGTGAGAATACTCCAGTTAAAACTATCCCTGAGCTTGAGAATAATGAATATTGCTGCGTGGAAAAATTGCCAGAGGAGGATTTCTTTATCATTCCTTCCGATCCGATGACAGATTTTCCTAAAAGCAATATTCGTTTTAGTGCTTCAGCACTTATCCAGTTTATGAAAAATCCTTTTTTGTGGTATGTGGAAAACAAATGTAAACTCTATACACAAAATTGGGAAGCTGAAGAAACAATCAGCTATAAACTCTTCGGCAATATTATGCATAGCTATTTTTCTACAACTCTCTCAAAATTGACAGGTCGCCATATATCTACAGACGCTCTGGAAGCATTTTTTGGAAATAGTGCTAAATTGGAAGCTCAACTGCGAGAAGTGATTACTTCCGATAAACTTATTTACAAGATTCCCAAGAATTACAATGCGGAGTTCTTGGGAGATATTTTGGCCAAAAAATTAGCACAATCTCTTTACCTATTTTATAAAGACTGGCTGAAAAAACAGGTTGAATACCGCACTTTTGATCTATATCCAGAAACGGATGATGACTCAAACCAAGTGGTAGAATATAAAAAATTGGGCACTGTCTCATTCCAGGAAAGAGATTATTTACTTTATATCGGAGGTAGAGCAGACCTGCGTGTGGAACTGGATAATAAAGCAATAATTGTAGATTTTAAAACAGGCAGCCACGACTATCGGCAGCTCTGTATTTATGAGTGGTACTATTATCTTTTGGATGAGATTTTGCCAGCGGATAATGTTTCATCTCTATTTTGGAATATATTAGACCCCACTAAAAAAACGGAAGGTGTGAATGAAGAAAAACGGCAAAAGCTGAAAGAGCAAATATTTGAACACTTTACCTATTGTTTGGCTAATGGCTATAGCACAATAACTAAAGTTTCTGATAGACAGCGTTTACAGTATATTACCCGTGCTGATCTACTCAGAGAAATAAGGGGCTTTGAATGATTGAAAATAACTGCCGAATAATTTGTGCCAGTGCTGGAACTGGAAAAACCTATCGTCTCTCTTTAGAATATCTTGCGCTAATCCTGAAATATTATGGAAAAAGCGAATTCTCTTTAGATAATATCCTGGTTCTAACTTTCACTCGTAAGGCAACTGCTGAAATCAGAGAACGAATTATTAAGCATTTGGAATTGCTACTCTCTGATAATGTAGAAGATATGGATGAACAAAATATATTGCTAAATAATTTGCGAGAACTGATGGAGGAAAGATTTGTCCCTTTAAGTGAAATAGAAAAAAATATGCTACTGAGTGCCCGCAAAGAACTAATCTGCGATCAAAGCCATTTACAAGTGATGACTATTGATTCTTACACTGGACAAATTTTTAGAAATATTGTGCGTCCTATTTGTAATATAGAACACTATGATATTGATACCGAAGCGATTATTAAAATAATGCCGTTATTGTTCAAACATCTAATGAAACCCATATTCCGCGAAAGCTTACAAGATTTATTAAGCAAGAAAGTTAGCCGCTCATTGGATGATTATACTTCCTTCTTCCGTTCTTTAATTGAACAGCGGTGGCTATATTATCTAATTACCAAGCGAAAATCTACCCGGGATAGTTCCTCAAATGGAATATTGATGAATTTAGACCCCGATGCCGATAGCACAGAATATTATGGGAACTTCCTGAATGCTATGCAGGAACTTATTCAGATAGTGGTAAATATTTGTGCTGAAAAAAACGAAGCCTCCTTGGCAGATTATTTTAACAAGGAATTCAAACAACTGGTGAACATAGAATCCAATACAATTAATGCTATATATATAATGGATAATTTGAAACGCTTGGATTTAGATGCCGCAGAAAAACTACTTACAATTCTGGATAAAAGCAATATCTGGAACAAGCAGAAAATCAGTGCTAAAAAATATACTGTAGAAAATACTCAACTGCAAAATGCGCAAGATATGGCGAAACTCTTTTTGGCGGATTATTTGATCCTGAAACTATATATTCCCGAACAAAAGCAAATTTTGGGAATTTGGAGTGATGTTCTGAAAGAATACGATCGACTAATCTACCGCTATAAAAATCTTACCTATAATGATATAACCTGGTTAACTTTTGAAGCCCTTTTCAGCAATGAACCCCCTTTTCTAAATCCTCAAAGTGCTGATTCCGCTACTGAATTTTATCAGTTTTTAACCCATAGAACTCGTTTCCTGTTGATTGATGAATTTCAAGATACCTCCCTTATTCAATTTAATGTGCTAAAACCAATTATTGAAGAAATCACTGCTGGAGAAGGTTCTAAACCCTTTGGTGGCGTAATTGTTGTCGGTGATGAAAAACAATCTATCTTTGGCTGGAGAGGAGGTGAACGCGATTTATTGCTAAATTTGAAAGATATTTTTCCTGCCCTGAAAGAAGTGAAAATGGAATCCTTAAAACAAAGCTTTCGCTGTGGACCTACTTTGATGGAATTTATTAATCAGGTGTTTAGTAATAGCGCTCTACATCAGCTTTTACAAGAAAAAGAGATGCAATGGAATTATGCCCGAATTGAAAGTCAGGAATACAAAAAAGAAGAAGGCTCGGAAATTGAATTCTGCCTGCGCAATTTATCGAAAAGTGCCGATAATACCAATAAAGAAAAAGATATTTATCAAGATTTTATCGAATGTATGGTTATGCCTGCGCTGAGAAAAGATGAAACCGGTTCAATCGCTATTTTATGCAGAACCAATAATGAGCTTACCAAAATTCAACATGTTTTAGATGAATATAAAATAACCAGTTTATATCAACCCAATAGTTCTATTATTGAACATCACTATGTTGCTCCATTACTTTCATGGCTGCGTTTTCAGGCTTGGGGTGATTGGATGGATTTTATTGCTTTTCTGCGTTCGGATTATGTGTTAATCAATACCAAAGTACTAAAACAAACTTTGGCTATTATCGCTCGAACTCTGGAATTGCAAAAGGAATGGGAAAAGCCAATCCTACCGGATTTTTCTGCTTTACCTATAATAAATACTCTATTCCAACTGTCCTTGCAACAACAGGGGAAAAAAGCTACCGAAATATGCAGAGATTTGATTGACTTCTGTTTGCCTTCCAAACAACTAAGTGAACGAGATTATCTAAATCTGCAACGCTTTCTGGATATTTTGGCTACCCGTATGTTGACTGATCCCGAAAAAGGAACTTCCTTTCCTGACTTGCTTGCCTACTTTAATGAAAATGCTAATTCTGAGAATTTTCAACAAGTATCCGTAAATATCAGCGACAGCTTACAATTGCTTACCTTCCATAAATCCAAAGGATTGCAGTTCAAAAGAGTTTTCGTTTTTTATAATTTTTACGGTAAACATAGAGACACCAGCGATACTATATCCTGGGCTTTAAGCTATGAAGATAAAACCTTTAATAAAATCAGGGATTACGGAATAAGTTTGCACTACCAGAAAATAATGAAACTATCAAGCTATGCACCTCTCTATCTACAAGAACAAAAAAGAGAACAATTGGAAGAAATGAATAATCTCTATGTGGCTATCACCCGCGCTGAACAAAAATTGCACTTATATTTTGGCTTTCAATATAAAGAAGGTTGGGATGCCTATTACGATAAATATAAAAGTGAGAGCTTACCGGTCGCTATTTGCAATGCTGTTCAGGAAATCTTTATGAAATCTACTCCCGATGAACGCGGTGTTTATGTCCAAAAAAGTATGTTTGAACTATGCGAGAAAGATAAAACGGAAAAATCCGAAAGAAGCAAAGCCATAAGAGAGCAAATCAATTCTTCCATAAAAATCTGTCATCATAGACCTTTTGATCCTGCAAACTATCTTCCTGCAGAAGTTCCAGATATAAAAGACCTGAAAAAATATTATCTAATTGAGCGCCCTAACCTGATTGGAGATTTACTGCATTTTTATATGTCCTTTATTATTCGGAATGAGCTAAAAGAACATCAGTATGCATTGTATAGATGCCTAAACCGCTATGGAGCAATCTTTACAGGTTCTCAAATAGATAATTTTGCTGCCCGCTGTAAACAAGTCTGTGAACATAATCCTTATCTATTTACTACCAGATGGAATGAGATTTTTACAGAACAGGAAATTGTGGAGAATAGTAAAATATTCAGAATAGATCGGTTGATGATTAATACTGCTGAAAAAGAATCACTGATTATAGATTATAAAAGCGGAGATATACACGATCCAAAGCAGCTTATAAATTATAAAAACGCTCTGCTGAAGTTGCCTGCCTTACAAAATTACCAGATTGATACTAAAATAGTACCCCTATAATTGTAAAGTGTCAACACTGCTGAAATAGCTTATAATATCTCTGTTAATCCTATGTACCAGATAAAATACAGCAAGATAAAGAAATTGTATCGTTGGCTGTGAGTAGATGAGGACATCAACCGTCCCGGGAAATGGCCTCTGCTGACTCTTTTAAACAAAAGTATTGACTAAATCTGCAAGTTTATAGAAAAGGATAAATTAGTATAATTACCTAAAGGAAAAGCAATGCTAAAAGCGAAAATTTATGTGAAACTAAAAGCCAGCGTTCTTGATCCACAAGGCAAAGCTGTTACCAATTCCCTACATAATTTGGGTTTTACAGATGTCTTGGAAACCCGAATCAGCAAATATATAGAAATGAATTTTACAAGTGACGATAGGGAAAAGGTGAGCCAGGAAGTAGAATATATTTGTAATAGCCTGTTAGCTAATCCTAACACTGAAGTATATCAATATGAGATAGTTCCGTTGGAGCAAAATCTTGAGAATTAGTGTTGTAACATTTCCCGGCTCTAATTGTGATTACGATGCCTATAGAGTCTGCCTTAGCAGAGGTCACCAAACAAAACTCATCTGGCATAAGGATACAGACTTGGCTAATCCTGATTTGGTTATTCTTCCAGGGGGCTTTTCGTATGGAGATTATCTTCGTGGGGGAGCTCTGGCAAGGTTTTCTCCTATTGTGAATGAAGTTATTTCTTTTGCTAAGAAAGGTGGTTTATTGCTTGGTATTTGTAACGGCTTTCAGATTTTAACGGAATGTGGTTTACTGCCAGGAACATTATTAATGAACGAATCTTTACTATTTATCTGTAAACATCAATATATCCGGGTGGAAACTGAGGCCAGTCCTTTCACCCAAAGTATTGGCAAAGGAAAAGTTCTGGATGTTCCTATAGCTCACAAAGAAGGGAATTTCTATACAGATTCTGAAACTTTAAAGCAATTACAAGATAATAATCAAATAATTTTCCGCTATTGCGATAAGCAAGGTGAGATCAATTTACAAAGTAATCCCAATGGCTCATTAGATAATATAGCCGGAATTTGCAACCCGCAGAGAAATATTCTAGGGATGATGCCTCATCCGGAAAGATCAGCTACCGATACCGTTCCGACTCAAGATGGAAAGTGGATTTTTGAAGCAATTGAAAAAGCTCTGGAATAATTTTCTGGAACTAATTGTTCCTCCTGCATGTTTAGTCTGCGGAAATAGAATTGAAGACCGCACTCAGGTTATTTGTGAATTTTGCGAAGCCAAGCTTTCTTTAATAGGAGAAGGAACCTGTCCTGTTTGTGGTAGCGAAAACAAAGAACTACCCTGTGAGGTCTGTTTGGATGGTCAATTTGAATTTGATTCCGCACGCTCCATATTTCGTTATATAGGTCCTATACGAGAACTGATTCACATTTTGAAATATGAGGGCTATACTTATCCTGCCGGTTATTTTGCTTTACCGATAGCGGAATTAATAGAATCTGAACCAAGCTTAAAGAATCACGATTATATATGTGCGGTTCCTTTGCATAGAGTTAGAAAAAGGGAACGCGGTTATAATCAAACCGATTTGATTGCTTATGCTGTTTCGAAACTGATTTGTATGCCCTATTTGAATCCTGTTACAAGAAGAATAAACACTTTTAGCCAAACTCTGCTCTCCAAGGAACATAGAATTGCAAATTTAAGCGGTGCTTTCACTGTTAAACATAAAGACCAGGTAACTGGTAAAAAAATCATTCTGATAGATGATGTTTTTACCACTGGCAGTACTTTAAATGAAATAGCTAAAACCCTGCGTGCTGCAGGGGCTAAAAAAATAAGCACGATTACTGTTGCCCGAGCTTGAAGATGAATAAAGAATACTTGGAAATCCGACCGGAAACTTCAGAAAGCGAAATTAACGAGATGATTGAAAAAGTAGCAAAATTCATAGCTGAACGACATTTGGCTCCAGCAGGAATAATGTTTTTTGAATCCATCCGTCCTTTACACGGAATTGGCAGTCAAGCGCTATTTATGATTTTACCTATAGCGGAGATTATTTTCGATTCCCGAAAGTACCAACAATTTGCTATAATGATGGAAGACGAAAAAAACTTGAAAAAACTGATCAGTCGTATGGATGAACTGGATGAAGAATATAATAGAGAACGCAGAAAAGAAAATCGATTGAAAAGACAGCATCGAAAAGCCAAAAGGAAAGCATTCTTTAGAAAAATATTTAAAACCAAAAAATAAAATTGCTTGAATAAGTGGAGGATATATGCAATACGATGAAAAACGCCTTACACGTATTGTTGCAACTGATTGTGGCAGCACTACCACCAAGGCAATATTAATCGAATGGGTGGATGGAGAATTTCGTCAAACCCTTCGCGGTGAAGCACCTACTACTGTAGAAGCACCCTTAAATGATGTTACCAAAGGTGTTATCAACGCTACCCAAGAACTGGAGGAATTAGCACGCCTAAAATATCATAATCCCAATATTAAGTTTATGGAAAATGGGGAATTTGTTATTCCGCGCAAAGGGGATGTAGGTGTAGATGCTTATGTATCAACTTCTTCTGCTGGAGGTGGATTACAAATGATGGTTACTGGTGTGGTTGCTGCTATGACAGGAGAAAGTGCAGAAAGAGCAGCTTTGGGAGCAGGGGCAATTGTTATGGACCTCATTGCCAGCAACGATAGAAGAATGAACTATGAAAAAATTGAACGCATCCGTCAACTTAGGCCAGATATGATTTTAATGGCTGGAGGTGAAGATGGAGGCACTGTAAAACATGTTGTAGAAATGGCAGAACTTGTAGCCAGTGCTGATCCTAAACCTCGTTTGGGCTCCGGTTATAAACTACCTGTTATTTATGCTGGAAATAAAGATGCCCGCGAAGAAATTATTAAAACTCTGGGCGAGAAAGTAGACCTGATAATTACCGATAATATTCGTCCCAAACTGGAAATTGAAAACCTCCTGCCAGCAAGGGAAAAGATTCATGACCTATTTATGGAACATGTTATGAAACAAGCACCTGGCTATAATAAACTGATGGAATGGACTATAGGCCCTGAACATGAACAAGTTCCTATTATGCCTACTCCAGCCGCAGTTGGAAATATTATGCAAGCAATAGCTAAAGAAGAACAAATTGAAGTTTTAGGAGTTGATATTGGAGGAGCTACAACCGATATCTTTAGCGTTTTCACTAAAGATTTTGTTTTCAATCGTACCGTTAGTGCTAATTTGGGAATGAGTTATAGCATTTCCAATGTTCTGGCGTCAGCAGGATTGGATAATATTATGCGCTGGGTTCCTTTTGATATTAACGAAAATGAATTGCGCAATATGATTAAAAATAAAATGATCCGTCCAACAACTGTTCCTTCTTTGTTGGAAGAACTAGTTTTGGAACAGGCAATAGCTAAAGAAGCATTACGTTTGGCTTTTGAACAACATAAATCCTTTGCCAGTTCACTGAAAGGTATGCAGAAACAGCGTGATATTTCTGAAGCATTCAGCCAATCCCTTTCCGGAGAAACCATTGTTAATATGCTTACTTTAGACCTTTTAGTAGGTAGTGGAGGAGTTTTATCTCATGCTCCTCGCAGAAATCAGACCGTGATGATGTTAATTGATGCTTTTCTACCAGAAGGAATTACTCGTCTTTCTGTAGACAGCATTTTTATGATGCCTCATCTGGGTGTGCTTTCCGAGATTAGTACCAAAGCAGCTACTGAGGTTTTTAACAAAGATTGTATGGTTTATTTAGGAACTTGTGTTGCCCCTGTAGGGAAAGGGAAAATTGGTAAACCAGCACTTTATGCCAAATTAGAACTTCCTGATGGCTCGGTTTTTGAAGAAGATATACCCTTTGGTGAAATCCGTTTAATACCCTGTGAAGTTGGTCAAAAGGCAAAAGCGACTCTTAAAACCCACAAGGGCTTGATTTTAGACCAAGATAAGAAAAAAGAAATTACCGTTGATCTTCACGGTGGAATAGTTGGAATCGTGATAGATACACGAGGACGTCAGCCATTTGTTCTTCCCACCGAAAAATCAGAACGCATTGCTGCTCTGAAAAAGTGGATGAAAGAATTGAAAGCATACCCTGAACATATCTTAGTATAGGAGGAAAAAATGGGACAAGCATATTCCGCTGGATTAACCGTTACCGATAATATAATCTTACGAAAAGAACGCATTCTACCCCTCAAAGGGCAGGTAGTTGTTAAAAAAGGTGATAAAGTTAAAGCTGAAGATGTAGTTGCTGAAACTTTATTACCTGGAAAAGTGATACCTTTCAATCTGGCTAATAAATTGGGTGTAACTCCCCAACAATTAGAAAATTACATAAAAATCCAACCCGGGCAAAAGATTACGAAAAACACAGTTTTAGCTGCCAATAAAGGTCTTTTTGGGCTGGGAATAATGAAAAATGAAGTTCTTTCTCCGATCGATGGAGAAGTAGAAAATATCTCTTCTGTTACTGGACAAATTTTACTGCGCGAACCAAAAATCCCTGTTCAAGTGAAGGCATTTATTGATGGATTAGTTACTGATGTTATTGAAGATGAAGGTGTTATCATAGAAAATAAAAGTGCCTATATACAAGGCATTTTTGGTTTGGGGGGCGAGACCTATGGCGAATTAAAAATACTTGCAGAATCTCCGGATGATGAATTGGATGTAGCTAAAATTGATGCTTCTTGTGCAGGAAAAATTATTGTTGCAGGTGCCTTTGCTGCTTATCATTCAATAGATATAGCTCGTAAAAATGGCGTAAAAGCAATTATTACCGGTGGACTTGATGACCAGGATATTAAAAAATTACTCGGTTACGATATCGGGGTAGCCATTACCGGACACGAAAATATCGGTATAACTATTGTTTGCACAGAAGGTTTCGGCAAAATCAATATGGCTAATAAGACCTTTGAACTTCTGAAAAGATTTGAGGGACATAAAACCTCTATACATGGCAGAACTCAGATCCGCGCTGGAGTTATCAGACCAGAAATCATTATTCCTCTCGAGTTTGATGAAAAAGAACTGGTCGCTAAAACAAGCTCTATGCCTGTTTTAGAAATTGGAACGGTGATTAGAATTATCCGTCAACCGCATTTTGGTCAGATTGCCAAAGTTACAGCACTTCCAGAAGAACTTACCAAAGTGGAATCGGAAACCCTGGTTAGAGTACTGGAAGCAGAATTTGAAGATGGAACAAGGACAATACTACCTCGTGCTAATGTGGAAGTGATAGAATCATAGGAGTTTAAACAAACTCGTAAACAACATAACTAAGATCCAAGTTTTGCGTAACCGATGTGCAATATTAAAGGGATGTCCTCTGCTCGGTAAACGGAACTTGATTATATAAAATGTAGCCTTTCAGGAATATTTGACATTTCCCCAAATAACTTGAGGGGGAATGTCATTTTTCCTTATCAACCCAACTTTTTTTAAGAGTTTCTCTTTTCTAAGATACTGCCTAGTATGCCATTTCTGGAAATCGGGTTGTTTCTTGCTTGGTTCTTGTGGCGCAATTGCCGTGGCACTAATGGGGAAATTGCCGATCAGTTCCACTGCGTCTCCAGCGCTGTTATTAAGGAAGAACATAGATATATGCAGCGAAAATTGTAACATTACGAACCGCAAAATCTGCACTCGCAAAACAGCTAAGTATCTATAAATAATAGTTGTTCAGCTTTTAATAATCACCTAATTATTCCTGTAAAATAAGCACATATTTGTTTCATAACCAGATAAATATTTGCAAAGCAGGGTTTATAAAGCACAAATGAAGTTCTTTTGCATTGACAATATTGGCACAATAAAGGAATTGGCTTTTTTTAAGTGAAATAATATAATGGGTATTATGTCTGCTGAGAAAGAAAAAACAGATACCCTAAGTGTTCAGTATGTAATTTTGGAGAAAAGTAATGAGCAAGAATAACAAAACTGCAATTACCCCTACTCGGGAAGAAAATTATGCCGAATGGTATCAACAAGTAATAAAAGCAGCCGATATGGCTGAAAATAGTGAAGTTCGCGGTTGTATGGTTATAAAACCTTGGGGCTATGCTATTTGGGAAAATATTCAACATATTCTGGATAGAATGTTTCGCGAAACGGGGCATAGAAATGCCTATTTTCCTATTTTTATTCCCAAAAGCTTTTTTGAAAAAGAAGCTGAACATGTTGAAGGTTTTGCTAAAGAATGCGCTATAGTAACACATAGTAAATTGGAAGCAGATGAAAAAGGCGGATTAAAACTTGCCGGAGAACTTACTGAACCTTATATTGTACGGCCTACAAGCGAAACAATTATCGGTGCATCCTTTGCCAAATGGGTTAATTCCTATAGAGATTTGCCTTTGTTAATAAATCAATGGGCTAATATTGTGCGCTGGGAAATGCGTACTCGTCTATTTTTAAGAACCACTGAATTTCTTTGGCAGGAAGGGCACACTGTGCATGAAACAGAAATTGAAGCTCGAGAAGAAACCTTAAAAATGCTGAATGTTTATGCTACATTTGCGCGTGATTATCTTGCTTTGCCTGTCATTCAAGGTGAAAAGACTGAAAGTGAAAAATTTCCCGGTGCCGTTACAACTTATTGTATTGAGGCAATGATGCAGGATAGAAAAGCATTGCAATCGGGCACTTCTCACTTTTTGGGTAAAAACTTTGCCAAAGCCTCCGAAATTAAATTTCAAAATCGGAACGGAGAAATGGAATATGCCTGGACTACTTCTTGGGGTGTTTCCACGCGGTTAATTGGTGCCTTAATTATGGCGCATAGTGATGATAATGGATTAGTTTTACCTCCTAAAATTGCTCCTTCGCATATTGCGATTATCCCTATTTACAAAAATGATGAGGAAAAACAGATAGTGATGGATTTTGCCATAAAAGTGCAGAATATTTTTAAAGGATTGTATTTGGATGATATTCAAATATTTACTGAAATGGATACAAGGGATATGACCAGCAGCGAAAGAAATTGGTATTGGATAAAAAAAGGTATTCCTCTACGCCTCGAAATAGGCCCTCGTGATATTGTTAACGATTCTGTAATGCTTGCCAGAAGAGATAAAGAACCTAAAGATAAACACTCAATTAAAATTGATAATTTGGTAGATTATGTTCTAAAAACCTTGTCCGAAATGCAAGAGGGCTATTATCAGCGGGCTTTGAATTTTAGAGATAAGTGGACAGTAGACATTGATGATAAGGAAGAATTCTATCGGTTCTTTAATTCCAAAAATGAAGAACAGGAAATAAGCGGTGGTTTTGCCAATTCCCACTGGTGTGGAAATCAAACCTGCGAAGAAAAGATAAAAGATGACCTGAAAGTTACGATCCGCTGCATTCCTTTTGAGGCAAAAGAAGAAGAAGGCAAATGTATCTATTGTGGTGAAAAATCCAATCGTAGAGTTATTTTTGCTAAAGCGTATTAAAATGAATGCAGCCATCATCAATATTGGCAATGAAATTTTGATGGGTAAAACCATCAATACCAATCTTGCCTATTTGGGTTCGGAACTTACCAAATTGGGAATATTAGCAGAATATGCAGTCACGATTAAAGATGAACCAAACGCCATAAAACAAACATTGCAAGATACCTGGAAAAAATATGATATAGTGATAACTACTGGAGGTTTGGGGCCTACTGAAGATGATTTAACTAAAGCTGCAATTGCCAATTTCTTCGGTAAGAACCAACACTTTGATAATAGTATCTGGGAACACATCCAAAAAATGTTTGCTTTCCGAAATATCCCAATACCGGAAACCAATCGTTCCCAGGCAATGGTTCCCGATGATTTTATTCCTTTGCAAAATGACTTAGGAACGGCTCCTGGCTTGCTTTATCAGGAAGGAGATTATTTATTCTTTGCATTGCAAGGTGTCCCCTCCGAAATGAAACATATTTTTGAAACCCATATAAAGAAAATAATAGCAAAAACATACCCAAACTATAAACCTTTGCATATAAAAACATTGCGAACTTACGGAATAGCTGAATCCCGATTGGCTGAGTTGTTTACTCTGTCTGATTTACCCGAAGGAATATCTATAGCATGGTTACCTCAAATTGGAAGAGTTGATTTGCGTTTTTATGGAACTGATGTAAGAAAAGTGGAAGAAGCTGCAGATAGCGCTCTAAATAAAATCCATCCTTATGTTTGGGGTTACGATGAAGAAAGCCCCGCAGAAATTTTATTATCTCTATTGTTGAATAATTTCTACACTCTAAGTGTGGCTGAATCCTGTACAGGTGGCTTAGTTCAAAAGCTAGTAACTGATGTTCCTGGAGCATCTAACTCCTTCTTGGGTGGTGTAATAACATACACTAACGAATTGAAGAAAAAGATATTAAAGGTTTCCGATAAAGTTTTGGAAACTAAAGGAGCAGTAAGCGAAACCTGTGCAATGCAAATGGCGGAGGGAATAAAACTATTGACAAATTCTACCTGTGCGATTTCAATAACAGGTATTGCTGGTCCCGACGGTGGAACAGAAAAAAAACCTGTAGGAACGGTGTGCTTTGGCTTTATAGCCGCTGAGAAACATTGGTCTGAAAAACAATTCTTTACTGGAGATAGGGAAATTGTGCGCATAAAAGCTGCAGAATTTGCTATTCTTACCTTAATCAAATACTTACAAGGCAGGTATAATTGAATATCTTAGTTATAGGTAGCGGAGGTAGAGAACATTCGCTAGCAGAGTGTTTTGCCAAAAGTAAAAAGGTGGCTAAAGTATATGTGTCACCAGGTAACGCAGGAATTGCGAAGTACTATGAATGCGTGAAATTGCCAAAGCAGGAAGATATATGTAATTTTTGCCGTCAAAATACAATTGACCTTGTCTTTATTGGACCAGAACAGCCAATCGCTGAGGGTTTATCTGATTATTTATGGGAAAAAGGAATATCGGTTATAGCGCCCAGTAAATTTGCCGGTCAATTGGAAACCAGTAAGATTTTTGCCAAGGACTTAATGCAGAAATCAAAAATTCCCACTGCTAGATACCAAATAGCGAGAACTGTAGAACAAGCTTTGGAATTGATCGAGAATTTTGGCTATCCTGCAGTTATCAAAGCAGATGGATTGGCAGGTGGAAAAGGGGTAATAATAGTTTCGGATTTAAACGAAGCCGAAGATGCATTAAATAAAATAACAATAAGTGCAAGAGGAGTAATTGTTGAAGAGTTTTTAAAAGGTTGGGAGGTTTCTTTATTTGCATTTACAGATGGGGTAAATTTTAAGACCACTCTTTTTGCTCAAGATCATAAACAGCTATATGATGGGGACCGGGGTCCGAATACAGGTGGAATGGGTGCTTATGCTCCTGTTCCTGAGGCCGAAAAATATCGAAGCAAAATAGAAAAAGAGATTGTTGAACCGACTCTAAAAGCAATGCGTGATATGGGATATCCATATAAAGGGATTCTTTATTGCGGATTGATGATAACCAGAGAAGGACCAAAAATAGTGGAATACAATTGTCGTCTTGGAGATCCTGAAGCACAGGTTATATTGCCATTACTGGAAACAGACTTGGTGGATATCTGCCAGGCCATTTTGCAGAGTGAAATAAATAAAATTGAGCTTAAATTCTCGGATAAAACTGCTTTAGGAGTTGTTTTAGCTTCTGGAGGTTATCCTTTAAGTTATCAAAAGGGCTTTCCCCTCATTATGCCTTCAACCCTTTCCGGTATTTATTTTTCTGGAGTAGCAGATGCTGAAAATGGCCTTGTAACTTCTGGCGGACGGGTTTTATGTGCTGTTGGTGTTGGGAAAGATCTAAATGAAGCTAGGGAAGAGGCATACAGTAAAGCTCAGCAAATAACTTTTGAAAACAGGATTTTTCGACAAGACATCGGTTTAAGGAATAATACCTTATTAGACAATGGAGACAAATAATATTATGACAATATACTCTATTATACAGGTTAAAAACCTGTCCCTTGCCAAGTTTTATAAGGCAGGTTTATTATTCTATCTTAGTTTTTTCTTACCTGCTCTTATATTTGCCTCCCCTATAACACTTATTTCTGAAAGTCAGGATTTACTTACTATTCAATTCGAACTTCCAGAATATGAACTGGAAGATGTAACAATTAATGGCCAAACCTGGAAAAGAATAATCTGTAGTGAGAGTTCTATTTATGGTGAAGAAGGTTATCCAGAGCTGAAATTATTTTCCACAGCAATAGCTGTTCCTGTAGATGGAGATATCAGTTTCAGCATTGAAAGCAGTGAATCTCAAACGCTAAAGAATGTGAATATATATCCTGCGGCAACTATGTTGCTGGAAGAAAGTGAACCAATATTTGTTAATAAGCCAAACTATAAAGCATATTCTAATCGTGAGCTGTATCCACTTCAAGTAGTTCAAAAAGGTGAACCTGCTTTTGTTGGTAACCGTAGATTTGTTCCCTTATTTATTTGTCCATTTCAGTATAGAGCTCAAAGTAAAGAACTCATTATCCACAGAAGTATTACTGTAAGCGTATATGTAGCAGGTTCAAAAAATGCCTCCAAGAATTGGCAACTGAATCCTAATCCTCTTGATAATGCAACTCCATCTTTATTCTTGAATGAAAACAGCTCCAAAATATGGCGCTTGGAAAAAACCCGCGATACAAATTATACTTCACCCAAAAATGGCACTTCCGGAATAAATGAAATTCAAATAATTGTTGATAAAGAAGGTATTTATAAAGTTGATTACCATTACCTAATGGACTATATTAATATGATGGTTGATTCCTTACAGGTAAATATGAATTGGACTCCTGCCAATGTAGACCCTCGCTATCTGGAATTGAGTGATGAATATGGTCAAGTACCTATTAATTTTGTTGGTGAAAATGATGGTATTTTCAATCCGAATGATTATTTTGAATTTTATGGTGATATGCATAAAGGGGATACTTCCTATATGGATGATTACACTTCTGAAAATGTATATACTTTGAAATTGGTGGATCGCTTTGGAGCAAGAATGGCTGTAGAAAACGGTGGGTTGATAGAATCCAATATCTCAAATTGTATTGTTCCAGATGCTTATGAAGATACTGTTCACTTCGAGGAACAACTGATAAGCGATAAATTGGGTCAGGGCTGGAGCTCAATAGACCAGAATTACTACCGAGAAGATGTTTGGTTCTGGAGAAAAATAGATGCTCCCGACTTGGAAATTGTACCTATAGAATTGCAATATCCTAAAGATACTACAACTCGCTATGCCTCTGCTAAAATATGTTTGATGGGGCTTACTTATTCCGAAACATTAACCAGTGGACAATTTGACCACGAGGCATCTATTCGTCTGAATCAAGCAATGATTAATACCCTTACCTGGATTGGACAGACTGAAAAGATTTTCCAAAATCAAACCGAAATCTCCAATACTGCTTTAAGACATGGAGTAAATAATTTATATATAGCTCTATCAGGTAATACTGTTATGGGCGATGAGGAACAAGTTTTATTGGATTGGGCAGAAATAAAATATTGGCGGGAATATAAAACAGATCAGGATTATATAAAATTTACCAAACCTTCTAACCTTCCTGATGGTTTATATCAGTTTGAAGTGGGTGGATTCAGTAATGCCGATATATCCGTGTACAAAATTGGTTCCAGCATATTCAATTCTGTGCAGATAGAGCCCTTTAATATTAATGGAGATGCTCCCTGGACAGTTACTTTGCAAGATAGTGTTGCTTCCGATGCCGTAAGATATTTTGCTGTAACGGAAAATAAGAAAAAAACACCGAAAAACATTAGGTTGAATTTTCCCAGTGATTTGAAAAATCCCTATCTTAGTGCTGATGTCGTTGTTATTACTCCCCGGAAGTTTACTGATGTGGAAGGGACTCTGCAATTAAAATCACTGTGGGAATCGGAAGGGCACACTGTCCAAATTGTGGATGTGCAAGATATCTATGACGAATTTAATTTCGGAATCACTGGTAGTGAACCAATCAGAGATTTTATTCGTTATGCTTATAACAATTGGAGCAGTCCACAAATAAACCAGGTTATTCTTTTAGGAGAAGGTGTAGACGATACACGAGATAACAGTTATTCTCGAATGTATAATCTGATACCAGTTAAAAAGACCTGGACTTATAATCACGGAGCTACAGCAAGTGATCAATGGTATGGTTGTATTGTCGGAACTGATAATATTCCCGATGTATCCATTGCCAGAATTAGCGTTTGGAAGGAAGAACAAATTTTGGCTTATGCCGCTAAGGCAATTTCCTATCGGGAAAATCTACAAACCTCTCGTCTATGGAGTAGTCATTTAACCTTCACCTCCGGAGGGAAAATTACCGATGGAAATGATCTTTTTGCTCAGCAATCGGAACGCATTATCCGGAAAACAATTCCTCCTGAATATAGAGTAACCAGAGTTTATACTTCCACGCAAACAGTTAGCTCGGATTACTTTGGCGGAACCTTTAACTTGAAAGACGCGATCAATTCCGGAACTCAGTATGTTCAATTTATGGGTCATGGAGGAGGAAGAATTTGGGCGGACTATAATCTCTTCAATTTTAATGATGTAGCAACGCTCAACAATCAAGTTTACCCTGTAGTTTTATCTCTTGCCTGTTATTGTTCAGCTTTTGATACAAACGGGATGGCTTCTATCAGTGAAGCATTAGTTTTGCAGCCTGGTAAAGGAGCTATTGGAACTGCTGGTTTTACGGGTTTGGGTTTTAGGGATCATGATGAGGACTGGGGTTTAGCATATTGCGAAGCACTATTTAAACACAATTTCGATAATATTGGTTTGGCAAATATCTATGCTTTAGCCAGGTTCTATTCCACAACTTATTCTCCTGCAGCCAGATATGCTTTAATTAACGGTTTTGCTTATATGGGTGATCCGCTTATCAAATTACGCAAACCAATAAAGGATATTCCCGTCTCGGCTAATAGCTATGTTCTAAATCCTGGGGATACTCTTTATGTGAATGCAGATTTCCCTTCAGGGATTAATGCTGCGCGTTTATTTATAATGAAACCAAGCGGAAAAATAGTTAATGTTCCTTATGATTTACCAGTTTATCCGGATGGCCATTTTACAGCGTCTTATGTTAATCCAGACCAAACTACCGATAATTATTTCCGCAAAATTATGATAGCTGGTTATTCTCCTAGTGATGAATTTGTTGGCATTTCTCAGTATAGTGTGGGCAGACCGAATATTGTACATCATAGTTTTATTCCTGCAGAACCTGCCTGGTCGGATTCTGTTTTATTTACTGCTAAAGTATTTAGTCCCTTGCCAGTTCAGAATATCTATTGTAAAGTAAGAACCGATAGCACTTCGCAAGTAATTAATTGGGTAGATTTGCCGATGCAACGATCGGAAACGGATAGCACTTTATATGTTACGGCTACGCGTTTAGGAAGGCAACCTACTCGCAAAGAAATATTCTATAAATATGTGTTGGAGACCGAAGCAGGTGTTTCGGAGACCATTTTGCAAAGTTATGTAGTGGCAGGACCTGATTTACTTTTAAAAGACATAAAATTGGAACAGGATGGAAATAACTTAGTATTAAAAGTGCTGGGAACCAATGTTGGAAACACTCCTTCAATTACTACAGATTTAAAATTATATGTGGGGACTACGGCAAATAACCTTGCTTTTTTTTCTAGCCAAAGTTATCCTCCTTTGGAAGTAAATGAATTGCGTTGGGACAGTATTTCTCTTGCTAATTTACCCAATGCCAATTTATTTTTGGAAGTAAGAGTAAATACCAGCAACACTTTTCCGGAGTGGGAAGCATATGTTAATATTGGCAACTATATCCGTTTGCAGGTTCCTCTGAATTATTATTTGATTGATAGTTCGGGTTCTACTCTTAGTAGCATAGATAATAATCTTCAATGCACAATACCTGAAGGGCTTGTTCCCACTAATGAACAAATTCTTTTTGCCGTAAATACTTTATCAGCATTACCTCCCCTCAATCAACCTGATGTACAAAATATTATGATGAATGCTCCAGATGGATTTAGTGGGAATAAATATTCTATTCCTTACGAGATTTTAGCATTAGGCACAGGTGTTACAGATTCCTTAGGGGTTCTAAATGGAGGTAAGAAACTATTCCTTTCATTTAACTATAGCGCAATTGATTCTTTAACTCAGGCACAGGAAAATGCTAATAACTTCAGGATTTATCGTTATAATTCCCAAGTTAAAAAATGGATACTAATCGGCGGTTTTGTAGATGTAAATCTAAACAAAGTTCAATTTGAGGTTGATCGAACCGGAATTTACAGTATCTTCAGAAATATCGATAGTTCACCACCAAGTATAGATGTTAATGTTCAAGACCAGGAATTTACTGTCGGTGGCTATGTTGCTGGCAACGGGATTATTTCGCTATTACTATCTGATGCCAACGGAATTGATGTTATAGATAATTCCATTCAACTTTTCCTAAATGGAATTCCTATTCCTGAAGAAGATTATGTTGTTTCCATCAATTTGGAAAATATCAATAGAATTCCGATCAAATATCAGCTATCTTTAGGACGCGGGATCCACGAACTAAAAGTTAAATGTCGTGATTTAAATGGAATGCTTGCAACCCGCGATATCCAATTTACCGTGAATGACAAATTTGATGTTATCAACCTTGCCAATTATCCAAATCCTGTGTTAGGAACAGGAGGCCAAGGCGCAGCTATTGATCCTAAAAATGAAGGACGCACTCGTTTTACTTATATATTAACTGATGGAGCTGATGAAGTTACTATCAAAGTATATACTATAAGTGGACGTTTGGTTAAAACCTTTAGAAATTTACCTGTGGGGGTTGGTTATCATGAATATCCTCGTACAGTGTATGGTTGGGATTGTAAAGATGATAGCGGTTACACTTTGGCTAATGGTGTTTATTTTTATCGGATAATTGCTAAGAAAGGTCATAAAACGATTGAAAAGACACAAAAAATGGCAATTCTGAATTAAGGAGCTTAAAGTGAAAAAGATAAGTATCCTGTTCTCGCTTACCCTGATGTGTCTAACGCCACTTTTTGCAGGACGTTATGCAGGAGATTTTATGATGATTGGTTCCGGAGTGCGTCCTTTGGGAATGGGGGGTGCTTTTAGTTCATTGGCAGATGATGGTTCTGCCATATATTGGAATCCGGCTGGTTTATGTTTTATTACCGATTCAGAGGTTTCGGCTATGCATTGTTTTCTCTATAATAATCTTGCTTCTTACGACTATGTTACTTATGCTCAGCCCCTACCCAATGATGTAACTATTTGCTTAAATGTAACTCGCTTAACGGTTAGTGACATTCCTCATTTCGATGAACGCTATTTGATTGGAACCAATGTAGATCAACGGATCAATAATAGCGTATATCATTTGCCGGGTGTTCCAGACAGCAAATTTTCCAGTTATGATGATCTTTATCAATTTGCTTTCTCTAAAAAAATTCATTATGATGCTAATATGGGTTGGGAATTTTTTGCGGTTCCTTTTGATTTTGGTTTCGGAGGCACTGTTAAGCTTATTAAAAGGTCTATTTGGGATAGGACTGGAACCGGAACTGGTATAGATATTGGTTTTAAAGCAAAAACAGACCTTGCTGTCATTTTTGATTGGGAAGATCTTGGTAATTTAGATTTTGGCATCAATTTTCAAGATATTGGAGGAACTGATATCACTTGGGATACACCAAGTAAGATAAGAGATGAAGTTTTATACAATACAAAAACCGGAGTAGCGATTGAGCAACCCATACCAAAACTGAAATCTATTGTAACTTTAGCCTATGATTATGATTATGTGTATGGGGGAACAAACCACTATGGTGTAGATTGGGAATATGATAAAAAGTGTAATTTGCGCCTTGGATATTACGACACTAATTTTAGTGCAGGTGCAACTATCAAACTTTATGGAGTTTTGCTCGATTATGCCTTAATTACTAATCCAATAGGTATTAGCAATCGTTTGGGCTTACGAGTTAGATTCTAAGGAGTTCTAAAATGAGAAAGATTTGCATATTAGCCGGCCTTTTGTTACTTGTCTTAACCTATTCCTGTGCGGCAGACGATTCTCCAGAAAAGGATAAAATTCCTCCTGCAGCTCCTGACTTATTAGAACATTTGGGTGATACGGGAGATGATCCGATTACTATAGACGGAATTGAAGTAATCTTAGATGATGATAATAATGGTATTGATGCTGTTCCAGATGGCAAATGGATAAAAGTTCCTTGGAAAAAATTTGTAGATAACGACTTAAGTCATGTAAAGGTATATCGCTATACTGTACAGAATCCTGAACCATTGTTGATTGATACTGTTCCTGCTTCAGAGGATTATTATTTAGACCGGAGTTTTTTGATAGAAAGAGAATGGTATTATTATTATATTGAACTTTATGATGCCAGTGGAAATTTCAGCGTTTCCGATACTGTTTCCTATGCTTTATTGGCAAAAAGTACTCTCACTTCTCCTGAGGGAGGGGCAGCTGTGAATCCTAATAATTTAAGACTCTACTGGAGAATTGGTGATAGCCAGACAACTGAATTCAGGATTCTGATTTGGGACGAGCATACTGGAGAACTGGTTTATCATACAGATTATTCTTATACTCCTAATGACGAAAATCCTGCCCCACCCAATGTTCCCTTTCCTGTGATGACTCCTGCTCCTGTAAATGGACAGGTTTTTCGTTGGAGAGTAGATTCCTTTGATTATGATTCGGAACACGAAATGAAAATGGGTTCAGAATCTGAAGAAAGAACTTTTATAATTCAATATAAATGAATATAGTGCTTTAGAATAGTGATTATGCTTATGAGAAATAACTTGACTTTAACAGCTAAATAAAGAATGTAACGCAAAATAGAAAAGAGGATATTGTGAAGAAAACATTGTTGGTGTTTCTACTTGCTGGTTTTGCTTTTATGTTATTCGGCCAGCAGACAATTAATTTTACCCCATCCTCCAATATTTCTGCCTATACCTATGAAGGTATTCGCAGCGGAGTGGAAAAGCTGAAGATGAATAATTATATTTTGGGCCAGGTTTATAAACCGGGTTTATATACTGTCCCTGATGATACTGATTTTTTAACTTTGCTTTCTTTAGCAGGAGGGCCAAGAGAGGATGCTAAACTATCTAAGATAAGGGTCGTTCGTCCTTCTTCTGAAGGCGATAAAGTTATCTGGGTTAATTTTAAAAAATATCTGGAAACTGGAGATGCTACTTTAATTCCGCAATTAAAACCGGGTGACACTATAATTGTCTCAGGAACTATTTTTTATGCTGTCTCTCGAGTGGCAAGTTTTCTCTCCGACTTAACCGTAGCTCTAAGTATGTATAGTATAATAACTGGATTTTAGGAGGGGGATTCAATGCTGGAAAATGAAAATAACCAAGTTCCCGTACAAGAAGAAATAAAACTATCTGACTACTTTAGAATAATCCTGCAATATCGTTATCTGGTAATTCTGGTTTTCTTTCTGGTTATTGTTGCGACAGTTTTATATACTGCTCGTTTACCAAAAGTATATTCTGCTTCTTCCAGAATTTTACTGGAAGATGCCAATAAACAATCTGATCTTATGTTTCTATCTGCTGGCGGATTAGGTAAAAATACTGTAAATAATCAAATTGAACTGATTCGTAGTAAACCTATTATGAAGCTTGCCTGGGAAATTATGAAGAAATATCCTGATTGGGATACTTTCCCTGCAAGTCAACTACCTGATCCTGTTGCGAGTTTAAATAAAATGAAAGTAGAATCAAAACGGGAAACAGATGTTTTAACTATTAGCTTTGAATCTACAAATCCAGCTGAAGCAATGGCCGCAGTGAATTCCATCGCTGAAGCTATCCAACAACAAAACACCCAATATGCTCGTTTGGAATTTACTACTATCCGTGAATTTCTGGAAACTCAACTGGATGCTATTTCTCGCCGATTGCAAAGTTCTGAAAATGATTTAAGAGAATTCAAAAATTTGAACCAGCTTACGCAATTAACCGAAGAAACAACTAAACTAATCGAAAAAGCATCGGATGTAGAAGCAGAATATGAAGCAGCATTAACAGAGCAAGCAGTGAAGGCTAAAACCCTCGATATGCTTAATCGTCAATTACGCGAACAGGATTCCCTGTTAGTTAATATAGATAATATCCTTAAAACCCCCTATATAAATGAACTGCGCAAACAGATTGTTGATACTCAATCCCTTATTACTAAACTCGTTACAAAAAACGAATATCCTCTTGACCATCCTCAAATTCAGCTACTTTATCGCGAAATCGAAAATGCCAAAGAAACACTGGATCGCGAAATCCGCAAGCTGGTAAGTTTGTCGATAAATGAAGATCCTCTTAAAACCCGCAGCGACCTATTAACCAGAATTATTCAAGCCAATGTTGATTTGGAAATGGCCAGAGCCAAAGTTGATGGCTTGGAACAAACAAAAGAGATGTATAATCAACGCCTTATTGCTATTCCCAACACGGAATTGGAATTAGCAAGATTAACGCGCAATCTGATGTTGGATGAAAAAATTCATAGTATGATGATGGAAAAATATGAGGATGCTAAAATTGCAGAACAGGCCAAAATTGGTAATATCCGTATAATCGACTATGCAGAACGTCCCACAATTCCTATTAAACCACGCGTTTCGATGAATATTCTCGTAGGTATTATATTGGGTTTGGGTTTAGGAATTGGATCTGCTTTTTTAGTGCATTCTTTGGATACAAAATTACGCACGCTGGAAGATATGGAAAGCTTTGTCCGGTTACCAATTGCTGGAACGATACCCGTAATTCGCGAAGCGGAATCTAAACTTCAGGAATTTAACGATATGATTAATTCTGCTACAGGAGAAAATCGAGAACAGCTTACTCGTTCGATGCACTATGTAATGATGCAATTGGTTTCTCATTATGCCCCAAAATCTCCTATTGCAGAAGCATATAGAACTTTAAGAACCAATATCTTAGCTAAAAAAGGTGAAGGAAGTGTTGCAATTCTTGTTACTTCTTCCGGACCTAAAGAAGGTAAATCTACTTCCATAGCCAATCTTGCTATAACTCTTGCTCAAATGAATAGCAAGGTTATTTTAGTTGATATGGACTTGCGTAGGCCTACTGTTCACACTAAGTTAGGTCTGGAAAAAGAAAACGGCACCAGTGATTTTCTTATCGATCCGGAAGTAAGTGTTGAGCAAGTTATCAAACCCTCTGGAATAGCCAATCTGGATGTAATTACCAGTGGGTTTATTCCTCCCAATCCATCAGAATTAATTGCTTCACCCAGAACCGATTTTTTGATTGAAGAATTAAAAACACGCTACGACTTTGTCCTTTTCGATTCTCCACCTTTAATTGCTGTTACGGATGCTCTTATTTTAACTAAGAAAGTAGATATGACCTATCTTGTTGTCCGTTGTGGCTTTACCGATAAAGGTATCATCAGACGCACCAAGGAACTTATGGAAAATATTGATGGTAGAATAGATGGTATTATCGTGAATGGTATTTATGTCCAAAAATATTACAGCAAACAGAATTACTACTACTATTATTACTACTACTATTATTATTATGGTGACGAGGTACCTCAAAAACAAAAAAAGAATGTTAACCGCTTCCTGCGCAAAAATAAATCTGTTTCTTGAATTAACAGGTAAGCTTCCTAATAATTATCATCAGGTCGATACTGTTCTTTGCAGTATTGACCTGTTTGATTATCTGGACTATGAAGTTATTGATTCTCCGCAAATAGTCCTTTCTTGCAATATTAATCAGTTAGCAAATGAAAATAACCTCATATACAAGGTAGCATCCTATTTGCAGAATGAATATAAAATCCCCAATGGAATATCCATTAAGCTAAAAAAGTCGATTCCAATAGCAGCAGGTTTAGGAGGTGGTAGTAGCAATGCTGCCAATTGTATATTAGCATTAAATAAACTCTGGCAGCTACATTTATCAAAAGCAGAAATGCATAAAATAGCTGCTCAATTTGGAAGTGATATCAATTTTTTTCTGGAAGGGGGAACAGCAAGAGGGGAAAATAGAGGAGAGATTATAACAAAAATGCCGGATATCATTTTGGATAACATACTATTAATTAATCCAGGCATAGCAATTTCCAGTGCAGAAGCATATAAACTGGCTTATCTAACTTCCAAACAAGAACAACATTATTTTGATATTAAAAATGTGTATAGCTCCTGTTTCAATCGCTTGGAAGCTGGAATCAGAAAAGCTTATCCTATTGTGGATGAAGTAATTAACACGCTTAAACAATATGAAGCAAAAGTGTCAATGCTTAGTGGAAGCGGATCAACTTGTTTCGGAATCTTTGAAAACATCGCTCAGCTTGAAAAGTGCAAGGATTATTTTTCTGAAAAAGGGTTCTGGACATATCGAGCTAAAACCATTAATAGTGAAAATAGCATATCCTAATTAGGCTTTTGTGTGCAAAGATAAGTAGAGATAAGTAAAATAGATTAGCTGATAAATGATGGGATATCTGCCCATAGAAAATGGGTAAAATTACTTTGTTGTGATGGAACTTTTATTATCATTTTTATGTTGCTTTCTCCTTTACTAACATCATCACCCTATAATCCCAAAACAAATATTTAACGATTGCCTAATCTCGATTGAGGATCGTTTAAAAAATGTTAGAGTGTCCTTAGAAAACTTACTAGGCAAGTAGTGCAGATTCCTTGTAAGTAGTTTATACACTATATAGTTATCTTACTGTAAAATAGATAAGATAACCAGAAATAAGAAGGATAATCTTTTTCATTCTGGCGAGGACATCAGTTCTGTGAAATGGGGAGTAAAGGAAAAAAGTACCCCCCTTTAATTATTTCTGTTACTAAGGAAGAAGTAATATATCATTTCTACATTCACCGGGAATTTCACTCCATTAAAAAAATCCGAATATAGAAGCCACATAGTTTATGGATATATTTAGTACTAAGGTGATGAATTAAAATCATCTAAAAAAAAGCTAAGCACAAAGTCTGTTAATATCCTTCAGTTTATTTGCTAAGCAAGAACTGGTGAACTCATTTTCCTCAAACCTTAAAGTTTGGGATTGATATTGAATACAATCCTAATATATTGATAGGTCATCAGGCATTTACTACTTTAGTATAAACTGCATATTGTATTCAAGCTTCGCACTTCGCCCTTAAAGGAAAGCGTTAATCAGGTGTTAATCTAACCTTAATCAAGCGTTAATTATTAACGCTTGATTAAGGCTTGATAAACGATTAATCAATGGCTTGCAGTAAGGAAAATTGGAGACAACAATATTAGGATTTTATTATAAAAGTGATTGTTTAAGTTAGTATAGTACACTTTTAAGAGGGAAATAATCGCAATATCTTTAAGTTGTTACTTTAGGACTTGGAATTGTAATTGCCACTTATATGTATGTTATATGAAAAAACAAAAGGACGATACCTTTTACTCCGACCACCCAGATCGGTTTTGTTAAATAGATTGACGATTTTAGGGCTTTGCAGAAAATAACGCTATGGATAATATAACTCGTAAAACAACACGCCGCATAATGTTAGGTGATATTCCGATTGGAGGTAATGCACCTATTAGTATTCAATCTATGTTATCTATTAAGACTTCAAACATTCCTGAAGCAACAACCCAAATTCGCGAACTGATTTCTGCAGGATGTGAGATAATCCGCTGTGCGGTAATGGATATCAGTGATGCTAATGCGATTAAAGAACTAAAGAAAATATCCAAAGCTCCTCTGGTTGCTGATATTCATTTTGACTATCGCTTAGCAATAGCTTCCATTGAAAATGGAATTGATGGTCTGCGTATCAATCCTGGCAATATAGGAAAAATTGAAGGTGTACAGAAATTGGTTGCAGCAGCTAAAGAAAGAAATATCCCAATACGCATCGGAGTAAATAGTGGTTCTTTGCCCAAGGATTTAGTGCAAAAATATTCTGTTAGTGCAGAAGCAATGGTAGAATCGGCACTAAGGCATATAAAAATATTAGAAGATCTTGCTTTTTATGATATTAAAGTTTCTGCTAAGGCATCATCAATACCTTTGATGTTAGAAAGTTATAGAAAGTTAAGCAAGGCTTGTGATTATCCTTTACATCTTGGAATAACGGAAGCTGGAACTACTTTAAGTGGCTCCATTAAAAGCGCTATCGCTTTGGGTATATTATTAGAAGAAGGAATTGGCGATACTATAAGGGTTTCTTTAACTGCCAATCCTGTTCAGGAAGTGATAGTAGCTAAGGAAATTTTACGAAACCTTGGCTTAAGAAAGGGATTAAATATAATTTCCTGTCCTACCTGTGGACGCACCAGAATCGATCTAATTGGATTAACAGAACAAGTGGAAAAAGCTCTGAAGAACTATAGTGATTACCCTTTAACCATTGCTGTAATGGGTTGTGCCGTAAATGGTCCCGGAGAAGCTAAAGAGGCTGATTTTGGCATTGCTGGAGGGATTAAAGAAGGTTTGCTTTTTGCAAAAGGTGAAATTGTGAAAAAAGTTCCGGAAGAACTATTAGTTAAGGAACTGCTTGCTCTTATTCAAAATCATATAGGTAAACAATAAAAGTGCTTTTAAAAGTCTTTTTTACTTTCTTTAAAATTGGTGCTTTTACCATTGGTGGTGCTTATGCAATGATTCCTTTAATCAAAAGAGAAGTCTGCCAAAAAAATAAATGGCTTAGCGAAGATGAATTTTTGGATGGTTTAGCAGCTGCCCAAAGTTGTCCTGGTCCCATTGCTATAAACATAAGCATCTATGTAGGTTATCATCTTGCGAAGGGTAAAGGTATGGCAGTTGCTGTAATAGGAACAATTTTACCTTCCTTTATAACTATTCTGATAATTGCTATGCTCTTTCAACAATTTTCCGAAATAGTAATTGTGCGCAAGGCATTTCATTCTTTAAGAGCTGCCGTTGTAGCTTTAATAGCTGTTCCCCTTTTACAAATGAGTCGGCAGGCAGGTTTAAAGCTATCCAATTTCTGGTTTCCTTTAGCTATTGCTATTCTGGTTAGTTTTTTTGCAGTAAGCCCAATTTACTTAATTATAATAACCATTGCTTTTAGCATCTACCAAAGCATCAGAAAACAAAAGATATGATTTACTTGAAATTGTTCTGGACCTTCTTCAAAATTGGACTCTTCAGTTTTGGTGGAGGTTATGCAATTTTAGCAATGATCCGTCAGGAAGTAGTTTTAAAAAACGCCTGGATATCATCTTCACAATTTATGGATGTAGTAGCTATTTCTCAAATGACTCCAGGCCCGATAGCTATAAATGCTGCCACTTTTATCGGTTACCAAAAAGGGGGATTATGGGGAGCAGTTCTTAGCACTCTGGGAGTGATTTTTCCCTCTTTGATCATTATGACCTTAATTACGATAACCTATATAAAGCTGAAAAATCAACCCTGGTTCAAAAACATCTTCCAAAAATTGCGTTTACTTTCTTTGGGATTAATTGCTGCTGCTCTAATTATGGTTTTGGGAGATGCTTTTAGAGACCTGTTTTCTATCCTGGTTTTTGCTGGCTCTTTTTTGGTGAGCTGGAGATTTAAGCTGAATCCTTTTTATCTGCTAATGGGAGCTGCTGTTATAGGGGTCATTTTTGGCTAATTTGTAAACGCCAAAAACACATTTGTAATTTCCTTGGTAGACTATTTTACTCCCCAAATATCTTTGGCATAAGCTAAGATAGTATTATCGGAGGAAAATTTGCCCATATTAGCGATATTAGCTAAGACCATTCTATTCCATTTTTGTTTATCTTTATAGGTTTCTGTGGCTTCTTTATTAACCCGAATAAAATCCTGTAAATCAGCTATTAGACAATAACTATCTCCCTGATATAAAAGCAAATCTGTCAATGGAGTAAATAAACCTGGATTTAAGGGATTGAGTTCATCGGATTCAATAAAATCAAATATCCGCTTTATATCTTCATTTTGACGCATCATTTCGTAAGGATGATAACCCTGTTCTTTCAAATAATGAACTTCGGCAGCCGTCATTCCAAATAGGAAGAAATTATCTTCACCCACTGCTTCTCGAATTTCTATATTAGCTCCATCTAAAGTTCCGATTGTAAGTGCTCCATTTAGAGCAAATTTCATATTTCCCGTTCCAGATGCTTCTGTTCCAGCGAGGGAAATTTGACGGGAAATTTCAGCAGCGGGGATAATTCTTTCTGCCAAAGTTACTCGATAATTGGGCAGAAAACATACATTTAGATAAGAAGACAGCTGTTTATCTTTTTCGATGTAATCACCCAAAGCGCAAATAAAACGAATAATCAATTTTGCTGTAAAGTAACCTGGTGCTGCCTTTCCTGCAAAAAAGAAACTTTGTGGAGTTAACTCTTTGCCATCCCGGATTTGATTTATCAAGTAGATAATTCCCAAAGCATTAAGCAGCTGTCTTTTATATTCATGAATGCGTTTTGCATGAAAATCAAAAATAGTATCAGGATTAAACCTACGATCGTGCATATCTTCGTAATATTTACAAAAATCCAGCTTATTTTGATATTTCACTTCTGCCAGGTCTTCCAGAAAAGAGCTGTCATTTTTATATTTATTCAAATCTGAAAGCTGCTCTAAATCAGTTTTCCATTCGGTACCAATAGCTTTAGTAATTAAATGACATAAAAGTGGATTACATAACATCAGCCACCGGCGAGGAGTTATGCCATTGGTTTTATTATTGAATTTATCTGGCATAAGAGAATAAAAATCGCTGAATACCTGATGCTTTAACAGTTCTGTATGCAATTCCGAAACTCCATTAATACTATGGGTTCCTACAATAGCCAAATTTGCCATTCGCACACTTTTTACTGGTTCTTCTTCTATCAAAGAGACCCTGCGGAGGAAGTCATCATCTACTTTTCTGCTTATTTGTATATCAGAGAGAAAACGGTGATTTATTTCATAGATGATTTGCAGATGACGAGGCAACATTTTTTCAAACAGCTGAACTTGCCATTTTTCTAACGCTTCCGGCAAAATTGTATGATTTGTATACGAAAGGCACTTTTGGGTAATATCCCAAGCGGTTTCCCAAGGTATATTTTTTTCATCCACTAAAATACGCATAAGTTCAGGAACGGCAATACAGGGATGAGTATCATTAAGTTGAATTGCAGCTTTATCAGGAAGATTGCGTAGATCTTTATTCTTTTTAAAAAACCTGCGTAAGATATCTTGTAAAGTAGCACACACACAAAAATACTCTTGCTTCAATCTAAGTTCTTTCCCTTGCATTTTGTTATCATTGGGATACAGTACCTTGGAAATCATTTCTCCATTATTCTTTTCGGCTACAGCTTGTACATAATCCCCTTCATTAAAATATCTCAGATCAAATTCACGGCTGCTTTTGGCACTCCATAATCTTAAAGTATTTACATAGCTATTTTGAAAACCAGGGATCAAATAATCATAAGCCATAGCCATAACCGTCACTTCTGGTTGCCAATGTTTCTTTTTGGTGCCATCCTCATTGATAATTTCTCTAACAGTCCCTCCAAAATTAACAGGAAATAATCGTGTCGGACGAGGAATTTCCCAAACGGAACCATATCTTAACCAGTTATCAGGTGTTTCTACTTGTTCACCATTGATAATGTGTTGAAAGAAAATACCATACTCATAACGAATACCATAACCGTAAGCAGGTATTTGTAGGGAAGCCATAGAATCTAAAAAACAAGCTGCTAAACGTCCTAAACCTCCATTTCCCAATCCGGCATCCCATTCTAGTTCACTTAGCATTGATAAATCAAAACCAATTTCAGTAAGAGCTTTAATGCTTTGTTGTTGGATATCCAGATTGAGTATGGAATTGGTTAAAGAACGACCGATTAAATACTCCAGGGATAGATAATAGACTCTTTTCCTTTGTAAAGCATATTCTTGAGGTTGAGTTATCAGCCAGCGGTCTAATAAAATATCTTTTACGGCTGAAGCAAAACTGATATAACAATCATAAGGGGCAGCAGAAAATTGGTCCTTACCAAGATCGAATTTTAAATGTTCCATAAAACGAAGCACTATTTCTTCTACTGTACCATTAATGCTAAGCTGAGAAAGTTTAGTGCAAAAATCATCGTTCATCATATCTCCTCCCGCTAATCATAAGTCCATTATAAATAATAAACGGTTTTCAGGATAAACCAAATAAGATGTTTAATATAGAAAAGAAGTGTAACTGCCATAATAATTAATGTCTTCCAACTTCTTCATTTCTATTTATTCCCTGCTAAAATATAAATTGATTTGGAATAATTCTTGTATGTATTATATTATCTATAAAAGTCTAGGAGGATATATGAAATTGATGAGTAACTATCAACCAAAACTAATGGTTATCATTGCGGTTTTTTACCTGTTTTGCTTTGGTATAAGGGCTGCTGTGGTTCAGCCAGAAATTGCTTTGCTGGCTGCCAAGAATTATCTTCAGGAAACGGGATTATCCAAATCCGTTAATACTGATGACTATCAAATTTTTACTTATAATAGCGCAGGGAAACTTGCTTCTCTGCCACATATATATGTACAGAATGAGAATCCGGTTCTCTATTATATCCAATATGCCGATGGTAATTTTGCTGTTGTATCAGCAGATGATAATTTCTATCCTGTCTTGGCTTATTCTAATGAAGGTCTTACCAGGATAGATAATTTACCTTCAGCCTTTTATTATTGGCTGGATACATATTCTGCTCAAATACAATTGATTAGAGAAAAAAATGCTCTATATCCGGAAAACTCTCAGCTTTGGCAGAGTTTACTGGAAGGAACTTATACTAATTTAAGCAGAACTGATAGATCCGTAGGTCCTTTACTTACTACTAATTGGGATCAAAGTTGGCCATATAATGCTCTATGTCCTGCAGATCAACACGGTCCTGGTGGTCATGTTTATGCTGGTTGTGTAGCTACTGCTATGGGGATGGTTATGAAATATTGGGATCATCCTGTTTCCGGAGTTGGTAACGAAAGTTACTATTGTCCTGGCTATGGTTATCAGAGTGCTAATTTTGAAACTACCACATATCTTTGGGATCAGATGCCCAATTCCATAAGTTCTAATTACTTACCTGTAGCTACTTTATTATATCATTGTGGGGTTGCAGTTCATATGGGATATTCTGCAGATGGTTCAGGAGCTCAAAGTACAGATGCAGCTGAAGCACTTGTCGATCATTTTCGTTATCCTACAGCTCAATATGAAAGTAAAGATAGCTATTCTAATTCCGAATGGAACAATCTAATGACAGCTCAAATTGATAACGGGACTCCGGTATATTATAGTGGTTATAGCAATGAGGGTGGGCATGCATTTGTCCTGGATGGTTATGATACAGCAAATCATTTTCATTTCAATTTCGGCTGGAGTGGATCAGGAAACGGTTATTTTTACACAACGGATGTTAATGGATTTTCTACCTGGCAGGGAGCCATTATAAATACTATTCCGGAGAACTATAATATCAATACTATTCCAGTAGTGCTTAATGCCAACAATGCTGAAGCTGGTGATAATTTTACCTTGGAAATAAAGACGAAACCTGTATTAGGTAACTGGAATGTAAATCACTATGATATTATGCTTTACTATGATAATGAAAATTTAGATTACACTGGCTACAGTGTGCAGGGAACTTTATCTCAGGAAGGTAATATAACCATAGTGGAAAACTCCCCGGGAAATCTAAGTATTGACTGGAATAGCAACACTAGTTTATGCGGTGGGGGAGTGATTATTAAACTGAATTTCGTTGCCAGAGATGCAGGCGAATTTCTTTTTGATATTTTGAGTATGCACTATAATACCCTACCTGTAAACAATGTTGTTTTTACTATGGTAAATATTACTGCTCCTGTGGCTACCTTAGCAGAAAGTAATATTACTCTTTCAAACATTATGCATCTTGTTTACAATTCAATTGGATTTACACAAGTAAATACTTCTTATCTGCTTCCTTCCTGGAATGTTAATCATTACCAATTTAACCTTAATTACAATCCTGCCAAGCTTGAATATGCAGGATACGATGTAAACGGAACATTAAGTGATGGCTGCGAAATCAATGTAGATTCTTCTACTCCAGGAGTTATAAATATATCCTGCGATACGGAAAGTAAATTCGTTGGCTCAGGTATATTAATTAAGCCCCAATTTAGAGCTATTGGCAATACTAGTACTATTTCCATTACTCAAATATCTCTTAGTGATTTTTATTATAACGACACAGCAGTTTTAGGTTCTGGGAGTGCAAATGTTGTTCTTTCACCTTATACTGCTATTGACGATGAAGTGATTTCAACTCCAAAACCCAAACTGGAAATATATCCTAATCCTTTTTCCGGAAATACTACCATAAAATTTACTGGAACAGCCAAGGGAGCGGTTACAATAAATGTATATAACCTGAAGGGACAATTCGTGAAGGAATTAACTATTAGCGATTTTTCCCAAAGGGAAATTCAATGGAATGCCACAGACAGCAAAGGCAGAAATGTTTCGGAAGGAATTTACTTTATGCAATGGCAGCAAGGTAATTTACGAGGCACAGATAAAGTATTAATCATCAAGTAAATAATATAAAGCTTGGGAAGATTGAAGTTGTTACTGCTGATAACAGCTTTTCTCTTCCCTTTCATTTTTTATAATGTAAGATTCGGAAAAGCATAAGCAGCTTTAAGATTAATTCGATATTCTTGTAATATGTAATGGAGGATATTTCTGAGTAATTAGGATTTCCTTCAAGTTATATATCTTATTTCTGCACTTTAGTTATTTATGAAATTCTGTTTCCTTTTCTTCTAGGAAACTTCGAATTGTTTCTTCTACTATTGCAATATCCTCTTTATTGTTTACCCATATAGGATCGGAATAAATCATTGTTAATTTAGCAAAGGGCTTTGGGAAGCGGAATTTATCCCAGGAATTAAACAACCATTCTTTATTGGCATTTACGGCAACTGCTACAATGGGAATTTTAGCCAGGTAAGCAATCTGAAAAAGTCCGGGATGAAAAGTGTAGCAAGGACCTTTAGGTCCATCGGGTGTAATAGCTAAGGAAATTGTTTTAGACATTCTAATCATCTCTCGCATAGCCATTGATCCTTTTCTCGAGCTGGAACCGCGAACTGGAATATAACCAAGTTCGGATAATGGCCCAGCAATCATTTCTCCATCCTTGGAAGAAGAAACCATAACAGCTGCTCCTTGATCAATTCGTTGCAGAGTCATCAAAAGCAGGTTTCTATGCCAGAACATATAGATACAGCGTATCCTGTCTGATGTTTCTTGATTAATTACTTCGAATTTTAAGGTTTTACGCAGCAGCCGCAGGAGCAGAGCACCCAATTTTCGTTCCAGGTAATAGAATATTTTAACCATAGGTATCTAATAGATGACGGACTATTTTTGGCATTTCCACAGAAGGATGTTTATCGCTCAATAAAGCTTTAAGTTTATACAGTTGTTTACGGATTTCCTCATTTTTTTCTGGATCGTTCAGTATTTGCATTCCTATCTTATATATATTAGAGGGGTTCATCTCTTTTTGAATCAATTCCGGTAGGATATCGTTATCTAAAATTATATTAGGTAAACCGATCCGTTTTATTTTTACTAAATGTCTTCCTATCAGATAAGAGGTAAAATTAGCTTTATAACAGATTAATAGGGGGGTTCCAATAAATGCAGCCTCTAAGGTTACTGTTCCGGAAGTGCAGATCAAAAGATCGCAATATTTCATCATTTCATAGGTATAGCCATCAATTAGTGTGATATGTTTTTTACCTTCTATATAGCTCATATATAATTGATGATTTACACTATGGGATTTAGAAAAAAGCAGTTCATATTCATTCGGATCCCACTTTTCACTTGCCTGCAAAAAAGTAGGTAACATTTTTGCTATTTCATTATTCCTACTTCCTGGGAAAAATCCAAGCCATTTTTTATTTGGGTCAATACCAAAAAATTGAGCGAAGGCATCACGGCTAAGTTCAATATTAACTTCTTCCGCAATCGGGTGGCCAACATAACTGCAATTAATATTATGAATAGATAGCTTTTCTTCTTCAAAAGGCAAAATACAGGCAACATAGCGGACAGAATCTCTTAATTGATATACCCTTTTATGTTTCCATGCCCAAAATTGAGGGCAGATAAAATATAAAACAGGAATCCGTAATTCATCAGCCATTTTAGCAACTCTTAAATTTAAGCCAGGGTAATCAACCAAAATAGCAAGATCAATTTCTTCAGTAGCAAAAAGTTTGCTTAGTTTATGTTCCACTTTCAAGAAAAAAAACAGATGCTTTACTACTTCCACAAAACCCATAACCGCAAAGCGTTCAAAGGGAAAGAGAGGTTTCAAACCTTGCCTTTGCATCCGGGGTCCACCAATTCCTATATGCGTAAGATTTCCGAATTTATCATTCAGAGCTTTCATCACTAATTCGGAATGTAGATCAGCAGAACTCTCACCCACCAGCCAAAAGATTTTATAACTTTCTTTTCTTGTCATACCGCCAAAGTTCCCATAAGCGATAAAATAGTTACAATGATAGCTGCAAGAATTACTCCTAATAAAATACAGAACATTGCACGCCAGAATCTAATACCAAAAATATTAGCAGCTAAGGCACCTGTCCATCCTCCTGTTCCAGGAAGAGGTATACCAACAAAAATAGTTAAACCTATTGCTTCATAGTTTTCTATTGATTTGCCTTTGCGTCTGGTTCTGGCAAAAATCCAATCAGCAAATTTCTTACCTGGTTTCACCTTACTTATCAAAGAAAAAAACCAATCTACCAATAACAAAATAAATGGAATGGGAATCATATTACCGATTATGGATAAAAGCGCTGCCTTAAGCCAATGAAAATTAAACAAGAAAATAGCTACAGGTATACTACCTCGCAATTCAATAACCGGAATCATAGATATTATAAGTACTATCAATTCTGGTGAAACATTCTTAGATTCCAACCAGGCAACTGTTTTATCTGCTGTAGAATTACCAAAAAGCGGTTGTGACAAAACTACTATCAAGATCATCAACAGCAACGGTTTGAGGTATTTATTCAAGTTCACTCCTTAGCATCTTTGATCTTTATTCCATTTATTATTAGCCTATTTTTTGTCAATTTGATTTGTAACAGCGTTTGAGTAATAAAAGTAAAAAGTACTCTCTCTTATTATCCTTTCCAATCATCTGCAGCTATTATCATTCGAGGGCATAATATCATAGTCCGAATGAAACGATGTTATTATATGTGAGTTGTAGCTGAATAAGATATTATTGTTAATCCTCTAAACTAAAAAAAATGTTGGCAAACGAAGATGTATAAAAAGCACTTATGTTACTTTTATGAGAATTCAGAATAGGCAGAAAGACCATTGTGGTGGAGCATTTAGAAATTTCATCAAAAACGATAGATTTGAGCGACAGGGTTTAACCCGGCTCCAATATTATCAAGATAATATCCTTGCGTGTAACTTGTTCAATGGTTTTATTTTACACTGAGAACCTTGTATATAAACTATATTCTGCATAATCAGAAAAATCTGCAGGTGTATATTTTCTCAGGTACACCAAGTTCTTGGGTAAATAGTTAGCCAAAAGGAATCAGAATAATCTGCTTATCACAATTTCAATTGACAAAATATTGGTATAGTATATTTGTTACGCAAAGTGACTTTACTGGAGATATATTATGAATGACCAGTTACAAGAACTACTCAAAAAAGTTTATGAAGAAGGCGTTGCCAAAGCCAATGCTGAAGCTGAGAAGATAATCAATTCTGCTAAAGAACAAGCTGAAGACACTGTTTCCCAAGCCAAACAGAAAGCGGAAACAATTTTAAAAGAGGCAGAAAAAAAGGCAGCAGACCTTAAAAAGAACACAGAATCAGATTTGAATATGGCATATAATCACACTTTAACTGCTCTCAAACAGAAAATTACCGATCTTATTCTTTCCGAAGCTCTCAACACAAAACTAAATGCTGCATTCAATGAAACAGAATTTGTTAAGAAGCTCATTTTTGAAACACTTACTGCCTGGAAGGAAAATGCCTCCTCTGGAACGATTATGATCAGCGAGAAAATGAAACCTTTATTAGATGATTTTTATCTTAAATCTCTGAAAGATATCTTCGACGGTAAATTGAAGGTTGATTTCTCGCCTACTATGAAACAGGGCTTTATTATCGCTCCTGAAGATGGAACTTATAAAATTAAATTCGAAAGCGATGATTTTGCCAACCTATTTAAGAGCTATTTACGCCCGCGCACGAAGGAAATCCTTTTTGGCAAATAATAAGCTATGAAACAAGAATATTACTATTTCGTCTCCGGATTACCCAATATCATAATTGACGATACAAAACTACCTTGGACTCCGGAAGAATTTTTAGCTGAGGCAAAAAACCAGGTTAGCGAAAGTGATTATCGCCTCCTGGAAATTTTGCATCTGCCAATGGATATGGATAATCTTTTGCGGGTTCTGTATAAAAGCAATAAAGAACATAATAACGAAGGATTGTATGAGGATACTTTCTGGGAAGAATATCTCGTTTTCTTGCGAGCTGTTGTTGAAAATCCGGAATTGAAAACTCCCGTTGAATTTGCTGCCCTTCCTTCTTTCATTAAAGAGATTATTGTAAAAGTGCTAAATCAGGAAGAAATGCAGATCCTACCTCAAACTGAATTGGAACTTTTAAAACAATTTTATGCTTGGACTGCTGAGAGCCCGAATGATTTTATCAGAGACTGGTTTGCCTTTGATGCAAATTTGCGAAATATCTTAACGGCAATAAATGGCCGCAAATTCAATCTACCTTATGCTCAATATCTGATTGGCGATAGTGAAACAGTGGAAAGACTAAGTAAAAGCCATGCTGCTGATTTTGGTTTAGGTAAAGATAATGATCTTTTCAATGCCCTAATTCGGATCTATGAGCAAAATAATATTCTGTATCGAGAAAGGGGATATGATATCGTCCGCTGGAAATGGATAGACGATTATAACTTCTTCAATTACTTTAATATAGACCGAATTTTAGGTTACTATTGTCAATTGCGGATTTTGGCTCGCTGGATAAAATCCTCACCAGAACTGGGAAAAGAAGTTTTTAATAGCATTTTAAGCGATTTGAATAATAGCTTCAGCTTCCCCGCGGACTTTAATATAAGAAGCACTCAAAGAAAATAGAAGGTAAATAAATATGACTACAGGTATCGTTAAAGGAATTATCTCTAACCTGGTGCAAGTAGAGGTCTCTGGACCTGTTTCCCAAAATGAGATATGCTACATTATTCAGGGTGGAGTAAAATTGATGGCGGAAGTTATCAAAGTGGTTGGTAATGTAGCTAATACACAGGTCTTTGAAAGCACCCGCGGTTTAAAACCAGGTGATCAAGTAGAATTTACTAATCATATGCTGGAAGTAAAATTAGGCCCTGGAATGCTTTCCAAAAACTTTGATGGCCTTCAAGGTGATTTAAATAAAAGGGAAGGAGTTTACCTTACTCGGGGTGAATATACTGATCCCTTGGATGAAGATTCCCTCTGGAAATTTACCCCTATTGCCAAAGCAGGCGATAAAGTAAGTGCTGGTGATTGGCTTGGCTCTGTTCCCGAAAACTGGGTTAACCATAAAATTATGGTTCCTTTTGTGATGGAGGATGAATACACAGTTAAAAGCGTTGTGCCTGAAGGTGAATATAAAATTACTGATACAATTGCTGTTTTAACAGATAATGATGGCAAAGATATACCTGTTAATATGATTCAAAAATGGCCTGTGAAAATCCCTATCACAGCTTATAAAGAAAAACCTCGCCCCTTTAAACTTCTGGAAACAGGAGTGCGAACAATGGACACTCTAAATCCTATGGTGGAAGGAGGAACAGGTTTTATTCCAGGTCCTTTTGGCGCAGGAAAAACTGTTTTGCAGCATTCCATATCTAAAAATGCGGAAGCGGATATGATTATTATGGCTGCCTGTGGTGAAAGAGCAAATGAAGTAGTGGAACTTTTTGTAGAATTCCCTGAACTGGATGATCCCAGAACTGGAAGAAAACTTATGGAACGAACTATTATTGTTTGTAACACTTCCAATATGCCTGTGGCTGCTCGTGAAGCATCTGTATATACTGCTATGACGATTGCCGAATATTATAGAAATATGGGGCTAAAAGTTTTACTTTTGGCGGATTCCACTTCACGCTGGGCTCAGGCACTGCGCGAAATGAGTAATAGAATGGAAGAACTTCCTGGTCCGGATGCTTTCCCTATGGACCTTCCAGCCATTATTTCCAATTTCTATGCTCGGGCAGGTTTTGTTTATCTAAATAATGGAGCAACTGGTTCTATAACTTTTATTGGAACTGTCTCGCCTGCAGGTGGAAACTTGAAAGAACCTGTTACTGAATCTACGAAGAAGGCGGCACGCTGTTTTTATGCTCTATCTCAAGCCAGGGCAGATAGTAAACGCTATCCTGCAGTTGATCCGATTGATTCTTACAGTAAATATTTGGAATATCCGGAAGTGATTGAATACCTCAATACTAATGTAAATCCGCATTGGGTTGTAGATGTAAATCATACTAAAGATATTATTCTGCGCGGAAAAGAAGCTCAGGAACAAATTAATATTTTAGGAGATGATGGAGTTCCGCTTGGTTATCATGATAAATATTGGAAAAGTGAACTAATTGATAGAGTTATTTTACAACAGGATGGCTTCGATAAAGTAGATCAATCCACTCCAATGAATAGACAGCAATATATGCTGGAACTGATTTTGGAGATATGTAATACGAATTTTGTGTTCGAGAGTTTTGAAGAAGTTATGCCTTATTTTACCAGGTTAATTAATATCTGCAAACAGATGAACTACACAGAGTTCCAAACTGCAGAATTTAATAATTATGAAGCTGAACTTCGTAAAATTGTTGAGGAAAGGAGAGCGAAATAATGGAAACCCAGGCCTTTCAAAAAATCTATACGAAATTAACCCAAATAACTAAAGCTACCTGCTCCGTTCAAGCAACCGGAGTCGGGAATGAAGAATTGGCTACAGTTGCTGGACGTTTAGCGCAAGTTGTGAAAATAGTTGGTGATAATGTAACCTTACAGATTTTTGCAGGAACTGAAGGTATTGGAACCGATGCGGAAGTTGTCTTTTTCGGAAAAGCTCCTACCTTGAAAGTAAGTGATGAATTAGGTGGTAGGTTTTTTAATGCATACGGTGAACCGATTGATGGTGGACCAGAAATTGAAGGAAAAGAAGTTGAAATTGGAGGTCCTTCAGTTAATCCTGTACGCCGCAAACAACCCTCAGAATTAATTGCTACAGGTATTGCCGGAATTGATCTAAATAATACTTTGGTTACAGGACAAAAAATACCTTTCTTTGCAGACCCCGATCAACCCTATAATGAAGTAATGGCTATGGTTGCTTTACGGGCTCAAAGTGATAAGATTATTTTAGGAGGAATGGGGCTTTCCAATGATGACTACCTACTCTATAAGAACACCTTTGAAAATGCCGGAGTAATCGATAGAATTGTCTCCTTTGTGAATACTACAGAAAATCCTACTGTGGAAAGATTGCTGGTTCCTGATATGGCACTTACAGCAGCCGAATATTTCGCTTTGGAAAAACACGAAAAGGTACTGGTTCTTTTAACTGATATGACTCTATATTGCGATGCTTTAAGTATCGTTTCTAATCGTATGGACCAAATACCTTCCAAGGATAGTATGCCCGGTTCTTTGTATAGTGATTTGGCAAAACTCTATGAGAAAGCAGTTCAATTTCCCGATGGTGGCTCAATAACCATTATTGCTGTTACTACTCTTTCAGGGGGAGATATTACTCATGCCATTCCGGATAATACAGGTTATATAACAGAAGGGCAGCTTTTTCTGAAACGTGATACAGATATCGGGAAAGTTATTGTAGATCCCTTCCGTTCACTTTCTCGATTGAAACAATTAGTTATCGGCAAAAAAACCAGAGAGGATCATCCTCAAGTAATGAATACTGCTGTGCGTCTTTATGCCGATGCTGCTAATGCTAAAACCAAGCTGGAAAATGGATTTGACTTGTCCGATTATGATATCCGAGTTCTTGATTTTGCTAAAGAGTATTCGGAACAAATTCTTGCTATTGATGTTAATATTAGCACAGATGAAATGTTAGATAGAACCTGGGCTCTTTTCCAGAAGTATTTCAACCGTGCTGAAATAGGTATCAAAGACGAATTTATGAGTTTATATTGGAAGAAGGAATGAATCTGAAGTTTCAGTATAATAAAATATCCCAATTGCAGTTAATTAAACAACTGGCAGTTAGGCAAAGAGCATTACCAACTCTTAAGAACAAGGAAAGTGCATTACGGTTGGAAGTTAAAAAAGCACGGGATAATGCATTGGCTTTAGATCAAAAAGTGAAAGAACGCACTGCGGAACTCGATGCTTTTATGAAACTATTTGTGGAATTTGATCCAGACATAGTGAAGATAAAAAATGTGGAAATCAAAACCCGCAAAATTGCTGGCGTAAAAACTCCTCTATTGGAGAACATAGAATTTGAGATTGCGGATTATAACCTTTTTAAAGCACCTTCCTGGTTTCCTGAAGGAATTTCCTTACTAAAAGAAATCTGCCAGCTGCAAATTGAAAGGGACTTTTTTATCCGCAAAATGCATATTTTGGAGCAGGTGCGTAAAAAGACCACTCAAAAAGTGAATCTTTATGAAAAAGTGCAAATTCCTGCCTTCGAAGATGCTATTCTAAAGATAAAACGCTATTTGGAAGATGAAGAGAATCTATCCAAGGCGTCTCAAAAAATACTAAAATCCCGCTTCGAATCGGAGACTCGAAAATGATTGAAAAGATGCGCAAATACACCTTTGTTTTGTATCATCAGGAATACGAAAGCTTTCTGGTTGAACTGCAAAAATTGGGTTTGGTGCATATTATTCGCAGTCGTGATGACAAAACAGAATCCCAAACCAAAAATCTTGAATTGATGCAGGAATATGGTGAATGTATAAAATTCTTAACCAAGCTGAAATCTATTGCCCCTAAACAGACAAATCCTCTACCTACAAAAGCATTACTGAATAGGATTAATGAAGCCAGAGAAGAAAAAGAAAAACTGCAACACTCTATCGATATGGTAAAAAAGCAAATCCGGGATTTAACCCCTTGGGGTCATTTCGATTACAATCTGGTTCACAAATTAAAAGAAGCAGGTTTGACGATCCGTTTTCATACCTGTTTAAAGAATCACTTCAAACCGGAATGGCAGGAAAATTATCCTGTAAAGATTATCAACGAAGTGGGTGGGATTGTTTATTTTATAGTGATTACTGATGATGGCGATCCGTGTTTGGAAGCAGATACTTTTTCTTTCCATAAACATACCTTGCAAGAGCTTGAAGATCATCTATTAGAACTACAAAATAAACAGAGAGATATAGATGAATATTTATATTCCATAGCGCCTACAGCTATTGAAATGTTCAATGAAGAATTAAAACGCTTAAGCAATGAATATGAATTTGAAGATGCTATGCAACAAGGTGAATTTGAAGCAGAAAATACGATCCGGCTTATAAGCGGTTGGATACCTGTAAGTTTAGAACAGGGTTTAAAGGACTTTCTGGAAAAGAACAATGTAATATATTTTGCTGAAGAAGCCAAAGCAGAGGAAAATCCTCCGATCAAACTAAAGAATAACTGGTTTGCCCGGCTTTTTGAACCTATCAGTAAAATGTATATGCTGCCCTATTATAATGAGTTTGATTTAACTCCTTTCTTTGCTCCCTTTTTTGCGCTTTTCTTTGGCTTTTGCAATGCGGATATTGGCTATGGGATAGTAATTATTATTTTGGCTGTAATCTTAAAACTAAAGTTGAAAAACAAAGGTATGAAGGACATTATGTCCTTGCTAATTATCTTTGGCGCTTCTTCCATAATAATGGGATGGGTGATGGGAAGTGCTTTGGCTTATGATCTAAAAACGATTCCTGCTTTAGCAGATAAAATCCTGATAAAAGATAATAATCAAATCTTCAATTATGCTCTGCTTTTAGGAGCTATACAAATTCTTTTCGGAATTGCCATCTCAGCTGTAAAAACAATACGGAACAACGGAATCAAATTTGGTCTCTCTACTATTGGTACCTTCTTGTTATTATTGGGTTTAACTGTTCTTGGGTCTTCACTTTTAGGAACCGATATCAGTAAAGTTCAACCTTACCTGAAATATCCTATTTATATAGGATTGGCAATGATTCTACTGTTCAACAGTCCCGGTAAAAACATTATTCTCAATATTCTCAACGGATTATGGTTGCTCTATCAAATTATAACCGGTTATTTTGGAGATATTCTTTCTTACATCCGACTTTTTGCTTTATGCGTTTCCAGTGCTATCTTGGGCTTTGTGATGAATTCCATTGGCAGTCAGATGGCTGGAATACCTGTAGTTGGCCCAATCATTTTTATTCTGTTTATGCTCTTTGGGCATACTTTAAATATTGGCTTGGGAGGTCTTAGCGGTTTTGTTCATCCTTTACGACTTACTTTCGTGGAGTTCTACAAAAATGCTGCTTTTGCTGGTCCTGGGCAAGAATATAAACCATTTGGAAAAAAGGAATAACATAGGAGGTTATTATGCCTGATTCCTTACAAACAGTAGCTCAACCAATTGTTGCCACTATGGCGAGCCAGAATTTAGCATATTTTTTGGCTTGGATCGGACTTTTTCTTATGGTAGCTCTTTCCGGAGTCGGAAGTGCCTGGGGAACTGTTATCGGTGGTCGTGCAACAGTTGGCGCAATGAAAAAAAGGGATGATGTTTTTCCCAGCTGTATGATCCTTTCCGCTTTACCTGGAACCCAGGGTCTATATGGTTTTGGTTCTTTCTTCATCCTAAAAGCTTATATTACCCCTCAAATTAATATGCTTCAGGCTTGTGCCATTTTAGGAGCAGGTTTGATGTCAGGAACCGTGGAACTTATTTCTGCTTATCATCAAGCTAAAATAGTAGCAACGGGTATTGAGAGTATTGGTTCAGGACACGATGTTTTTGCTAAAACCCTTATTTTGGGTGTGTTTCCTGAGCTTTATGCTATTATTGCTTTTGCTGCTAGTTTCCTGATCGGTGGAATAATTCCAACTTTAGCTTAACCAAAATTATCGGTCAAAAAAAGAAGGTGAGGTATTTTAGACCTCACCTTCTTTGTATATGCGTATAATTTTACAAAAGCTCAATTACCACGAATTTTTGCTTGCGAAAATTGCTCGGATCAAGGATTGTTAGCACATTCAGATTATCTTCTTTTTCTACTTTATAGGAAGCAGCGGGATGATTAGTCAACAGAGAATATCCCTTCTTTGTAACAGGGAATCTAATTTGCTGGCTCTCTAACAGATTCATAGAAGTGAATTGGTCAACAGAGATATTTTGTTTTACAACTGAAACTCTTCCAATTCCCAAAAGACCACCTTTTCTATCCATAATCCCTTTTTCTATTAGTTCTTTGCGAGTTCCATAAACATAATAGATAGTATTGGCTTCGATACTTTGCTGGTTTAGTTGTTGTTCCTTTTCCGAGATCGTCATTTCCCTTTTCTGGATTTCCTCGGCACTGGTTCTTCTTTCTGATTCCAGGGTCTCGCTCAAAATTCCCAAACGTTGTTGCAGCTCATCCATAATTTGTTCTTTTTCGCTAATGCTAACCTTTAGTTTATTCACAATTTCTTGAACACCTTTCAGCTGGCTTTTGGAAGTGGCAAGTTGTTTTTCAAGGGAGGCAATTTTCTTTTTATCAGCTTCAATTTGGTCACGCATATTGGCAATTGAAGAGATTATCTGGGTTCTTCTCTCTTCAGGTGAAGTTCCAGGAATTTCTTTCTGGGTAAAAAGCTGCCCTGAAAGGTCTTTATCCAGTGCTTCTAAACTTGATTGAATTTCACCTATTGTGCTCGTAGAGGATTCGTAGAGTTTTTTTAGCTCTTCGTTAGTCTGATTTAGTTCTTTTGTTTTGTCGTTAGAATTTATCCACAAAACAGCAAAGACAATAGTCAGAATTGCCAGAATTGCTATCATTATAGCGGTTGAAGCTTTCATGCTTGACTCCTTTGTCGTATTATTTATATTGGCATTAAAAATTATAGCTTGTTTTTCTGTCAAGATAAAAGGATTATATCACAAAGTGAAATACTCTTATCTAAAGGTTTGGACTGATGAAATGGCCGATTATCAGTCCGGAATTGAAAGTATTATTCTATACCCAGAACTGTTAGTTCTAAAGACAAAAGATAAAAATGCCCTTTGCATCGTTCTTAGCAGACGGGATGCTTTTATCTTTCTGCAAGATAATTTCGCCTCTGCTTCTCAGGGCAAAGTAATTTGGCAAAAGCTTGCAAACTGCCATCTTACAAATATAACTTTATCGTCTACTGACCGTATTGTCTATTTGGAGTTGCAGCATCAGGATATTTACCAACAGAATATTAAATTTGTCATTATTGTGGAATTGATGCCACCACAGCCAAATGCCATCCTAGTGGATAGCGAAATGAAGATTATTGATGCCATTCATAAATATAGCTATGCCGATAATCCGCAGCGACAAATTTTACCCGGGCTTATATATACTCCTCCGAAAACCTCTTTTCAACCGATTTTAGAAGAAGTCCAAAATCCTTTTCCTGATGGTAGTGTTACCTGTAATTCCTATTTTATCCAGCTGTATTATAATAAATTGAAACAAGAAGAGGAAGAAGAACAGCGCCAAAAGCTATGTATTGCTTTAAAAAAAGAGCTGCAGAAACTTCAAAAAAAAGAAAAAATACTAAAGCAAGATTTGGAAAATGCTGAAAAAGCAGATTTTTGGCTTGCCTGTGCAGAAGGACTAAAACCCAATCTTCATAACATTAAAACTGGTATGCCAAGTTTTACTACAGTTAATTATCTGGATTCCAATTTATCACAAATAGAAATTCCTTTGCAGCCCGATAAGAATCCCAAAGAGAACTTGCAACTCTATATAAAAAAATACCATAAAGCCAAAAAAGGGCTGCAGAGAATAAAAGAGAATTTGGAAAAGACCAAGGAAGAAATAGCAAAAATAATAGATCTTATTGCCAAAGCGGAGAAAGGAGAACTAATAGATAGCGGTATTACTTCATCAAATAAACCCAAAAACATCATTTCGGAAGCTATCCTGGCTGATAAACTTTTAAAATATAAAATTGATGACGAGTTTCAAATAATCATCGGACGCCGTGCCAAAGAAAATGATTATATCACTACGCAATTGGCAAAACCTTATGATTATTGGTTTCATTGCCGTATCTATCATGGAGCTCATATTTTGCTAAGATGTTTAAAAAAGACAGAGCCCAGACCTCAGATAATTGAACTTTGCTGCAATTTGGCTGCCTGGTATTCTAAAGCTAAATTTTCTGCCAATGTTCCTGTGGATTACACACAAATCCGCTATGTGCGAAAACCGCGAAAAAGTCCCCCCGGATTTGTTACTTATACAAATTATAAAAGCGTTTATGCTAAGCCGATGAGTTTGAGAGAAATAAAGGAAATACTCTCTTGAAAAACAAATTGCGAGCAATTCTTGTTAAGCAAAGCAAGTATAGTGAAAGTAGTTTAATTCTGCAATTTTTCAGCCGCGAATTTGGACATATTGGGGTTATCGCCAAAGGCATACTAAAAAAAAACGAGAAACAGCAATTATTAACTCTTTGTGAATATGAACTTATAGCTTACGAACCGAAAGAACAGGGTTTGTGGTTATATAGCGAAGCGAATTTGATTAGCAATTTTTCTGTTTATCCCAATTCTCTTTCTTGGGCAACTGCAGAGACAGGTGTGGAGCTTATTAATCAACTTATTCTTGCTCAAGAAGATATAACCACAATATACGACCTTACAATTGCCTATCTAAAATACTTGCAACAGGTGAAAGATAACGCAGTTTTAATATTTTGGCGCTTTCTAAACAGAATTACTATCTTAAGTGGAATCGGAAATCCCTTAACTAACTGCGGCATATGCAAAAAAGCAATTTCGACTCCTTCTGCCTACCTAAAAAGTAAAGGTGAACTTATCTGCGAAGAATGTTTAAATGATATCAATATCAGTTCAGATCTGATTATCCTATCACCTTTGGGACAAAATATCTTAGCCCTACTTCCTGAAATAGGTAATCACCTACAAGAGATAAAATTAAATAGGGCAGTTATAAACGAAATAAACAGCTTCTTTGAACTATATTGGCAGGTACATCATAAACAACCGTTACATCTAAAAGGACTATCCGTTTTAGCTCAATTCTACGATTCCTGAGGTCTTACGAAGTTGATATTTGTGATCAAATATTAGATATTTACTTCCAGATAGATTATCCAAAGAGGCTATGAGGGAAGAAAAATATAATATCAGAATATAGTGATATCTTAATCTGGTATGAACAGTTAGCTATATCTTGATATGTCCAGATTTATTTGTAAGCTATTCCTTGGAAGTTATTGCGATGCCATAAATCGTATATCGCTAAAATGGAATAGAATTTCTACTAATATTTGCCAATAAATTCTCCTGCAATATTGAATATACGATCTTTCTCCAGTTTGTTTGCAATTTCAGATAATATAAATGGCTAGCTTAAACTCACCTTTTTTTATGCTCAACTCCAAAGTTATTAATCAACTTGGGATCAGAAAGTGAATATTAGGGAAAAATACCTTGCCTTGATTATCGATAGGCTATATTTATATCTAGTTATTTAGATGTTGACAGCCAGGAACTTTCGTTATTAAGCCTTCTTCTACAGGCCTTTTTACTGAACTGCAAGGTAATTGCTTTGCCAGAATTTGTGCTTTATAATAGTTTTCAGATTCTCTTGTTCCTGGTATTTTAATATCAGATTATTCCCTTACTAGAAAGTGTCTATCACTTCTTCATCATCCCTTAATCACTCCTTAATTATTAACGCTTGATTAAGGGATGATGAAGGAATGATAGACTGTATCACGCAAGGGTAATGATGATTATCCCTTTTAGATAAGTACCATGGCTTAATGGGAAGAAACTGTATAGTCAGAGGACACTGTTCCTCTGCTTCTCCTTTAGAACATGAAATATCTCTCACAGATTATGCAGATTTTATTTTAGAAACAAGGATTTAAGAATTTTAGGATTAAGAGGATTTCTAATTCTATTTCCATTTGAAACGATATATTTGAGTGACAGGTTTTAACCCTTAAAAAAAAACGGTATGGGAAAATATGTTCTGTCAAAATGACAAAATTTGTATTCTATCCTTCACTTTTTCAGGTTTGTTTAAAACTAAACACGGAATTATTAATGTAATAATCACCAATACTTTTTCCTAGTGGATGGACTAAGGGAATTGGAAGTATCCTATACTGATAAATAGGACAGAAAATAGAATTACTGCAAACGGTCTGGCAGATTACTTTTTCTTATTTATCAGATATCATTAAGCCGGATGAAGAATCTATTAAACACGAGAATATTGTTCCTCGGAAGCTTCTTTTATTTTTATCTTGGATGCCTTTAATGCCGAGGTTGTCTTTGAACCCAATAAAAAAGTTCATTTTATCCTATTCTTGGGTGAACAGAAAAATAAATTATAAAGAGAAAATAGAAACTCCAAATGGCTTATAATAATTGCCTCATAACGAACTATAAATTTATGAATAGCTCCATAATTATTTTCCTGCCATCTCTGAGGGATTAAAGAACATCATTTGTGATTTACGAAGATAGAGGAATATTGGAACTAAGCGTGAGAAAAATGTAAATTATGCCCTAATAAAATGTTAAAAAATTGTTAATTGGTCATCAAAAGGAGGATAAAACAAACTCACTATAGTGAAAGGATTATGAAATTTTCTTTTTTGATGTTCTAAAGTTGTTCCCAAAATAAAGTACAGATCTCTCTTATTCGCTAAATATTCTAATTTCTCAATAACTTTATGACAAGCTTCTTTTTCACTTTTAGTAGATTTTAAGCAATTCCAATACAGAGCTCCAATTTCCCAATCCAAAATACTCATATTATGTTCAGAACCATTAATGTCTAAAAAAGTGTATTTAAAGGTATAAGGAATTTTTTTTAACGGATTTTTGGGTGAATCATAAAATATATTAAGCTGACGGAATTGCTCTTGATCTTTTGCATCCCAGTTTCTGCTACAGGGCTGATAATTGGCAGAAATAATAGAACTCGGTTTATAAGTTGCCAAAGAGATATATTTAGGATTATTAGAGTCCTTAAGTAAATCGTCTAAAGAATGATATACATTATGCAGAAGATAATCCTTCTTAACATCATAGGAAGAAACTTCTTCCAATATTTTTATCTCATCATCTAAATTAGATAAATGATAACTTTCCGGTCTAAAATCTGTACCTGTAGTTTTCTGAATATCAACTTGAATCCATTGATACTTTTTATACTGCTCTTCTAAAGGTCTTGCACGGAAAGTAATAGGATAAATCCTAATCCAGTTCTTGTCTTCATCTAAACCAGCCGTGCAAACTGTCTCATTATACTTTTTAGAAGGATTGGGATAGGTCTTTACTGCAATGAGAATTTTCTTATTCATAAATTCTTTAGTGTAAATTCAGCAGACAATCTCTTAAAAACTTTTTTTGCTACAATGCTCCGATGGCATTCAGCTGGATTTGCCTCAAAGCAGGTAAGGGCAATTCTTTTATTTTTCAAAGCAAGCTGAACAATCTGATCTAAGTAGTCAGAGTAATTGGTTTCTAAAACTCCCTTGTAGTTCTTGAATAAAATCTCTTTATCCTTAATTTTTTTTCTGTGCTCTGAAGATATGCCCAATTCAGGAATATGAACATATTCAATATCCATCAGGTTACAAAAATTGCTTAAGTTCTTTCCACTAAATTCCGGTTTCATACTAATTGCATTTGCCCTTACATCAATGAGTATTTTTATACCTGCAAAAACAAGATAAGAAAGATATTTATCAATGCTTCTCCCTTCATAACCAATTGTAAATAAAGCGGGCTTTTCGTTATTGGGTATTTCTTTCTGCACATTATTCATTTCTGCAGCCGATAAAAGTGAATCTGCTTTACAGCTTTTAATGGCAAATTTAGGATATTCTCTGTAAACATATTGCATTAATTCTTGCGTAGTGAAAAAGCCATATCTGGATATGATATCATTTAAAACCTTTTTTCGTTGTGAAGTTATATCTATTGCATCAGCATTGTTTATCTGATAGTGATTCTGCTTAAAATATAAGAACTCGTTTCTTACCAAATAATCCAAATCCTTTTGTAATATAAACGAATAAGGTCCATATTTATAGGGAACAAAATCATAGGAATAAGTTTCCTGTTTCTGGCTCACTAAAAACATAAGCTTCTGTAACTTAACTTTACCAGAATTATTAAGTTTAGAAACCAAATAACGAACTTCCTGCTGCCTCTTATATAACATCACCTTCACCTGCTAGCCAGTTATCATTTTAAAAATTATATAAATCCTTGTATAGGATTCCATTTTACAGGAATGATAATGGAAGTTTCATTCCAAAACCCATCTTAAATTTAGTCCTTTATTTTACAATAAAACTACTTCGTAGATTTTAGTCAACTAACTTCTTATAATTTTAACGAATTCGCTTTCTTCAAACGGCTGGAAGTAAGTTCCAATAATCCTGCATATACTTCTTGAATTTCCGAATTGGACAAACCCAGAATTGAAAACACTACATTGTCTAATAATTTTCTATCCGGTAAAGGATTAGCATTTCTAAAATCATAATTATTACAGTCAACCTGAAGTTCTTTAAATATGCTTAGAATTTTTCTATTCTTTAAACTATCTAATTGTAAAATGACTTTTGTATGTGCTGATAACAATTGAGGATTTATTATCGGCGTTGATTCAAACTCAAATACTGTTTTATCTAATAGTCCTTCACCTAAGCTGTTTGTTGCATTTAATTCTAAGTAAAAGAAAAATATAGTAGAATTTAAAATAGCAGAAAGTACATTCACTTCATCTTTATAATGTATTTCATAAAGGCGTTTATTTGCTAAAACACCATTATTCAGATATACCTTAAAAGTATCACTAAAGCTTGAAGGAGTAATAAGTTCAGGTAATTCTCTAACACCCAAATCATACCAATTTTTTCTGCCTTTTACTGAAGAAACATTATTAATTCCTATAATATACTTTCCCTTATCTTTACCTTGTTTAATATATTTTTTAGCTGATTCACCCATCTCAATATATTTTAAGGCGTTGGTTCCTTGGATTTGGTGTTTCTCATAAGGGCACATAAAGATCCAATACTTAAGTTTATCTGGATCTATTAAAATAGATTTGCATTCTCTAGGGCTTTTAATAACTGGTTTAAGAAATTCTTTCTCAATTTTAAAAGGGTTAGATTTAGGAATATAGAAAAACTCATCAGCTCCTGTTTTAACTCCAAATTTTATTTTAGCTACATCACCCAATTTAATCAATTTATTCTTTGCTTTTTCCATAATAGTAAAATAGATGTCAGGAGCTTTTATATAGATACTTCCCCATTTAGAGCCCTGATATTTATTTTCTACATTGTTATTATAACCTTCCTCTAATAGTTTTTTTCTTGGAATGGCATTAACTCTTAAATCATCATAATCTATTCGTTTTTGTGTTTCTTCAATAGTGAGGAAGTTTTCAGTATAGAGTGAATTTTCAAAAGGAAGTTTGAAAGCGGCAAAACGAATTAAATCATCGGAGCTTACCATTTTTTGTTTAGCTCCAATAACAGCGATAATAGTATTTATATCTGCACTTCGGAATACTCTTTTACTCAGGTTATCAATAATGAAATAGACAGGGCAGTTTTCCAGAAGGAATTTTTGTAACCAGGCACCGAATTCTACATCCA
>ERZ795049.246-NODE-246-length-86766-cov-86.255758_pt1 | contig 86766 bp, 68 predicted proteins | sample MGYA00375133_ERZ795049 | MGnify/ENA primary metagenome ERZ795049 (study PRJEB30178, sample SAMN05720147) | activated sludge metagenome | isolation source: anaerobic digester from wastewater treatment plant | place: Japan | collected 2015-04-20 ...
AAATAAAATCGCCGGACCAATAACCTTGCATTCATCAACCCATGAGTGCTCTTTTGGCTTTTGCATAAACCGAATGGTTTAAAACATAATATATTGGAAAAGAAATACATGGCAAAATTACTACTATTAAAATTTTACGTATGAAAACAAGCTTTGGAAGTGACAATCATTCCGGAGTACATCCGTCTGTATTTAAGGCTCTTGAAGACGCCAACCGGGATTACCAGCTTTCTTACGGGGAAGATGAGTACTCTTCCAGGGCAGAGGATGTGTTCCGGAAATTATTCGGAAAAGATGCCCGGGTATTTTTTGTTTTCAACGGGACAGGGGCCAACGTGCTCTGCCTGCAGGCGCTTACAATGCCTTACCATGCCATAATCTGTGCAGAGACCGCTCATATCAACCAGGACGAGTGCGGCGCTCCCGAACGGTTTACCGGGTGCAAAATGATCACCGTAGATGCACGGGACGGTAAACTGGACCCCTCCCTTGTCAAACCCCTGTTGAAGGGATTCAGTTTCCAGCATCATTCCCAGCCCAAAGTCATATCCATTTCCCAGGTCACAGAACTGGGTACTGTTTACACACCGGAAGAAATCCGGAGACTGGCAGACCTGGCGCATGAACACAATATGTACCTGCATATGGACGGATCCCGGCTGGCCAATGCGGCAGCGTACCTGGGCCTGCCACTGGAGGAGATGACCACCCGGGCGGGTGTGGACGCCCTTTCCTTTGGCGGCACAAAAAACGGAATGCTCATGGGGGAAGCTGTCGTGCTGCTTCGCCCCCACCTGGCTGAAAATTTCAAGTACATAAGAAAACAGTCCATGCAGCTTTTTTCCAAAAGCCGTTTTGTGGCAGCACAATACCTGGCATACCTGGAGGGCGGCCTATGGCTTGAAAACGCCCGTCATGCCAACAAAATGGCCGGATACATGGCCGAATGCATAAAGAAACTGCCGGGTGTGACCATCACACAACAAGTGGAAAGCAATGCCGTTTTTGCCATTATCCCGGAAAAAGCCCGCAAGAAGCTTGTAGAAAAGCACTTCTTCTACACCTGGAATGAACATACGGGGGAGGTACGCTGGATGTGCTCCTTCAATACCCTTAAATCACATATTGATTCATTTATTAACGATTTAAAAATAACACTATCATGAATACAATAGTACCAGTCACCCGGCTTTTCGACCTGCTGGAGCGTTTGCAGGTGAATTATCCCAAAGAGGACATCCTGGCGGGTAAAGTAGATGGCGTCTGGAAGAAATACAGCTCGCAGGAGTATGCCGAAATCTCACACGCTTTCGCTTATGGTTTCCTGGAATTCGGCCTGCAACGGGAAGACAAGGTGATCACCGTCATGAACAACCGTCCGGAATGGAATTTTGTCGATATGGGAACAGCCCTCGCAGGAGTTGTCCATGTGCCTGTTTATTCCACCTTGAGTGATGACGATTACCGCTATATCATCCCCCATTCCGATGCAAAAATCATCATCATAGGCAGTGCAATCCTATACAAGCATATTGCCCCGGTAATCGCCGGACTGGAGAATCCTCCGACAGTGTTTACCATAGACAACGTGGAAGGCGTAAACAACCTGGACCAGATCAGGCGTATGGGAGTTGAAAACAAAGAAAAATGGGCCCCTGTAATAGAGGAAAACAAAAAAACAATCACCCCCGACACCCTTCTTTCCATCATCTACACATCGGGCACCACGGGAACGCCAAAAGGCGTGATGCATGCCCACAGCAGCATTGTCTTTAATTTTTTGGCACATGCCGCGCAGCAGATCAAGAACTCATCCCACCGTTACCTCAGCTTCCTTCCCTTATGCCATATATATGAAAGAACCATGAACTATGAGTTCCAGTCCCTGGGAATAAGCATCTATTACGGGGAAAATATGGGGACTATTGCCCGTGATCTGAAAGACATCCAGGCAGACGGTTTCTGTGCTGTTCCGCGTGTCATTGAAATGATGTATAAAAAACTGGATGATATAGGCAAGAGCCTTACAGGGTTCAAAAAGATTATCTACAGATGGGCCTGGAATTTCGGGAACACTTTTGATTATGAAAATCTAACCTTTAGGCGCAGGTTGCTTAACAGTTTGTTTGACAAGCTGGTATATAGCAAATGGAGGGACAACCTGGGCGGGCATGAAATGCTCATTGTGACCGGGGGCTCTTCCATCAGGGCTTGTGTCATCCGTTTGTTTTCAGCAGCCAAAATGTACATTTATGAAGGATACGGGCTTACAGAGACTTCCCCGGTGATTGCCGTCAACAAGCCAAAAGCCTTGCTTCGCAAGATAGGAACTGTTGGTACGATACTGGAAGGGACAGAGGTATCATTCCTGCAGGACGGCGAGATCCTGACCCGCGGGCCGCATATCATGAAGGGATACTACAAGGACCCTGAAGCCACAGCAGAAGTGATAGACAAGGAGGGCTGGTTCCATACCGGCGATGTGGGTGAAATGGTCAATGGCGCTTACCTCCGCATTACAGACCGTAAAAAGGAGATCTTCAAGTTGTCCAATGGAAAATATGTGGCACCTCAGGTGATCGAGGGCAAACTCAACGAATCTCCGTACATTGAAAACTCCCTGGTCATTGGCAGCAATCAAAAGGTGGCCTCGGCCATAATCGTTCCCAACGCCGCCAGGATTGAGGAGTGGGCAACCCACCATAAAATGGTGTTTCAGGATGCGGAGAAACTCTACCAGACAAAAGAAGTTATGGATTTGATACACAAGGAGATTGAAAGGATCAACAAGACACTGGCACCCCATGAGCAAATCAAGTTTTTCCGTCTTGTGAATGATGAATGGACCACGGCAAACGGCTTGCTGTCACAAACACTAAAATTACGCAGGGCACAACTCAATAAGCATTACGATAAAATAATAGCCGAGATCTATTCATGATCCGGCAGGCCACAGCAGAAGACAGGGCCGCACTGCTGGACATCTGGTGTGCTGCTTTCGGGGACAGTCCGGATTACGCCGCCTTTGTCATTGACCACTGCCTTGAGCTGGGCACTGTGCTTTTCCATCCCCGGGGTATGTCTTGCATGACATTATTCCCGTTGACATTGTTCAGCGGGAATAAAAAGTTACTGGAAGGTTTCTATGTTTACGGGGTTGTAACCCATCCACAGCAACAAAAAATGGGATTTGCCTCTCTGCTGTTGGACCGGGCCAGAACCCTTGCCCCCTTTTTGTTACTGTACCCGGCAACCCAACCTCTCCAGGAATACTATAAAAAACGAGGATTTGACACCCCTGTTCGCTTACCTGCCCCGCTTATCAGGACGGCTACAGGTAAGGAACATTCCGGTGCCCCAGTAAGGGCCTTATATCAAGAATACAAAAAAGACGCTGAAAAACAGGAATTTATTTTTGTCTGGCCGTTTTCAATGTTTCACTATGCATACCAGGAATGTCGGTTTAGGAGCGGATATGTCTTGCCACCCCATTTCTGCTATCCGTCTGAAAAAGAAAACAATGTGGTTATGTGCAAACCATATGCCGGGGGCGGAAACAATGACAAAGCCCTGTTTCTGCAGGCTTTGGCGCATTTTCATGATCCTGTTCCGGGATTTATAACCGAAAAAAGTTTGTTTTATCTCCCTTTGGATTGAATGTCAGAATGTTATTCTATAATATCCCAGGGGTAGCAGGCCTGTCTGATACGATGTTTTCATGTCTTTCAGCTTCACATCGTATTCATAGGAATACACATTCTTGCGGTTGGTGAAATTCCTGATCTCTACGCCGATTTCATGGGTAACCTTTTGTTGATGGATCTTTGCCCATGCCTTGAGGTCCCCGCGCATGTAGAATGGGTGCCTGGGGACATAAGCCTGTTCATAGATGTAGACAGTCGTTCCTGTCGCCTTCGAGGCTTCAAGGTCTACGGGAATATACCGTTGCCCGCCTGCAAAAGCGAATTTGATATCACCTCCGAAAGACCAGATATTCCTTGCCTGAGCTTTTTTTGTCAATTCGAACTCTTTGCCGACCAGTATGTTGGAAACAAAATTGCTATTATAGAGTGTGTTTCTCAGGATATTATCAATGCTCCTGAACTTGCTCTCGAACACAGAGGCAGTGACCATATAATACCACCCTTGTGAAAGGAAACGTTCCAGCGTCAGTTCCAGCCCGTAATTGTAGCCCGTAGCATCGTTCACATAAACGCGCCCGTACTTGTCAAAACTCATACCGGTCAGATTGACCACTGAATAATAAGGTTCATACAGGTCCACAGGAATATTGTAAAGATATTGAAAGTACGTTTCTGCCTTCAACCGTGTCGAGGGCGCGATTCTCCATTGGTATCCCAGGACCAGGTGGTGTGCACGGGTCATGTCCAGGTACCTGTTGGGATAAATCTTGCTGTCCACGGCCTGCGAGAACAATTTTGTCATGTAGATCTCAAGTCCCTGGTACTGGCTGTGAAGGCCGTAACCAAAGGTTATTTCGTGCTTGTCTTTGAACTTCCAGGAAAGTCCAAAGCGGGGGTCAATATTCCATGTCTGATTTAGGAAAAGGAACTGCGCATTGACGCCTGCATCCAGGGTGAGTCTGGCCCCTGCCCGGTAAGAAACTTCCGAAAACGCGCTCAAGAGAAACGTATACCCGACTTCATTAACATCCTTGGGATACGTGGTCATGGAATAATCATTGGAAATGAATTTGTAGGCCAGGCGCTTACCAGTAATGCCCGAGCGCATGGATAACCTGTTTCCCAGCTTCACATTGTGAACCGCCTGTATGCTTTGGAATTCTCGTTGGAGCAGCGCATCCTGGCTGCGGTCTTTCAGGAGTGTTTCAGCATTCATGGAGTCAATCTGCGCCGATAAAGAAGAATACGAGCCGGCCACGGAAACGTTGATCGACTGATTGTGCCCTATGCTTTTTTGGTACCGTAGCCCTATCACCGCCATTCCGTATTGGGTGGCAATATCATCTGCGTATTTATAAAAATCTGATTCTCCGTCGACTATGCTAATTTTGCCTCTTCCTCCTATGGAAAATAATGAAAAGGTTCCGCTTTTCGCGGTCGGAACGTTTATCTTGGCCGTCCAGTCCTGATACCTTGGGACAGCAGATCCTGTTCCGAACTCAAAACCCAGGTATGTGAGCGCATCCAGGAATGAATAACGGTAAGCTCCCAGATAGGAGGCTTTCGATTTCCTGGAGAATGGTCCTTCTGCCCCGAATTCCATTCCGTTAATACCCAGTTGACCTGTGAATTCATGTTTATCATAGTTGCCTTCCCTCAGGTGGACATCAAAAACACCGGAATAAGCATTTCCATATTCTGCGGGAAAAGCGCTGGTATAAAAATCCGAGTTGGATAATGTGTTTACATTCAGCATGCTGATTGCCCCCCCCGTAGCTCCTCCATCGGCAAAATGGTTTGGGTTGTAAATATCCACGCCTTCCAAGCGCCATAACAATCCGAATGGAGAATTACCCCTGACTACAATGTCGTTGTTTGAATCGTTCGGTGTGCCGACTCCTGCAAAATTCTGTGCCATCCTTGATATATCGCTCATAGCCCCTGCATACCTTTCTGCATCTGCGACTGAAAAAGTCCTTGCCGAAACGGAAGCCATTTCGTTCACAGGACGTAGTTTGTCCCTTTCTGCGGTAATGACGATTTCCTCCACCGTCATCACGTCTTCTCTCATGGACACATTGATAACTAGCTCTTTACCTGAATTTAGTGAAATGTTTTCCATATATACGGTTTCCATCCCGATGCTGGTGAAAAGAATGGAGATCCTCCCCACCGGAACATTGGGTATATTGTAATAACCGTCAATGTCCGTATACGTGGCCAGGTAACCGCTGTTATTGACGACCACACCCACACCTACCAAAGGTTGTGATGCAATATCGTCCACGACCCTGCCTTTCACTGTTTGCACCATTTGCTGTGCATTGAGGGTAACCAGCGAAAAGAGGCAGATGAGGGTGAAAAGGGAAAAATGTTTCAAGGTGTATATGTGCTTTTTGCGTGAACCGACAAAAGTAGTATATTTTTTTCTCTTATTTACTAAATTATATACTCGAATAAAGTAGTCTTTATTCAGGTAACATTATGTTTTTGCTTGTATATTAATAAAATGCATTCCCTTACCGCCCCAAATACAGCAGTAAAACAGAAATATCGGCAGGAGACACTCCGGGAATCCTGGATGCCTGCCCTATGGTCCGGGGTTTAACCCTAAGTAATTTTTGGCGTGATTCGGTAGACAGGGATACTATCCTGGTATAATCAAACTTCTCGGGTATAACCACGGAATCCAATCTCAACACCTTGTCTGCAAAGGCTTTTTCTCTTTCAATATATCCCCTGTACTTCAACACGATCTCTACAGATTCGTATATTTCAGCTGCCCTTGGATCGTCTTCACATAATGTTCCACGTGGAACAAAAGTAGCCATATCTCCCCATTCAACCTGAGGTCTTGACAAAATCTGGGCCATCTTTTTTTTCGTTTCAATTGGAGCTGACCCCACTTTCTGCAACATATCATTAATTTTATCAGGATCTACAGAATTGCTCTCCAGGTATTGTAGCAATCTGTCTCTTTTCATGATCTTCTCTGTCAGCAGGGAGTGTCTTTCTTCTGTTGCCAATCCAATATTGAACCCGATTAGCGTAAGCCTTTCATCAGCATTATCCTGCCTGAGCAGGATTCTGTATTCCGCGCGTGAAGTGAACATCCTGTAAGGCTCGTCTACTCCTTTGGTTATCAGATCATCTATAAGAACACCAATATAAGCCTGGTCTCTGTGTAGTATTATGGGCTGTAATTTGTGAATTTTCCTGTGCGCGTTTATACCTGCCATCAGGCCTTGTGCTGCTGCTTCTTCATATCCTGTCGTGCCATTCACCTGTCCTGCAAAGTACAAACCCGGTATATTCTTGACTTCCAATGAATGATCCAATTGTGTTGGTGGAAAATAATCGTATTCAATAGCGTATCCTGGACTGTGGAAATGAGCATTCTCCAGGCCTTTGACTTTTCTTACTGCCTGGTATTGTATGTCAATGGGTAATGAAGAGGAGAATCCCTGTATGTAATATTGGTTTGTATGCCATCCTTCCGGTTCCAGGAAAAGAGGGTGTTGCTCCTTATGTTCAAAGGTTCTCAACTTGTCCTCTATACTGGGACAATACCTTGGCCCTTTCCCGCTTATCCTTCCAGCAAACAATGGTGAATCGTTGAAACCTTCTTTCAGTTTTTCATGGACATCTGTATTGGTATAGCCGATATAGCAAGGTAGTTGTTGATTTCTTTCCTGTATGGCAGACTGTGTCGTCAAAAAGCTGAATTTTTGCGGTTTTTCATCTCCTCTTTGAATTTCCAGGTGCGAAAAATCAATTGTCTTGCCATCTACTCTCGGTGGCGTACCTGTCTTCATCCTTTCAACCTGTATCCCTCGTTCCTTTAGTTGTTTGCTCAAGGCCAGGGATGGCTGCTCTCCCATTCTTCCCCCAGGTGTTGTCTTCCATCCAATAAATATTTTTCCGTTCAGAAAAGTTCCGTTGGTGAGAATCACTGCTTCTGCGAAAAATTCCTGACCGAACTCTGTTGCAACACCTGTCACTTTGTTTTTATCAAACAAAAGCGATAATACCTGGTCCTGCCACATATATAAATTTTCGGTCTTTTCCAGGATTTCTCTCCATTTTAGGGAAAACAGCATTCTGTCACATTGTGCCCTCGGGCTCCACATTGCCGGCCCTTTTGACCTGTTTAACATCCTGAACTGTATGGTGCTGGCATCCGTAACAATACCCATGACCCCTCCCATAGCGTCTATCTCTCTTACTATTTGTCCTTTCGCGATGCCTCCTACGGCCGGATTACATGACATCTGTGCCATTTTTGTCATGTCCATTGTGATAAGAAGCGTTTTTGAACCCATTCTTGCTGCCGCGTGCGCTGCTTCACATCCTGCATGACCTGCCCCAACTACTATAATATCGTACCTGTTGGTCATCCTAATGGATTTATTTGAATTTCTTTCAAGGCATTATCTTCCAGTCTGTGCATATTGTCCCTGCTTTCCTCCGTATCATCATCGTACCCAAGCATGTGCAACAGTCCATGTGCAATGACACGTAGTATTTCAACATGCTTTTCCTGTCCGAATCTCGCTGCATTATAAAACACGGTTTCATGGTCTATAAAAATATCCCCACTCATTCTTTTTTCTTTGTTATCTGAGTAGTTGAACGTTATCACATCGGTATAATTATCATGTTTGAGAAACCTTTTGTTCAAATCAAGCATATATTCTGATGTACAGAATATTATACCAATTTCTCCCGGTGTTTTTCCATATTTTTGCAGCAAGTCTCCTATCCACGATTTTATGGCACGTCTGTTGCTTATATTTATATTGGTTTGGTTTGTATGAAACAGTATCATGGCTATGTATAAAAACGATGCAAAATTACAAAATTGTTTTTTAAATTATTTTTTTTACATTTGTAAGTCCTGACGGGCCATTAGCTCAGCTGGCTAGAGCGCTTGCATGGCATGCACGAGGTCGTCGGTTCGATTCCGACATGGTCCACAAAATTTATTCTTGAATAACATGGAACTGAAAAAAAGCCCTAAAGCAAATCTTGAGAATAAGAGAATGCTTTTCATTGAGATCGGCCTGGTAGTCGCTCTTGTTATTGTTCTTGCTGCTTTTGAATACAAAACTTACGAAAAAAATGCGAGTTTTCTCGATGCAGAGGTACAACAAGTAATTGAGGAAGAGCAAATTCCTGTAACATTGGAAACACCTCCCCCGCCACCCGAAACTCCCCAGGCTCCTATACTTTCCGATGCCATTGAAATCGTTGAAGACGATATCACCATTGAAGACGACATTATCATTGAAACAGAAGATGACGCTGCTTTTGCGGTAGAGATCCGCGATTACATCACTTACACGCAAGAAGAAACTGTAGAGGAAGAGGAAATCCCTGTTGCCATTGTTGAAGAAAAACCCACATTTCTGGGCGGCGACGAGAATACCTTCACAAAATGGGTATTTGATCGCATAGTTTATCCCGAGGTGGCAAAAGAAAACGGAGTGCAGGGCCGCGTGGTTCTATCTTTCATTGTAGATTCTGACGGGTATGTAAAGAACGTTACGGTTCTTCGCGGTGTTGACCCCTCCATTGACAAGGAAGCTGTTCGGGTGGTGTCATCCTCTCCCCAGTGGAAACCCGGAAGACAACGCGACAAAAATGTCAGGGTTCGTTACAATTTCCCGTTGAATTTCCAGCTTAGATAATCAGTGGGTTGTAAGCCTTTGTTTGTTAAAGCGCCTTATCTTTACGGGCGCTTTTTTTTTGATCCTCAATTCCGCAAGAAAGTTTGATAATGGCAGAATGAGCGTGTCCCAGAGGCAAGGGCATGGTCAGACGTGTTGATTTTTGCTGTCAGTTCTGATCCGGATGTGTAGGATTGGGTGTGCTGATAACTTTATCTGTCCATTTTTGGGCACTTTTTCAAGTGTATTGCACGTGCAATCGGTGGTCTTGTGCAGACCGCTACCGTTCCGGATATGTTTCGAATTCGGTTTCAGCCGCAGAGGCTGAGGTAGATTTGCCGTTTGGTGTATAGCGTTAGCACATCCATCCTTCCCGAGCGTGTCCATTTTGCCGGTACGTTAACGAACCTGCGCACGAAGCGCTTTATCCGTGTACCGCAGTCAACACCTTCAGCGCGTCCGCGGAGCATGTCGAGGAAGTACAGGTAGAAGTTTTTCAGTATGGCCGTGGCAATCAGGAACACAGTGTTTTCCTTGAGAAAGGAGAACGGCAGATGTGCCCATCCGAAGTCATTGTTCAGGCAGTCGAAATTGCGTTCGCTCGCTCCGCGCTTGTTGTAGTACTCGATGATGGCCTTCTCGGAGTTGTCCCAGTCGTTGGTAAGGATGCACCTGTACACATATTCGGTGCCGAAGAGACTGTTTGACTCCTCTCCCGCGACTTCATCGCTCAGCTTTGTCCGCTGGACTACAAGCCTGAGATTCCTGTCGGAAAGGAACGAGTCCCACTTGAAGGATGTCACGCCGCAGCATATATGCCCTGTCCCCTTGTTCGTGCTGTTGCGTATCTCGACTTCGGTCCAGTCTTCGTGTTCCATGAAGTCGGTCCTGCGTGATCCGCAGTTGTTTGCCCTGATGTAGAAGCGCTCGCAATGCTCCATGACGCATGTGACTATATCCTCGGAGAATGAACCGCAGTCTGCCCTGAAGTTGCGCACGAGCACCCTTGCCTCGTCCTCCAGTCTTTGGAAGATGCGTTCCAGCGTGTCCTTCTGATGGAACTTGACATTGGTGTTGCCGTCCCGGTTCTCGATGCCGACGATAAGGCCTCCCACTGATGCCACTCCAGGGAAGTAGCCGAAGGCTTTCTTATACGAGTACTCGGTATCCTTCTTGCCGGCGGGTATGAACTGGTGGTCGAAGTCAAGGTCTATGCTGTCACCGGGGTTGAGCTGTCCCGTGGTCTTCAGGCACTTGAGCATCAGGGAGTTCATCCTGGAGGCGACATTGAACTTGTATGTCTTTCCAGACCCGCTGCTGTGACTGGTGTTTTCCTCGCTGAGCTTGCGCAGGGCGCGCTCTATCGTATCCGAACTTGCGATTCTTATGCCGTGTCCGTCCCAGAAGGGCTTGATGTCCATAACATCCTCGATGCAGTCTCCTCCCGTGAGGTAGCAGCCAAGCAATGAGGCGAAGATGTCTCCGTGGCTGAAAGCGAGAAGCGTGCCGCGAGGGCCGAGGGTTCTGTCGATGACATTCCGTACGCCGGACTTGTCGAATGTCTTGAAAATTGAAAATAAACCGCCGAAAGGGTTGATATTGTCGGATTTTGTCTGTAATTTCGCCATGTCAGTGATAACACTTTTATTTGTAATGCAATCACTAAGTTAGGTGAAATTTCTGACATTGTCAAGGCCTGGTAAGCCTTTGTTTATCAGGCCGTTTGACAATCTTTTACGAAAAATGTTGCGGGATTAAGGTTGATTTGAATCTATGGATATCCTGAAAGAAAAAGATAAAGCTGTTTTTGTGGGTGTGTTACGGTCGGGAACCGATATGGAGACTTTTAAGGATTACCTGGATGAGCTTGAATTTCTTGCCGACACCGCAGGCCTTGTCAGTGGCGGACGCTTTTACCAGCGTCTGGAAAAGCCGCATCCCGTCACTTATCTGGGTGGTGGAAAACTTGAGGAACTGGCTGCATACATCAAGGCTGAAAATGTTTCCATCGCTGTTTTTGATGATGAATTGTCTTCTTCACAATTACGTAACCTGGACAAGGTTCTTGGCTGCCGTGTCCTGGACAGGACAAATCTCATACTTGACATTTTTGCACAGCGTGCCAAGACAGCCTATGCCAAAACACAAGTTGAACTTGCTCAATATCAATATCTTTTGCCTCGTCTGACACGCATGTGGACACACCTGGAGAGGCAGCGCGGCGGAATAGGTTTGCGTGGTCCCGGCGAGTCGCAGCTAGAAACCGACCGGCGTATCATCCTGGATAAAATTGCCTTGCTCAAGGAAAAACTAACCAAAATAGACCGGCAGATGATGTCTCAGCGGGGCAACAGGGGCGCATTAACAAGGATGGCTCTTGTAGGTTATACGAATGTCGGTAAAAGCACCATCATGAATCTTTTGGCAAAAACCGATGTTTTTGCCGAAAATAAGCTTTTTGCTACATTGGACACCACCGTCCGCAAGGTAGTCGTCGATAATATTCCCTTTCTTCTGAGTGATACGGTAGGCTTTATCAGAAAATTGCCCACCCAGCTTGTGGAATCATTTAAAAGCACCCTGGATGAAGTGCGTGAAAGCGATGTTCTGATCCATATAGTGGATGTATCACATCCTCATTTTGAGGAAATGATCCATGTGGTGCAAAATACGCTCCGTGATATCGGATGCGGAGATAAGCCTGTTTATCTCGTTTTTAACAAGATCGACGCATTTTTGGAACGTCAGACCGACGAAGGCTTCACAAGTCTCGAAAACCTTAAAAAAACGTGGATTTCCAAACTGCACGATCCCTGTATCTTCATTTCTGCCAAAGAAAAAATAAATATCGACAAGTTTCGAAAGGATTTATATAATATGGCTGCAGAGGTCCAGGCCGGCAGGTACCCCTTCGGAACTTTCCTGTGGTAGCGCTGCATACTTTTGATGTGCCGAAGCACCTATTTGTGTGGTTGCCAGAAGGCGCCGCTGATACCACAAAAACGGGAAGCTTTTTATTTAGGCCTAGGCTTCCCTTTTCTTGTGGTATCAGCGGCAGAAGCAGAGAGCATATCAACCAAAAGTCTCAGGATTCCAAAAAGCTCCAAGGGAGAGCTGTTTGGTTATATAATTGACATTCAGTGGAATGAATGAGGCATACGCCGTACTCACCCAGGACGGTAGAGGAATTCGCGGTTAAGGCGGGCAATATGGGTTATTGTGATGTTTTTGGGGCATTCCATCTGGCAGGAACCGATATTGGTGCAGGAACCGAACCCCAGCTCATCCATTTTTGCCACCATGGCACGAGCCCTCCTGGCCGCCTCGGGTTTTCCCTGTGGTAAAAGAGCTAGTGAGCTCACCCTGGAAGCCACAAACAACATGGCCGAACGGTTCTTGCAGGTGGCGACACATGCTCCGCAGCCTATACATGCCGAAGCGTCCATGCTTTCCTCGGCCACTTTCCTGGCTATGAGGGTTGTATGGGCCTCCGGGGCGCTTCCGGTGTTTGCGCTGATAAAGCCTCCTGCCTGCAGGATCTTGTCAAAAGCCTTCCTTTCCACCATTAGGTCCTTTATCACAGGAAAAGCTGCGCTACGCCAGGGTTCAACCGTTATGACACTGCCGTCGCGAAAACGACGCATATACAACTGGCAGGTGGTTATACCATCGTCCGGGCCGTGCGGCCTTCCGTTGATATACAACCCGCAGGCACCGCAGATCCCTTCCCTGCAGTCGTGGTCGAAGGCAATTGTCTCCTTCCCCTGTGAGACCAGGCGGTTATTGAGTATGTCCAGCATTTCCAGGAAAGAAGTATCCCCTGAAATCCCATCCATATCGAAAAGCTGGAAATGTCCCCTGGACCTGGGTCCTGCCTGGCGCCATACTTTCAATATGAAAAACATCTTATATATACTTACGTTCTGTCATTCTTGTTTCCTCATAAACAAGGGGTTCCCTGTACAGAAGAGGCGCTTCTGCCTGTCCTTTGTATTCCCATGCTGCCACATATTGGAAACGGTCATCATCGCGCAATGTTTCTCCATCCTTTGTCTGGCTTTCAATACGGAAATGGCTTCCGCATGATTCTTCGCGGTGCAGTGCGTCCTGCACCATCAGTCCGGCCAGCGTGAAATAATCCTCCAGGTGGATCGCTTTTTCCAGTTCCTGGTTGACCGTGGCCTGGCTTCCGGTAATCCCTGCTTCATTCCTGAAGCGTTCTTCAAGCGCTCCAAGCCGGGAAATGAGTGAGGAAAGACCTTCTGCAGATTTTGCAATCCCTGCATGCTCCCACATCATGTTTCCCAATTCCCTGTGAAAAACATCCACCGGTACATTGCCCTTTAACGCCATGATCCTGTCTATTCTTTTCTGGACATCCCCGCGGACCTGAACAAAGGGAGGCGTAGCCGTGTGCGGGCAGGGTTCTCCTATTTTTCCTGCCAGGTAATCGGAAATCGTATACGGTAATATGAATAAACCGTCTGCCAGTCCCTGCATCAGGGCAGAGGCTCCCAGCCTGTTTGCCCCGTGATCGCTGAAATTGGCCTCTCCTATTGCATATAAGCCTTTCACGGTGGTCATCAGGTTGTAATCCACCCATAAACCGCCCATGGTGTAATGAATAGCGGGGTAAATCTGCATGGGCTCTTTCCAGGGATCATCTCCCGTTATTTTCTCGTATATCTGGAATAAATTCCCGTATTTGCTCTCTATGCATGCTTTCCCGTCTTTTGCAATTGCCCCCGACAGATCAAGGAAAACGGCTCGTCCTGTTTTTCCCACGCCGAATCCGGCATCACAGCGTTCCCTGGCGGCGCGGGAAGCCACATCCCTGGGCACCAGGTTCCCGTATGAGGGATACCTTCTTTCCAGGTAATAATCCCTGCGCTCTTCCGGTATGTCCGATGGCTTGATTTTTCCCTCACGCAACGCCAGTACGTCTTCTTTCCGGGTGGGCACCCATATTCTCCCTTCATTACGGAGCGATTCGCTCATGAGGGTAAGCTTGGACTGGTACTCTCCATGTACGGGTATGCAGGTGGGATGTATCTGGACAAAGCTGGGATTGGCGAAAAAGGCCCCTTTTTTCCAGCACTGAACCAAAGCCGATCCATTGGAATGCTTTGCATTGGTGGAAAGATAATAGACATTCCCGTAACCACCTGTAGCCAGAACCACGGCATGTGCCGGGTAGGCGTTGATCCTGCCCGTTACCATGTCCCGGGTCATGATCCCACGGGCCTGTCCGTTTTCCGTTACCAGGTCCATCATCTGTTCCCGGCTGTGCACCGTTACGTTCCCGGCGGCCACCTGCCTGTTGAGCGAAGAATAGACCGCCAGCAGAAGCTGCTGCCCCGTCTGGCCCCTTGCATAAAATGTCCTGCTTACCTGTGCTCCCCCAAAGGAGCGGTTATCCAGGTATCCCGCGTAATCCCTTGCAAAGGGAACGCCCAGGGCGACACAATGGTCTATAATGGCGTTGCTTACCTGGGCCAGCCTGTACACATTGGCTTCCCTGGAACGGTAGTCCCCGCCCTGCAAGGTGTCCAGGAACAGACGCCTGACAGAATCATTGTCGTTCCTGTAATTTTTTGCCGCATTGATACCTCCCTGGGCCGAGACAGAGTGTGCCCTGCGTGGTGAATCGCTCATGCAAAAAACATTCACCCGGTACCCCTGTTCACCCAGCGCTGCGGCTGCAGAGGCCCCTGCAAGCCCTGTCCCCACGACAATAATGTGCATCTTTTTCCTGTTTGCAGGAGACACCGTTTTCAGGGACTCTTTGTGAATCGTCCATTTCTTTTCCAGCGGACCTTCCGGAATTTTTGCATCCAGGATGGCAGACATGATTCTGTGTGTTTGTCAGACAAAAATACAAAACAATGACGAGATACAATTTTTTCATAACTTAGTTGCATGAAACACTTATTTTATATCGGAATTCTGGGACTCTGCATATCCCTGTCTGCCTGCAACAACCCGCAGGAAAACAACATGCTTCGCACCGGAGCGGAAAACACAAATGCTTACCTTGCGCTGCTTGAGGGAAAAAGGGTAGGAATTCTTACCAACCACACTGCCCTGATCGAGGGAACACACCTGGTAGACAGCCTCCTTTCCCTGGGGGTGGATATCCGCATGATTTTCGCTCCTGAACACGGATTCAGAGGCGATGAAGACGCGGGCACCCGTCTTGATCACCAGACAGACCCCAAAACAGGGATTCCCATAATATCAGTGTACGGTTCCGTTTTCATCCCGGCCGACAGCCTGATGCGGCAAATTGATGTTGCTGTTTACGACATTCAGGACGTAGGGCTTCGGTTTTACACCTACCTGTCTTCCATGTATTACTTTATGGAAGCCTGTGCCAGGAACAACGTGCCCCTGCTGGTCTTTGACAGGCCCAACCCGAATGGTCACATTGTCTCCGGGCCTGTACTGGACATGCAATTCCGTTCTTTCGTGGGAATCATCCCGATACCCGTCGTGCACGGCATGACGCTTGGAGAGCTGGCCTGTATGATAAACGGTGAGTTCTGGCTTAAAGACAGCCTGCAAACTTCCCTGACCGTCATTCCCTGCCTGAACTACACGCACCATACCCTGTATCAATTGCCCGTGAAGCCATCGCCAAACCTACCCAATAACCGTTCCATATACCTGTATCCCTCCATATGCCTTTTCGAGGCTACCCCTGTAAGCCTTGGACGCGGCACCGATTTTCCCTTCCAGGTTTACGGACATCCTCAAATGGCAGGTTATGACTTTTCCTTCACACCGCAATCTGTACCGGGAGCCCGCAATCCTATTCAAAAAGATGTTCTCTGCTACGGCGTGGACCTTCGCACCGCTCCGCCAGACGAAGTGATCTGGTCTAACGGGTTTGACCTTCAATACGTTATAGACGCTTACCGCAACCTGAATGAAAATGCAGGGATCGGGGAAAAATTCTTCACTTCGTATTTTGAAAAACTTGTTGGCGTGGACTACGTCCGCCCCATGATCCTCCAGGGTAAGAATGCCGATGAAATCGCCATGCTTTGGTATGATCAGCTGGAGGAATTCAAGATCAAACGCAGCCAATACCTGATTTATCCGCAATAACATGAAAAATTTCTTCCTTTTTTCTTTTTTCGTGCTTTGCCTGCTTCCCTTTTCGGCATACAGCCAGTCTGAAAAAGAAGAACAGGTTAAAGCCATTGTTGAAAGCGGCAGTTTTGTGATCCGGTTTGACCGGGTGAATCCGGCCACCGGGCGTTCCATTACGCTTTCCCCTTTTTATGAAATGAGTTATGACAGCACCCGCGTATCTTGTTACCTGCCGTATTTCGGCCGTTCATACACTGCTCCCATGGATCCGCGCAAACTGGCCATAGAACTTACAGACAAGGAGGTGGAACCGGAAATCTCTTTCAATCCCCGGAGGGGATATACCCTTGTCTTCACTGCAAGGACAGAAACCAACGAACTTATCACGTTCTATCTCAGGATCAGCCTGAGCGGAATGACAACTCTTTCTATTAACAGCAGTTCCCGGCAAAGCATCACTTACCTGGGAGATCTGATAATGTAACTTTTTTATGAATACCTTACTAGCCCTTTTTATGACTTCCCTGATCCATCTAATCCCTGCTCCCGTTGAAGCAATACCCGGGGAAGGTTATTTCCTCTTCAACGAACAGACTTCCATCTTTTTCAACAGCCAGGCCCTGCCTCTTGCCCGGGATGCGGCCGCATATTTCAATGAAACCATAGAGCCTTCGACAGGGATTATTTTAAAAACAAGCAAAACCCGTCCGGCTTCCAATGTCATCATTTTTTCTTTCGATGGATCCCTGCCTGCAGAGGGTTACACGTTGCGGGTGACTAAGGATTTTACAGAGATCGCAGCCGGTGATGGTGCCGGATATTTCTATGGTGTCCAGACGCTGCTGCAACTATTTCCGCCCGCCGTATACCAACCGGTTTACCAGCCCGACCAATATCTGCCGGTGAATCAGATGCGGTTGCCTTGCGTTAGTATAAAAGACTATCCCAGGTTCTCATACCGCGGGATGATGCTGGATGTGAGCCGCCAGTTCTATGCTGTCGAGTACGTCAAACGTTTCATTGACTGGATGGCAAAACACAAGCTCAACCGTTTCCACTGGCATCTTTCCGATGACAACGGCTGGCGCGTGGAAATCAAAAAGTACCCTTACCTGACAGAAAAGGGAGCCTGGCGTGGCCCGGGACAGGTCCTGCCCACGACTTACGGCCATGCAGGACAGAAGTACGGCGGATACTACACCCAGCAGGAAATACGTAATATTGTGGCCTATGCTGCCGCCCGTTATATTGAGATCATCCCGGAGATTGACCTTCCCGGTCATTCCAAGGCTGCCATTGCCAGCTATCCTGACATCCTCTGCGACCTGACAGAAGAGGTGGAACTGAGCATCCAGGGGACCAGCAACAATGTCTGGTGTGCTTCTTATGAAAAGAATTATGAGATGCTGGATGATATTGTGCGTGAAATGGCGGCGCTTTTTCCTTCCCGGTATTTTCACATCGGGGGGGACGAAGTGGTAACCAGCCAGTGGGCCAGCTGTGCACGCTGCAAAGCTTACATGCACGACCACCAAATGGAAGATCCTGCCGGCATGCAGGCCTACTTCGCAGAGCGCATGCAGGGAATCCTGAACAAATATGGAAAAACACTGGTAGGGTGGGACGATATCATGGATGGCGGGAACCTGGACCGAAAAAAAACCGTTGTACACGCCTGGAAAGGGATTGACAAGATAACACAGGCCGTTCAGGAAGGATATAGTGTCATTGCCCAGCCGGCATCGCATTGTTATATAGACATGAAGCACACCCGGGCTGAACGCGGGATGACCTGGGCATCAATTTCCGATGTGGATAAGGTCTATTCATTTGATCCCATCCTGATGGCAGGCATTGATCCTGCGCAAGCAGGACTTGTCCTGGGCATACAGGGAGGTTTGTGGTCCGAACTGATGGACAGGCCTACGCGCATCGCGGAATACCAGGTGTACCCCCGGCTCTGTGCCCTTGCCGAGGTGGCATGGAGCCCCTTTGCCCATAAAGACTGGGAAGATTTCAATACGCGGCTTGGGCAGACACACTTTGAACGGTTGTACTTCATGGGCATCCGTTTCCGTATTCCGCCACCTAAGGCCACTTATGCAAACGGGTACATTGTGGCAGAAAATGAATATCCATGGATGGTCATGCGCTATACCTGCGACGGATCCGAACCTGGACCGCGCTCGCCCCTGTATACCGGGCCCATAAAAACAGATCATCCTGAACCTTACCGTTTTGCTGCCTTTTACAGGGACGATATCCGTAGCCTGGTAATTGAGGCCGTCCTGCCTTACGACCGCAATCAGAATCCCGTGACCCATGTTAGCGGGAACCTGGATCTCAACCGGAGAACACCCCTTTCCAACCTGTGCGACAACAACCCCGCCACTTATGTACAATGCTTCGGCCCGTTGCAGGAAGGACAATACATCCAGTTCACCTTTGAAGAACCGGTCCATACGCCCGGGATAAAGGTCCTGACGGGTTTGCCGGCAGTAGATATTGACGTTGTGGATTTTGCCCATGTGGAGTATTCTTCCGACGGAATTGACTTCAAACGCGCAAACTGTGCCTGGGAAAACGGCGGTTGCCGCTTTGTCCCGGATTCTCCTGTATTATCGGTCCGCCTTGTAATGGACAAGGGCAATGACCCCCTGACATTCTATTTACAGGACCTCTGGATAGAAAAATAAAAACAGATCATGGACCTGCTTCGCTTTTATCTGAATGGAAAACCAAGGGAAATAGATTTTTGCTGCCCGGACAGTCCGCCCTTATCCTGTTCCGTCCTGCATTATCTGCGCCGGTATGAAAAAATGACGGGGACGAAGGAGGTCTGCGGCAGCGGGGACTGCGGAGCCTGTACGGTGATCGTGGCTGAAAAAGACGAGGTGACGGATACGGAAAAATGGTTTACGGCCGACTCCTGCCTCCTGCGGCTCCCCCAGCTTCACGGAAAGCATCTGCTTACGATAGAAGCTCCTGACAAATATATGAATACCACGCCGGTAAGGGATGCTTTTTTAAGGGAAAGAGCCAGCCAGTGCGGTGTATGTTCGCCGGGAATGGTCTTATCGGCCTACAACCATGTGAAAAACAACCTTCCGCTGAACAGGGAGGAGATCAAACGTTCATTATCGGGGAACCTGTGCCGTTGTACCGGCTACCAGTCCATCATGGATGCGGTGCTTTCCCTGGACAGCCAACCGGGCTTCCAGGCCGGCGGGGAAGAGCCTCTTGATTTCCCGCAGGTGGAAAAACGGATGCATGCCTTCATAAAGGGAGAGAACGTTTACCTGCTTCCCCTGTGCCTGGAGGAATTTTTCATTGCCCGCAGGCAATACCCCGGAGCACGGATTGCCTCGGGTTTCACAGGCTCGTGCATGGACCATAAAGGTTCTGTCATTGACATATCCAGGGTGCGGGAATTATTGCAGGTAAGCGTTTCGGAATTCGGAATATCCCTGGGGGCAGCATGCAATTATGAAACCATGAAAAAGGAACTGGGCCCGCATTTTCCTCATATTATACCATACCTGGATTCTTTTGCATCCCTGCAGGTCCGTCATCAGGCCTCGCTGGGAGGGAACATTGCCGATGGTTCCCCTGTGGGGGATACCATGCCGCTTTGCCTGGCCCTTGACGCTGTTTGTGTTGCCTGCGGCCCTGAAGGGACACGCCGTATAAAAGCGGATCTTTTCACAACAGGTTACCGTAAGGTAGACCTGCTGCCCGACGAGTTGCTCATGGCCGTGGTATTTCCTTTTCCCGAAAAAGGAACGCATTTCTTTGCCCATAAGCAGTCAAGGCGCAAAAACATGGATATCAGTTCCGTTTCCTTTGCCGCCGCTATCCGCCTGGAGGGAAGGACCTGCACCTCGGTGCGACTGGCTTACGGAGGCATGGCGCCTGTTCCGGCACGTGCCATGCATACGGAGCGTTTTCTCAAAGGAAAGGTGTTTTCACGTGCCAATTGCCGGAAAGCCTCGGCCTTCATTGAAAAGGACTTTACTCCCATTTCCGATATCCGTGGCAGCGCTGCATACCGGATAGATGTGGCCAGGAATATGCTGTTGATGCTATATGAATCAATCACCGGGAAAGATGACTGACAATAAATCCATACAATACAGGGAAGCAGCACATCTTGCGGGTCAGACCCGCTATCTTCCCGACCTGGAACTTTATGAAGGCACGCTCAGGGGGTATCCGGTCTCATCACCTTATGCCCATGCGCGTTTGCTGGAGCTGGACACATCGGCGGTAATGGCTTATCCCGGTGTAGCCACAGTGGTTACGGCAGGGGATATTCCCGGTCCCAACACGATGGCCCCTATCATAGATGACGAGCCCTGCCTGCTGCCCGTAGGAGGAGTTTGCGGTTATGCAGGACACGTCGTCTGCCTGGTGGCCGCAGATACGCTGGAGACTGCCAAGAAAGCGGCTGCCCTCATACGGTGGAAGTGGGAGGTCCTGCCTCCCGTCCTTTCGGTTGAGGAAGCCATGGATAAGAGATCCTTCTTGTTCAAGCCGCTGCAGCTGATCAGGGGAGAAGCCGGGGAGGCCATGAAAAAGGCCCCTTTCAGGGAAAAAGGGTCCCTGCAGGCCGGGGGACAGGAACATTACTACTTTGAAACACATTCGGCTTATGCAGTTCCACGGCACCAGGGAGGATTCTTTGTACGCGCCTCCACCCAAAATCCTACGGATAACCAGCGGTTTGCAGCCTCATTATTACAGCTCAAAGCCTCCGACATTGAAGTTCAGGCGGGGTGCATCGGGGGTGGTTTCGGGTCAAAGCAGGCACAGGCGAACTGGTGTGTGGCCTGGTCCACTTTGCTGGCATGGAAGACAAAAAAGCCCGTTTTGCTGATCCTGGAAAGAGAGCAGGATTTCCGTATCACCGGCAAACGCCATCCTTTCAAAGCAAGCTGGGAGGTTGGCTTTGATCAGAAGGGCAGGATCCTGGCCATTGACCTGTCTGTGGCTTTTGACTGCGGATGGTGTACCGATGTTTCCTATGCCGTCCTTCATCACAGCATTTTCCACATTGACGGGGCCTACTTCATTCCCAACCTGCATGTCATGTACTATCCATGCAGGACCAATAAAACCAGCAGCACCGCCTTCAGGGGTTTTGGTGTTCCCCAGGCTTTTTCCATCATTGAATCCATAGTAACTCAGATTGCCCGTTCCCTGGGAAAGGATGCCGCGGCGGTTCGGTGGCAGAATTATTACGGCATAAAGAAAAACAACACCACACCGTGCAATATGACGGTGGATCACAACATACTGCGTGCCGCCCACCGGCAGATGCTTGAAAAAAGCAACTACAGCGCCTTGCGCAAACAGGTGAAGGAATTCAATAAGAAACACATTTCTGTCAAACGCGGTCTTGCCATGGTTCCCGGGAAGTTCGGTATTTCTTTCAATGAAAGTTTCCTGAACCAGGCAGGAGCACTTATCAATATTTACCGGGACGGTTCGGTGCTGATCCATATTCCCGGTACAGAAATGGGGCAGGGATTGTACGACAAGTCCAGGACCGTGGTATCCCGGGAACTTGGTGTTTCCTTAGAGCGGATAAGGGTCAGCGATACTTCTACGGCTGTTATTCCAAACACTACCTCTACAGCCGCTTCAACGGGGAGTGATTTTGCCGGTTCAGCGCTGAAAGACGCATGTGACAAACTGAAAAAGCGTCTTGCACCGATCGCCCTGGAAATGATGGGATTGAAAAAGGGTAAGCTGGACTGGGGAAATGATGTCATTGCCTGCAAAGAAGCCCGCAAAACCCTGTCTTTTCCTGACCTGGCCTTACACGCCTATATGGAGCTGGAATCTCTGAGTGAAAAGGGTTTCTATAAAAGGGAAGGAATAGGATTTGAACTGGAAACCATGGAGGGTCGCCCTTACTGGTATTATGTGATGGGTTGTGCCGTTACGCTGGTGGAGCTGAACCTGCTGACCGGTGAGTTCAGCATTCCGGATGTCTGGATCCTGCACGACAGCGGATATCCCATAGACAAAGGAATAGACCTGGGACAGATACACGGCGCGTTCATACAGGGAATGGGGTGGTGCACCATGGAAAAACTTATTACAGACGAAACGGGGCAATTGCAGACTTTTTCCCTGGATAATTATAAGATTCCCGGGATTTATGAGCTTCCGGACAATTTTCATATCGAATTATTCGAGGGTAATCCTGAACCACGTAATATACATAATTCCAGGGCTATAGGAGAGCCTCCGCTGATTTATGCGCTTTCTGTATGGCTAGCATTATCCGATGCGAGGGGAAAAATGCTTTCCCTGCCCGCTACCAGGGAAGAATTGATAAAACCTTTGTATGATGAAAAATAACCTGCGCGTGATTTTATTCTGGTCTGTCTGCTGGGGACTGGCAGAAGCCGTTCTGGGTTTTGTATTGCATTTGGTAGAGAATTCAGCAGGGATCCTGCTTTATCCCTTCGGGGCATACTGTCTTATCATGGCTTTCAGGAAAAGCGGCAACAAGGCGGTTGTTCCCGTACTTGTCACACTGATAACGGCTTTTCTCAAATTGAGCAACCTGGCCATTACCCCGCCTGAATTCCATTACAGGGTATATTTTCCTGTAATGGCCATACTTTCAGAAGGTTTGGTCACTTCCGGGCTCTTGTTCATAATTACAATGCTGCCTGTGGAAAAATTGTTCATTAAGCTGGGGATAAAAAGGTGATTATTGTGCATATTTTTAATTTTGTGGACAAATCACGATTTTTGCATTTTTGCCAACAGGGATATTAACATCCGTTTTTGGGCCATTCATGATTAAACGTTTGATTTTCAAACCTATTATTTTGTTTTCAACATATCAACAGACTATTAAAAGTAACAAAAGACTATAAATCCAATTATATTTATTGCTTCATGGCAGATTTTGACCCCCACAGTAACAAAGAAACTATTGACAGAGATTTTGAAGAGCAGATAAGACCAAGGGAATTCACCCAGTTCTCCGGTCAGGATAAGATCACAGACAACCTGAAGGTCTTTGTGAAAGCTGCCATTCTCAGGGATGAGTCCCTGGACCATGTCCTTTTGCATGGCCCTCCGGGATTGGGTAAAACAACGCTGGCACACATCATTGCGCACGAAATGGGGGTAGGGATGAGGATCACCTCGGGCCCCGTGCTGGATAAACCGGGAGATCTGGCAGGATTGCTCACCGGACTGGAACCAAGGGATGTTCTTTTCATAGACGAGATCCATCGTCTTTCCCCTGTTGTGGAAGAATACCTGTATTCTGCCATGGAGGATTTTACGATTGATATCATGCTGGACAAAGGACCGGGTGCCCGTTCAGTACAAATATCCCTCCAGCCATTCACCCTGGTAGGGGCCACAACCCGGAGCGGCCTGCTTACTTCTCCCCTTAGGGCACGTTTTGGTATACAATGCCACCTTGAGTATTACGATGCTCCCGTGCTGCTGCAGATCGTACAGCGTTCGGCGTCCATTCTCCAGGTGGAAATAGAGCATGAAGCTGCCCGCGAAATCGCTTCCCGCAGCCGGGGAACTCCCAGAATAGCCAATTCGCTGTTGAGAAGGGTAAGGGATTTTGCCCAGGTAAAAGGTTCCGGAAAGATAGACACGGCTATCACGCAATATGCGCTGAATGCATTGAATATTGATAAAAGAGGGCTGGACCAGATGGACAACAAGATATTGTCCACCATCATCCATAAATTCAACGGAGGCCCTGTCGGAATAGGCACTATAGCCACAGCCGTAAGCGAGGAAGTGGGAACACTGGAAGAAGTATACGAACCATTTCTTATCAAGGAAGGCTTTTTACAGCGAACCCAAAGGGGCAGGGAGGCTACGAAACTAGCTTATGAGCATTTAGGCATATTGCCTGCAGAAAACAAGACACTGTTCTAAAAAGTAATATTATGAATAAAAGCCTGTTTTTCACCGTTTTAAGCATTTTGTTGATTTCAGCGGCCACTGATGCGCACGCATGCACTTCGGCCATCATAACGGGGAAAGTCACCGCAAACGGAAAGCCTATGCTATGGAAACACAGGGATACAGGGCAGGAGCAAAACCGCATAGCCTATTTTGATTCCGGAAAGTATGGCTTCCTGGCCCTGACAGACGCGCCCGATAAAGGTGAAGAAGCCTGGATAGGAACCAATAAGGCAGGTTTTTCCATCATGAACACGGCATCCTACAACCTTAAGGATGACGAGGTCAGGGAAATGGACCGTGAAGGAAAGCTCATGTTCAGGGCTTTGGAAATATGTGCAGGATTGGAAGATTTTGAGCGGTTTCTGGACACGTTGTCCAGACCTATGAGGGTTGAGGCCAATTTTGGCGTTATTGACGCTTCCGGAGGGGCTGCCTTTTACGAGGTCAACAACCATTCCTGGGTGAAACTGGACGTTAATGACCCTGCCATAGCCCCACACGGATACCTGGTCTATACCAATTTTTCCTATACCGGCAGGATCAACCAGGGAAAGGGGTACATGCGGTATATGACTGCCAGTGATCTTTTCCTGGAAAAATCAGCCATAGGCGGTTTTACCCCGCAATGGATTTTCAGTCACGTTTCCCGCTCCTTTTACCATGCATTTCTTGGAATCGACCTTTGTGATCCGGCCTTTTCCACGCAACTTGCGAAAGGATGGTTTATTGACCAGGATTTCATACCCCGCCGTAGCAGCACCTGTTCTATCGTGATAGAGGGTGTAAAACCAGGAGAGGATCCCCTCAACACCATCATGTGGACTGTTTTGGGATATCCGCCGGCCGGAGTTTGTGTTCCCCTGTGGGTGAACATGGAATCACGGCAGCCCGCCCTGCTTGTGGGACAAGGCGAAAACAACAGGTCCCCTTTGTGTGAAAAAGCAGTCGGCCTCAAGCACCGGGTCTTTTCTGTGGAAAGAGGCAACGGGCCCTGCTATATGCATTTTTCTTTAATATATAACAGTGAGGGTACAGGGTTCATGCAACAACTGACTATCCTGGAAGGCAGTCTTTTTGAAAAATATAATGCGCTCATTGATTCCCTGGAAAAAGAAGGCATGACAGGGAAAAAACTGGCAAAGAAAAGAGTAGGGGAGATGTACAAGGAAGTCTCGGCGCTTATTGAAGAGTTATATGACAGACTTTGATGTACAGGAAATACAGCAATTTCTGGAAAAAACATCACCGCGGCATATTCCCGGGATCCTGTCGCTAAAGGGACTTACCGGTTCTGCCGTCTATTTTCCCGTTGCATCGCTTGTTAAAAAGACACCCGGGAAAATCCATGTACTGATACGTGAAGATTCCACCGAGGCTTCTTATGCTGCCGCAGATCTGTCCGTGTTGCTGGGCTATGAAAACGTATATCTTTTTCCTGCTTCGTACAGGGGAACGGGAAAAACCGCCCGTCCCGACGAATCGTTCCAGGTGCAGCGGACCATGGCTCTGCGGGCAGTTGCACAGTTTTACAGGGAACCTGCAGACATCCTGCTGGTGACTTATCCAAAAGCCCTGCAGGAAGGAATACCTGAAAAATCCTTGCTGGAAACAGGACATCTTGCCATAAGGCAGCATCAGGCATTGTCACACCAGGATATCAAAGAGTATCTGTTTTCCGCTGGCTTCGAAAAAACAGATTTTGTAAGTGAGCCGGGACAATTTGCGGTCAGGGGAAGCATCCTGGATGTTTTTTCCTATTCGGAAAACCGTCCATGCAGGATCAATTTCTTTGGAGACCAGGTGGAAAACATCAGGATATTCGACCAAAACACACAATTATCCATAGAAGAGCGTGCCACCATAGATATTTTTCCGCGCTTGCAGGGTGAACGGTCTTTGCTGGATGTCATTGAAAACCAAGCCCTGGTATGGTCTTTTTTAGAATCATTCAGGGATATTCCACAGCAGATTCCGGTTATCCTGGTGAATCCCCTGACGGAAGAAGGGTCGAAAGTCTTATACGACACAACGCCACAGCCTGTTTTCAACAAGAATTTCAACCTGCTGGTAAATGACATCAGCCTGAAGAAGGAAAATGGCTATGACGTCTTCATACTCAGCGAAAACAAAGCACAAATTAGAAGGCTGGAAGGGATCTTTCAAAGCCTGGACTGTCCAAAGGATTTTGTCCGCTACCGGGAGATCTCTTTACACGAGGGTTTCACCGATCACGGCAACAAGATATGCTATTATACAGACCACCAGCTTTTCCAGCGTATTCACAGGGTATACCTCAAAAGGTCGGTCCAGAAAAGCGAGCAGATCACCATCAATGACCTGTCCGGGTTCAAAATCGGAGATTATGTGGTCCACATTGACCACGGGGTGGGGGTATTCGGAGGGCTGGTGAAAATGGTCAACAACGGCAGGGAACAGGAAGCCGTCAAGCTCATATACAGGGACAACGATGCCCTGTATGTGAGTATCCACGGGCTACACAGAATTGCCCGGTTCAAGGGCAAAGACAGTGAACCACCCAGGATTTCGAAGCTGGGCACAGGGGCCTGGAACAAGATCAGGCAGCAAACAAAGAAAAAGGTAAAGGATATTGCCCGTGACCTGATACAACTATATTCAGAAAGGATCTCGGCAAAAGGATTTGCTTTTTCTGCCGATACCTACCTGCAGCAGCAGCTGGAAGCCTCTTTCCTTTTTGAAGACACCCCCGATCAGCTCCTGGCCACGGAACAGGTAAAGGCCGATATGGAGAAACCGTATCCCATGGACAGGCTCCTGTGCGGGGATGTGGGTTTCGGAAAAACCGAGATAGCCATCAGGGCGGCCTTCAAGGCAGTTACAGACGGGAAACAGGTGGCCATCCTTGTTCCCACAACCATCCTGGCCCTACAGCATTACCAGACGATTTCCGAAAGGCTGGCCGATTTTCCCGTGAAGACCAGGTTCTTATCCCGCCTCAAGACACCAGCCCAAACCAGTGAAATCCTTGAGCAGCTGAAGGAAGGAGCCATAGACATCATGATCGGGACGCACCGGCTTCTCAACAAGGACGTGATCTTCAAAGACCTCGGCTTGCTGATCATAGATGAAGAGCAAAAATTTGGCGTTGCCGCCAAGGAAAGGCTCAAGCACTTGAAAGTCAATGTGGACACCCTGACCATGACCGCTACCCCCATCCCCAGGACATTGCAGTTTTCATTGATGGGAGCCAGGGACCTGTCCATCATGCAGACACCGCCATCCAACAGGCTTCCTATCCATACGGAAGTACAGGTTTTTGACGAGGAAATCATAGGTCAGGCAATAGACAGGGAACTTGAGAGGGGAGGACAGCTCTTTTTTGTGCACAACCGGATATTGGACATTGAAACCATTGCCGACATACTTCGGCAGATGCGTCCCGGGCTCAGGATAGCCATAGGTCATGGGCAAATGCCCCCCAGGACCATGGAAAAGGTATTGCTGGATTTCATTTGCGGGGATTACGATGTGTTACTCTCCACATCGATCATAGAAAACGGGATAGACATACCCAATTGCAACACCATAATCATCAATATGGCCCATCGTTTCGGACTGAGTGACCTGCACCAGATGAGGGGGCGGGTGGGACGCTCCAACAAAAAGGCCTATTGCTACCTGCTGGTGCCCGGGAATACCGATCTGTGTGAAGATGCAAAAAGAAGGCTCAAAGCGCTGGAATCCTTTACAGAGCTGGGAAGCGGCCTGAATATAGCCATGCAGGACCTGGATATCCGTGGCGCAGGGAACCTGTTGGGGGGAGAACAGAGCGGATTCATTGTCCAGATGGGCTTTGAGGCTTACCAGCGCATCCTGGAAGAGGCACTGGCCGAGTTGAATCCCGGTGCCGGGGATATCACTGTTGCGGTCGATTGTGCCATAGACACAGACCTGGAGATTATGATTCCCGATGATTACATTTCGCAGGTTTCTGAAAAGATAAGGCTTTACAAGGAATTGGACAGCATAAGGGATGAAGACCGGCTGCAACGTTTTTTCGCCTCCCTGGAAGACAGGTTCGGGCCGATACCTGAACAATTAAGGCAACTGGGATATGTTGTCAGGTTAAGGCAATTGGCGGTAAAGACAGGGTTTGAGCGCATTGTGCTAAAGAACGGCATAATGCTTGCATATTTCATTTCTGATCAGCAGTCGGATTACTATAAAACACAACAATTTTCGGATATATTGAATTATATATCATTGAATCATAAAAATTTGCAGGTGAAGGAACATAATAATAAACTGTTTCTCAAAATACCTCATGTAAGGAGTGCCGAGGCTGCTTACAATTTTTTAAAAATATTTGCAAAACCCTGAAAAAGTGCGACATTTGCAAGCTATGCAAAAAACAGGAATCCGGATTCTGGTCTTTATTTTACCGTTCTTGTTCATTGGAACGGGCAAAATACAGGCACAGGCAACGATGGATGCATTAGGCACATATACATCGTATTCAATGTTTGGGGTGGGTGAACTGCTCAGGCCCGGAACGACCCTGAACAGGGGCATGGGCGGCATAGGAACGGGACTAAGGGATAACCGCTATATCAATTACCTGAATCCGGCTTCTGCATCGTCGGTGGATTCGCTCGCATTCATGTTCGATTTTGGATTGATGCAGAATAATTACATTAACACGGACGGAACACTTACCACGGCATACAATGCCTTCAATATGCACCACATTATCCTGTCATTTCCCGTATGGAGACGTTCTGCCATGCAATTGGGGATAGTTCCGTACAGCAATGTGGGATACCGTTTCATTGAAGATGAGTCCCGGGATGAGATACTGGCCAATATTGGAGCCTATCGTTATTATTATTACGGTCAGGGAAGCATCAACCAGGCCTTTGTTTCGTTTTCGGCCACATTTTTCCGCCACCTGGCGGTAGGTGCGCAGGGTATGTTTTTTTTCGGGAACATAGAAAAGCATGCGCAGGCCATATCCCTTTCTGCCCCGGAATTGTACGGCACACTCAAGACGGGTTATGACATTGTGATAGGATCTTTTGGAGCACAATTCGGGCTGCAGGCATTCGGGAATTTTTCTCCAAGCACAACATTCACCGTCGGGGCAACATTCCAGCCACGGGCATCTCTGCGCGGGGATGTCACGCGCTTTGCCAAGGTCGAGAAAGGGGCTTTCATAGATACAGTTTATTCACAGACCAGCCAGGGATCTCAAATGTCCATCCCCATGGAATGGTCTGTTGGTTTTTCCATCCGCAAACGCGACAAATGGGTTTTAGGGGCTGATTATACACAGTCTGACTGGAGAAAATCAATATTTGCATCCACACCCGGGATCAATTTTGAGCCGGCATTAAGCAGGACGGTGAAAGCCGGACTTGAATTCACCCCGGACCGTTACAGTATCCGTTATTATATGCGCAGGTGGACCTACAGGCTGGGAGCTTACTACGACAAGTCCTACATGATGCTGAACGGGAACCAGGTGACAGCCATGGGTGTGACATTCGGATTTTCAGTGCCTGTTTACCGCTGGTACAATTCAATAGCTGTCTCTGTAGACGCCGGTCAAAGGGGAAGTATTGAAAATAATCTTATCAGGGAACGTTATATTATGTTAATTTTGAACTTCAATTTGCATGATATTTGGTTTATAAAACATAGATACAATTAAAACATACAACAATGAAAAAACTCGGAATCCTATTCGGCTTTGTAATGCTTGCCTTTGTAACTCAGGGTTATGCACAGACCGGGAAGTATGGGGCGACGCCTGAAGACAGTGTGGAATGTGTAAGATGTTTGAATTTTTACAAAGAATATTACAAGAACGGGAATATGAAAGAAGCCCTTCCTTCCTGGAGGGGAGCACTCAGGGTATGTCCCATAGGGGTAACGCAATCCTTATACCAGGATGGACAGAATATTCTAAAATTCCTTATAAACCAGACAAAAGATGACGTTCGCAGAAAAGAACTGGTTGACTCCCTGATTCTCATGTACGATATCAGGATTCAAAAGTTCCCGGCTGTAAAAGCACGGCTGAGCGCATATACTTTCAAGGCATACGACATGGTCACGTATTTCAAAGAAGATGACACGAAAATCTTCGCAGCGTTGCAGGATGTGGTGAAATTCGGACAAGAGAACACGGACCAGAACATTCTGGTATTGAACATGCAATATGCATCGAGTCTTTTCAAGGAAGGCAAGCTGACAGCGGAAGACGTCATTAATGTATATGAGCAGATAAGCGCCCTTTTTGACAAGAAAACACAGACAGAAGCAGGCGAGGCCCTTGCAGAAGCCCGCAGCAGTTTCGAAACACTGTTTGCCCTCAGCGGAGTGGCTGATTGCAACAATCTTCTTGCCCTGTTTGAACCGCGCTTTGAGCAGAATGCTACCGACATAAACTTTATAAGACGGGTGGTCCAGCTGCTTTCGAATGCAGGATGTGAGAGCTCCGACCTGTTTTTCAAGGCGGTACAAAATCTCTATAAATTAGAACCGTCCTACAACTCGGCTTATTACCTTTACCGCCTGTGTTCGGCCAGGGATATAAATGAAGATGCCACAGGCTACCTCAAAAGCGCCATCGATTGCGATTCAATTGACGATATAACCAAGGGAGATTATTTGCTGGAACTGGGCACCTTCTATTACAAAAAAATGAATAATTATTCCAATGCCGCACATTATGCACTCCAGTCTTTTGAGTTCAACCCGGCAACAAAGGGCAGGGCTTATCTCCTGATGGGTCACATATGGGCCATGGCAAAAGTGCGTGACGGGGAAATGCCCGACATTGACGCCCGTGCCAACTTCTGGGTTGCCGTGGATTATTTTGTAAAGGCAAAACAGGCAGATCCCTCCCTTGGGGAAGAATGCGACCGCCTGATTGCCACGTACAGGCAGTACTTCCCGACAGTGGAAGAAGCATTTTTGCACGATTTGGCAGAAGGTTCCAGCTATGCGGTGAGAGCTAACGGCATATCGGCAACGACTACTGTCAGAACAATAAAATAATGTTTTTTCCCCGCAGGAAAACAACCGTGATCATGGTAGCAACGGGTCTTACCCTTGCTACCATGTTTGTCTCCTGCAAAAACAGGATGACAACGATTGGATCTCTTGACAACCTGGACAGCATTCCTACCCAGATTGTCGAGAACATGGAAGGATGGCAGGTCGAGGGAGGGCTTATGATGGGAAAGCTGAGCGCTCCTTATATGGAAAAATATTCGCGGGGAACCGATCCCTATGAAATCTTCCCCCGTTCATTACGGGTTGAAGGGTATACCCGGGAAGGACAACTGGAAACGGTGATTACAGCTGACAGGGCATTGCACCGTTCAGGAGATGAGCAGATATGGATAGCTACAGGCAACGTGGTGGTCAGGAACCTGGTCAAGGAAGAAACCATGGAAACCGACACCCTGTACTGGGACCAGCAAAAAAAAATTATCTATACACATTGTTATGTCAGGCTGACCTCACCGGATTTTTTTGCACAGGGATACGGGATGGAATCGGACGAAAGGGCGACGAACGCCAAAATCCTGAGACCGTTTGATTCTTACGGATACATACAAAAAGACACTTTGTCCAATGAAGAAAAAGAATTAACTTCGCGCCCTGAAACACAACCACAACCATAAAAACATCAAGATGGCACTATTGGAGAAGATTCGAGTAAAGATGGGTATCTTTATTACCGTACTCATAGCAGTTGCATTATTATCTTTTATTATTGACCCCGGCACATTACAGTCAGCCCTGTCCATGTTCTCATCTAAAAACGACGTGGGGAAGATGAACAGGCAGGGCATAACATATATGGAATACGCCAAAAAGCTGGAAAAATTCACAAACCTGCAGAAGGCCATCACCGGAGGCTCTTCCCTGGATGAACAAAGCCAGGAAGCTGTAGAGCAGAGTGCATGGCAGGCCTTCCTGAAAGATCTGGTGTACATGCCTGCCATACAAAAAGCCGGTATTAGCCTTGGCGATGAAGAGCTTTTTGATATGGTGCAGGGACGTGATATTTCCCCGGTTATCCTGAACGACCCCGTTTTCCAGGGAGAAGACGGCCAGTTTGACCGCACGCGGCTTACCATGTTTGTACAGAACGCCCGGACGGAACCGGAAGGAATTGCCGCATTGTACTGGGAGTTTTTACAGGACAACATGGAAACGGAAAGGATTTTTACAAAATACAGCTCCCTGCTGTCCAAAAGCAATATCGTGACTCCCGTTGAATTGCGTCGGCAAATGGAAGAAAACAACATTACGTCCAATGTAAGCTTTTCACTTACCCCCGTATCGTTTGCCAGAGATACCACCATAAAAGTCACATCACAGGAAATACGCCAGTATTACGAAGCTCACAAGCACCAGTACCAGCAAATAGCCACGCGCGATATTGAATACGTGGTGTTCCCCATCCTGCCCTCGGCAGAAGATTTCACACTGGCCCAGGCCAATATCGAAAAAGTGTACGAAGAGTTTGCCACTTCAGATAACCTGCGTCAATTCCTTGCCCGTAATTCAGACAAAGCCCTGGACACCTATTACTATAAAAAAGGAGAATTATCCTCTGTTTCCCCAAAACTGGACAGCTTTGCGTTCAAAGCCACCATGCGGGATGTGCTTCCTGTATACAAAGAGGATAACTTTTTCCGGGCAGCAAGGATTGCAGACATCAAACAACTCCCCGATTCGGTATACGTTCACCACATACTGTTGCAAAAAACAAATAAAAGAGAGGCCACTGCCCTGGCCGACAGTCTGATTGCCATACTCAACCGCACACCCGGCCGTTTTGCTGAACTGGCACAGGAGTTCTCGGCAGACAATAATCCCAACGCCGGCCCCGGTGAAATAGGGTGGTTTTACCAAAACCGCATAGTCCCCGGAATGGAGTCGGTGTTTGATGCTCCCCTTAACAAACCCTATACCCTGGAAACACAATATGGCCTTCATATTGTCAAGGTTTCGGAACGCACCCGCCTGCATAAAAAGGTACAGCTTGCCGTGCTTGTCAAGGAAGCCGTGGCAGGAAAGGATACGTACCAGGCCATTTATTCGATGGCAAACAGCTTGTCCACGGAAAGCAAGGACCTGGAAGAATTCAACCGGGTGGCCATGCAAAACAACCTGATGATCATTCCTGCCATGAATATCACACAGGATGCCAAAACCATTTCCGGATATGAACATATGCGGGAACTGGTCCGCTGGGCTTTCGATGCCAAATATGGAGCGGTTTCTCCCGTGATATCGGTGGACAATAAATATTTCTTTGTGGCAGCCCTTAACGGTATTCATGAACAGGGAACATCCACCCTGCAAGAGAAACAGGCCGAGATAGAATCCATCCTCACCCTGGAAAAGAAACAGGAAAAATCTTACCGGCAGATACGCGAAGAACTGGCCGGCCATACTTCCCTTGAATCATGGGCCGAGGCCACTGGCAGGACCATATCCACCCAGACCGGACTGGCATTCGGTTCCACGCAGCAGACAGACCCGAAATTCGTGGGAGCAGTGACAGCCGCCACAGAACAGACCATGTACGGACCTTTCAAAGGCGAGATAGGCGTATATGTTTTCCGTGTCGATGAACGTCTTGACGGTGCCTATTATACAGAAAATGACGCAAAGCAGAATGCCGCATATCTCTCCGGCGTGCAGTTACAGATGGTTCCCTTTGTTTTGCAGGAAATTGCCAAAGTGGAAGATAACAGGGCCCGGTTCTATTAACGGCTGAACAGAAAGTGCATGATGTCCCCGTCCTGCACCACATAGTTCTTGCCTTCCACCGCCATCTTTCCGGCTTCACGGCAGGCAGCTTCGGAACCATAGTGCATGTAATCCTTGAACTTGATCACTTCTGCGCGAATAAAACCGTGTTCAAAATCAGAATGTATAAGCCCTGCTGCCTGCGGGGCTTTTGTTCCTTTGAGGTAAGTCCAGGCTTTGACTTCCATGGGCCCGGCCGTAAAATAAGTTTCCAGGTCGAGTAACTTGAATGCTGCCTTGATGAGACGTGAAACACCCGATTCTTCCAGGCCCATGGATTCCAGGAAAATCTGACGTTCCTCGAAGGACTCCAGCTCTGCGATTTCCGATTCTATGCGTGCGGCCACTATCAGGTATTGTTCATTTTCCTTCTCCAGGATACCTGTCACACGATTTGTATAATGGTTGCCTGTCAGGGCAGACTTTTCGTCCACATTGCAGACATACAGCACCGGTTTATTGGTGAGCAGGAACAGTTCCCGGGCCATGTGTTCTTCCTCCTGATTGAATAATTGCACGGACCTGGCGTTTTTTCCCTGGATCAGGACATCGCGGTAGCGGGAAAGCAAACCGGCAAGCCTGGCTGCCTGTTTGTCCCCTCCTGTAACAGCCTGTTTCTGTACCTTTGCCAGTCGGTTCTCCACTGTTTCCAGGTCCTTGAGCTGCAATTCGGTATCTATGATCTCCATATCCCTTACCGGGTCAACCGAGCCGTCCACATGGGCCACATTGGGATTGTCAAAACAACGCAGGACGTGCAGAATGGCATCTGTTTCCCTGATGTTGGAAAGAAACTGGTTCCCAAGCCCCTCACCCTTGCTCGCTCCCTTTACCAGCCCGGCAATATCCACAAAATCCACCGTTGCAGGCACAATACGTCCGGGGTGGACCAGGGATGCCAATTGTTCCAGGCGGGGATCCGGTACCTGTGTGGAGCCCAGGTTTGGCTCTATGGTACAGAATGGGAAATTGGCCGCCTGCGCCTTGCCCGATGAAACGCAATTGAACAGGGTGGATTTGCCAACATTGGGAAGTCCTACAATACCACATTTAAGTCCCATAAAGCAGGTTTTATTGTTTTGAAGGGCACAAAACTAATAACTTTTTTACGATTTGTCCTTTTTATCCTCCTGCATGTTCATAACTTGTGTTCATGTTACGGTTTATTTTTTGTTTGGTAATCTTCTGGAATGTAGAAAACTACTTTGATCCCTTTGATGATCCGCTTACCGGCGACAATGATTTCACCACTGCCGGCTCGTACACCTGGACATGGAACAGGTTTTTGAAAAAGCGCAATGATATTGTCAAAACACTCATAGCCTGCGGCGAGCAGGAAGATGGTTCCTGGGTGGCGCCCTGCATAGTGGGCCTGTGCGAGATTGAAAACTTTTTTGTCCTCTGGCAGCTTGTCAGCGACACCCCGCTTTCCCCGCTTGGATACGGCATCATTCACAGAAATTCCCCCGATCCCCGCGGAATAGACGTGGCGCTGCTCTACCGGAAAGAACGTTTCAGCCCGGTAAAGACCTGCTTCTACGGCATCCCTTCGGAAGACGGGACTTTGCTCAAGACAAGGGAGATCCTCTATGTCAGTGGAGTTTTGGACGGGCGGGACACCCTTCATTTTCTTGTGAACCACTGGCCATCCCGGAGGGGAGGAGACAGGGCCGAGGCAAACAGGCAAGCTGCGGCCCGACTTCTTCAGGGCATTGTGGACAGCATTGCCACAGCTTCCCCGGGGGCCAGGATCGTGGTTATGGGCGATTTCAACGATCCTCCGGAGGCCCCGGTACTGCGCAGCCTGTCGTCCGACAGCCTAATCAATGTTTCAGCCGGCGACACATACAAATACAAAGGGGTCTGGGAATGCATGGACCAATTCCTGGTAAGTCCCACTGTAAACAGGGAACTTGAATATGTGAAAGTGGCGCGCCTTCCGCATTTGCTGGAGCGGGACCAGGCACACCTGGGACATAAGCCAAAACGCACCTACCAGGGACCGGCCTACAGGGGCGGGATCAGTGACCACCTGCCGATAACCTTAAAATTTATTACCTTTGTTTCTTATGTCATCCCGAAGCGTTAAGACACCACTGATGGACCAGTATTTTGCCATTAAGGCAGAATATCCGGATGCCATGATGTTGTTCAGGGTGGGTGATTTTTACGAGACTTTCGGAGAAGATGCCATCAAGGCATCCAAAGCGCTGGGGATCGTGCTTACCAGGCGCGCCAATGGGGCAGCCTCGTCGGTGGAACTGGCGGGATTCCCTTACCATGCGCTTGATACATACCTTCCCAAGCTGGTACGTGCCGGATACAAAGTGGCCGTTTGCGACCAGCTGGAAGATCCCAAACTGACCAAGAAAATTGTAAAAAGAGGCATCACAGAGGTTGTGACACCGGGTCTTGCCTACAATGCCAGCCTGCTGGAATCTTCAGAGCATAATTTTCTGGCCAGTCTTTATCTCCACCAGGAAGGAACTTCAGAATCGGCAGGCATTGCCTTTACCGACATTTCCACCGGCACCATCCAGATCGCACAGGGAGACATGGCTTATGCCGAGACCCTTTTATCACAATACGCACCCAGGGAAATCCTGGTGCAGCGCGGAACAGAAAAGAAATGGAAACCGCTGGCAGACCATCAGGCGTATTTTTCCACCATGGATGACTGGGCTTTTGTTCACGCAGCGGCAGAGGAAAAAGTAAAGACACACTTTGGGGTGGAGAGCCTGAAAGGATTCGGGGCCGAAAATCTTCCCCTGGCCGTATGTGCCGTAGGAGCCATGCTCTTTTACCTGGAGATGAACAAATATTCCAGCTATGGCCACCTGTGCACCATGCAGCGCATTGACAAGGAGCAACATATGTGGCTGGATAAATACAGTATCCGCAACCTGGAACTTTTTCCACGTCCGGAGAACAACCAGAAGGGAGCCAGCCTGATAGAGGTCATAGACAAGACCAATACCCCCATGGGCGCCAGGTTACTGCGACAGTGGCTGGTCATGCCCCTCCGGGACAGGACGGCCATAGAAGAGCGCCACAATGTGGTGTCATCTCTGCTGGAACAATGGGAACTGGCCGGCAAGCTCCGCAAGCTACTTTCCCAGGTAGGGGATATGGAACGGCTTATTTCCAGGGCAGCCGCAGGCAGGATCAATCCCCGCGAAGCGGCCCAGCTCAGGACCGGGTTGAACCAGGTTTCCCGCATCAGGAAACTAACAGCAGAACTTCCGCAGGAAAACCCGGTATATACCCTTGCTTCCACCCTGGACGATTGCACCGGGCTGGTACAGACACTGCAGCAAATGCTTGTTCCCATGCCCCCCGCACAACTGGGAAAAGGAACCGTGATTGCACCGGGCACGGACACCGCCCTGGACGAATTGCGCCACATTCTCTCCCACAACAAGGAATACCTGCAGGAAATGCAGCAGCAGGCCGCTGCGCAGACGGGCATCACTTCCCTCAAGATCGGCTTTAACAATGTGTTCGGCTATTATATCGAAGTCCGCAACACCCATAAAGACAAGGTGCCCCCGTCGTGGATTCGCAAACAAACGCTTGTGAGCGCTGAACGCTACATCACGGAAGATCTCAAATCCTATGAGGAAAGGATCCTTGGAGCAGAAGAAAAAATAGCGCAACTGGAGCAGGACCTGTTCAACCAGGTGGTCGACGCCATTCGTGCCACCATACCTCCCATCCAGGAAAATGCGCGCATTCTGGCACGTCTTGACTGCCTTCTGGGTTTTGCCATACTGGCCAGGGAACAAAAATACGAAAGGCCACGAATGCAGGATGACGACGTGATTGACATCCGCCAGGGACGCCACCCGGTGCTGGAAACGCTCATGCTGCCCGGAGAAGCCTATGTTCCTAACGATGTATACCTGGACACGGGACAGCAGCAGATCATCATCCTGACCGGACCCAATATGGCCGGAAAGTCCGCCCTGTTGCGCCAGACAGGGCTCATCATGCTGTTGGCACAGATAGGTTCTTTCGTTCCTGTCAGGGAAGCCACCCTGGGGATCATAGATAAACTGTTCACCCGGGTGGGAGCTTCGGATAACATTGCCCGCAGGGAATCCACCTTTATGGTAGAGATGCTGGAATCTGCCGCAATTCTCAATAACGTGACCGACCGTTCCCTGGTGCTCTTTGACGAGATAGGACGCGGGACCAGCACCTACGACGGGATTTCGATAGCATGGGCCATTGTGGAATACCTGCACGAAAAGCCCGGGGCAAGTGCCCGGACACTGTTTGCCACGCATTATCATGAGCTCAACCAGATGGCAGAGCAATACCCACGGGTTAAAAATTTTCACATAGCCGTGAAAGAACGGGGACAAAAGGTATTATTTTTGCGTAAAATGATTTCCGGAGGAGTGGAACACAGTTTTGGCATCCATGTGGCTACCATGGCCGGTATGCCCCGCAGGGTGATCCTGACGGCACAGGAAGTGCTCAAGAGAATGGAAGCCGGTAAAGAACAACCTCCTTCCCCGGAAAGACCCAGGCAACTGTCTTTCTTCCAGCTGGAAGATCCCCTGTTGCAGGCTCTGAAAAGAGATATTGAATCCATAGATTTGAACAGATTAACACCCCTGGAAGCATTTGATGCCTTGCGGGAATTGAAAAGAAAAATAGGACAAAAGGAATGAAAAAGATCTTCAAAAGCATCAACATCTTCTTTAAACTGCTGGGTGAAAGCTTTGTGATGTCATACGACTCTGTAAAAGGAGACAAATTCAGGGCCTTTCTCTCCCTGCTGGGAGTTACCATCGGGATATTTTCCATAGTAGCCGTCTTCACCGCCATCGAGGCCCTGGAGAAAAATGTCCGGAACATGTTTTCCGCGCTGGGAACCGATGTGGTTTACATAGACAAGTTTTCCTGGGAAGCTTTTACGGAAGAAGGAGGTTTCAAATGGTGGGAATACAGACAACGCCCCAATAACACCTACGAAGAATTCATTTTCCTGCAAAAGAACCTGAACCACGCAGACATGGTTGCCCTGTCGGTCTACACCACCAGCAATGTGGGATATGAGAGAAACGTCATCCGCAACGCATCCATCCAGGGGGTCACGTATGACTGGAACAAGATTTCCTATTTCGAGTTAAGTGAAGGCCGTTATTTCACCTTCGCCGAGGCAGCCGAAAACATACCCCTGGTGGTGATTGGACAGAACGTGGCCGATGAACTTTTTCCGCCCGGCATCTCTCCGACCAACACCAACATCAAGATCGGGGGCTTTACCGCCCGCGTCATTGGCGTTATCAAGAAAAAAGGCGAGTCCATGTTTGACCCCATCACGTATGACGATGCGGTCATCGTCCCCCTGCTTTTTATCCGCAACTTCCTGGATTTGAGGAACACATCCCCCAGCATCGTGGTACACAGGAATCCGGAGGCCGATGAAGAAGAGTTTATGGCCGAGTTGCGCATCGCCATGCGCGCTATACGCCGCCTGAAGCCCATACAGAAAGACAACTTCGCCCTGAACAAAATGTCGTTCCTGGACGATGCCCTGTCACAACTTTTTAAAGTCATTTCGCTGGCCGGCTGGGTGATAGGGGGCTTTTCCATTCTCATAGGTGCCTTTGGTGTGGCCAACATCATGTTTGTTTCTGTTAAGGAAAGAACACATATCATTGGCATCGAAAAAGCCATGGGGGCAAAAAGCTCCTTTGTGCTGGCCCAGTTCCTTTTTGAAGCTGTCCTGCTGGCGATCCTGGGTGGTATGATAGGGATCCTGGTCGTATGGGGCCTGACGATTTTCGTCACCCGGCAGTATGATTTTGTCATGACCATGTCCATGGGCAACATAATGCGCGGGGTGCTGATATCAGGGCTGGTAGGCATTGTGGCAGGCTTCATACCCTCGCTCCAGGCAGCCAGGATGGACCCCGTGGAAGCTATGAACCAGCATTGAGAAAGGCGGCCACCTGCTGCGTTAAAGCTACGAATTCCTCTATACCCAGTTGCTCTGGTCTCAGTCCCGAGAAAGGTGAAACAAAGCCCTTTTTCTCACCCAGTAACGGTTTCAGGCTGTTATGAATGGTTTTCCGCCGCTGGTTGAACGTGGTTTTGACCACTTTGCGGAACAATTCTTCAGGGCAGTCCAGGGCAGTTCTCCTGTTACGCACCAGGCGGATCACACCCGACTGCACCTTGGGAGGAGGGGAGAAAGCGCCGGCAGGCACGGTAAACAGATATTCTGCATCATACCAGGCTTGCAGCAGGACACTCAGGATACCATATGTCTTTGAGCCCGGAGGGGCACAGAACCTTTCGGCCACCTCTTTCTGCAGCATGCCCGTCACAAGGGGGATGGAATCCCGCCATTCCAGGACCCTGATAAATATCTGTGAAGAGATGTTGTAAGGGAAATTCCCTATCAGGAGAAACCGGGGAGGGAAAACCGAACGTGCCGCCGTGAGGAAATCACCCTCAATGAGCCGGCTTCCCAGGCCGGGGTATTTTTTTTGAAGGAAACCCACCGATTCCCTGTCCAGTTCTATGGCATGGTAATCAAGGCAGGGTCTTTCCAGCAGAAAATCCGTAAGCACGCCGGTGCCCGGACCCACTTCCACAACCGGGATCCCGGCGCCGGAGCGCATTTCCTTTTCCGGCCACAGTCCGTCCACTATCCGGGCGGCCACCTTCAGGTCGTTGAGAAAATGTTGTCCGAGTGATTTTTTAGGCCTTACTTCCATGATAATACAAAGGTAGTTTTTTATACCTTTACGGAAATCTAACACTTTAATCTATGAAAAGAACTGTCATAATTATGGCCGCGCTGCTGGTCCTGGTATCCTGTTCCGGCTACAGGACGCATAAAGCGGATATCCGCCTGGATGAACTCAGGCAGGAACTCAATGCTGTGGGACTGTCAGTTGCCGTAATATCCGACAACCAGGTGGTGTATACAGGGGCAACCGGTTTCAGGAACATGGAAACCAGGGAACCACTCAGCTCCTCCGACCTGATGCGTATAGCCTCCATATCAAAAAGCTTTACGGCAACCGCCATCATGCAGCTTTATGAGGCAGGCTGTTTTGACCTGGACGACGACATAGGAACCGCACTGGGTTTTCCGGTAAGGAATCCCCATTATCCGGACATACCCATCACTTATAGGATGTTGCTGTCCCATACATCAAGCCTGAGCGACAGTGCGGGCTATTTCTCCCTGGACGTGCTCCGTCCCGACATCACCAAAGACGTGTCCCCGTCCTTCAATGACTATGCTCCCGGCACAGCATACCAGTATTGCAACCTGGGTTTCAACACCCTGGGAATCCTTGTGGAGATCCATTCAGGGGAACGGTTTGACCAATACCTCTGGTATAACGTGCTGGAACCCCTGGGCGTTTACGCCTCCTATAATGTGAATGACCTGGACACCACCCGTTTTGCCACCATTTATTCCTTTGAGGATGGTGAGTTTGTACCGGCACCCCAGGCATACAACCCCAGGAAAGAAGATATTGAAAATTATGTGATGGGTTCTTCCGCCGTAGTTTTCTCTCCCACAGGAGGGCTCAAGATCAGCGCACCAGACCTGGCGCGACAGGCGTTGGTCCAGATGAATGACGGGACCCTGGACGGCAGGGAAGTGCTCACACGGGAAAGCGTTGCACTCATGCAAACACCCCAAAGCCCAGGAGGCCGCGATACCATGGCCGAAGGCCTAGGCTATGGATTTGCCCTGCAAAAGACGGATAAACTGATTGAAGGGGAAATCATGACAGGACATACCGGAAGCGCCTACGGGCTTTACTCGGCCATGTTCTTTGAAAAGGATAAGAAATTCGGCTTCGTGGTCCTGTGCAATGGCTGCGACACGTCAATACCCAACAGGGATAACGGATTCATGGCCGTGCAGACAGACGTGATCAACGCCCTGTACGACATCTTCATCCGGTAAGGGCCTGTGCCCTTTACTTAAGGCCCAGTTCCTTTTTTTGCAAGGCATCAATTCCGGCGGGAGCATCCAGCATGACATCCCTGCCGGAATTGTTTTTCGGGAATGCAATGAAATCGCGAATACTCTCCGATCCGCCAAAGAGCGAACACAAGCGGTCAAATCCGAAGGCAATACCGCCATGCGGGGGCGCACCGTAGCGGAACGCATCAATGATGCAGGAAAACCTGGCATTTACCTCCTCTTCCGTCATGCCCAATATCCGGAACATCCTTTCCTGCATGCGGGCATCGTGTATCCTTATGGACCCCCCGCCAATTTCAGTGCCATTCAGCACGAAGTCATATGCGTTGGCATTCACCTGTTCCAAGTCACGGGGATCGTCGCTGTAGAACTTATCAAGGTCCTCCGGCTTGGGGGCTGTGAATGGATGGTGTTTGGCATAGAAACGTTGTGTTTCCTCGTCCCATTCCAATAAGGGGAAATCGTACACCCACAAAGGGGCAAAAACATCTTTGTTTCTCAATCCCAGCCGGCTGCCCATTTCCAGGCGCAAGCTTCCCAATGCTTCCAGGGTTTTTGTTTCCGGGCCGCTCATTACCAGCAACAGGTCTCCCCCTGTTGCGCCTGTCTGTTGCGTCCAGCGGGCCAGCGTCTGCTGGTCAAAATATTTATCCACGGAAGATTTATAGGCCACCGAGCCGTCACCTTCTGCCTGGCAACGCACATATACCAACCCGGAACCGCCTACCTGCGGCCGTTTTACCCATTCTGTAAGTTCCTCCAGCTGCTTTCTGGTATACCCGGCTGCCCCCTTGACGCAAATGGCCCCCACATAGGCGGCGTTCCTGAAGACGCTGAATTCCGTATCCCTTGTAAAGGTGGTAAGATCGTTTATCAACATGTCAAACCGAATGTCGGGCTTGTCGCTTCCGTATTTTTCCATGGCTGTCTTATAGGACATGCGGGGCAGGGGAGCTGTGAAATCCAGGTTGTGCACCTTTTTGAAAAGATGCAGTATCAACCCTTCAAACACAGAAAGGACATCGTCCCGCTCCACAAAAGACATTTCGCAGTCTATTTGTGTGAATTCCGGTTGCCGGTCTGCCCTCAGATCTTCATCGCGGAAACAGCGCACGATCTGGTAATACTTGTCATAACCAGCTATCATGAGCAGCTGCTTTAATTGTTGCGGGCTCTGGGGCAAGGCATAAAACTGCCCCTGGTTCATGCGCGAGGGCACCACAAAATCACGGGCCCCTTCCGGGGTGGATTTGATCAGGAAAGGTGTCTCGATTTCCAGGAAACCGCAATTGTCCAAATAACCGCGTGTTTCCTGTGCGATTTTGTGACGCAGTATCATGGCCTTTTGCAACGGGGGCCTTCGCAGGTCCAGGTAGCGGTAACGGGCACGCAGTTCTTCCCCGCCATCGGAGATTTCCTCAATGGTAAAGGGCGGTACCTGCGACGGGCTCAGCACACTTATCCCGCCGAGGTCAATTTCAATTTCCCCGGTGGGGATTTTCAGGTTTTTGCTGCTTCGTTCCACAACAATCCCCTCGGCCGAGACCACAAACTCACGCCCCAGCGATTCGGCGGTTTCCTTTACCTTGACCGGGGAATCTTCTTTGACTACCAGCTGGGTGATTCCATACCGGTCCCGCAGGTCAATGAAAGTCATTCCTCCCAGTTTTCTTATCCGTTGTATCCACCCGGCCAGTGTAACCCTCTGGCCGGCGCAAGACAGGTCAAGTTCTCCGCATGTGTGTGTCCTGTACATTTCCAAACATTTTATGGTCACAAAGGTAATGAGAAAATGGCTACCTTTGTTTTGATATGAAAAACTATTTGGACCTGTTACAATACATACTGGATAACGGAACCGACAAGGAGGACAGGACCGGTACCGGCACCAGGAGCGTTTTCGGATACCAGATGCGTTGTCCCCTGGCAGAGGGATTCCCCCTGCTCACCACCAAAAAAGTACACCTCAAATCCATCATTTATGAATTGTTATGGTTCCTGCGTGGTGACACCAACATTGCATACCTCAACCGGAATGGGGTGACCATCTGGGATGAGTGGGCAGACGCGCGGGGAGACCTCGGACCTGTGTACGGGAAGCAATGGCGTTCCTGGGAAACGGCAGACGGACAAGTCATAGACCAGATAGCAGCCCTTATTGAGGGACTCAGGTCAAATCCCAACGGCAGGCGCCACATTGTCAGTGCCTGGAACGTAGGACAGATCTCCCGCATGGCGCTGCCGCCCTGCCACGTCCTGTTCCAGTTCTATGTCGCGGACGGGAAACTCTCCTGCCAGCTATACCAGCGCAGTGCCGATGTTTTCCTGGGCGTCCCCTTCAATATTGCCTCTTATTCCCTGCTTACCCTGATGGTGGCACAGGTGTGCGGCTTCCGGCCGGGAGATTATATCCATACTTTTGGGGATGCGCACATATACAGGAACCATATGGAACAGGTGCACCTGCAGCTTTCACGCACCCCGCGCCCGCTGCCGCACATGATACTGAACCCGGATCGTCACGATATTTTCGGGTTTGAATACTCCGATTTCACCCTTCAGGATTACGATCCCCATCCCCTGATCAAAGCTCCTGTTGCCGTATGAAAAGTGAACATCCATCCAAACCAGGCATTCTTTCCCTTATAGCCGTACTGGGACCATCAGGGGAACTCGGCGTTCGCAACGGGTTGCTGTGGCATATTTCCGAAGACCTGAAACATTTCAAGTCCCTGACCATGGGACATACCGTCATCATGGGCCGCAGGACTTTTGAATCGCTGGGCAAACAGCTGCCAGGGCGGACCAACATTGTGCTTTCACGTTCAGGAAAGAAACTGGAAGAAATTCTGGAGGACGTAAAAGATCAGCCGGAAGTGTTTATCATCGGGGGAGCCCAGGTCTACCGCCAGGCCATACACCTGGCAGACAGGCTTTATATAACCCATGTACAGGCCCCGTTGCCATCCGGAGGGGCCGATGTGTTTTTTCCGCCCATAGATCCCCGGCAATGGCAGGAAGTATCGCGGCAGGACTTTGTCAGGGGAGCTGCTTTCCCGTATCCTTTTTCCTTCGTAACATACGAACGCAGGAAAACACAACAGCAGCCGCCAGTGTAAGCAACAGCCCAACAGAGCTGATGCGTGAAACCAGGATTCCCGTCGTGTAGGAAGCAGGCAGGTAAGTAAAGCGTATGCCGTGCTCCCCGGCAGGCACAAGCAGGGTGCGGGTGATATAATTGGACCGCAGGATGGGCACCTCTTCCCCGTCTATCCAGGCCTTCCATCCTTTCGGATAGAAAACCTCCCCGAATACCACAATTCCGTCTTTTTCCATGGATGCGTTGTATTCCAGCGTATTGGGAGAATAGGATGCCAGTGTTACAGTCGAACCTGACGGACTGGCGGCCTGTACCCATTCCTCCGGGGCATCACGCATCACCGCTGTTGTCCGCAGGTCGGCACGGGAAAGCATTTCCAGTTCTTCCAGGTTTGTCTCCACGGGCAGGATAGAAGACACCACCCAGGCGTTTCCCAGGGCATGCGGGTTGACAACCGGAGCAGCGTCACCGGACAGGATGACATACCGTGTGTTGAGCAGATTCATGACCGGGGTGCTTGTCTGTTCCCCCTGGTATGCAAATATTTCCGAGGCGTCTTGCAGCGTCTGACACTGTCTGATCTTTTCCATGAAATACTGCATTTCCGGTAACAGGTGGCGGTCTATCACATCCTGATACCGCTGCAGTTTGGCCGCATTGTATCCGCCTATGGATTTGTGGTGATAACTGGGACGGGATTCAGAGAAAGGACTTCCCGTAAGATCCAGTACGCGATAGTACATGTCCGGATCTCCCTTTATGAGTTTATCCACGGGTCTTTCTGCAAACTGGTTGCTGTAATTGCTGCGGGTGACAAAATGTGAATCGTTCAGGTAACGTCTGGCTGCAGGCAGGTAATCCACCAGGAGCAGGATGCCCAGGGCTGCGACAGCCCATACCGTTCTCATTTTTTTATGGACAGCCAGCCAGATGACAAGTGCCGCTCCCGCTATCAGGAAAGCAGAACGGAAGGCATCCTGGCGCAATAACCCTTTCCGATCAGCCACCAGCGCTGGGAGCAGTTCTCCGGGGAGCGAGGCATCGGAAGGCCCTGTAAAAGAACCCGCCAGGGAAGGAGCCAGGGCAAAAACAAGACATAGGCCGGCGGTAATGCCCAGGCTCCAGTATAGGGCCCGGGTGGTTTTTTCCTGCGGATATTGATTATCCAGAAGATTCCATACAGCATATATACCCAGCGCAGGCACCACCATCTGCCAGATTACCAGGATCATGCTTACGGTACGGAACTTATCGTACAAGGGAACGTACCGGAAAAACAACACCGAAAACCATTCCAGGTGGTATCCCCAGGATAGCAGCAATGCCAGCAGCGAAACGCCCGCAAGGGCCCATTTCAGGGGCCCTTTGACCAGGATCAGCCCCAGTACAAAAAAGAAGATCATGATGGCTCCCATGTACATGGGCCCGGCCGTGAAGGGTTGTTCTCCCCAGTACAGGGGCATGTTGGAAATAATGCTCCTGGCGTTGTATCCCATGCCCGAAAGTTTTTCATAGGAGTGCGAATCCTGGTCCAGTGCCCCGACAGAGGCCCCTCCCCTGAAATCGGGGATCATCATGTTGAAAGATTCCATTTGGGAATAGCTCCACTGGGTGGCGTAATCAACATCCAGTCCCTTGCGCGGGGCCTCTCCTTCCGGGTTTTCCAGTTCAGATCCGCCACGCATGGAATATTGCGTGTATTCATACATGGGAAGCAGGTGATTTGCCGAGGTGGCCAGGCCCAGCAATCCGGCCGCGATCAGCAACACCGTGGTGTTGACAAAACGCGGCAACCGCCGCCTGATGATGGCTTCTGCAAGTAAACCGCCAAAACAAAATACCATGATGAATCCCAGGTAATAAGTGATCTGGGGATGATTGGCAGCCACCTGGAAACTCACGGTCAGGGCAAAAAACAATGCTCCCCACAAGGCATTTTTCCGGTATGCAAACACGAGTGAAGCCAGCACCCAGGGCATATAGGCGATGGCTATCATCTTGGTCACATGTCCGGCCTGTATGATCTGCATGTTGTAAGCGCAGAAGGTTATGGCAATGGCTCCTCCCATGGCCAGCCACCCGTTGACCCCCAGGGCAAGGAACAACAGAAAACCACCTACAAGTGAGAGGAAGAGATACGATGCCGGCGCCTTGCCGGCTTCCAGAACCCGGCTGATCAGCCGGGTATAATTGCCCCGGGTGACTTTATTGATGGTAATGGTAGGCATGCCACTGAACATGGAGTTGGTCCAGAGGGCCTCGTCCTCATGTGTCTGGTTGTAATCTTTTGCCTCCTTTGCCATGGCCTGCCAAGCCGAAATATCTCCCTGGTTGAGGACTTTTCCCTGGAAAATCTGGGGAACAAAACCATAGGATAACACCAGGAAAAAAACGGCAGCTACCGGATATACGATCCATTTTTTAACAGGAATCTTCTGCATAGTTCTCTTATTTACTAACAAAGGTAAAAAGAAAGGACGTATATTTGTCTAAAACCGACTCTTTATGAAACGTGACGAATTTTCAGGATTTTTTGGAGTTCTGGTAGCCACTGTGGGTTCTGCTGTGGGACTGGGAAACCTTTGGCGCTTCCCTTATCTGGTAGGGCAAAATGGAGGTGCCGCCTTCATTCTCATATACCTTGCCTTTGTTCTGGTCATCTGTCTGCCCATCATGATCTCTGAATTCATTATCGGCCGCCGGACACAGGCCAACACGGTAACGGCCTTCCAGGTGCTGGCTCCCCACACACCATGGAGCGTTATAGGAATTGTCGGGGTTGTAGCCGCTTTCTGCATCATGGCTTTTTATACCGTTGTGGGAGGCTGGACACTGGATTACATTTTCCGCTCCGTGATCCACCTCTTTTCCAAACCAGATGCATCGGCCATCGAAAGCCAGTTTGCCTCACTCGTTACATCCCCGGTCCGGCCCATTGTATGGACAATTGTGTTTATACTGCTCAGCGCCCTGATAGTCATGTCCGGCATCAAGAAAGGGATTGAGAAATATTCCAAGGTCATGATGCCATTCTTGTTTTTAATGGTTGTGATCCTGATGATTCGTTCCATTACCCTGCCGGGGGCAGAAAAAGGGATTTCATTCCTTGTAAAGCCGGATTTCTCCAAAATCACAACGCAGGCAGTACTGGCCGCCCTGGGTCAGGCCTTTTTCTCGCTCAGCCTGGGAATGGGTTGCATGATCACCTATGGATCATACATCCCCCGAAGGGAAAACCTGAACAAACTGGCCTTTACCACAGCCATGTCAGATACTCTGTTCGCCATCCTGGCGGGACTGGCCATCATGCCGGCCGTATTCTCTTTCGGGATATCTCCACAGGAAGGACCCGGTCTCGTTTTCATAGTCCTGCCCAGAATCTTTGCCCAGATCCCGCTGGGTAATATTTTCGCTGTGATGTTTTACCTGATCCTGTTCATTGCCGCCATTTCTTCGGCCATATCATTGCTGGAGGTGGTGACGGCATATATAACAGAAAGGCTGAAAATGAAAAGGAAGGCAGCGGTAGCCATCATCTCTGCACTGGTAGCAGTGTGTGCCTCTTTCAGCTCCCTGTCACAGGGAGTGATGCAGGATGTGAAAATTCTTGGCAAGACCATATTTGATTTCTTCGATTATCTCTCTGCCAACATCCTTCTCCCGCTGGGGGGACTCTCCATTGTACTCTTCGTGGGGTGGTACCTGAAGAAAACCGACATCTATGATGAATTTACAAATCAGGGCACCCATAAGGGTACCCTGTTCCGCGTCTATTATTTTCTCATACGTTATGTGGCCCCCATTGCGATAGCGGCCATATTCGTGGACCTTATCGTACGGTGATACCCAGGTGCCAGTTCCCGTTATAACCCAGGTCTTTCAGCGAGGTTACCGTATTCTCTTCTTCTTCTGAGGTCAGGAGCAACAGGTTCCCGCCCTCATGGGCAGGCCCTTCCCCGTCTGTCATCAATACGGGCTGTGTCCCCTTTTGCGCGATGATCATGTTAAGGATAACCCCGTCACCATCCTGGATCTGGACGATATAATTTTCTGTAACAAAGGTTTTCACCAAATCCCATTTGCCGGTAGCCTTGATGGCGTCAATGAAATATTTCTTAAGGTTCATTGTGCTTTGTGACAAGAGATTCGTTTGCGCGACAGAGGCATCCTGAACCATTATGATACGCCGGGAAAGTGTTTCTATAAAATTCACATACTGCGTGGGATCGGTAGGCTGCTGGGGATTGCCTTCTTCATCGACAAGCGAAATGAAGATCTCATATATTTCTGCCAGCTGATTTTCATCTTTTGCCATTATGACAATGGAAGAAGTTGTATCCATGGGGCAGAGCATGATGTTTTCCAGTATTTTCCCTTTCCATGTTTTAACAAAATCGGGAGCCATCTGTACCAGCACCATGACATTGTCATCTGCCACCGGCGAGGAGAAAGGCCTGATCCCCGCATTGGGCCTGATCAACGATAATGTGGAGGAGGTCACGGACAACAAAGGAATATCCTTTACCTCAATGTTGGAAACACCCTCGGGAATGGTTAGCATGGTATAGAAGTCCTTGACCAGGCCATACCCGTTAACGCGGACACCGTAGGTGCCGGGGACCACGTTTTTGATTTGTACGCTGCCCCCAGCGGCGCTGGTCACCTTGTAATCATAATCATCTGCAGCAGCAGGCCTTATAGAGGTGCTCCGCATGGCAGGCACTTGCAGGGTCCCGTTCTTCAGGGCCTCCAGGTTGTTCCTGATCTGCGAGGCATAGGGTTTCATCAAGGAAGTCAGCCACTCGCCGGCAGATTGCAGGACTTCCTCCTGTGTACGGCCTTTTATTACGGGCAGGGCTTTACCCGCCGTATGCACGTAAGCCGGTGAGGCCGATCTCTTCTCCGAGGAAAGGAGTTTCAGATATACATCGGCATAATCCACGGAAGCACCGGTGTTGTCAACCAATACCATATTCACTTCGTTATACCGCGGTGTGGTCACCGTGATCTCCTCCCCGTATGCCGTACCTGCCTGGCTGGTTGCATAGGCTTTGATTGTATAGGCCGTGTTTTCATGAATGTTGCCGGTAAAAATTATGGAGAAAATTCCCGTTCCGTCCCCTGCCTGGCGGGTTGTGGTGTTGAGGACAAAACCCCTTTCAGTCACCGCATGGCTGCCTTGTTTGAGTACCTCGGCAGAAACACTTATTTTGTTGTATAACAGTTCAGTTACAGTCACCTTGCCCACGGTGGGAAGCACCCCTTCCAGTTCCAGGAAAACCCCGTTCTGCTGGGTGCGGATGTAGTGGATTTCGGTATTTGTTTTGGAGCTATCCCACTTGTCCGACGTCCAGGACGGGTGGTTTATGATGACAGCCGGGACCGGTTTAGTCAGTTTATTGCCATAGACACGCAGTTGGGACGATACGGCCGGAAGATTTCCCCACGAGGCAGGGATCCCACCGGTGAAATTGCATTCATGCAAATGGATGTTGAAACGTGTCTGGGTGGTGGTCATGTTGCCCAGCCCTTCGGGCAGTGACCCGGTCAGGTTGGGGTTGTCGTTCATCAGGAAAGTGGCCAGGTTTTTCCATCCGGTAAAGATCTCGGAGGGAATGGGCCCCGAGATTTTGGTGTTGAACATCCCAAAGTTGTTCAGTGCCGTCATTCCGCCCCATTCTTTGGGAATGGTTCCCGAGATCTGGTTATTGTTCAATTGCAGGTTGGTCAGCTTGTTCAGATTTCCCATTTCCGCGGGCAGCGGACCCTCCAGCCCGGTAGTCACCGCCATCAGCGCCGTAAGGTTTACCAGGTTTCCCAGTTCCGCTGGCAGCGGCCCGGTCAGGTTGGGATTGCTACCCAGGTTGAGTGTTTTCAGCGCCGTCAGTTCCCCTATTTGTGGGGGTAACTGCCCCTTCAGCCCGAAACCGCTCAGGCTCAGACCGGTTATAGCCTCATCCGTAACAGTGACCCCTTCCCATGTGCCGAGTTCCGCGTCTGTGTTCCAGTTTGTACCCTTGGTCCAGTTGGGTCCGTCCAGGGCGTTGTAAAGCGCCATCAGACAGTCACGCTGGGCATCGGGAACCTGTTCCAGTTCCAGGAAAATCCCGTTCTGCTGGGTACGGATGAAGTGGGTGCCGGCATCTTTCCATTTATCCCACTTGTCCGTAGTCCAGGACGGGTGGTTTTGTATGGACAGGGGTACCGGCTCTGTCAGTTTGTTCCCGTAAAGGTGCAGTTGTTTGGATACCGTGGGCATACTGCCCCATTCTTCCGGGATTCCTCCTTCAAAATTGCAATTGTACATCTGCACACTGAAGAGCGTGTTGTCGGTTTCCATCTGTCCCAGTTTTAAGGGCAGGGAGCCGGTAAGGTTGGGGTTGGAGTGCAGAAGGATTGTCCCTATGTGTTTCCAGTTCTCGAATATCGTATTGGGGAGGGGGCTGGAGATTTTGGTATTGAACATCCCGAAATTCTTTAAAGCCGCCATGTCTCCCCATTCCGAGGGGATAGTACCGGTGATATTGTTATTGTTCAGCTGCAGGTTCGTAAGTTTTTTCAGGTTACCCATTTCCTTGGGCAACGGACCTTCCAGTCCCGTGGTAACGGCCAGCAGCGCATCCAGGTTTGCCAGGTCACCCAGCGAGGAAGGCAGCGGCCCTGTCAAATCGGGGTTTGAACTTAAGGTCAACTTTGTAAGGTCGGTCAATGTCCCGATACCCGCAGGAAGTTGGCCATTCAATCCAAACCCATTCAGGTTCAGTTGTATGATCTTACCTTCCTCCATGGTTACCCCGGCCCATTGATCAATAGGCTCTTCAGTCTTCCAGTTGGTCTTTTTCTCGGCCACCCAGTTATTCCCGTCCATGTTGTCATACAGCTGCACCAGAAGGGTCCTCAGCGCATTCTCTTTCTGATTGAAGGTGAAAGTCTGGGTCTGTGCAATTCCGGCTTTGTCCACAACAGATACCTTTCCAGAGCGGGGGGACCCCGTGTTGGGAGTTATCAGAAACTGAAGCGTTGCAGTAGACAATGCCTTGGTTCCCGTATACTGGATCCACGATTTGGCGGCCTCTTCTATCTCTACCGTGTACTCCGTATTGTACTGCAAGGTGAGGGAGTAAGTACCCCCGGAAGCCTCTACAGTATTATCTCCATTAACAATGAGGGTATTGCGCGCACTTTGTGTAATGGTCACCGAGGCCTGCATGGTGCCGCTTTTGATGGTCAGCATTCCTGTCTGGTCCGACGACGAGGTAGAAGCAGCTGCTGTCAATTGCAAGGTGGCATCGCCTGCCCCCGAAGCGGGAGAAATAGAAAAACCCTTGCCCGAAACAGATGCAGTCCAGGACATACTGTTGGTAGACAGGCTGATGGCCTGCGTTCCTCCTTCCTGCGGGAAGATAACGCTCACGGGGCTGGCTTCTATGTAAGGAACTTCCGGTTTGCAGCCGGAAATAAACAGCAGCGTTGCTGCTATAACCAATAAACTTGTGATCTTTTTCATGTTTCCTAGACGCTAATTGTTACTATTTGGTTGCTTAGGCTAATAAAGATGTCAATTTACCGGCAAGATCCTTAAAGGCCTGACCGGCAGCATTTTTATCGTTTGCCACGGGTATGCCTGCATCGCCGCGTTCACAGACACTCTGGACAATGGGGATTTGTGCCAGTAGTGGCATATTGTATTTTTTGGCCAGTTCTTCTGCTCCGCCTTTTCCGAAAATGAAATATTTTTTATCAGGCAATTCTTCAGGGGTAAACCAGGCCATGTTTTCCACCAGACCCAACACCCGCTTGTTCAGATCGGGGTGCATGAACATATTCAGGCATTTTTCCACATCGGTGACCGACACCTGTTGGGGTGTGGTAACCACAATACCCCCGGTCAGGGGAATGTCCTGCATCAGGCTCAGGTGGATATCTCCCGTTCCCGGAGGAAGGTCTATAAGCAAAAAGTCCAGCACGCCCCATTTTGTCTGTTGAAGCAATTGCTTCAGAGCATTGCTGGCCATGGGTCCCCGCCAGATCAGGGCCTGTCCCGGCCGGGCAAAATATCCTATGGACATCCATTTGACCCCGAATTTTTCAACGGGCTCAAAAACCTGCACATTGTCATCTATGGCATCTACCTGTGGCTGCATTTCCTGCGTACCGGTGAGTATGGGCACCGAGGGTCCGTATATATCGGCATCGGCCAGCCCCACCTTATATCCTTCCAGGGCCAGGGCCACTGCCAGGTTGACCGCCACCGTCGATTTACCCACACCGCCCTTGCCGCTGGCTATGGCTATGACATGTTTCACCCCGTTCATCCCGTCAATTTTGACGGATTCGTTTTCATCCCTCACTTTTTTCCTGGCAGGTTGTACCGGCTTCATGGCCGTATAATCGATCTTTCCCATGATTTTATTTTCTTATATCCATTTCTTTCAGCAAATATCCTGCCTCACCGTATTTATCCATGATAAAAAGAACGTACCGGATGTCCACGGAAATACAACGCTGCAGGGCGGGTTCAAAGATCACGTCCCCGCTCATGGATTCCCAGTTGCCGTCAAAGGCCAGGCCAATCAGTTCTCCGTCAGCGTTCAGCACAGGAGATCCGGAGTTGCCGCCGGTAATGTCTGTGTTGGCAATAAAACCGGTTACAATTTCCTGACCCGGCAGGGCATATTGTCCGTAATCCTTATCCCTGTAAAGTTGTTTCAGTTTTTCGGGCACCACGAATTCCCAGTTATCGGGGTCTTCTTTTTCCATAACCCCGGTCAACGTGGTGTAGTAATCATAGATTACGCCATCTTTGGGTTTGTAATTCAACACATTGCCATAAGTGAGACGCATGGAGGAATTGGCGTCGGGATACATGGCCTTGCCTTTGTTCATTTCCATCATGCCGGCAATGAAGTTACGGTGTCCACGCTCGTATTGCAGGAAACAGGGAGCAATGACGGCCTGACATTCTGCGTTTCTGGATTCCACCGATTGTCCCAGCAGCACTGCGGGATCAGAGGCAATCTCCTGCAGGGCGGCCTCACGGGTGTTTTCGGCAGACAAACATTCTATCAGAGAATTGACCCTTTCGGCAGAGACAAAATGGCTTTTCTCAAAAAGATGTTCCACGTAAGCGTCTATATTGCCAGAGAACTCATTTTCAATGATCCCGTAAACAGAAGGATAATACGCTTTGTCCACCTTCAGGGCAAAATGTTTAAGCATGGCTTTGGCTACCTTCAAGTCCGTAGGGGCATTGTAGTTGATGAAAAAACGTTCTGCCTGAGCCTTAAGTCCCTCTGTGTCCACACTTCCGTCTTCTCCCGGCCTGCTTACCAGGCGCGCGACCCGCGAAGCAAAAGAAGCCAGTTCAATATTGCGCAAGGCTTCACTCAGATAACGGCTGACATAAAGATTGTCCCAGGTCCCCTGGATGGCTTCTTCAATATCTTTCAGTGCCGTGCCGTATTTTTCAATGCGTTTTTTGCTGGCATTGACCCAGGCGGTAAAGGCGGCTTCTTCTGCTGCCCTGCGGGCTTTTACATTAAGTTTTCCGAAAGTTTCATTCATCCCCGTCCACTTTTTCCAGGCATTGGTGCTGCCTGAATACTTGCTTGCATACTGGAGTTGAACTTTGGGATCGGCCAGCATGTCTTCCAGCAGTATATTCTGGCGGATGGTCCTCACTTCAATCCCTATGTTGTTGGTCAGCTGTTCCTGCCTGTCCACTTCTATGGAGGTCATATAGCGGGTGGTAGTGCCGGGATACCCCAGGGTCATGACAAAATCTCCCTGCTGAACACCTTTCAGACTAATGGGCAGGGAATACTTTGCCTTGTAAGGGCGGTTTTCCGGAGCATAGTCTGCCGGCTCATTGTCCGGACCGGCATAAATGCGGAACATGGAAAAGTCACACGTGTGGCGGGGCCACATCCAATTGTCTGTGTCGGCGCCGAATTTTCCGATGGAAGACGGCGGAGCACCAACAAAGCGCACGTCTGTGTATACTTTGTAAACAACCAGGAAATATTGATTGCCCCCGTACATGCTGTACAGGCGTCCGCTAAACCGTGGATTCTCTTTCCTTATCTTTTCGCTCCACTCTCTTCCAAGGCGGAATTCTGTGTCTGAGCGGCTTTCTTCCGTGGAACAGGTATCCAGCACCGCCAGGACTTCTTTGGTCACGTCACGCATGCTTTCCATGAAGGTAACCCGCAATCCGGGGGCCGGGATTTCCTCTTCCCTGTTCCTTGCCCAGAAACCATCCCTCAGGTAATTGTGTTCCACGCTGCTCAGGGTCTGGATCATACCGTAGCCGCAATGGTGGTTTGTCAGGAGCAACCCTTCCGGAGAAACGACCTCTCCGGTACAACCCCCGCCAAATATAACTATGGCATCTTTCAGGCTGGAACGGTTGATGTTGTAGATATCTTCAGCATCAAGCCTGAGACCGGCATCTTTCATGGCTTTGTTATTCAATTGGTTCAGGAGCGGAAGCAGCCACATCCCCTCGTCTGCACGTACGTTGCCGCCCAGGAGCAGCACAGTGCACAGGATAAAACTCAGTTTTTTCATGGATAATTTCTTTGTGTTTTGTGTTTCGGATATTTAACCTGCAAAGGTAATTATAAATGATAAGAAAATGATTTTCTGTGGTGCTCCGTCAGGCCGAAATCCCTTATGGCTTCCCTGTGTTTGACGGTGGGGTATCCTTTATTGTCCTTCCATCCGTATTGTGGAAACCGTGAATCCAGTACCGCCATGTGTTCATCCCGGAATGTTTTGGCCAGCACCGAGGCGGCGGCGATGGAGGCAAAACGGTCATCACCCCTGACAAAACACTGGTGCGGTATCACCGGGGTCAACAACGCGTCCCCGCCGCCGCGATGGTAGGGGTAAAAACGGTTCCCGTCCACCAGAATGAAAGAGGGTGGTGTGGACAATTTGTCCAGTGCCCTGTGCATGGCCGTAATGGAGGCCCGGAGTATGTTCCATCTGTCAATTTCCTCAGGGGAACACCAGGCGATAGCCCAGGCGACAGCCTTTTCCAGGATGACGGACCGCACCTCAAGACGTTGTTTCTCGCTCATCATTTTTGAATCCCGCAGCAAGGAGTGGCTGAAACCGGGTGGAAGGATAACCGCGGCAGCATACACGGGGCCGGCCAGCGATCCCCTGCCTGCCTCATCACATCCGGCCTCCAATCTGCCAGCCTCAAGATGCGGTAACAAAGGGAAATACATATGTACAAAGGTAAAAGAAAAAATTATTACCTTTGTCGCCTTGTAATATCCAGTAAATAAACAAACAGTCAGATAGCATGAAAACTTATACAACAGAACAAATTCGCAACATGGTTCTGATGGGGAACACCAAGTCCGGCAAAACCACCCTTGCGGAAGCCATGATGATGGAAGGCAAGGTGATTGACCGCCGTGGAACCGTGGAAGCCAAGAATACCGTGTGCGACAATACGGAAATTGAACAACTGTATCAAAGATCGATTTATCCTACACTATTCTACACGGAATATGCAGATCATAAATTGAATTTCATTGATACCCCGGGCTCCGACGATTTCATTGGCGGTCTGATATCTGCATTCAGGGTGGCCGACTCAGGCGTTATGCTTATCAACGCCCAGCAAGGCGTGGAAGTGGGTACCGAGATCTTCTCGCGTTATGCAGAAAAGTACAATAAACCGCTTTTTCTGGCCATCAGTCAGCTTGACCATGAAAAAGCCAACTGGGAAGCCTGCCTGGATTCTTTGCACGAGGCCTATGGCAACAAGGTGTGCCCCATCCAGTTCCCGGTAGATACGGGTTTGAATTTCAACGCCTTTGTGGATGTCCTTTCCATGAAAATGTATCGCTTCAAAGACGACAGTGGTACCCGCGAAGAACTGGACGTTCCTGCAGACCTGGCCGGCAAAGCCGAAACCATGTATGCAGAACTGACAGAACTGGCCGCCGAAGCGGAAGAAAAACTCATGGAAGCCTTTTTCGAGAACGGCACACTTACTCCGGAACAGATCATACAGGGTCTGATCATAGGGTTCCGCAAGTGTGAGATCATGCCCCTGGTCATTGTTTCCGGTAAAAAAGACATCGGGGTGAAACGTCTGCTGGAACTCGTCACACAGATCGCCCCCCATCCGGGACTGACAAAGAGCAAGACTGTTTCCGGTGAAGAGGTGCCCTGCGACGTGAATGGCGCCCCCTCTCTCTATATCTACAAGACAAGCCAGGAACAGCACCTGGGGGATATTGCCTACTTCCGTGTGATGTCGGGCAAGATCACAGAATCCATTGACCTGGTCAACGCAAACAACGGCAGCAAGGAAAGGATCTCGGGTCTCTTTATAGCAGCCGGAAAGAAACGCGAAAAAGTCACAGAACTTCTGGCTGGAGACATGGGCTGCACCGTCAAGCTAAAAAACGCCAAATCAAACCACACACTCAACGGGAACGGCAAAAGCTGGGAATTTGAACCCATCGCTTTCCCACCCGCAAAATTCCGTACCGCCATCAAGGCAAAATCAGAAAAGGATGACGAAAAACTGGGCGAGATCCTGAACAAGGCTTCAGCAGAAGATCCCACCATTGTAGTGGAATACTCCAAGGAACTGAGGCAGATCATTGTCAGCGGACAGGGTGAGCACCACATCAATACACTCAAGTGGCACATCAACAACACCTACAAGATGGAGGTTGACCTGATCGCCCCAAAAATCCCGTACCGCGAGACCATTACAAAAATGGCCGCCTCGAGCTACCGTCATAAAAAACAATCGGGTGGGGCAGGCCAGTTTGGCGAAGTGCACCTTCTCATTGAGCCCTATATTGAAGGAGCACCTGATAATACACGCTTTAAGGTTGACGGGAAGGACATGGTCCTGAGCATAAGGAATCATGATGAATACACCATGGACTGGGGCGGAAAGCTCATCTACAATAACTGTATCGTAGGCGGTTCCATTGACGGACGTTTCATGCCGGCCATCCTCAAGGGGATCATGGAGAAAATGGAAGAAGGACCCCTGACCGGGTCTTATGCCCGCGACATCAAGTGTTATGTGTACGACGGAAAGATGCACCCGGTGGATTCCAACGAAATATCTTTCAAACTCGCGGGGCGGAATGCCTTCAAGGATGCTTTCAAAAAGGCATCGCCCAAAATCATGGAACCCATTTACATGGTAGAAGTGATGGTCCCCTCGGACTGCATGGGAGATGTGATGAGCGACCTGCAGAACCGCCGTGCCCTTATAGAGGGAATGAGCAGTGAAAAGGGATTCCAGATACTCAAGGCAAGGGTGCCCCTGGCCGAGCTGAACAAATACTCCACAACGCTCAGCTCCCTTACCTCGGGCCGAGCAAGCTTTACCATGACATTCCTTGAGTACACGCAGGTTCCTTCCGATGTCCAGGAGAGGCTCCTGAAAGAATACGAAGAAGAGGAAAAAGACGAATAATCCTGTTTCCGCAACACATGGTCAAAGCGGATTACATAACCAAATCATTCGGCAATGTGCAGGTTCTGAAGGGGATATCCCTTGAAGTTGCACCTGCCGAAATGGTTTGTATCACCGGCCCCAGCGGGGCGGGGAAGACCACGTTGCTGCAAATCCTGGGAACACTTTCCCCACCCGATTCCGGCCAGGTATGGATTGACGGGACCCCTGTGTGTGAATTGAAAAAGGATAAGCTTGCCGATTTCCGCAACCGGCATATAGGCTTTGTTTTCCAGTTCCACCATCTGCTCCCCGAATTCACAGCCCTGGAAAACGTGTGCATTCCCGGTTTCATAGCCGGTGATGCAGCAGAAAAAGTCCAGGCCAGGGCAAAGGAACTCCTGGATTTTCTGGGTCTGGCCCACCGCATGGAACACAAACCGGCAGAACTGAGCGGGGGAGAACAACAACGCGTTGCCGTGGCAAGAGCCCTTATCAACAGCCCGGGAATCCTGCTGGCTGACGAACCTTCAGGGAACCTGGACACCCATAACAAGGAAGAACTTCACCGCTTGTTTTTCCGCTTGCGGGACACCTTCGGTCAAACCATCATCATGGTCACGCACGATCAGTCACTGGCCACCAGGAGTGACAGGACCCTGAACATGCGCGACGGGCTATTTCTCCAATAGCGTGGAACCTTTCCGTTTCAAACAATTTACTTTGTCCCATGGCCGTTCCGCCATGCAGGTCAACACGGACAGTGTGATACTGGGAGCCTGGGCTGCAGGTGCTTCACAGGCACCGGGCAGGATACTGGACATAGGTACCGGGTGCGGTATCCTGGCCCTGATGATGGCGCAACGATTTTCCGGCACCATGATAGATGCCCTGGAAATCGACAAGTCTTCTGCGGAGGAGGCTGCTGCCAACGCCCTGTCTTCTCCATGGGCAGGCAGGATAAGCGTCAGACAGGGTGATTTCCGTAAAACAGTCTTTACCGGCCGGTATGATCTTGTCATCTGCAATCCTCCTTACTTCAGAAAGTCCCTGGCAAGTCCCGATCTGCGCCGCACCATTGCCCGGCACGCTTCCCCGTCAAGCCTGTCACACCGGGAACTGTCGGAAGGTGTGGCGGACCTTCTGGCACCATCCGGTCTTTTTGCCCTGGTCCTCCCTGCCACGGCTGCAGGGGATTTCTTTTCCATAGCATTGGCTGCTGCCAGGCCCCTTTATCCTCAGCGGGTCACCACCGTTTATACCAGGATGAGCAAGCCTGCCATAAGGGTTCTTGCCGAAATGGGCCACACTCCCGTTCCCGCTGTCAGGGACACGATGGCCATGTATGAAGAAAGCGGGCCGGAATACAGCCCGCAGTATGTGTCTCTGGTAAAGGATTTCTATTTGTGGGCGCAGTAACTATCTGGACTTTTCCTGCACCTTGTTTTCTATATACTGACGTAACATCTTGTTGCTGAAACGTTCTTCTGCCAGGTAAAAACGGGCAACCTGAGCAGCCGGCATAATGTGCAGGAATTTCTGGTGGTATTCCATCCTTACGGTATTCTCTTCCTGGAACGAATTCATATAGGAGGCCAGCAGATCCTCAACGGGGGCCGCGGGTCCTTTAGGCTTGTTATCCACCATCGCGATCTCTGCCGCATCCCGCTGATCGCCGGCTGCAGTCCTGCCCTGTGAATAGCCTGCCGGTTCGACACCGCTTCCCTTCTTCTCCCGTTCATCAGAGGCAAACAGTTTGTACATTTCAGCCTTGGCATTGTTACGTTTGTGTACCACCTCCCTCACCTTGCGCTCCATCTCGTTGTACAGGGGCCAGAATTTTTCGGCTTCTGCGGGGGTCAGTCCCACTTCCTGGGTAATAAATGCGATTTTTTGAGACTGGACGGCTTCACGTTCAGCCTTGCGTTCCTGTTCACTTTTGTGCACACGGACTTCCTGGGAAAAGGCCGGAAGGGTTACAAAGCAAAGAAAGAATATTATGATTGAACGTTTCATAGCGTTTGTTTTATTCATTGTTCGTGTAGTTGTCATATTCATCCAGGTCTAGGGACGGATAATTCAAATAATCAATAAGCTCCTCTACATCCATTTCTGTCAGGACATAGGCGTTGTCTTCATCGGGAAAATCTTCCAGGATAAGATCGGAAACCACCCGGTGGTCCACCCCCCAGTAAGATAATTCGCTCATGAGGGAGAATTCCGCCGTCTGTGCTTCTGTTTTTTGGTTCCGGCTGGTTATGTACATCATCAGGGACCCGATCCCAAAAAGCAACACAAAACCTGCGGCAAGTTGCATCTGGGGCTTTAGCAGCCGGATGATGCGCCTGAACCTGCCCTCATCGTGTTTTTCAGGGAAAACCTCCGGCGACCGGCCGGACTGTTCATCAACAGTCTTTTGGGCCCAGCGGGCTTGTACCTGTTCAAAGTAGCCATCGGGAACCCGGAAGGGATTCTCTTTCAGGTGTGGGTTATGTAACGTTTTTTCGTTCATGTTTCAACTGTTAGATGGCGTGCGGGTACAAAAGTTTAAAGCAGCAATTCTTTGAGGATTTCCTCTACTTTGGCTGCAGCAAGATGGTAGGAGGCTTTCAGGGCTCCCTCGGATGTGCCCAGGATGCGCGACATGTCCTGGTAGCGGATCTCGTCAAAATAGCGCATGTTGAAAACAAGACGCTGTTTTGGAGGCAGCCTCAGGATGGCTTGCTGGAGGGCTTTCTGCAACTGGTCGCCGTTGAAATATTCCGGGTCTGCATCCAGCCGTTCTTCCAGAGGCATTTGATTTGCGGATTTGCTCTTTCTCAGGAAAGTCAGGACCTCGTTGGTGGCAATCCGGTAAAGCCAGGTAAAGAGTTGAGATTCCCACCGGAATGTGGGCAATCCTGTCCAGGCCTTGAGCAGGGTGTTTTGCAGGACATCGTCGGCATCGTCATGCAGGAGCACCATCTTCCGGATATGCCAATACAGGCGTTGAGTGTACTCCTGCACAATCAGGGCGAAGGCGTTCTCGTACTGACCGCTTTCGCATAAGACTTTTAATTCCTTATCTGAGTTCACAAACTTTTTCGATGATACCGGCAGTGTTCAGCCCGTAATGGTCCATCAGTTCACGGGGTGTGCCGCTTTGTCCAAAACCGTCATCCATGGCTACCATGCGCATGGGAACGGGATAGTGACGGGCCAGCAGGCCCGAGACCAGCTCTCCCAGTCCTCCGGCCAGAAGGTGTTCTTCTGCGGTCACCACCGCGCCGGTTTTACGGGCCGAGGCCAGGATGGCTTGTTCATCCAGGGGTTTGAGGGTGTGAATATTTATCAGCTCGGCACGGATCCCCTTTCGGGCAAGCACCCTGACAGCTTCCAGGGCTTCCCAGACCAGGTGTCCGGTAGCAAGGATGGTCACGTCTTCGCCCGGCTGGATCATCCAGGCTTTTCCTATCTCGAAAAGTCCGTCAGCGGGGCTGAAGTTGGGAACAGAGGGTCTTCCAAACCGCAGGTAAACCGGCCCTTCCCAGCTGGCGGCCGCTATTGTGGCAAGCCGGGTCTGGTTGTAATCACATGGATTGATCACGGTCATGTGCGGAAGGGCCCTGGCCAGGGCAAGGTCTTCCATGGTCTGGTGGGTTGCACCGTCTTCTCCCAGGGTCACTCCGGCGTGTGAAGCGGCAATTTTAACATTTGTCTGCGAATAACAGACGGACTGACGCAGCTGGTCGTAAACACGTCCCGTGGCAAATTCGGCAAAAGTTCCCACAAAGGGGATCAGCCCGGTCACCGCCATGCCGGCGGCCACCCCCATCATATTGGCCTCGGCTATGCCGCATTGAAAAAAACGCTGCGGGAAGGCTTCGGCAAACGCCTCCATTTTGAGCGAACCGGTCAGGTCGGCGCACAAAGCCACAACTGAAGGGTTCCTGCTCCCCAATTCATACAGTCCGGCACCAAAACCGGAACGGGTATCTTTATTTCCTGTATTTGTCATAGTTGTAATCTGTTAATAATCTCCCAGTGTTTCAGGCAATTGTGACAGGGCAAGGGCTTCCTGTTCTGCAGAAGGCGCTTTTCCGTGCCAGGCATGGGACCCGGTCATGAAATCCACGCCTTGCCCCATATTGGTATGCATAAGGATCATCATGGGTTTGCTGCGTGGTTTGAGCGACTCCCTGAACGCATCCCTTATGGCATTGAGGTTATGGCCGTCACATTCCAGCACCATCCACCCGAAAGCCTCCCATTTGGCGACCAGGTCACCTAATCCAGCAATCACGTTGACCGGTCCGTCAATCTGCTGCCGGTTCCAGTCTGTAATGGCTGTCAGGTTCCCGGCATTGTGATGGGCAGCGAACAAGGCTGCTTCCCACACCTGCCCCTCTTCGCTTTCACCGTCGCCCATAAGTACGTAAACTTTGTGGTCATCGCCCGCCAGTCGTTTGCTCAGTGCTGCGCCGCTCGCTGCCGAGAGACCCTGTCCCAGCGATCCGCTGGCTACATGGACACCGGGCAACCCGTACTCCACGCAGGGATGACCCTGCAGGCGGGATCCGAATTTGCGGAAAGAAGCCAGTTCCTGGACGGGAAAATAACCCATCCGGGCCAGCAGGCTGTAAAACAAGGGAGAAACATGACCAATGGAAAGAAAGAACATATCCATGTCCTTTCCGTTGCGTTTCCACTGTTGAGGATCCTGTTCCAGGAATTCGGCAAAAAGCACCATCATGAAATCCGCGCTGCTCAGAGAGCCTCCCGGGTGACCGCTTTTTGCTGCCGTTACCATCCGGATTATATCCCGGCGGATCTGTGCTATGATATCTGAAACAGGGTAAGGAATTTTCTTGTTCATGTTGTCCTTCATTTGATTATCCTGCAAAGATAAAAATTATATTTACCTTTGCCCCACTTATGAAAAACATCAGGAATTTCTGCATTATTGCCCATATAGATCACGGAAAAAGCACTTTGGCTGACCGTCTTCTTGAGCTCACCCATACCGTGGAGCAACGCGATATGGAAGCACAGGTATTGGACAGTATGGACCTGGAAAGGGAAAAAGGAATTACTATAAAGTCTCATGCCATACAGCTGGATTACCAGCACAACGGAGAGCAATACGTGCTCAACCTGCTGGACACCCCGGGGCACGTTGATTTTTCATATGAGGTTTCGCGGGCCATAGCCTCGTGCGAAGGAGCCCTTCTGGTGGTGGATGCCACCCAGGGGGTACAGGCCCAGACCATATCCAATCTGTACCTGGCCATATCACACAGCCTGGAGATCATCCCCATCCTGAACAAAATTGACATGGAATCTGCCATGATTGATGTGGTACAGGATCAGATAATTGACCTGCTGGGATGTAAGCCCGGTGAAATCCTGCACATTAGCGCCCGTACAGGGGAAGGTGTCCAGCAGGTGCTGGATGCCATTGTAGAGCGCATCCCTTCGCCCAAAGGCGATCCGGAGGCTCCCCTGCAGGCGCTCATCTTTGATTCCGTCTTCAATTCCTTTCGTGGCATCATTGCCTATTTCAGGGTCATGAACGGGACTATAGGGCAGGGAGACAAGGTGAAGTTTTTCAATACGGGAAAAGTCTACGAGGCCGACGAAGTGGGGATTCTGAAAATGAAGATGATCCCACGCAAGGAGATCAGCACCGGAGATGTGGGGTATATCATCTCGGGTATCAAGACTGTTTCGGAAGTGAAAGTGGGGGATACCATCACCCATGTGGCCCGTCCCTGCCAAAAGGCCATTGCCGGCTTTGAAGAAGTCAAGCCCATGGTCTTTGCCGGGCTGTACCCTGTGGATACGGACGGATATGAAGACTTGAGAACAGCCCTTGAAAAGCTGCAACTCAACGATGCCTCGCTTACCTTTGAACCGGAATCGTCCCTGGCCCTGGGATTTGGTTTTCGGTGCGGGTTCCTGGGACTGTTGCACATGGAGATTGTTCAGGAAAGGCTGTTCCGCGAATTTGACTGCGACGTGATCACCACCGTGCCCAACGTATCCTACAAGGTTTACACCACCCAGGGGAACGTTGCCGATGTGCACAACCCTTCAGGTCTGCCGGCCCTTACCATCATAGACCACATTGAAGAACCCTACATCAAGGCACAGGTGATCTCCAAGTCAGAATACTTCGGGGCCATCATGAAACTCTGCCTTGATAAACGAGGTGTCCTGGCCAACCAGCATTTCTTGACGGCAGACCGGGTGGAGCTTACATTCAGGATGCCGCTTTCAGAGATAGTATTTGATTTTTATGACAAGCTCAAGAGCATTTCCCGTGGCTATGCCTCTTTTGATTACCACATTATAGGACATGAGCGTGCCGACCTGGTAAAACTGGACATTCTGTTGAACGGCGAACCGGTTGACGCCCTGTCCAGCCTTATCTACCGTGGCCACTCCTACGATTTCGGGAGGAAAATGTGTGAAAAACTGAAAGAGCTCATCCCGCGCCAGCAATTCGACATAGCCATACAGGCAGCCATCGGGGCAAAGATCATTGCCCGCGAAACCGTCAAGGCGGTACGCAAGGACGTAACCGCCAAGTGTTACGGGGGTGACATCACCCGCAAGCGCAAACTCCTCGAAAAACAAAAGAAAGGGAAACGCCGCATGCGCCAGATAGGCAATGTGGAGGTCCCTCAATCAGCTTTCATGGCCGTCTTGAAACTGGATTAGCTTGCGCAGGGCAAACCCGGTTTACCGCGCAATGCCAATTTGTTGAAATATAAATATCAGAATATCAGCGGCATGCAAAACGCCAAATCCCTCTTGCGCGGCACTCCGGGTTTGCCACCCTGAAAAAAGAGACTGACCAACCGGTCAGCCTCTTCTCTGTAAGGTGTGAGGTTAAGTGGGTCGTTTAACGATATTTTGCAAATTCAATGTCTTTTGCAGCTTTGGCGGCCAGAGCGGGAACTTTGTTGATCTTCTCCATCAGCTCGTTGACCTTCGAGGTCTGTCCCCTGCGGGCAGCGATAACGGCTTTTACATAGGTGGTTTTCATGCAGGTGCATTCGGACAGGGCATCCTCGGCTTTATCCAGGTTGCCGTTGAGCAATTGTGCCAGGGCGGCGTTCATGTGTTTTTGGCCGTCCAGTTTGGCAAGGGCATCTTTGTATTTGCCATTGAGGATATCCAGGGCGCCCTGGTTGACTTTTGCAGCGGGGCATCCGGATTTTGCAAAGAACTCATAAGCTTTTCCGTAGTTGCCTTTGCGCATTTCAATAACACCCAGGTTGTTGGCTACCACAGGATTGGAAACATCGCATTTGGCCAGGGCCGAGGCGGCTTCATTGACTTTGTTGCCGTTGAGGTAAGCTACTGCCAAATTGTTTTGACCCCTTGAAGAGCCGTATTTCTCTGCAGCCTTCTTGTACAGGGCGATCTTGGTGTCGTTGTCCTGGACCAGAGAGGCGGCATACAAAAGGGCTTCTTCATTCAGGGCATCCATGTTGGTGGATGCGAGCTCTTTCAGTTCCTCATCGGAATAGTTGGTGAACTCAATATTGGCAATCAGGCGTGCGCGACGCAGTTCGGGCAATATCTTTTCTTCGAGTGTTTTGAAAACAGCAGACATATTGCGGATCTCACGCTCGCGGACCATAGGGTCGGAGTACATGGACAGAACGCGCAGGATGAGTTCCTTGTCAGGCATGTTGCTTTTGCTTACCAATTCCTGGAAACCTGCCCAGTCTTCGCCTTTGGTCAACAGGTTGAGCGGACCTTCAGTCTCAATTTTGCGGGTCAGTGTCTGGAATGCCTTTTCGGCACTTTTCATACGATTCTCGGAAAGTTTTTCGTTGAAATCTATCGGGCCTTCGGGGGAAGCATAGGCAACAATGTCTGTTCCGGTGACAACCCTTCTTTGATCGGCAGGAAGGTTTTTCAGGAAATCCTGGAATGCCTTGATCTCACCCTTGGTAAGCTCGCGGGTCCGGACCTGGGCGGAGTTCTTGGCATACATGATATTAACTTCTTCTGCTTCTTTTATGATCTTCTGGTAATCGTCGGGCATCAGGACAGGTTCTCCGTTGAGTTCCACCCATTTGTAAGTGATGTTGGCTCCGTCAGCAATCTTATAGGCAACGGGAAGATTCCAGACATCGTCCTTATACAGGACTGCACCACGCAATTCCAGGTGGGATTTTGCCATCCCGTCAACATAATCGAACTGGAGCTTGTGTTGGATTTCTTCCCCGGCTACAGGAATGACATTGTAGTTATCCAGCACTTTCTCTCCCTGGAGCTTAAGCGCAGGAGCAGCTACCTCGCCGCCTTCGTATACCAATACGGGAGTGACTTCCAGCATTGCTTTGGGATGAAAGTACCCGTCGGGAAATTTTAAGGTATAAGTCACATCAATCTTATCTGCGACTACTTCAAGAATTTCCGGATCACATGATTTTTCAACGTCATCGGCGTATTTAACCATGTCCTTTGGATTGTTACAAGCCATAAGCATTATGCCAAGAGCGGCAATGCCCAGATAGCGCAATAAAGTTTTTTTCATAACGAGTAGTTTATTATTTGGTATTTTAACGTTAATCTAATGATTTAACACTGTTGGTTTAGCTTACAAATATAGTACAAAATTTATATCTTTGCAAAGATGGATGTTACAGCTATAAAACAGCGATTTCAAATAATAGGGACAAGCCCTTTGCTGGACCGTGCCCTTGATGTGGCGGCACAGGTGGCCTCCACCGACCTTTCGGTTTTGGTAACCGGTGAAACGGGTGTGGGCAAGGAATTTATTCCCCAGATCATACACGCCGGAAGCGCCCGCAAACACGGCCATTATTTTGCCGTCAACTGTGGCGCGATTCCCGAAGGGACTATAGACTCTGAATTGTTCGGGCACCTGAAAGGATCGTTCACCGGGGCCCATGAAGACCGGAAGGGATACTTCGAGGTCGCCGACGGGGGAACGCTGTTCCTGGACGAAGTGGCCGAACTGCCCCTTTCCACGCAGGTGCGTCTCCTCCGCGCCCTGGAGACAGGAGAATTCATTCGGGTGGGATCTTCCATAGTCCAGAAAACAGACGTGCGGGTGATTGCCGCCACCAATGTGAACCTTGCCCACGCCATCAAGGTGGGAAAATTCCGGGAAGACCTGTATTACAGGCTGAATACGGTTCCAATACTGTTGCCCCCACTTCGGGAAAGGCCTCAGGACATCCACCTGCTGTTCCGAAAATTCGCAGCCGACTTTGCCGAAAAATACAAGATGCCCGTCATCCGGCTGGCAGAAGATGCTCAAAATATGCTGGAGCAATACCGCTGGCCCGGAAACATACGCCAGCTAAAGAATGTGGCAGAACAACTCAGCGTCCTGGAACAAACACGGCTGGTCACCGCCCAGGCCCTTGCCCGGTACCTTCCCGCAGACAGCCCGCTTCACCTGCCGGTAGTATTTGATTCCGAGAAAAAAGAAGGCAATGATTTCATTTCTGAAAGGGACATCCTGTACAAAATCCTTTTCCAGCTGCGGTCGGAAATGGATGATATGAAACAGCAAATCCAAAACCTGGCTGAACAGGCATCCCTGGCAACGGGAGCGCTGGGACATGCGCAGGGAAGTACCCCGCCACGAGCCGGAACAACGTCTTTGCATGTCACAGGGACAGGCATGCATGTGAAAGGGAGCATGCTGCCCCATCCGGCAGAGGATCTCGGTGCTGCGGAAGAAATAACAGAGGAAGAACTCCTTCCCCTGGAAACCGTTGAGGAAAGCAGGGACCTTTCGCTCAATAAACTTGAAAAGGAACTGATAATGAAAGTCTTGCAAAAAAATAAAGGCCATCGCAAATCTACAGCCAAAGAACTGGGCATTGCAGAGCGGACCCTGTACCGGAAAATCAAAGAATACGGAATAGATTCATGAAAAAGACAGGACGCATATCCTTGAGAATCCTTGCACTCCTTTTACCTTTACTGCTCACCCGGTGCTGGTGGTACTCCTTTTCGGGCACTTCCATTCATCCCCAGGCAGAGACCATCAGCGTTGCCTATATAGAGAACAGGGCAGAACGCATAAATCCCTCCCTGAGCAACTCCCTGACCGAGGCGCTCATGGACAAATACACCAAGCTGACCCGGCTTTCCGTGATACAGGACGACGGGGATTATGCGGTGTCCGGCGAGATCACGGGATATGCCATCGCGCCCATGGCGGTGACCACAGATGAAGTCGCTTCCATGACACGCCTGACGGTCACGGTCAGGATCGTGTTTGTAAACAAGCTGGACCCTTCCGAGAATTTTGACAGGAATTTTTCATCCTATGAAGACTATGACTCTTCCATTTCTTTTGATGCCGCAGAAGGCGGCCTGGTAGACACTATAGTGGAAAAGATCGTGGAAGAAATTTTTAACGCAACAGTTGCCAACTGGTAAGAACAAACACACCAATGAACGCCGGGACATTATACGGAAAATACCTCAACGCGGAACCCCAGGAACTGGTCCAGCAGGGAGCCATCCTGCAGGATCTGGTGCGGCGGTATCCCTGGTTTTCCCTGGGACGCCTATTACTGTTCAAATCGCTTTGCGGCCTGGGTGGGGAGGCCAGCCTCTCCGAATCTGAAAAAACAGCCGCCTACGTTTATTCCCGCAGCAAACTTTACTTTATCCGGCAGGAGAGCCTGCAGATGGAAGAGCAACAGGCTGAGATCGATTTCTTCACACTGGACCTGACACAGGAAATTGAAAAGGAGGAGCCCTCCCCGAAACCGGCAACACAAAAACGCAGGGAAGGAAAAACCACCGAGTTTATCCTTGAACCACCCCGAGACCGCACCTTTTATCCGGGAGCAGACTATTTCGGGAAAACCGACATGGCGGGCTTGGAACTGGATGTTACTGAGCCTATTGACCGGTTTATCAGCGAACAGCCCAGGTTTACCGAAATGCTTAGCCGGGCCGGGGAACATGTTGACACACAGGAACAGGATGCCTCACCCGTATTGTCAGGAGATGATTTTATAACCGAAACACTTGCAAGGATCTATGCAGAACAGGGTTACCACAAGCTGGCCATTGCCTGCTACGGGAAACTAATTTTGCTATATCCGGAAAAAAGCGTTTACTTTGCGTCCCTTGTTCAAGAAATAAAGCAAAAAACAAATAATTAGAACATGTATACAGCAACCGCCATTCTCATAGTCATAGCAAGTATTCTGCTGACTTTGGTCGTATTGGTTCAGAATTCAAAAGGAGGCGGGTTGGCAGCCAATTTTGCCACTGGTAATACAACTTTTGGCGTACGTCAGACAGCCGACTTTCTGGAAAAAGCCACCTGGACACTATCCATAATCGTTGTGGTACTATGCCTTCTCGGAACCACCTTTATTTCCACCGGAAAGAACAAAAAGGCTTCCGACCTGGAACAGAGACTGGAGCAGACACAGCAACCTGCCGGAATGCCCCAGTTCCCCACGGGGACTAAGGAAACACCTTTACTCCCCACAGAATAAATGAAAAACCGGTCACTCGGACCGGATAATATTTACTTTCCTTGACCGCGACACGCCAAACTCATGATATATGGGTTTGCGTACTATTATCACCTGGTTCGAAGGCACATAGAGTTTCAATGAGCTGGTGTTGCCTTTCCACGGATTTTCTTCATTTATTTGGAAAGCATTAACAGACAGGACATTGCCTTCCAGGGTGATGACGGGCTTCAGATCTTCCGCCTCCTCTTCGGCAACCGCATGAGACCAACCAAAAGACTCGGATTTTATGCGAACCTGGGACATATCAATTTCAGACTGCCTGACAACGGTAATGGACGGGAAAGCCACCACATCCAGGTCATCACTATCCCCTTCGATCCACCCGAGCTTGTAACAGGAGTTGTCGGCCCTGAGCCAATACCGGTCAAACATGAAATCTTCCCTCGATTCCAGGTCAATATAGAGGGTGTCTGAAGTGTGTTCCAGTGGCACGTCCTCATCAAAACGTGCATTGAAGCGGAAGTTCGAGGCACCATGAGCCCCTGTGATGATGAGTCCTATTACCGAGGCCAGCCAGATGAAAAACAACGTGGACCCGATCCACCGGTGACCCTTTATGTTGAAGACAAGGACAGACCCCAGGTGGATGAAACCCAGCACGGGAACAATCAGAGCCACCATGAGGCATATCTTGAACCAAAGCATGTTCTCGGGGAATGCCAGCAAATCCAGCAGTGCCGTAGGGAAGAAGCTCAAAGCAAAGCCCGTTGCCGAAAAAGCTACAACCAGGCCAATCAGCACAGCAGAACTGGTGACCAGGAAAAACAAACCCACCAGGATGGCCATAATACGGCCCAGGGTACCCAGGACCCTGTTTCTCTCTGCAGAAGCGTGCCTCGGTTCATATGAATAACGCGGGGCTCCCGAGGGTCTGGGCCGGTTACGCTGCACCCCCCTTGCAGAGAGCGGTTCTCCGCGCATGGCATATTTCTCTTCCACCGTATATGCAGCCGGGATGATTGCCCACATGACCACATAAATAACCACAAAGATCCAGGGAAAATTAAAAATGAAACCACCCCAGCTCTTGAACGTGACTGCCCAGTGGACGATGGAGGGAATGAACAGCAAAACGGCATACAGCACCCGGACAATGATGACATCTATATTGAAATAGGCGGCAAGTCCCGAGCAGACACCACCCAGGATCTTATGATCCACATCCCGGTACAGTTTTTTAGTCGGCCTTGTATCGTTTCTGTAAGAACCTGCTCCCGCTCCCGTGTCTATCTCCTCTTCTTCAATGACCTCTACAGGACCCATGACCTCCAGGATATTGTCAATATCTTCCTTAGATACCACCCGGCCGTCCATGCCGGTGCGTTCTGCCAGTAATTCGGCTATGCGTTCCTCAATGCCATCCACAATTTCCGATCCGCCTTCCCTGCCGGAATAATATCGGCGCAGGTGGTCCAGGTAAACTTTCAGCACACCATAGGCATCCTCTGCCAGGGTAAACGGCATTTTATTAATGCTTACTTTGATTACTTTTTTCATTTTCTCAGGATATCAAGTGTTTCCACAATTTCTTTCCATGCTTTGTCCATTTCCAGCAACAAGTCCCTTCCCTTGCTGGTAAGCGAATAGTATTTCCTGGGAGGGCCCTGGGTGGATTCTTCCCAGCGGTAAGTCAACAATCCCTGGTTTTTCTGACGGGTCAGCAGGGGATACAGTGTCCCTTCCACCACAATGATCCGCGCATCTTTCAACTGGTCTATCAGTTCAGATGCATAAGCATCATTCTTGTCCAGCACGCTCAGGATGCAATATTCCAGCACACCCCTGCGCATCTGCGACTTTATGTTTTCAATGTTATTTTCGTTCATAACGGCAATCATTAATGACAATTACTAATTCCTACGGCTTCCGCCATACCGGCGCAGGTTTTCTGCCGTAACGGGAAGTCCTCTCATTTCAAGCTTTTCAGCAGCAGTGCGTGCCATGGGAACCGCAATCCATAAAATAATGTAGATCCAGAATCCTGCGCTGCCCATGAAGAAGGTGGCAACAGCAAGGACACGTATCAGTACCGGATCACAATTGAAGTAGGCCGCCAGGCCACTGCAGACACCTCCGACCATGGAATCATCGGGGTCCCTGTACAGGCGTTTGCGGGGCTTTTCACCCAGACCGTCGTAGCGTTCGTAACCCGTGTAGCCGTTGCGCCTTTTTGATTTGCGCGTTGTTTCCCCCGATTCTGCCTCGTCCCTGGAATCATTTGAGTAGCCCAGTTGCCGGATCACACGTTCCACGACCTCAAGAGTGACCACCTCACCTTTACCCTTTGTATATTCGTAGAAAAGTTCCGCAATCCGGGCTTCAACATCTTCCATGACTTCACCGGCTTCAGTGCTGTCCATTTCGCTGCGGAAGCGTTCCAGGTAGAGGTCCAGTCTTTGATGGGCATCTTCCTCAATGACAAAGCTGCTTCCGCCAATTCCAACATTCATGACTTTTTTCATAATTTTAACCAAATATTAGGGTGTTATCAGATTATTACGCCGCAAAGATATATAAAAAAATTGATACCTTGTACCGCAAGGTACTAAAATTATTAAAAAAAGGACAAGAAATGCAGATAGTGCTATCTTTGTAACAATGGAAAGCATTAAAAAAATATTCAAGATTGGTAACGGACCTTCCAGTTCCCACACCATGGCCCCGCGTACCGCAGCCCTGGATTTTGCGGCCCGGAACCCACATGCAGCTGGCTTTTCCGTTACCCTTTACGGCAGCCTTGCAGCTACCGGCAAAGGCCACTTTACCGACAAGGCGCTTGAAAATGCTTTCCATCCAAAACCGGTAGAAATAGCCTGGGACTATACCACTGTCCTGAAACAGCATCCCAACGGGATTGAATTCAGGGCACTGAACGACAGTGGCGTGGTACTGGACACATGGCTCACCTTCAGCATAGGCGGCGGTGACCTGTCCGATACCGGAACAAGAACGTCACGTCAGGTCATATATCCGTTGAACAAGATGGCCCATATCCTGGATTATTGCCAGGAAAAGGGTCTCCACTTCTGGGAATATGTGGCCATGTACGAGGAAGAAGACATCTGGGATTACCTGGAACACGTGTGGCAAACCATGCAAGAGGCCATTTACCGGGGGCTTGAGAATGAAGGGGTGCTTCCGGGGCCGCTCCACCTTGGCCGCCGTGCGGCATCCTATCATATCAAGGCGCAGGGATACACAGGCTCCATGCAACGCAGGGCACTGGCTTTTTCCTATGCCCTTGCCGTGGCCGAGGAAAACGCAGCCGGAAGTGTTGTGGTCACTGCCCCCACCTGCGGCAGCTGCGGGGTCATCCCCTCTGTGATGTATCTTAACAAGACCTGCTACAATTTTTCAGATAAAAGAATATTGCGTGCCCTTGCCACCGCCGGTCTCATTGGGACACTTATAAAATCCAATGCATCCATTTCGGGGGCCGAGGTAGGGTGCCAGGGGGAAATAGGATCTGCCTGTTCCATGTCGGCAGCAGCTGCCGTGCAGCTCTTCGGAGGCAGCATAGCCCAGGCCGAGTATGCAGCCAGCATGGGGATGGAACATTTCCTGGGACTGACCTGTGATCCGGTGTGCGGCCTGGTGCAGATCCCCTGCATAGAAAGAAACGCCTTTGCTGCCACCAGGGCCATTGACGCCAATATGTACGCATTGCTTTCCGACGGGACCCACCGCATACATTTTGATACGGTCATAGAGGTGATGAAACGCACCGGCCATGATCTGCCATCTTTATACAAAGAGACATCGGAAGGAGGCCTTGCTGTTGTGTCAACCAAATGATTTTTCTTAATTTTACAGTAAATATTTCAGAATTAATCAACATAATACTATGATTCAGACAGTAACAGATGACAATTTCAATGCGATAGTTTTGAACTCCACAATCCCCGTTCTGGTTGATTTTTGGGCAGTCTGGTGCGGTCCCTGCCGTCAGATCGCCCCCGTTGTAGAAGAAATATCCAATGAAACGGAAGGCACAGCCCTGATATGCAAATGCGACGTGGACACGGCAACGGAAGTCACGGCACGGTACATGATCCGCAGCATACCCACCCTGCTGTTCTTCAAAAAAGGAGAACTGGTGCACAAAATTGTGGGAGCGACAAACAAACAGACCATAGAAGAAAAATTAAAATCCTTAATCACTGTATAGTATGAAAAAACTCCTGATTACGATCGCCCTAATGCTTAGCGTAAGTTCTGCTGCCCTGGCACAGGGTAGTTTCGTTGTTAAAGCAGGGCTCAATTTCAACAAACTACAGGATATCCAGATAGACAATCTGAAACAGTCCTGGAATTCTCAGACCGGTTTCCACGCAGGGATAGGCGGACAATTCAAAATTCCCGTCATCGGGCTTTCTTTCCAGCCGGAAATCCTTTACAGCCGTGTGCGGACAGGCCTGTTGGGAGAAGTGGGTCAAAGCTCCTATGACGGATTCAGAATAGACTATATTGACGTTCCCCTGAATATCCAATGGGGTATCAACATCCTTTTCATGAGACCTTATATCTTTGCAGCTCCTTATATAAGGTATGCCATTGCCAAGGGAGACCTGCTGAGCCAGGTGGACTGGGAAGACCTGAACCGTCTGGACTACGGGCTGAGCCTTGGAGCCGGCATTGAGATCTGGAAATTCCAGATATCGGGCAAATACAATTGGAGCTTCGGTCAGTTGGCCCCGGGAGGATCACTTCACATTGATTCCAATGACTGGAAACTGGAAGATTCCAACATGAGGGGATTTGAACTTTCAGTTGCTTTCCTCTTCTGAAAGGAATGTATGATCTTGGCTGGATCAGGCAGTCTTTGGGCTCCGACTGGAAAGCCTTTGAAAATATCCTGAAAGATGCCCTTGATTCACCCTATTCTCTGCTTTCCAGTATAGACAGCTACCTGCTGAACAAGCCCGGCAAGCAACTTAGGCCGGCGCTGGCCTTGTGCAGCGCCAGGATATGCGGCACCCCGGGCCCCCTGAGCCATGCGGTAGCCGCCGTTGCCGAAATGATCCATACCGCATCGCTCCTTCACGACGATGTGGCAGACAACGCCGACACACGCAGGGGGACTCCCAGCGTGCATAAGCAATACGGACCCAGGGCGTCCATTCTCATAGGAGATTATTGGTTCGCCCGCGCTTTCCAAACCCTGCTGCAGTACGAGGGGAAGCACCTGGTTCCCCTGTACGCCGCGGTCATCCGGGACTTAAGCGAGGGGGAAATGCTTCAACTGGAAAAATCACGCACACTGGATATTTCCTTCAGGGATTATTATATGATATGTAAAAACAAGACCGCATCGCTATTCAGCGCTTCCATGGTGTCAGGGGCCCTGTCCGTAACGGATCAGGAGGTTGCTGCTGCCTTGCGTCCCATTTTCGAAAAAGCGGCCTACCACATGGGTATGGCTTTCCAGATCCGGGACGATATGATGGATTATCAGCCGGCGTTGAATTCCGGGAAACCCTATTATAAGGATATTGCCGAATCCAATATCACGCTGCCCCTGCTCGGGGCATTATGCAACGCCGGTTTTAAAGATAATTACCCCTCTGTCAAAGCCTGGATCCGCCGGCTGGAACAGCGGGAAAGCCAGGGATTGGACCAGATTGTGGACTTTGTGGAAAGATACAATGGCCTGGAATTTGCCGCCAGAGTGTTGCATCATCATCAGACGAAGGCGCGGGAGCAGCTCAGCCTCCTTCCCCCTTCCCCGTGGCAGGAAGCCCTGTTGAAAATTGCAGGTATGTGATGGGCTTTCCTTCCCGCAGGAACATCTCTTCGTAAAATGTTTTCACTTCCAGCACCGTTTCCGGGACCAGCCTGTTGCGGTATATATCGGCGTCTGCCTGCAGCAAGGCAAGATCAGGCCGCCTTTCAACCACTTCTCTTGTGTAGTCGTGCAAGGCACGGTTATCTGTTTTCAGGTGGATGACTGCTCCCGGCCTGAGGAATGACAGGTAACTATCCAGGAAACGAGGCGAAGTCAGCCGCTTGTTTTCTTTTCTTGGCTGAGGGTCCGGGAAGGTGATCCAGATCCCTGAAACCTCTCCCGGGGCAAAGAAGCTCTCTATCAACTCTATCCTCGTACGAATGAATGCCACATGCTCCAGTTTTTCCTCCAGGGCTGTTTTGGCCCCCCGCCACAGCCTGGCCCCCTTGATATCAATGCCGATATAGTTTTGCTGCCGGTCCCGCCTGGCCAGGGCCAGGGTATATTCCCCCTTGCCGCATCCCAGTTCCAGGATAATGGGATTGTTGTTGCCAAAGACTTTCTCCGCCCAGAAACCCTTCAGGGGATGGTCTTTTCCGTGAACCTCATCATAACGGGGCTCATACAGGTTGGTAAAGCTTTTATTTTCCTGGAACCGGCGTAGTTTATCTTTTCCCATGCCCGTGTTTCTTTATGAGAAGACCAATGGTGGCAATGCCATCCAGGGCCTGATCCAGCATGTTGTGGGATAACTGCCATGACCAATAAGGTTTATCCGCAGCAAATCCCGCAGTGTCCAGCGGAAAGCGATAATCCGTGAAAACTCCGGAACGGATTGCATTGCCGCCAAGAAGGGACAACCAGAGGGTGTCTTTTCTCCTGTCATGGATCATGATGATACTCATATAGGAATGTGCGTACTTTGGTGTCACCCTGATATCCAGAAAGGAGTCGTACCGACCTGCTGTGTCGGGTGCCTGGAGTGTCAGCGTCAGGATATGGCTCTTTTCCCACGTTCCGCCAGGAATAACCTGCTGTACCTGGCTTGAGGATGGGGGAGAGCAGGATGCGGCAGTCAGGATGGCCCCGGCCATCAGGCAAAAGGGCAACCTATGATGTTTTCGGGCCATTTTTCCTGCGGTTGTTTTTCTTCCGCTTATTCTTGTTCTTGCTGTCAAAACGCGTGATGCTTTCTTCTCCTGCAGCGGACCGGAATCCGTTCTGTTCCCCGTTGTTCTTCGGCTTTTCCTGCAGGGGGGGCACTTTTTTACCCTGGTTGTTTGCCAGGATCATTTCCTTTACCCGTGCTGAATGGACCGGTATCATGTTGATCATGCTGTCCTCTTCATAACTGAACCACATGACGCCTTTGAGCACATCCGTTTTGACCAGGTATACCGGACCATCTTCTGTTTCTATGGGGCGGTTAACGGCAGGGATTTCCTTGTGGGCATCCATGTAAACAGACGTTTCGTAATCTATGCAGCATTTGAGCTTGGAACACTGGCCCGCCAGTTTCTGCGGATTGAGCGACAAGTCCTGTATCCTGGCCGCCTGGGTTGTTACAGAAGTGAAATCGGCCATCCACCGGCTGCAGCAGAGTTCCTGCCCGCAAACGCCCAGACCACCTATCAAACCGGCTTCCTGCCTTGCCCCGAACTGTCTCATTTCAATGCGTATGCCGAATTCAGAGGCAAAGAGTTTGATCAGGCGCCTGAAATCAACCCGTTCATCGGCTATGTAGTAAAAAATGGCCTTGGTCCCGTCCCCCTGGAACTCCACATCTCCAATTTTCATCTGCAGGCCTTCACTGGCCGCTATCTGCCGGGAACGGATCATCACCTGGTGCTCTCTGGCAATGGCTTCCTGCCATTTTTCCAGGTCCAGCAACTTGGCTTTCCGGTAGATTTTCTTGAATTCGTAGGTCTCCGGGTTGATTTTATGGCGTTTCATCTGTTTGAGCACAAGCGGCCCGGCCAGGCTGATAAATCCTATATCGTGGCCGGTAGTCGCTTCTACGGCAACAATATCCCCGATTTTCAGGAATATGTCGGAGTCATTTTTGAAGAAACCCTTATGTGTGTTTTTGAAACGGACCTCGAACAGGTTATCGCATTGTACATCCCGGAACTCTTCCATCCAGTCGAAAGTTGCCAGTTTGCTGCAGCTGTAGTCCATGGTGCACTGCAGATCCCCCATGTGAGTTCTTTCCACCTGGCAACCGCGTGAGCAATCGTGTTGTATGTTTTTTTCTTCCATGAATTGTCAGACTATCTTTGCAAAGATAGGAAAAAGTCAAAAGCCAGGGAGCAGAACAGCACCCGGGCGTTCACGTTGCGTTCCAGCTGTTCCATTCCTGTATTCAGGCGTTCATAGATCACCCGGAAAAAAGTTTCAGACATCCTGGCTGCATACCTCGAGGCAATAGGGAGGGAGGATGGGTCCAGGAAAGACAGCGATGGCAGGCCCAGTGACAGCATGTAATATTGCCGGATGATCTGCATGGAGGAAGCCATGAACGCTTTTTGGGACTCTCTCCCCTGCGTGGCCATGTCTTCGGCCCAGTCCAGGACACCCGAAGGCTTTCCTGAAAAACACAGGTCCAGCAGTCTTTCCAGGTTGGTATAGGTCTCCCGGGGCAGAGGCCTGTATTCTTTAGGTGGCACCTGAATGAGCATGCAACGGCTCCTGATGGTGGGCAGCAGCTGGTCCGGGCGGTGGCTTACCAGGAGAAAATACGTCCCGGGAACAGGCTCTTCCAGGATCTTCAGCAGTTTGTTGGCTGCGGCAGGATGCATGCGTTCAGGGAGCCATATGATGATTACCCGTGCCCCGCCCTCAAAAGAACGGAACTGGAGTTTCCTGAGTATATTTCCTGCCTCGGCCGCACTTATTGCACCCTGTTTGTTTTCAATTTCCAGTTTTTTATACCACTCCTGTTCTGTAATGTCCGGATTCTCCAGGTAAGATGAGCGCCACAGGTCCAGGAAATCGTCGGTCACAGGCTGGCGCGCAGCAGATATGCCGGCAGAACGGTTTACGGGAACAATAAAATGCAGGTCAGGATGTACGGCGTTTTTGGTTTTACGGCAAGATGGACACGTCCCGCAGGCAGAGCCGTCTTCTTTCTTATCGGAACAAAGGATGTATCCAGCCAGAGAGAGGGCCTGCGGTAATGCACCTGAGCCCTCTTCCGAACTGAATAATATGGCGTGAGACAAATTGTCTATTCGCACTTCAATTCCGTTTTGATCTTATATTCTGCAATGGATTTAAAGTTGGGATCGGTCAGGATCTGGTTGTAAAAGCTGCAGGCAACGGATTTATTTCCCAGGGATTCGTTTACCACGGCCAGGCGGTAGTATGTGGTGTTGATGTCTTTGGCCTGAGGATCTGCGCGCATTACATTTTCCCAGGCAACGAGAGCTTCCGGAAAACGTTTGAGCTCCATGGCTGACAGGCCCAGCAATTTGTAGGACTGTACGTTGTCTGTAAGTTCAGAAGCTTTTAAGGCTGACTGGTAAACCTGTTCCCAATCTTTGTTTTTCTGTGCACCCAAAGCGTTTTTCAGGTATATTGATGCCATCAGCTTGCGTGCATTGTCTGCCTGCCCGTATTCAGCGGCTTTCTGCAGGGAAGCAATGGCTTCGTCTTCCATGTTGCTGTTGGCAGCCGACTGTCCCAGGCGCAGATAGGCTATGCCATTGGTCGGATCCAGCTCCAGCACTTTTTTATAACTCTCTATTGCGCCGGCAAAATCCTTTTTTCCGAAAGCCTCGTTGGCTATGATGTAATAAACTTTTGATGTAAGGTCTTTGACCTCATCCTGAATTCCGGTCTGGTCACCATATTTGACAGCCGTTTCTGCTGCTTTGTCAAGAAAAGGCAGGGAGGAGGCCACATCTCCGTTGGCTGCCAGCTCTTTGGCATAACGAAGATAAAGCTGTGGAATAAGGTTTTTACAATCAGTAACTACAGATGCGCCTTCTTCTCCCAGGGCGCTTCCCAGTTCCAGGGCACGGTCCAGGTGTTCAATGGCAGTGACGTAATTACCTTCCTGTGCAGCAGTTGCTCCCAGGTTATATGCCTCGATGGCAGTATTGAGGTCCTGTGCCTGCAGAAAAACGTTACAGGCGGCAATCAGAAAGGCGGTAGAGACAAAAATCTTGAATCGTTTCATTAGTTCCTTAATATATAGGGGGTTAAAAAATAGCAATTTCTCAAACAAACAAACAAAGGTAGCGCTTTTTTAATACCTTTGCAATTGAATATCACATAAATCGTGCCGTATGAAAACGCGCAGCTTATTGATAGTTTTTCTTTTTTTCATATCCGTTGTCTTACCACGGGCTGCCGTCACAGCGCAGGTTGTGCCAGAAGACAGCCGTTTTCGCACAGGCCAGCTACCCAACGGGATCACCTATTATATACATTCCAATGACCATCCCGGTGGACAGATGCTTTTTCAGCTGGTCCGGAAACCGGACAGGCAACCTTTTTTCAAACAGATCCTTACCTCACCCCAGGGTGTGGAAGAAGGAGTGGCCCTGCTTATCAGGAAATTACAGGAGCAACTGGTGACGTCTCCGGAAAAATACAGACCGCATCTGCTTGCGGTTATCCTGGTGGGACCTTTCCAGGCGGACTATGCCCGTGCGCTAGTCAACAGAGAGTTCTCCGTACTTCCGGCTTCTGTGGATATCATGCAGTCCCTGGAGGTTCCACAAGGCATTGACTCGGCTGTGGCCGCCCGTGTATTTTCGGCAAGGCCCCTGCCTCCCGTCCTCCAGGACGGTTATCCCCGCATAGAAATCTCGTTCCCGCTGCCCTCTCTTGCCAGGGAAATGCGTGGCGGGAGCGAATATTATGTCATGGATCTCCTGCGCAGTGTGATGGAATACGCGGCGGCACGGTCGCTGGAATATCCTGCCTGTGTTTATACCGGCAGACAGTTTGTGTGGGCAGTGAGTGCACACCCCGACAGCCTGGCAGGGTCTTTCCATGATCTTGCACGGCAATGCGTGCAGCTGGCCCGTAACGGCATTACCGGACAGACACTGGATCAGGCCCGGGAATCATACCTAAGACAAGAGGAATGGCATTACCTGAACAGGTTCACGCGCACGAACGACCACTATGCAGGAGAGTGTATCCGTCATTTTTTTGACGGGGTTCCCATGCATACCGCAACCTGGCGTCACATGTTCGTGAACCATCTGGCAGGATATGTCACGGCAGACCAGGTGAACAATTATATTAAAAACGTACTGCTTTCCAATCCTCCTGAAATCACACTATACAAGGCGGTTTCGGCCGGTGACAGCCTTATCCGCCCGGTAAGCTTCCTGCCCGGTGAGCTTCTTGAGGAAAGAGACCGGCTGCTTACCGAGCTTTCCGGAATGTTGTTCCCCTTCGATGACACCCTTCTGACCGAACTTGCAGCCAGGATATTGGACATAGACCTGCGGTTACAACTGGACAGCCTGCAGCGGAGCCATGTTATTCCGGTTGTCACCACTGACAGCCTGGCAACCCTGTTCCGGCAGGTATGGCATACTACAGCCCGGGTTCCCGCAAGGGATCCGGATAAAGCTGTCCCGGTGGAAAAGAACGGGCAATCTGCCGGATTGCCGGAAAGTGGAAAAGTGGAACGGCAGATGCTAATTGCCCACAGCGGGGTATCTGTCTGGCAACTGTCGGGAGGGTCCCTGCTATATGTAAGGCCGGACACCCTTCTGCGGGGAAAAATCTGTTTTGCCGCTGTAGAAAGGGAACCGTCCTTTTTCACACCCTTCATACCCCGGGAAACATATCGCAAAGGCAACGGCCCGCTCCTGTGGAAACAATCCCCGCAGGGACTCCTTCTCGGCAATGCCACGACACCGGATTCGCTGCGAAGCTTCATAAGAGGAGCCGCTTTGCAGGTGAACAGCCTGTCGGTTGATTCAACAGCCTTACAAAGACTTTGGCAGGAAAGGGAAAAACAAATCCATGCAGCCCGTGACCTGTCACGGAATATCCTGCTGGACACCCTGAAGACATTGCTCTTTGACAGGATACCCGCGGAAGGTCCGCATCCTCCCAAAGGCTTTGATTTCATTTGTACCGGAGATATCTGCACGGATTCCCTGATAGTCCTGGCAGAAGAATTCCTGGCAGGCATTCCCAACCGTGACATACGCGCCAGGACACCGCTCCCGGGGGAAGAAGGCATGCGCAGGGGCCAGCACGCACAAACCATCTCTTTCCCCAACCCTGCCGCTGAAAGCAAAATGGCCCGGGTTTATTCCGGTTCATGTCCCTATACCCTGGAGCAGCATGTACTGCTTCAGTTACTGGAAAGACTGGTATCACAGGCCACAGACAATGCAGTCTGCGTGCTCTCATCCCTGGAGTCTTTCCCTGGCGGCCACTACTTCTTCTATATCGGGTTCAGCTCCCATGCCCCTGATTTTGCCTACAACGAACACCGCCTGGAACAGATTCTGGCCGACCTGGCGGCTTACGGACCTTCTGCCGAACAGCTGGAACAGGCACGTCATTCTTTACTTATGGATCACTTGACACAGATGGCCGACCCCCTGTTCCACTGCAGGATGCTGGTCGGGTACTGCCGGAGCGGAAAGGACTTTGTCACCGGCTATGCCGGCACGCTGCAACAGGCAGACACAGCCATGGTCAGGGACTTTGTAAGGCAAATCATGGAGTACGGAAACACTTCCCGGGTGGTGCTTTCCGGTGCAACAAATAAAACGGAAGATACGTCTTATTCAAAAAATCCGTAACTTGCACCCCCTTACGGGATTTTTTCCAAAAAACAGAAACTTATGTCAAGTATGCCAAAACGGATAGTTCTGCCCCTGCTGGCCCTGCTTTTGAGCGGATGCATCAGGCCCGGAAACGACGAAGTGCTTGTCACTCCCTATACAAAAATTGATTTTCAATCCAACGGGGAAACCCGGGAATTTTCCATATCCTCCAATTTTCTCTGGACCCTTGAAATTGCCGATACCTGGGTTACCATCAACCCCATGAAAGGTTATGGCGACAAGCAGATCCAGGTAACGGTCGCTGCGAACACCAACCTTGAGCCCCGTCAGACAACCTTTATCATTGCCGGGGAACAGACCCGCAGGGAAATAACGGTTTACCAGGCCGCGGAAGCTCCCGCGCTGAGCCTGGACAGCTCGCAAAAAACGGTAGGCGCAGCAGGTGACACGGTATCTGTAGGCGTTACAACCAACCTGGAACTGAGCATCACACCCGAAGCAGCCTGGATTGTATATAACGAAACAAAGACCATAACCTCCAAACGTGCCATCTTCACCGTTCAGCCGAACACAACGCTGGAAAGCCGCTCGGCGCAGGTGGAATTCAGACAGAAGAACGGATCCCTCTCGGCCATTCTCAACATTACCCAGACGGGTGAAGCCCCCGGGATACAACTCCAGGCCAATTCGGTTCAAGCCGTTGCCGCCGGCGGGGGGTACAAGGTCACGGTGGTTTCCAACATAGAATGGGAAGCCAAAACGGATATACCGTGGATCCATATTACCGGCACACGCCTGATGCAGTCCCGCGATTGCAATTTCACGGTAGACGCGAATCCCCGTGTGGGATCCCGCCAGGGGACAATAACCATATATGCTCCCGCATACCCGCAACTGGGCGAGGCTGTTGTTTCAGTCACCCAGGAAGGGGCTGAACCGCTGGCCGTGCTCACGCCCTCCGCCATTGAGGACGTTCCGGCAGCAGGCGGGACCTACAGCATAGCGGTGCAGGCCAATTTCAACTGGCAGGAAGACCTTTCGGGGACGGCATCGTGGATTTCGAAGGTGATACACACAGCCAACGGGCTGCAAGTCACCGTAGACAGGAACGACGATGTGCAGGCCAGGTCGACATCGCTTGACATAACACAGGAAAACGGTTCATATATAAAAGGTATCACCATAAGCCAGGTGGCCGGTGAGCAGAAATTGTTACTGCCGACCCAGGCAAACATACCTATAGCCACTGCTGCCGGTGGCACAATCTCCATTCCGGTGGTATCTAACGTTTCCTGGAAAGTTTCCCTGTCCGAAGACTGGGTCTCCGTAATAGAGACCAAAGGCCTGGAGGCAAAAACGCTGACACTTCAGGTGGCTGAAAATAAGCGTATTGATGCACGCCAGGCTCGGCTTACGGTTACCACGACCGAAGCGGGACAGGATTCCCTGGTGGTCACCCGAACCATATTCCAGCAGGGAGCAACACCTTATATCACCTGTGACCCCGATACCCTGGACGTCCCGGCTGCCGGTGGCGCCTACACTGTTCCGGTGAAGGCCAATGTGTCCTGGAATGTGCTTTCCTCCCCATCCTGGGTGGAAGGCGTGCAAATAAAGAACCCTGTGGAATATGACGCAGACCTGGCTTTTACCGTGAAGCCCAACCAGCAGACCACGGCCCGTTCTGCGAAAATCCAGCTTTCTCGCACCGGAGGGAGCCTTGTCTCGGACCTGGTGATAAACCAGGAGGCCGAGGCTGTTTTTGTCAACGCGACGGTGGATTCCCCGCAATTCCTGGACAACGAAGGGGATAGCTTCTCCCTGACCGTGGAATCCAATATCCAGATAACATATGGGGTGAATGTGAACTGGATCATCAATACCGCAAAGACTGTGGAAGGCAGGACAACGACCTGGGAATTCCAGGTGTTGCCGGTTCCCACGACCAGTAACCGAAGCGCGGTGTTGCAGGTCCTTGAAACAGGGACCCAGCAGGTATTCAAAACCTTTACCCTGACCCAGCGCGGAGCCCGCATTGCACAAAAGGACAGCACGGCCCTGATCCGTTTCCACAAGAACATGCGCGGTGAAAACTGGAGGGACACCCATTTGTGGAACTTGCTGCTGCCGGTGGATACCTGGCACGGTGTAACCCTGGAAACCGCTGTAAGGAACGGGGCTCTGCATGTTAAAAAACTGGAGCTTCCCAATGGCCGCCTGGAAGGATCTGTGGGAGACGGGACCGAGAAAGACCCGCTTTCCCAGCTGGCATACCTGGAAGCCATTGACCTATCCAACAACTCCGGGGTCACCGGGTGGCTGCCTGTTTCCTGGAAGGACCTGGAGAACCTGGAAACCATAAACCTTGACAATTGTAATCTGACCAACTTCATGTTTTTCGGCTACAATATTCCCCCGCAATACGGGACAACCCTGAAGAACCTGACAACCTTCATCATCCGCAACAACCTGCTCAACGGCGTGATACCTGTGGAAATCACAAAACATCCGCATTTTGAGGATTGGAATTTTGTAGAAAACATGCAGCCCCAGAAAGGGACCAACCGGCTTACCCTGCCGGACGAAGCCGGGGAACCATAAAAACCGGGGGTTTCCAACAAGTTTTCAACAAAAAAAGTTTTGCGGATTCAAATTATGGTTTATCTTTGCACTTATGTATATCATAGCATAAAAGTAATATCTGATAACTTCTAAAAACTTTTGTTTAACTTAAAATTTTTAATGCATGAAAAAATTTTTAAAATGGAGTGCAGCCTTTTTAGTACTGGGTGTACTCGCCGTAGGCTGTATTAAGAATGAGCCCAGCCCAGGCATTGAAGCCATGCGTAATGCAAAGGCCGCCCTGCTGACAGCTCAGGCCGCTCTGGAACAGGCCAAGGTACAGGTAGAAGCTGCCAATGCCGCTTTGATCCAGGCTCAGGCAAGTGTCATAAAGGCTCATGAAGCCATCATAGCCGCCCAGGCCAGGAAAGTTGACGCAGAAACAGCTCTCATCATGGCACAGGTTGAATGGGAAAAGGCCTTGACTGATTACCATAAACAACAATGGGCCCTGAATATTCAAGAACGGGAATATGAACTTGAAGTGGCACGTGCAGCAGCCGATGCCGCCATCAAGGAATGGGAAGTCTATATGGTACAGCTGCAAGCCCAAATGGTAGCAGCCACCCAGGCTTATGAAGCAGCCCTTCTTCAATTTGAACTGTGGAAGCTTGCCAATGCCGACACAATTTCCGACCTCCTTATGTTCGAACTGGACAAGGTCGTCCTCCGGATTAAGGGTGTGCTGCTTCAAATAGCACAGGCACAACTTAACCTGGATTTTGCAAAATCCCAATACCTGTGGTATGTCAATATTGAATATCCCCAGGAAGTGGAAAACGCAATGCTCCACTGGGAATTTGAAAGGAAACTGCTTATATGCAAGGTCGAACACATGACCGGTGTCGTAGCTGCATACGAAGCCCTTTACAACGCCAAGCATGAAGAATTTGACGCATTGATTGCCGATTTCCAGGCCACCATCAATGCCCTGCGCGAAGCCATTGTTGATTATGAACTTCAGTTCATCACACTGGAGGAAGAATATCTTCTTTTTGACCACGATGGACTGGCTGCTGCAAAAGCTGCGCTGACCAAAATAAGGCCAGTCAGCATTTCCGGCGTATTCTCCGATGGCGGAGACGACCCCAACATCCATGTCAACAATGGTACCTATAGACTGGCAAAATGGGGATGGGCTACTACCCCCAGCATGTTCGACATCATGAAGAGGGATATGCGCGTGATTGATGATACCCGCAAAGAATTTGAAGATCAGGAATCCGGTGTCATCCAACGCAACCTGGATGCCAAAAAGAAGTTAGCCACCGATGCCGAAACCAAATACAAAGAAAACTGGAACAATTGGCAGAAATACTACAAGGAAGGACAACCCGGAGCAGGTGCCCGTTACACGGCATGGCTAGACGCCTGGAACGCCTGGAACACAGCGAATCAAAA